>Ga0209166_10000832_pt1 | contig 29241 bp, 25 predicted proteins | sample Coa_R1_3_FD_187151 | JGI IMG/M metagenome (GOLD analysis project Ga0209166, IMG submission 187151) | Surface soil microbial communities from Centralia Pennsylvania, which are recovering from an underground coalmine fire - Coalmine... | ecosystem: Environmental > Terrestrial > Soil >...
AAGTCGTACCAGTTCTTGGTTCCCAGGCGCAGAGTGTTCTCGAAGTTGGCAAAACTCTGCCGCGAGAAATCATTCTTTTCGAGCGCGGTCAGGATGTCCTTATGGGCGAAGCGCGAACTGTTCAGCGCGATGCTGACGCCGGTGGAGAAGATGGGATCCACGAAACGCCCCGCATCACCGACCATAACGAAACGGTCGCCACAGAGTTGCTTCATGGCATAGCTGTAGTCGCCCTCATCTTTAAATGGACGAATGCGATCCGCCTTGCGCAGAGTCTCTTCGATCATGGGGCGCGTGCCCACGGAACTCCAGAAAAACTTCTCGCGGTCTTCTTTGGACTTTGCGAAATTCTTCTTTTGCGTAACCACGCCGATGCTGGTCACGTCGCTAGAGATCGGAATCTGCCAGATCCAGGTGTTCGAGATGGGCAAGAAGTGAATGTAGATGTAGTCGAGGTTCGTGTCCCTTTTGGCGAAGACTTTGCGGTCATAATTGCCAAACCAGGAGTGAATGGCATACTGATCGAAAACCGTATCCTGGACTTTAAGCTTCATTTGATTGCCCAGGAAAGTATTGCGGCCGCTGGCGTCCACCACCATTTTCGCGCTGATATGCATTTCCTTCGAACCCATGCTGAAACGCACCAGCGGCTCCTTGGGACCGAAGTCAACCGCGCTGACCTTGATGCCGTCATAAACCGTCGCGCCCAGTTTGTTGGCGTGCTGCAATAGCATCAGATCAAACTTGCCGCGATCCACGTGGTAGGTGTGGTTCTTGTCGACGCCGGTCTGCTGGCGCTCGTCAAACCGGATGTCGACGTTGCAATCCGGAGCCAAGCCCTCGAGGTCGTGAACGTAAGGAGTTTTCTTATCGTCAGTCGTCCATACCGCACCGTACTTGTGCGGGAACTTGGCAGCTTCCATCTGGGGTAGAAAATCCAGATCCTTGAAAACCCGGGTGGAAGAGGGAACGAGCGACTCGCCCACGTGCGGTCGTGGGAAGATCTCGCGCTCGAATACCACGCAACTTACTCCGGCTTTGGCCAAGTAGGCGGCCATGGAAGATCCGGCCGGGCCCCCGCCGATGATGGCGACATCAAAATCTGGCTTCGTAATAACCAACGCTTCCTCCTGGAAATTTCTTAAGAATGGTGTTTGGCTGCCGTTATTGACTGGCCTGCTTGAACGCGTCTACGGTCATGTCACCCAGCAATTTGTGCCACGGATGTTTAGTGTTTTGCTCCACCTCGGAAACCATTTTCTTCATTTTCTCGAGCACTGGTGGCGCGGCATCGTCGTAAACATCGCCCTGCAGCAGTTTGAGTACGTCCAGCCGATAACGGGGGTCGCCCACGAAATAGGTGAAGAGCACATTCAATCGGTAGTACACCGAAATAAATTCGTACCAGTTCTTGGTCCCGAGGCGCAGCTTGGTCTCGTACTCGGAGAAGCTTTCGCGCGAGAAATCATTCTTTTCAAGCGCGCGCAATACGTTGGTATGAGCGAAGCGGGCGCTGTTCAGAGCGATGCTGACTCCAGTGGAGAAAATCGGGTCCACGAAGCGCCCGGCATCGCCGACCAGCATGAAGCGGTCGCCACAAAGCTGCTTCATGGCATAGCTGTAGTCGCCTTCATCTTTGAAGTTGTGCATTTGATCCGCCTGCTTCAGTTTCTCCCGCAGCAACGGACGCGTTCCCACCGCTTCCCAGAAAAACTGTTCCCGGTCCTGGCGTGACTTGGCGAAGTTCTTCTTCTGCGTAACCACGCCAATGCTGGTGACCGCGTCGGTGATGGGAATCTGCCAGATCCACGTATTGGAGATGGGAAGGAAGTGGATGAAGATAAAATCAAGTTGGGCATCTTTCTTGGCGAATGCCCTGCGGTCGTATCCATCAAACCAGGTGTGGATGGCGTATTGATCGAAAACCGGATCCTTGATCTTCAGCTTCATCTGGTTCCCGAGGAAGGTGTTGCGGCCGCTGCAATCAATGACCATCTTGGCGCTGACGCCCATTTCCCTGGAGCCCATGTTGAAGCGAACGATCGGCTCCTTGGGTCCGAAATCCACCTCCTTGACTTTGACCCCTTCATACACCGCTGCACCCAGCTTGTTGGCGTGCTGCAGCAGCATGAGGTCAAACTTGCTGCGATCGACGTGATAGGTATATTCCCGGTCGACGCCTTCCTGCTGGCGCTCGTTGAACCGGATTTCCACGTGAGACTCGGGATTGATCTGATCTTTATCCTTAAAACCGCCCTGGAAGTTCATTTCGTAAGCGCCCTGGTCTTCGGCGGTCCAGGCTGCGCCGAACTTGTGCGGGAACTTGGCTTCCTCCATCTGGCCAAGAAAATCGAGGTCCCGAAATACCCTCATAGCCGACGGAACGAGCGACTCGCCCACATGAGGGCGCGGAAAGAGTTCGCGCTCGAAGATTACGCACTTCACTCCCGCTTTGGCCAAATAGGCCCCCATGGAGCCGCCTGCCGGTCCGCCTCCAATAATAGCTACGTCAAAATCTGGCTTCGTGAGAACCAATGTCTTGCTCCTTAAGATCTTTAATAGATGGGGTGCTGTGAAAATCGGTCGAGGGGGAAAACCGGCGCACGCTGCGTTTCGCTATCATGACTTTGCTGGCAGGCCCTGTCAAGGAGACCTTCTACTCCATTTGGCCAGCATTTTCTCTAATGCATCCCCTGAGTTACGAGTAGCATACAAGGGCCAAACAAAGGGGATACCTCGGGTTCGTATAACTTTCGCGAACTTCTCTCTCCAAAGAAATCGCTGACGGTTTTTCCCTGGAGTCCCCAAGAAGGTGGAAATATCGTACCACGACATGAATTCATGCGAATGGCACTTAAGTGCTATTTACGGACTCTGGGGGTGAGACTAAAGTCTCTGGAACGATCTGCTCTGGACGGTTGTTGACCCGTCTCAAACAAGAACAGAACTTCGACAGTAACCATCGCGTGCTCAGAAAATCCCCCGCTGATTGCGCCGCCCGACAGGGAGTAATTTTACCCGAGGAAGCCTAGATCAATGTCACAACGTCTCACGCTTGCAGCGGACAATTCCGAAAGAATACGAGTGCTGGCAGCGGATAGCACTCGCATGAGTAGCCAGTTGCTCGTCGATGCATTGGCCCAGGAACACCGGTTCGAGGTTGCCGGGATGGAGCCAAGGCCAGCTTCGATTTTAGAGGCTATCGCGCGACAGAAGCCCCATGTCGTGCTCGTCAGTTCGACGTTAGAGGGCTCTGCCACGTTCGGCTTTGAGCTGGCGCGGCAAGTTCGAAGCTCTCACACGGGCACCCGTGTCGTACTTCTGATGGATGCATCGACTCCCTCCGCAGTGGTGGAGGCGTTCCGTTGCGGAGCGCAAGGAATTTTTTCGCGCACGGAGTCGTCCAAGACCCTGGCCAAGTGCATTGAGAGCGTTCACCGCGGACAGGTGTGGGCGAACAGCGCAGAGTTGCGCTACTTGCTCGAGGCGTTCCGTGAATCAGAGCCCATGCGGTTGATCGATTCCCGCGGAGAGGCAATACTCTCACAGCGGGAGCAAGATGTGGTTCGATGTGTGGCCGAAGGATTATCCAACCGCGAGATCGCAGGCCGATTAAAGCTCACCGAACACACTGTGAAAAATTATCTCTTCCGCATATTTGACAAGCTCGGCGTCTCCAGCCGCGTCGAAGTTGTGCTCTACGCGTTTCGCTTTCGCAAGGATCTGGTTGGGGCCACTGTGTCCGACAGCACATGCGTGCAGTGCGCTAAGGCCGTCGCGGGCCCGCAGCCTGTGAAGGCCACCCGGGGCAGCGCAGTTGTGGCAGTCAAAAGGTCACAGGAACACGTTGCGATGTTCCGCGCCGCGCTCGCGTCTAAGGTCTAATTCGGGTCCCATGTGGAGAAGCGTTTGGGTCCCGGGGTACTGATCGCCTAGCGTCGCAGTGCATCCCTTCCCGTCGAGAAGCGATGCTCAAACGGCTGGGTCTCAACTTGTGCAACACCACGCCTGTAACGATGCTGGCCAAGCGGGGCCATGCTACGGTAGAGTCTCCGGAAGGACAATTCGCATGAATGTCGAGAAAACCAGCCGGTCCGCCCCTTTGCCAGTGGGGAAAAAGCCCTCAGCCAGCGTTCCCAGCAATGTGGAGTGCCTGCGTTGCAGACACGAGATTGACAGCTACGTATTCACCAAATTCACGTTCCTCCCGCACGGCACTCCCAGCGGCAACGTGATGCTCGAATGTCCTAAGTGCGGCCATCTCGAGTTTCTTTCGCAAAACAGCCCGCTGCTGGACCGCCTGAGGGCAAACCCTGTCGCGGTGGGCGACGGCGACTGATCCGATGGGCTCTGCGTAAATACATTCAAGTTCGAGAGCATCGAACGGAATCAGCTGTTGACGAACTCTGGTCCTGCGGAGGCGTGAATCGTTTCAGGGTTCGCACAGAGTGCGCCGGAGCATTCCTAAAACGGAATATCCTCGTCGGTAATCGGACCGGCCGGCGCTGGCTCGGGTTCCGGAGTGCGCTGGTCAAAGTTGTTGCCGCCACCCGACGGAGAGGAAGATGAAGCTCCACGCGAGCTACCCGCGAAATCTGCGCCGCCACCCGCACCTTCACCGCGCCCGCCCAGCAGAACCAAGTCGTTGACGATGATTTCGGTCATGTACTTCTTTTGGCCCGAAGTTTTATCGTCCCAGGAATGAGTTCGCAGGCTGCCTTCGATATAGACTTTGCTCCCCTTCTTCAAATATTCGCCCGCGATCTCCGCGGTACGCGCCCACGCGGTAATGTTGTGCCACTCGGTGCGGTCTTGCCAGTTTCCGTCCTTATCCTTGAACCGCTCGTTGGTGGCAAGGCTGAACTTGGCTACGGGCGTGCCTTGCGGCGTGTATTTCACTTCGGGATCCTTGCCCAGATTTCCAAGAAGGATAACCTTGTTGACACTTTTTCCAGCCATGTGGATGCTCCTTTGCAGGGGTTCACTATAACAGAATGGGAGCGGTGAAGATCGTGCGGAGCATCACAGAATGCCGCTTCCAGTTTCGTTTTGGGCCAAAGTATTCTTTGACCTAACGCCGGACTAAAAAGGGATTGCTCTCGCGCTCTTCGCCGATTGTGGTCACTTCTCCATGGCCCGGTATGACTACCGTCTCGTCGGGCAGGGCCAGGACCGTATCGTGCAGCGAGCGCATGATCTTCTGCATCGAACCTCCAGGCAGATCGGTGCGGCCAATCGATCCGGCAAAAAGGGTATCGCCCGCGATTAGCTTTTTTTCGGCTTCGAAGTAAAGACAGATGCTGCCTTCGGTGTGGCCCGGAGTATGCAGGATGTTGGCGGTATGCGAACCGGCGGATACGGTTTCTCCGGTGGTCACGCTGTGATCGATTTCCACTTTTCCCGGCGTCGGCACGCCGATCCACGCGGCTTGCACATCCAGCATTTTCAGCAAGGCATAGTCGTTCTGGTTGAGCAGGATGGGAGCGCCAGTCGCGGCGCGGAGTTTCATTGCTCCGCCAACGTGGTCAATGTGCGCGTGGGTGATGACGATCTGCTTTACCTGCAGGTTATGTTTGCGAATGAGGACGAGAACATCTTCAATGTCATCGCCTGGATCGATGACCATGGCCTCGTGGATGGCCTCATCGCCGATCACCGAGCAGTTGCATTGCAGCGGACCGACGGCAAGAATTTCGTGGATCATGATTCATTGTAGCGGGTAAAGCATTTGCCACGGATTCGCACCGATTTTCACGGATCGCCAACAAATCATTCGTTGGATCCGTGGAATCCGTGTTAATCCGTGGCCTGAAGTGTTTTGCCAGCCGGGCACTTGCCGCGCGGGCGGTTCGCGGTGGACAATACTCGGCACACGCTTGGGGGAGGACTTTGTGGCGAAATACCGTCAACCGGGTTATCAGGATCGCGATCGTGAACCGCGGAATCAGGAGCCTCGGAAGCCGCCTGCTGAACGAAAGAGCGGCCCACCGAAATGGGATCACGCACTTGGTCCGCGACCGGTGAATCTGCCGGGAACGCGGGCCGTCTCACGTTGCGCACAGTGCGGCAACGTCCTGCAGGGAACGCCTGCTGGTGGCCAGTGTCCGAAGTGCGGATTCGAGCTGCATTCCTGCAAGCAGTGCACCTATTTCGATCCGGGGAGCCGGTTCGAGTGCATGCAGCCGGTAAAGGAGCGCATCGCGAAGAAAGATGCGCGCAATGACTGCGAACTGTTCGAGATTCGGGTGACGCGCGAGAAAGAGACTTCGACCCCGGCCAGCGCCCGGCCCAACGATGCGCGGGCGGCGTTTGAGAATTTGTTCAAGAAGTGAACACCGCAGGGGTTGCGGAACTTCGCTGCGCCGATAGCCGATGGGTTCCCCACATACGTTCACACTACGGCTTCTGTGTTGGCCTCAGCAAAATCTCACTCATGAACGATTGCGGAGCCTGCGTTACCAGCATGGCCACCGCGTGCGCAACGTCATCAGGCTTGAGCATCTTGTTGGGATCTTTGCCGGTGTGCGGACCGAGCTCCGTGTCAACCGAGCCGGGGCAGATAACAGACACTCGGACATTGTGCGGACGGAGTTCCTCGGCCACCGAATACGATAGGCCGTTTAGTCCCCACTTGGAAGCAGCATAGGCGGCGCCTTTGGGCAAAGCATTCTTCCCGGCCAGCGAAGAGATGTTAATGATGTGACCTGAATAGGCGCGAATCATCAGTGGCGCGAAAGCTCGAATCGCATAGTAAACCCCGCGCAGATTCGTGTTGAGAGTACGATCCCATTCTTCCGGCGGCAGAGCGTGCAGCGGTTCGTTAAAGCCGCCGACGCCGGCATTATTGACCAGGACGTCAAGGCGGCCGAACATGCTGTCAACGCGAGCCGCGGCATATTCCAGCTGGTGCAGCAGGGTCACATCGCATGGGATGACTTCACTTTTTCCTCCGAGTTCAGCAATCGTTCGTGCGGTCTCGTCCAGGGTAGATTTGGTCCGTCCACAAAGCACGGTAGTGGCACCGAGGGCGGCGAGTTGGCGAGCGATGGCGGCGCCGATGCCGCGGCCAGCCCCGGTTATGACTGCGACCTGTCCGGCCAGGGGAGGTTTGGTGTCCATAGAAGGGAAGGCTCCTGCGATCGGATTGCGGGAGAACGAAGATTACAAACCATCCGCTCTCTCCTCTATGCGCATCTTAACAATAAAGGAGAGCACGAATGGGAAGTCGCTTGCCTTCGGAAGAAGAGGTACTTATAATCCGGCCAACCGGGAAAAGGGTTGCCGTAGCGAGTACCAACCGGATGAGCCCTCGTGTCCCGGGGTCCCTGCCAGGAAGGCCGGCATTTCAGAGCAGGATCCGAACGCAAGCGGTCCAGGCGGAATGCAGTTGCTGCTTAGGTTGTAAAGAATAAAATCCTAAAAGCTTTCCCGACATTTCAAGGAGCCATAGATGAAAAAGATTCTGCTTACGGTTGTGCTTGGGGTTGCTGTGAGTGCCGTAGCACAGAATCCTGCGCAGCCATCGGCGCCGCCTGCGCAGGGCCAGACCACGACTCCGCCGGCAGGCCAGGCGATGCCACCAGCACCAGGACAAGCCGCGCCTGCGCCAGGTCAAGCCGCACCCGCGCCGGGGCAGGCCGCTGCGCCTGCGGCGCCCGCGGCACCAGCGCAAGCGCCAGTCATCAAAGATCCGGCTGAATATAATGCCTACGTCGCGGCCGTGCAGCAGAAGGATCCGAATGCCAAGATCAGCGGGCTGGAGGCCTTCCTCACCCAGTATCCCAACAGCGTCATGAAGAATCAGGCGCTCGAGTTATTGATGGGTACCTACCAGCAGGCGGGCAACGTCAAGAAAGCGACGGATACTGCGACAAAGTTGGTGGCTGCCAACCCGTGCCAGGTACCGGCGTTGTTCCTGCTGACGTATGTGAATCGCGTGATGGCCCAGGGTGGCGACGCGAATGGCAAGCAGGAATCTGCCGATGCCGAGAAGTACGGACAGCAGGGCCTGGATTGCCTGCCGAAGTACACCAAGCCGGAAGGAACTAGCGACGACGACTTCAAGAAGCAACTCGGGACAATGACGGAGAACTTCAATGCCGGCATCGGATGGGGCGCTTTGCAGGATAAAGATTATGCCAAGGCGGCCAAATTCCTGAAGGCGGCGGTCGATGCCAACCCGCCGGATTCACAAAAGGATCTGGCGCTTTTGTACCCGCTTGCTCTTTCTTACTTGCAGCAGAACCCGCCGGATTATCAGAACGGAATCTGGTACGCAGCCCGTGCTGCCGCGGTCGCTCCCGATGCCAATAAGGCGGGAATTGAAAAATATGCCCGCTCGCAATATGTGAAATATCACCAGGGCGACGATGGCTGGGACAATGTTTACAATGCCGCGAAAGCCGGTGGGCCGCAAGCCCCCATTCCCCCTCCGCCCACGCCCGCCGATCAGGCTCACGACATGGTCGCGAAGACTCCACCGGAAAAAATGGACTTTGCCACGTGGGAGTTCATTTTGACCAACGGGAGCCAGGCCGATCAGGATACGGTTTGGAACGCCATCAAAGGCAAGGCTGTGCAGATGAACGGCGTGGTTATCAGTACCGAACCCACGCAGTTCATGATCGCTGGCAGTTCAGACGACATCGATGCCAAGAAGGCGGACATTACTTTGAAGTTTGAAGAGAAGGTTCCCGTGCGCCTGATTCCGAAAGACGGCGCCAGCTTCGACTTTCAAGGTGAGCCGGCATCGTACACGCCCAATCCCTTCATGATGGTGATGGAGAAGGGTCAATTGCTGAGGGCAAAGTCAGCTGCCCCTGCGAAGAAGGCGCCGGTGCACCGCAAGCCCGCAGCCCAATAGTTTGGGAACAACTCTGAAACAAGCGAGGCAGCCCACGGGCTGCCTTATTTTTTGAGATTGTAAAATCTGAGCAATGAAAATGACGACTCACCGACCGCGGGTGAGGCCAGGGTTGGATCCTTCGCTTTGCTCAGAATGACAGGATCGGTCAGCGGACGATCTTCTTCTCCAGCGAGACCGGGCGGGCACTACGGGGCGGGCGTTTGACGCCATCACGCAGTTGCCGAACATCTATTTTTAGCTCGCTGATGGTGCGGCTCAGAGTGTTGCGGTGCATGCCTAGCTGGCGGGCGGCACGGCATTGATTGCCTTTATTCTCCTGGAGAACGGTGAGGATGAAGCGTTTCTTGAACTCCCGCACTCCCTCGGAATAGAGAATATTGCTGCGGTACATTTGCAGGACGAGGGCTTCTAATTGATCTTTCACGAGGCGTCTCTTTCTTTCTGAAATTTGATGAATGCGCCGTTCGCCTATTTTCGCGAAGAGGCAGGGGAACTGCCCGCTTTCTGAGCAGACTGATGAATCAGATCGAGACCTTGATAGAAACGGGAGCGCAATTCCGAAGGAGCCAGCCAGATGGCGGCGCGCCCGACTACCAGAAAGTAGGGCGCGAGTTGCGAGTTTTGCAGCAGCTTCGAAGTTGGCTGAAATGCCGTCATACCCATCAGGATCACTGCGACCATCAGTCCGCCCTTAAGCAACCCCACCAATGCGCCCAGGAAACGGTCAAAACCGCTGAGTCCGGCATGTTTCATAACCCACCGCGCAATCCTGGCGGCGATGCCGAACAGGAGCATGGTGGCAAAAAAAATGATCAAAAAGCCGAGAACATCAGCTAACCACGGGTTCTTCAAAAACGTTTCAAACCACTCGGAAAGGCTGCGGTATTTCCAGGCAGCCACAATGTACCCAACCACCAGGCCGCCGACCATCAGGATCTCGGAAAAAAATCCTTGTATTGCGGCCAGGATTATGTTCAAGAGCACTACAGCACAAATCATCCAATCGGCGACGGTCATACGTCCCGCTTGCAGACGATCGTGCTCCACATTCGGTCAGACGACCTTTGGTCAGACATCCAGCTTGTGCCCCGTGAGCTGGAAGTAAGCTTCCAGGTACTTTTCACTGGTGCGGTGCGCGACCTCCGGCGGAAGTGCCGGAGCGGGCGGCTGCTTGTTCCAGTGAATCTGCTCAAGATAATCGCGGACATACTGCTTGTCGTATGAATCCTGCGCCCGGCCCGGAGCATACTTGTCGGCGGGCCAGAAGCGCGATGAATCAGGAGTCAGAACTTCATCGGCCAGCGTGATGCCGTGGTCGGTGCGGCCAAATTCGAATTTGGTGTCGGCAATGATGATGCCGCGCTGGCGGGCGTAGGCCGCCGCCTTCTTGTAAATGCGCAGTGTCAAATCGCGAAGATGGCTGGCTGTTTCGACGCCCACAATTTCGCACATCTGGTCGAAAGAGATATTTTCGTCGTGTCCGGTGGTGGCCTTGGTCGAGGGCGTGAAAATGGGTTCGGGGAACGCGTCCGACTCTTTCAATCCCGGGGACAGAGCAATGCCCGAGACCTTTCCCGTGGACTTGTATTCCTTCCAGGCGGAGCCGGAAATATAGCCGCGCACAACGCATTCGACAGGGAACATTTCTGCGCGCCGCACCAGCATGGAGCGTCCCCGAAGCTGATCAGCATACTTGCGCGCTGCGGCAGGATATTTATCGACATCGGCCGTGATCAGGTGGTTGGCAACGATGTCGGCAAGATAATCGAACCAGAACAGCGAAATCTGGGTAAGAACCCGCCCTTTGTGGGGGATTCCCGTGGCCAGGATGTAATCGAAGGCCGAAATGCGGTCGCTGGCGACGAAAAGCAGTTGTTTGTCATTGAGGGTGTACACGTCCCGGACCTTGCCGCTGGTCCGAGTGCCGAGATCCTGGAAATCGGTATGTAAGAGGACGGAATCGAGAAGTTCAGAGCTCATGATGAAATTTTACAGGCAAGAGGCGAGGCGTATTCTAGCTTGTCAGAAAAAATTGTCAACGATTCTAATCACGTCGCAGCGATCGTCCTCGAATGCGGTCGCCGGAAAAACATTGACACCACGGTGAATGTCTGAAAATCCCCTCTCCCCTATCACTTATGACGTCGGTAGTTGTGGAAAAGCTGAGGATGGAGGTGGATATCTTGGACGAAAGCCCAAGGGCCAAAGCTGCGCTCTTCTTTGACGTTCCGGAACCGAAGCCGCCATCGCCGCGATGGGCCAGGAAAAACTGGTGTATGCCGAGCCGACGTGGGCCGTGCTGCACGACCCAGAGGGGCACAACGTGCTTCTGCTGCAGAAGCCAGCGTGATCCTAACCATGCTGGTTGCCCGGCTTCCGTATCAAGAGTGCCAGTGTGAGGCCAACACCGGCGACGAGCGAGCAGTAAAAAGGCAGCAATGCATATCCGCCGGTCGGCACGAAGAAACCGACGACATTAATACCTAGTGTGGCGCAAGTGATCAGGAGCGACGCGTATGCGCGCCGCCGCGCAATTCCGTAGGTTCCTGAGAATGCCGCAACGAAACCCGTGGCCGCAAGAGTGAGAAAAACGTAAATCGCTAAAACCGCATCGCCTAGTTCTGTGGTTTGCTTGCCGCGGTTTAGATATGCCGCGAGTTGATGAGTACCTAATACCCCGAAGAGCGCCGTCAAGGATCCCGCAACAATCCCACTTCCGGTCGCAGCAAGAAGCAACTGCCACCACGGACGTCTCCGAAAGGACTCCAGCAACTTTCGTCTTTTCACTGCTTGTTGTAGGAAAATCTCTTCAAACGGACCCGAATCTTACCGACACCAGCTTCGACACGCCGGGTTCCTGCATGGTTACACCATAGAGAACCGGGGCAATGCTCATGGTTTTCTTGCTGTGGGTGATGAGCACAAACTGAGTCTGCACGCTCATCTCTTTGACTAGTTCGGTGAAGCGCCCCACGTTGGCCTCGTCGAGCGGAGCATCCACTTCGTCGAGGATGCAGAACGGGCTGGGGGCGTACTGGAAGATGCCCACCAGCAACGCTAGCGCGGTCAGGGCCTTTTCGCCGCCCGAAAGCAGCAGGACACTCTGCAGGCGCTTGCCCGGAGGCGACGCCACGACGTCGATGCCGCTTTCGGCGCTGTTTTCTTCATCGGTCAACTTCATAAAGCCGTGCCCGCCTCCAAACAGCTTCTTGAATGTCGCTTGGAAATTCTCGTTGATCTTGGTGAATGCTTCCTCGAATTTCTGCCGTGAAATCTGGTCGATCTCGCGGATCGTCGCCGTTGTGTTCTCGATCGAGGAAATCAGGTCCTTGCGTTGGGTCTCGAGGAACGTATGGCGTTCGGCAGTCTCTTTGTACTCTTCCAGCGCCATCATGTTGACCGGGCCCATGGCTTCCAGCCTGGAGCGCATGTCGCGATAAAGCTGGTCCTCGGCGGCGAGTTGTTCCCCGGTAATTGGAGCCAAAGTAGTGTCGGCCATCAGCACTGCACGCTCGACACTTAATTCGTTGAGGCAGGTTTCGGAGAGGTATTGCGCGTCGGATTGGAGCTTGGCTGCGGTTGCCGACAGTTCGCCGCGCCGGTCGCGAGCCTGGTCCAGCAGGAGGCGGCTGTGGCGCAGTTGCTCGTCGATTTCGGAAAGATGAGCGCGGAGTTGCTCGGTTTCGAACTGAAGCAAGCCTTCGCGCGTCTGCGCCGCATTGCGCTCAGCCTCCAGGTCTGCGGCCTGCTGCGCGAGTTGCTCGTTTTCCGTCTCGCGTTGCAGCTTTTCCGCGGCGGCTGCCTCGATCTGTGAAGCCAGTGCGTGGACGCGTTCGCCCATTTCAGCGAACAGGCCTTCAATGCGCTGCAGAACGCCCGCCGCGGAGCGATGCCGTTCTTCCAGCGTGGCCACGCGAGCCGCATGCTGGGAAGTAGTCTGCGCCGCTTGCTCGCGGCGCTGCCGGAGGGCCGCCAGCGATTCCTGAGCGGCGGCGATCTGCTGTTCGAGCTGGTTGCGCTGCAGTTCCAGAACTTCGATCTCAGACTGCCGCGCACACAGGATGCCCACCTGCTCAGCCCGCTCGGCTGCCAGCCGCCGCAGTTCAAGCTGAGAAACCTGCTGGCGTTCGCTGACGCGCGCCATCTCGGAATCGAGTTGCTGCAGCATGTGCCCCGAGGTCAGAGCCTGATGCTCGGCTTCGCGCTTTTCGCCTTCGAGGCGATCGAGCAGGGAACTGAGGTCCTTGATTTCGTGCCCGAGCGTGAGCACGCGCGTTTCTTCTTCGCGCAGGGCGCGCTCCAAGTCCTCGAGTTGCCGCAGAACTTCGCGCAGTTCGCGTTTCATCGACAGCGGGCCTTCGGCGCGCTGCTTACCGCCGGTGACGGTCACGTTGTGGAAACACTCTCCGGCCTGCGAGAGGAAAAACGCGTCCGGATTCTCCAGGGCGAGGCCGCGGGCGACGCCGGCTTCCGGAACAATGTAGCCGTCGCGCAGCTTGGGAAGAATCACTTCCAGCGATTTCCCGAAACCGTCGAGCACGCGAATCGTATGCTTCAGCGGAACGATCTGCGCAGCGGGAGGCGCGGAGTGTGCCGCCTCATCGAGCACGAACGAGAACTTGGCCTGCGAGTCTTCGGGATGCACCAGGAAAGTAGCGCGGCCATCCACATCGGACCGAAGCAGGCGCAGGCCTTCGTCGGCCGCGTCCCACGACTTCACGACAATGTAGTTCAATTCGTCGCGCAGGAAGTCTTCCACCACGCGCTCGTACCTGGGTTCGACTTCCAGGAAATCAGCGAGCACTCCGACTGGCGCCAGTCCTCCCTGCATCACTCCGGATTGAAACAAGCGCCGTACCGACTCGGTGGAATATCCATGCTCGGCGATCACTGCTTCGAGCGACCCTCGTTTGCCGAGCGCGGTCGCGTATTCGGCGCGCAAGACATCGAGATTGCTCTTGGCGCGCGTTTCGTCCAGCTTCTTCGACTCGATCAGGCGACGTAGTTGGCTGATCTCTTCGGTGATTCCGGTGACGCGCTGGCTGACGCTCTCGAATTCCAGAGCAAGCTGCCCGCGCTGCCCACCGAAGGCCTCGACCTGAATGCTTGCGCCTTCAATCTCTGCTTCCAGGCGGCGAGCTTCGCGATCGACTCCGGCCAGTCGTTCTTCGGCTTGCGCCAACTGGTTGCGCAGACGCGAAGCCGATGACACGGTGTCGAACATGGCGACGCGCGCTTCTTCCTGCTGGCGCTCGATTTCTGCCAGGCTGGCAGCCGCGGAGGTGGCTTCCTGTTGGCACAGTGCAAAATCGCTCTGGGCAGCAGCCAGATCGGCGGCGGCGGATTCCAGGATCTGCCGGTTGGATTCCTGCTCGACCTCAAGTGTCGACAGCCGGTGGCGAGCCTGCGCCAGTTCTGCTTCGGCGGAGGCCGAACGCACCAGCAGTTCAGCGCAGCGTTCTTCATTGTGGCGGCGGCGAGCGTGCGCGCGATCGATTTCCAAAGCGATCTGACTGATACGATCGCGATTTTCGCGTACCTCCATTTCGATTGCATAACCGCGCTGCGTGCGCTCCGAATGCTCGGCTTCGAGATGCTGCACCTGATCCGTGCGGTGTTGCATTTCCTCGGCAAGGGCGTTGAGTTGAGCATCGAGCTCGGCGCTTTCCTGCTCGATGGCGGCGAACTTGCTGGCCAGCACCAGGCGCAGCTTGGCCCGCATTTCTTCGCGCAGCCGGGCATAGCGTTCGGCCTTGGAGGCCTGGCGCTTGAGCGAGTTCATCTGCCGCGTGACTTCCTCGAAGATGTCATTGATGCGTGAGAGATTCAGCTTGGCGTCTTCGAGGCGGGCTTCAGCGAGGCGCTTCTTGGTTTTAAATTTCGTGATGCCCGCGGCCTCTTCAAGAATCGCTCGGCGATCCGTCGGACGGCTGCTGAGGATTTGCCCAATGCGCCCCTGCTCGATCAGCGCGTACGACTCCGGCCCAAGGCCCGTGCCCATGAACAGTTCCTGAATGTCGCGCAAACGGCACAGCTTCCCATTGAGCAGATACTCGCTGTCGCCCGAGCGGAACAGGCGGCGCGTGACGACGATTTCTCCGGCTCGAAACTGTTGCTGGTTGAACTTGCGGCGGCGAATCTTAAGCACCACATGCCCGGCGGGTGTTCCAACCGACGCTTCGGCGGGAGGAGCGATTACGTTGTGTACGGGCAGCGCGAAGATCGGCTCGTCGTCAGGGAAGGCTACGGCAATGGTATTAATCTTCGACCGCGGAACTTCGACTTCTTCCATCCTGCCGGGCTGGGCATCTTCGACTGCACGTTCGGTGTCCTGGGCTGTGCGCGCGCGGATCGCGGCCTCGTCCCAGTCGTCGGTGACGTGGGCTTCAGCGGGCATCTCGTCCTGAATATCAATTTCAGTAGCGGCATTGGCGTCCGCCCCTCCGTAAGCTTCCGGATCGATTAGCGTCAGCGATACTTCCGCCATGCCTGTCGGCTTGCGGTCGCGTGTGCCCGCAAAGATCACGTCTTCCATGCGCGCCCCGCGCAGCGTCTTGGCCGACTGCTCGCCCAGCACCCACGAGATGGCATCGGAAATGTTCGACTTGCCGCAACCGTTCGGTCCAATGATGGCCGCCACACCGTCTCCGTGAAACTTGAGTTCGGTGCGGTCGCAGAACGACTTGAACCCCAGAATCTGAAGTCTCTTCAGTTTGAGCAACGTGAACTCCTCAGAACCAGTGCGGCCAGGTGCCAGTTCTTGGCTGTGCGTCGTGCCGGACGACCGCGCCGGCGCAGGTGTTTACCAGGCAGATTCCTCTGCCGTATTGGATGCCTTTTGCGGTCCATTCCAGACCGGTGCAGCGCACCATTCTCACCCCAGGCTGGGCGGGGTGGGCACAAAGTTAAGCTACTGTAACGGTGAAATTGGGCCGGGGTCAAGCAATATAACACTATATGTAGTGTGGGGTTGCGGACGACCGCGTTGTATTGCACAGACATTGCAGCAGAGATGCACTTTTGTGGTGGAGACGGAAACAGAGGTGGGAGAACCGCGAGAGCGAAATAAGGCTAGCGTATTCAATTCCTGGAAGCAATCAGAAAAGACCGTCGCATTGGGATGTCATGCTCCAACGTTGGCAGAACGCGGTCGCTCCGCGGATAACCTGTCGGACGCAAGCACGCATCCTAGCCGCTAAAAGAGTAGTAAGCTTGGGTGAACTACATCGAGCTGAAGCTTTGGAGGTGCGGAATGCGCGTGCTTGCGACGATGTTGCTGATTTCAGGAATGGCCTGGGGGCAGGCGGCGCAGTCGCCTAATCCAGCGAATGCTCCCACGCCAGCTGCGGCGCCGCCGGCTGCAGCCCAAACTGCGACTCCTTCGATACCGCCTGTCGCGCCTCGCAATCCGAATTCGGCCGTCATTCCTGCAGGGTCGAAAGTTCCGCTGACCCTGGCGCAGGCAATCTCGACCAAGAATGCTCGCGAGGGTGACGCGGTGTACGCGCAGACGGCATTTCCTTTTGTGTTGGACGACCGCGTGCTCATACCCGCGGGGACCTACATTCAGGGCAAGATCATGCACACCGAGCACGCCGGCCGGTCGAAGAAACGCGCCGAAATTCTGATTCACTTTACCTCGATGATCTATCCGAGCGGATACACGGTCATGCTGCCGGGATCGATCGATAACACGCCGGGTGCGGACAACAAGGGCGTGAAGGACTCGGAAGGAACGATTCAGCAGGACAAGGACACGGGCAAGCGGGTTGAAGATGCGGCCAAGGGGGGGGCGGTGGGCGGCACGGTAGGGAGCATCGGCGGCCTGGCAGCTGGGGGTTTGAACGGGGCGCGCTATGGCGGTTTGGCCGGGATCGCAGGCGGCGTGGCGTGGGCTCTGCTGAAGCATGGTCCTGAACTGAAGCTCGATGTGGGCACGTCGATTGAGATGGAGATTCAGCGGGACGTCACGGTGGATGCAAGTAGGATTCACATGGCCCGAGCGGGATCGTAAGAAGGCGGCTTTCGGATTTCGCCTTCCGGCTTCCGGCCTGAGCACGACCACCGGGGCTGAAGCCCGATAGGTGCAGATTCCTGACGCGGCGCTAAAGCGCCGCTCTTCCACCAAAGTGTTTTCACCAAAGCGCCACCGGTTATCCATACTCACCGCGTATCAAGCCAAGCAACGGACATCCCCCTGATTTGCGCGACGCTTCCTTCTAGCTGCTATACAATCCGCGGTAGGAGTGTTCGCGCTCCTGGCGGGAGGCGTTTGTGGAAAGTTTAGGCTTTGGGTTTACGACGATCGTAATCATCGTCGTTGTCATTTATCTCTTGAGTTCCATCAAAATTCTGGCTGAGTATGAAAGAGGCGTGATTTTCCGCCTGGGGCGATTGCTGCCCGAGGCCAAAGGGCCAGGCGTGATTTTAGTGTTCGCGCCTGTGGACCGGATCGTGCGCGTATCGCTGCGGCAGGAAGCTCTGGAGGTGCCGCCGCAGGACATCATTACGCGCGACAACGTGACCTTGAAAGTGAACGCGGTGATTTTCTTGCGCGTGATTGAGCCACGCAAGGCGGTGGTGGAAGTTTCGAACTACGTGTACCAGACTTCGCAATTTGCGCAGACCACGCTCCGGTCCGTACTGGGCGAGCAAGAGCTGGATGAATTGCTGGCGCACCGCGACAAGATCAACTTGCGGCTGCAGAGCATTCTGGATACGCATACATCGCCCTGGGGCGTGAAGGTCACCAACGTCGAGGTCAAGCAGGTTGACCTAAACGAGACGATGGTCCGTGCCATGGCAAAGCAGGCCGAGGCGGAGCGCGAGAAGCGGTCGAAGATCATCCATTCCGAGGGTGAGTTCTCAGCCGCCCAGCGTTTGGTGGATGCAGCACATTTGCTCGCCAGTGAGCCGGTCAGCGTGCAGTTGCGCTATCTGCAGACATTGACCGAGATTGGCGTGGAGAAGAATACGACGGTGGTTTTCCCAGTGCCGATGGACTTTTTCTCGGGGATTCAGAAGTTGTTAGGGAAGTCTGGGAATGGGGAAGCGCCGGTGGCAAAGGGCGCTTAGCGCGCAGGAGTTGAACTATGGCTTCGTCACAAGACACGGAAATCACGTTAGGGACAGGGAAGTTGCTGGTGCTGTTTTTCGGGCTGGTGGGCATCTGCGCCCTGTTTTTCGGGCTGGGATACTCGCTGGGAAGGAAGTCGGAACCGACAATTGCTTCGGCCAGCACCGCAGCGGTGCCGCAGGCTTCTTCCAACACGAGCAAGGGCAGCGGTGGCTCGAACGGCGCAGCTCCGGCTATGACCTTCTATAAGGCGGTCGAGCAGAAAGAGGCGACACCGGAACTGACGCCGCCCGCGGATGCGAAGGCCGATACGACCACTACGGCTGCTCCTGCGGCGAATGCGTCTTCTGCGCAAGCTCCTGCAAACAACGCGGCGGATCCGTCCACGACCGTGCCCAGTGCCGGATATTTCGTGCAGGTCGCTGCGGTCAGCAAGCAGGAAGATGCGGATGCGCTGGTGGATGCGCTGAAGAAAAAAGATTATCCGGCGTTCGTGGCTTCAGCCGCTACGGACAAACTGTTTCGCGTGCAGTTGGGGCCATTCTCCGAGGTCAAAGACGCGGAGGCCATGCGGACCAAGCTGGTCGGGGACGGGTATAGTCCGATTCTGAAGAAGTAACCGGGGCTGAAGCCCAATCTTCCGGCGCCTCTTTCGCGGCCCTAAAGGGCCGCTCTTCCGCGGTATTTTCCCCCCGTTCTTCGGCGTTCCTCCATGACATCCTCCGGCCTGTGGTTACAGTCCTCGTGGGACCAGGACAAAGTGATCGATGGCGATCTTGGCGCCGGCGTCGGCGCGGGCGCGATCCATGCGGAAGACGATTTTTACCTCGTCGAAGCGGCGGAGAGTTGGCCGATGCGGGATTGCGAAATTCAAGGTCTCGCTGGCGGGCGCGGGCTTTTCATAGATGTTCCAGGGGCGCGTAGATTTCACGATCATTCTTCCCAGCGATTCGGACGGGCGGGTTGGCAAAGTAGTGTTGATCAGGACGAGTTCCAAAGAGACCGTTTCGGGATAGCGATCAGCATTGCGGATGGCGATTTGTATGCGGCTGCAGCAGGCGAGGTCGATCAGGTTGCCGAGATAATCGTGGGCCTCGATCGAGAGCGGACGGCGGTCGGTGGAGCGGATGTCAACGGTTTCCGGGCTGGCATGAGCCTGACGAGAACCTTTCGGCGGCTGCATGTCAGGAGCTTTGAAGAACCAGTAGACGCCGTTGAAGGGAATAATCAACGGATCGGAAGGACGGCTGTTCGCAAGCTGGGTGTTGGCGACCGGTGTCGGGGCGACCAGCTTGGTGAGCGCCTGCTTTTCAGGCCAGAGAATTATGCCGGCCTCCCCTTCGCTCGCCGATGCCGCCAATTCATCTGGATGGCTGACGCGTACTGGACGCCCGAGCCGATTGCCGGAAGGCGCCGCTACAAACCGATGGAGGCCGGGAGAGATACCGAATTTTCCGTAGCCGCGTGCGCTCAGCAAATAAGGGAAGAGGGCACACAGGACAAACAGAAATGAGCCGTTCACGAGCAGCAAGCTGCGCGATTCCGTTGCCGAAGGTGATTGCAACCAATGCGGGACGGGTGCGTTGCGCGTGTAGGACCAACTCCAGGCGGCGAAGCCGACGCTGACCAGAACGGCTGCGGTGAATGGGTATCCCGCGAAAGCAGCGAGTACACCAGTTTGAGCGCACAACGCTGCTGCCACTGAAAGTTGCGGTGCGCGCTTGAAGGTCAATGGAAGATTGTCGGGACGCAGAGAAGACAGCAGCGATTCCTCCGCGTTGGCCTGCACCGTGGTCGCATGAAAAGCTCGAATCGATTGGGTCAGGACGACCGCAAAAGTGGCGGCCAGCGCGATCGTCCAAAGGGAATCTTCGCGAATCGAGAGGGCCAGGGGCGCCAGCCAGAGGGCATTGAGAAATGTTCCAATAACGGTCCGGCGGGATTCAAGCCGGCTCTGGTTTGGAATCAGGGCCGAGAACGCCCAGGCTGCGACGATCGCTGCCATCGAAACTGCCACTACGCGAATGACCGCGGCGTCCCAAAGTTCAGACCAGGATAGGAAGCGTCTGGAAGGCAATCGGCAAGTGGCGGTTGCAACGGCGGCGGCAAATAGCAAGGCTGCTACGGTCGGCCAGGATTTGGCTTGCACGACTTGTGGCGGATCGACTTGGGCCATTGCGAACCTCGCAGCCAGACAGGATGAGGGAACCGGTTGCTGTCTCGTCGGCTCTCGAAGAGAGAGGAAGCTCTGTTCTCATTGGACACCAAAATTAATGGGAAAGTTTCCTGACCCAAGGAGGTTTCTTACATTGACAGTCATCGATTTCCGGGTTATTTGTAAGGCACGATGACTGCAGACACATCCTTCGACCGGGCGCTTCACGCCATTGCCGATCCGACGCGGCGGAAGATTTTGCAGGTATTGAAAGAAGGTGGGGCGAAAATACCGGCGCCGAACACGGTTCCCGGGCATTGTCTTTGCGGGGGAGAGATTGAGGAACGCATTCGGCTATCGCAGCCGACGATTTCGCATCATATGGGCATTCTGACAAAGGCCGGACTGGTGGAGGCGACCAAACATGGTCAGTGGCGATGGTATCGGCGCAATGAGAAGGCCATTCGTCAGGTCGTCAAGATGTTGCGAGGGAAGTTGTAGGGAAGGACGGGGCGAAAAGCCCACACTGATCCCTCGCGCTTTTTGCGGCCGTAAATGGCCGCTCTCCACAAATTCCGTTCCTATTTTCCGAGCGCCCATTTTTCCAGATCTCCGGTGGAACGGAGCAGGCCTAGCTGGCTGCACTCGAGATTGAAATTCACGTCCTGTAGCGCGATAAAACGTTCGCTGACCTGAGTCCGAGCGTCATCGAGATCGTGAAGGTTGGCGGTGCCGTTGTCCATGCGGGTTTGCACCGCGTCCACATTCTTCTGCGCGATTTCCAGTTCCAATTGAGCCACGTCGCGCGCGGCTTGGAGCTGCGCAACAGAACGTTGCAGCCGCAGAGTCTGTTCGGAGACCTGGTTCTTGGCAGCTTCTGCCTGCTTGGTTGCTTTGAGGGCATCGGCATCGGCGGCCTGGGCGCGAGCGCGCTGCGAGGCGTTAAAAAGCGGGAAGCGAATGCTGACGCCAATGGTCGCATTGTTTTGTTGGAAACTATTCGTCACGCACAAGAATTCGCCCAGAGATGTGGTGCAAGGTCGCGAGGGAATGTAGTAGTTCTGATAGTTGTTGAATTTCGACAGCAACGCGTATTGCGCGGCGAAATCAACGCTGGGCCACAGTGCGCGATGCTCGCCTTGGGCTCGCAGATATTGAGCGCGCGCGTGTTCGACGGCGGCCTGCACCGACAGATTGGTCGCTGCGTTGTCCTTTGCAGGCTCATCTGCTGGAGGCGCGGGAGGGGCTGGAATGGAGTCAGGATCGGTCTGAATGCCCGCGGCCGGAAGACCCGTGAGCTTGGAGAGATGTTCGCGCACAACGTCGGCTGAGCCTTGCGCCTCGGCAATGCGCAGGCGCACACGGGCGGCAGAGAGGCGAGCCTTTTTTTGGTCGAGTTCGCTGTCGATGCCTTCTTTCACGCGGTCTTCAACCGCAGTCTGCACTTTATTGGCCTCGCCTTCGGTTTCCTGCAGCCTGGCCAGACGCTGTTCCCACTTGGCGAGTTCGGCATAACTCTGCGCGGCGTCCTGGATGATCTGATCGCGCTGGTCCTTGCTTTTCAACGACGCCACGGCGGAGTCGGCCTTGGCGGCGCGGACAAAATCGCGAAGTGACGGATTCAACAGTGCCGATTGGGTATTGATGTTGAACAGCGAGGGAGCGGAGCCTTCGAGAGCCAAAGGAAAGCCGTAAGAATACCCGAGGCCCGCCCCCGTGGAAAGCTGAGGAATATAGTTATCGCGGAGTTCGCGGTAGCTCGCGGCTGCATGCTGTTCATCGGCAGCCGTTATGGCGGTTGCTGTGGCATGCGAAAGCGCCATTTCGACGATGCGCTTGAGCGGGACGGGTTCGCCGAACATGGAGACGGGAATCAGGATGACTGCGAGAACCCAGGTGAGCGGGCGGGCAACGCCGCATAACGTTTTCATTGCGTCCCTTTCCAATGATGCGAATCGACGTGTGACCAGTTTGGATGCAAACGAAATTCTAATGCCGGGATACCTCGCTCAGAGCACTTCCCGGTCTCGACGGAACTCCGACCAGAAGACCCGGAGGGCACGAAGATTCAGTGCTCGACACGCTTGAGACCATCCTGGGCACGGGCGTAGGTGTGAGCCAGTGTAAGGGCGGCGCGAAATTCGTCAGCAGCACCGCGCTTATCCCCCTGTTTCTCCAGGATGCGGCCCAGCAGATCGTGCGCCTTGAAGGCTGGCGCCGCTTCCACCGGAGAGGCCAGGTAACGGCGCAGCAAACTCACGGCCAGAGGGAAGTCGCGCTCTGCGCGCAACAGAATGCTGGCGGCGTCCATGAGCGCGTCAGGACGATCAACGGGGCTCGATTCAAGCCTCCGGAGTGCCTCATCCATCTCGTCGAGGCGATGGTTGTGCCGCAGGAATGCAGCGAGATCGAACCAGGAGCGAGCGCTCGATTGGCTCGCAGCAATTTCGGCGCGGTACTCGCGCTCGGCGCCGGCTGCGTCATTATTTTTTTCCGCCAGTCGAGCCAGCACCCAGTGAGCCATGGCGGGATTCAGCGGCTCGATCGCCTCAGCCTGCGCGCGGGCTTTATCTTTTCCTCCGCCCACGATGCCCGGCGCTTCCAGATAAAATTCGGCGAGATCGGTGCGAGCCTCCCAGTTTCTGGGATCTAACTCCACGGCTCGCTCGAACGACGACCGCACTTTCTTTGCCAACCCCGCTGCCGAGAAAAACCCGGCGCGGTCGGCTTTTTCTCCATAAACGCGTCCCAGCCACATAAAGTACTGGCTGTTGCGAGGATCAAGGCTGGTGGCGCGCTCGCACGCGGAAATGGCGCGATCCCATTCCTCGAGCATGAAGTAAGCACGGCATAGCAGGTTGTAAGATTCGGCGTCGACAATCGGGCGGCTGGTCTGTGATTGCAGAATCTGCAGAGCGTCATCCACATGACCAGAGGCGAGAAGCTGTTGGGGCGTGCTGTCGGCGAAGATTGGGGCCACGAGCACAACGAGCACGCATGCGAGGAGAATTCGTGAGTTCATGCGACGCAATCAGTGCACGATCCTGATCAGAGCGCCGTCGAACAGCGGCTTCGATTCTTCTGCCGGCAGAGCAACCGTGTCGCCTTTAGACAGGCCCGAAGTGATCTCAACTCGAGTCAGGTTCTGCAGGGAATATTGGATATCCTCGCGCTTCACCCGGTCGCCCTCAATGCGGTAGACGTAGGGCTTGCTGTCATCGAGGCGAACGGCGTCGCGCTGCAGCGTGAGGACGTCCTGGTGCTCCGCGATTACGATGGTCACGCCAACATTCACATTGGGAAGCAATCGCAAATCGTGATTGTCAATGAGGCACGTGGTCTCGCCGACGTTTCGTGAAAGGTGCAGCTTGACCGTAGAAGGAACGGTGTTCACGGTGCCGGTCCAAACGCGTCCGGGAACGGCGTCCCAGGTGATTTCGACTTTCTGCCCGACCTGCAAGCGGCCCACGTCGGGTTCGTCAACGAAGGCGCGCACGAGAACTTTGGAGAGATCAGCTTCCTGCAGGAGCAATTCACCGTTTTGCACGAAGGCCCCTGCTTTGACGGGCAGAGCGTAGACAATGCCGTCGAAGGGCGCGCGAACGTTGGACTTATGTAGCGCGTCCTCAGCTACTTCGTAAGCGGCCTGTGCTTCCGCGCCTTGGGCTTCGGTGCGGGCCACTTCGGGCGGAGAGTAACGGTCTTTCTGCTTCTGCTCGAGAAGATTCACGTCGGCTTGGGCGCTTTGTAGCTTGTCTTCCGCCTGGCGCACCTCTCCGGGAGAAGCGGCACCCTGCTGCTGCAGCCGGCGAAGCGCATCCAGATTGCGCTGGGCAACATCCCGGTCGCTGCGCGCCTTGATGAGTTGCGCATCGGTCGTGAGCACTTCTTCTTGTGTGCCCCCGGTTTTGAGAGCGGCCTGATTCGCCTGCGCGGCTTTCACCTGTGCCTGGGCCCGGGCAGCTTGCGACCGGATGTCGGCGTCATCGAGTTGAAGCAGAAGCTGCCCTTTGTGTACGTGGTCGCCTTCCTTCACATAAAGGCGCTTCACCGTGGTGGCGATGGGCGCATGGGCTTCAAAGTCAAAGTTCTGGATAGGTTCAATCTTTCCGTTGGTAGAAACTACGCTGCGAATGGGGCCACGTATCACCATAGTGGCGCGAACCTTGAGCGGAGTCTGATGAAGATAAGAGTACAAGATGAGCAACAGAATGAGGAGCGCAGCGAGCCAAATCCAGCGCCGGCGATACGGCGGGTTCGAATTGTTCGTCGATGCCAACTAGTTTGTCTTTCAGGGTCCGGCAGGAAAAACTGTACGTGTTAATTTACCATCCGGCAGGCCGCGACAGCACCGGGAACACTGCCGAGACTGATACCTGATTGGATGCCACCCGACAGGCTTCGGCTGCATTCTCCATGGTCCAGGAACCGGCTCTCAGCCCCCTCGCGAGTAACAACGATGCGAGCCGCATCCTTCCCAGTCCCGCGTCAGATAGAATAGAAATCGGTCCCTTATGCGCCGCATTTATCTCGACAATAACGCTACTACGCCGGTGTTGCCGGAGGTTTTCGAGGCCATGCGCCCGTATTTCACCGAGCGCTTTGGCAATGCCTCGTCCATTCATCATCATGGGCAGGAGACGCGGGCCGCGGTGGAGAATGCGCGGGAATCGGTGGCGCAACTGCTCGGCTGCAGCGCCTCGGAGATAGTCTTCACCAGCGGTGGGACGGAAGGCGACAACCTGGCGATTTCCGGGCTGGTCGCGGCGGGCGACCATGTGATCACCTCGAGCATCGAGCATCATGCGGCCCTGCATGCCTGCAAGCATCTGGAAGAGGCGGGGTGTGAAGTGACCGTGCTACCGGTGAATGGGCGCAGCCTGGTGGATCCCGCGGACGTGAAGCGCGCGCTTCGGCCGAATACAAAATTGATCTCGATTATGATGGCGAATAACGAGACCGGGGTACTGCAGCCCGTCGAAGAAATTGCCAAGATTGCTGCCGAGGCCGGCGTGTTGTTCCACACCGATGCCGTGCAGGCCGCGGGCAAGGTGCCGATCGATGTGAAGCGAATCGGATGCCATGCGCTCACGATTTCGGGGCACAAGATTCATGCGCCGCAGGGAACTGGAGCGCTTTTTGTGAAGAAGGGAACGCAGCTTCGGCCGATGTTCCACGGTGGACGGCACGAGCGTTCGCGGCGCGCGGGCACCGAGAATGTGGCGGGAATTGTGGGCTTGGGCAAGGCCGCGCAGATTGCCAGCAATGCGTTCGCTCGCGGCGATGAGAAGAAGATGGCCGCCATGCGCGACCGCTTGCAACAGGGAATTCTCGCGCAGGTGGACGAAGCCGGTGTGAACGGTGAGGGCGCGGCGCGGGTGCCGAACACCGCAAACATTCGCTTCGACCACATCGAAGGCGAGGCGCTCGTGATCGCGCTCGACCTGAAGGGGCTGGCGGTTTCCACGGGCGCCGCGTGCTCGTCGGGAGCGATCGCGCCATCGCATGTGCTGGTTGCCATGGGCCTGCGCCCGGATCAGGCGCGGGCCAGCATCCGGTTCAGCCTGGGCAAGCAGACAGTTGAAGAAGATATCGATGTTGCGCTGTCGCTTGTGCCCGAAACCGTCGCGCGATTGCGGGAGATTTCGCCACGTTACAGCGCGCCAGTAAAAGTGGGTAGCCAGGAGTAGAAGCTGAATACAGAAACCATTGCGGTCGCCATGTCGGGCGGTGTCGATTCTTCCACCGTCGCCGCCATGCTGCGCGCCGAAGGGCATAACGTCATCGGATTGACCATGCAGCTCTGGAACCAGCGGCGGCTGGCCGGGCGCGAGGGCATGCCGGAGTCGGTGCAGGGGCGCTGTTGCTCGCTCGACGACGTGTACGACGCGCGGCGGGTGGCGCAGCAGATCGGCATTCCGTATTACGTCGTGAATCACGAAGAGCGCTTTGAGCGCGACGTGGTTCGTCCCTTCGTGGAGCAGTATCTCTCGGGACGCACACCGATTCCTTGCAGTCTCTGCAACAATCATTTGAAGTTCGATCAGTTGCTGGTTGTGGCGCAGCAGATTGGAGCCGACCGCGTCGCGACCGGTCATTATGCTCGCGTCGCTTATGACCACGACCGCGGACGCTGGCTGCTGAAGCGTCCAGCTGATGTGAGCAAGGATCAGACTTATTTTTTGTTCGGGCTCACCCAGGAGCAACTAAGCCGCACGTTGTTTCCCCTGGGCGACATGACCAAGCCCGAGGTCCGCGAACTTGCTCACCGGCATGGCCTGGCCATCGCCGAGAAGCCTGATTCGCAGGAAATTTGCTTTGTTCCCGGCGGCGATTACAAGCGCTTCATTGATGCTTATCTCGCCGAGCAGGGCGAGTCGCTGCCCGACACCGCCGGCGAGCTCGTGACTACTAGCGGCGAAGTGATCGGCGAGCACCACGGGATTCACAACTTCACGGTCGGCCAGCGCAAGGGCCTCGGAGTCGCCACAGGATCGCCTCTTTACGTGATCCAGATTAGCGGCGCGAGCAAGCAGGTGATTGTAGGTGGAGACGAGCATCTCTATTCGCGGACGCTGCGCGCCCGGCGTGTCAACCTGATCGCAGTCGACGAATTGCAAGAGCCCATGCGCGTCGCGGTGAAGATCCGGCATCGGCACGAGCCAGCGGCTGCCCTGATCGAGAGAATTAAGACTGAGCCTACAGGTGAGGACGAGATCCTGGTTACGTTTGACCAGCCGCAACGCGCCATCACGCCCGGACAGGCTGCGGTTTTCTACAATGGCGATGTTGTGGTGGGTGGGGGGTGGATCGCGTAAGGGGAAGCAACTTCCGAGTGGCCGGGGCGAGCGCGGGACGCGCTCACGACAGCCGGCGGGACGCCGGCGCTACGCCTTTTAATACTGCCGTTTCGGATAATGCGAATTCTTCTGGCTGTTCTTGAACATCTTGTCCTGCGCCTTTTTCTGCTTCTTCATGTATTTCTTCTGGGCCTTCTGCTGCTTCTTCTCAGCTTTTTGCGAGGCGCGATCTTGGGCGGTGGCGGAATTCTTGGACCGCGCTCCGGCTGGAAGGCTCAGGCTTAGGCAACACATCACGAGGCACAAGATTGCGGCAAGTCTTTTCATAAATTCTCGGTGAATTGGAGTATGAGCCGATTGTACCGTGAAGTTTCCAGCGCTTGCAGCAATCGTTAGTAACTTCGAGAGCCCCGGCGTTGCTGGTTGTGAATCATTTTCGACAAACGTATTGCTCTGATGAGCGCTCCGCTCCCGCATATAATCCCGCCATGGCATCCTCAAATTTATATGGACCGCTCGCTAATACCTCGGTTGGGCGCGATCAATCCTTCTGGGCACGCGAGGCTCCCGCGCTGAAGCAGGGAATCAAGACCGGTCTGGCGGGAGCCATCGCCTATGCCATTTATGCGGGATGGAACCTGCCTCAGGGGTACTGGGCAGTTTTCGCCGCGCTGGTCGTCACCCAGGCGAACCTCGGCGCATCGTGGAAAGCCGCGTTGTACCGCACCATCGGATCGACGTGCGGCGCGATAGCCGCCGCGCTGCTTGTGCCTTGGCTCGGCAAAGGACCGGTGGGCGTGGGAATCGTGTTGTTGCTCTTAGGAAGCCTCTTTGGATATTTGACAGCACTACATACTGCGTTTACGGCGGCTGGATTCACCGCCGCACTGATCCTGGTTTTTGGCGGAATGGGAGAACCGTGGCACATGGCATGGCTGCGCGTGCTCTATACGATTCTAGGAGCAGTGATCGCTTTTCTTGTGGGCGCGCTGCTTTGGCCGGTGCACGCTCGCGAAGCTTTGCGGCAGAAGATTGCCAACATTCTGGCGGGTGCGGGCGCTTTATATCGCGCCGTTACCACTGCTGCCCTGCAGGGCGTGGACAACGACGCGCAAGTGCGAGAACTCGACCGTCACCTTCACGATTTGCGCCGCGGCATTACCCAGCAGATGGACGAAGCCCGCAGCGAGTTGGCTTTCCACCGTTTCAATCAGGGTGCGTATCAGCGGGTGATCGAATTGGCGGACCAGATCCGGCGGCGCCTGACCGCCATGGCTGAGGATCGCTCGCTCTACGTTCACGCGCTGGCATCACCGGGAATGGTGCCATCCATCGCCGCGTTAGCCCAGAAGACCACCGAGTACTTTGTGGTCCTTGCGCAAGCCGTGTTGCAGCCTAAGACAGAACTCAATTCCGCGGATCTGGAAGCCGCCGTCAAAGCCATGGAGACCGAGCTGTCAGGACTTCGCGAACAGCGAGCCACCGCGCCCTTTGCGCTCGACCGCATGCTGCCTTTTTGGGCGCTGGTGTTTAATTTGAGGGAAGTGGCGGAAGACTTGAAGGAACTCGAGTCAGCCCTGCCGGCGCTTGTCTGAGCAGTTGGCCTCCAGCGAAATCAGAAACGGCTTGCCCGTATTCTTCAATTTTTCTTCGAGGCGAGCTGTGCAATCGCAACTGCCACAGGCCCAGGATTCCGTGCCATTGTCGTCGCGGCATTTGCGGCGGTCGTGCGCATCCTGCACGCGGGTTAAATCGAAGTATTGTTCCCAGTAAGGACGCTCTTCCTGCAGTGGCGTGGGGCAATAACAGATCTCGACCCACCGGGCCGTCTGGTCGTCACATAGGCGCGCATCCCCCATATTGCGGAGATATTCGCCTTCCGCAATCGAACCCTGTCCCAACGTTTGTTGCTCGATCGCCTTAAGCAGATCGACTTCGCGCCCGGCCTTTACGCGTGCTCGTACTAGGTAACGCATATTTACTCCTACATCAGAACACGTCGCGCCGGACGCATTCGTCTGGCAGGTTCGTACCGAAATTGCCGAGGAAACAGCGGATAGTAACAAAAAATGGATGACGCCTTGGAACTCTGACCAGCAGCCTTAAATGAACATCTCATCCTGGGGCACGGGGCGGCGTTCTTCGCGGGTGCCGCGGTTGTGGCGATTTCTCCCGAAAAAGAATCCCAAGCCCACCGACAGTCCCTGCATAAGGCCCGAAAACTGGCGCACCGGAGAGACCACGGTCCTCTGCACGATTTCGGAAGTCTGCTCCACTCGGTCCAGCGTGCGGCTGAGCAGTTCGTCGGCGCGGATCACTTGCAAGCGAGCTCGGTCCACTACAT
>Ga0209166_10000833_pt1 | contig 29219 bp, 24 predicted proteins | sample Coa_R1_3_FD_187151 | JGI IMG/M metagenome (GOLD analysis project Ga0209166, IMG submission 187151) | Surface soil microbial communities from Centralia Pennsylvania, which are recovering from an underground coalmine fire - Coalmine... | ecosystem: Environmental > Terrestrial > Soil >...
GAAATAGGAACCACGGCTGAGAGGCCAACACACGCGGCGAAGAATCAGAAAAGAATTACACCCGCGCTCCTCCGTAGCGCGTCGGGAGAGCTCTTGCCCTCTTGACAAAGACCTATCATGGAAGTCGCGAAACCGGAAAAGTTGATCCTAGTACCCACATGGACGGTAAAGGCGGTGCTCTCAATGGGCCGACGCAACACTCACCTCAAACCCACTTACCGGGAAAAACAAAGGCGAAAACCGCTGGCTAGGGTTAGGTCAGCCGGAACACTACACTGGCACGGTTTTGATCGAGTGCGACTCAGCAGATTGACTCGTCAGCGGAACCATTCTCGAATCAATCCTACGGATGGTGTTGCATCGACCGGTTGAGCTGACCCGACTAATCGGGAGTTGAGCGGGCACCCACGTCGGAACTCTGGGATTTGGCAGTAGAAGCCCAGGGCCGCTATTGTCCGGACGGCGTTGATTTATTCATCGCGTCAAACGCTGCGAGCGCCTCTTCTGGCCGGGCGCGGACCACGAAATCTTCCGTAAGATTCACCCAGCGCACCTTCCCCGACGGGTCGATAAGGAATTCCGCTGGTCGCGAGATGTCCGCGCCGTCGCGGCGGCCGTGAAGGTGCACCAGATCCCACGTGCGAATCACGTCCTCCTGTGCATCCGAAAGAATCGGAAACGTGTAGCCCTGCGACCGACGCAGGTTTTCGGAATCCGCGGGAGAATCCACACTGATGGCGAGCACGCGAATTTTCCTTGCATCGAATTCCGGCAGCGCCTGCTCGAAACTCCGTAACTCGGAGTTGCAGAACGGTCACCAATATCCACGGTAGAAAATCAAAAGCACGCCGGCGGCCTTGGCCGCGCTCGTCGCGGCGCGGGTGGTACTCTCTGGAGTGAACGGAGAATTCAACGCACCCATTAAACTCATTGGGTGGTTCTGCGAATCGGGCAGCGTGAAATCTGGCGCCGTCTGGCCCACCTGCGGCGCGCCGTGCGAAGCGGGTAGCACATGCCGCGCGCCGATAAAAATGGCGTAGAGGAAAAATCCGCTGAATGCCAACGCCAGCAGCGCGAGGACGCTGCCGAAAATTTTGCCGCGAAACCGGTCCGAATGCCGGAATGCGCGCACAAGCCCCAGGGCGAGCAGCAGCAACCCGAGCGCGATCATCGGCAGGTTTGCCCACGGAAAATCGCGAAGCGCCGGGAAGCGAACGAAAAACAGCGGATAGCTAAGCACTCCCAGGAAAACCAGCGACGCGCCGGTCCACACGGCCCAGTTCCAGTTTCGCTTCATCGCTAACGCTTCTCCCCGCTCCACTCCAAGTACGACTTGCAATCGGCTTGTCCGGGAGCGCGGATTTGAAACTTGTGGCCCTGAGTCTAGCCGAAACTGCTATTTCGTGAGAAATTTTTTCGCGGGCGCGGTAGAGTGCTGCCACTCGTGGTTGCGTTCTTCGAGGGAGCGGAGGGAGACGGAGGCGTTCTACCAAAACCCTTATCCTCAATCCTGCAGGCACAGAAGGCCAAGTCCAAGTTATGTACTTGCCCCCACTTTTTCAGTTTTCCGACAAACCAAGAGTTGACTTGCGTGTATAGCCCTGGACCGAAACCAGAGCACCACTCGTTGAGCCAAATCAAAGCGGCTACGCTCGGACGAGCCGTTAGTGTCCGTCGGCATGGAACGGTGCTCCGAGAATCCTGCCCGGAGGTCGGAGTGCCCAAGATGCGATCGCGAGACAGAGCAACGATAGCGGCGCAATCAGGTCCATCCAGTGGCCACATGCGGCGTGCGAGCCAACAGCACCCAACAACTCAAAGACGATTCCGGCATACGCCCATTCTTTCAGCCTGAGAAATCCCGGAACCACCAGGGTTATTGCTCCCGGGATCTTAAAGATGCCGAGGATCGCCAGCATGTACACGGGGTAGCCCAGGCTGGTAACAATCTCTGTCACGAACGGACCGCTGACAACACCAGTCCGACCGTGTGTCAGGTCTATTACGCCCCCCGCGAATGTTTCCAGCGCGATGAGCGATGTCGTGGTCCAATACAACATCGTTTTAGCTTTCACTTCGAATCGTCCTTTCGCTTGCGAATTTCAGCAGCTCTCTCGCATTGTTCAATTTTGCAGAACCGGCGTGCGCACGGCCTAGCTATCTCGCTTCAACTGCTAATTGATGCGATAATCGTCCAAGTCAAGTACTAGCCTCCACTTTTTCGGTGTGCCGACATACCAGGCATGTTCGATTACTTCCGGTTTGCCCGCGAGATTGGCTGAAACGCGAGGATTTCGAGGTCGATCACTTGGGTAGAGCCTTGCGAAGTTCTGCGACGCTCTCCGCCACGGGTCTCCCCGCGGTATCGATTACGATATGCTGACGGTCCCAAGGCTCGTACTCACGAGAGATAACTTCCTCCCAGGTTGGCAGTCTTAGTCCGTCGATGTCCGACGGTCGTGTTTCCACGCGTTGGCGATGTTGGAGCGCATCAGAACAAATAATCTCCACTTCAGCAACGCGTACCTGCGCCCGATGCGCAACGCTGATCCACGCATCGCGACTTGGATGAATGGGATTAACAGAATCAGAAATCACCGTTCGTCCCAGGCGAAGGTTGTCTTCCGCGATCGCAAAGGCGACACGATATCCCGCGTCGTTTATCGGTTGGGCTATCGTCCCGGAATCGCGGATGGCCTGCTCAATCGAGTCAATGCGTACATACGTGGCACCGAGTTGGCTCGACAGCTCCCTGGCAATCGTAGTTTTTCCTGTGCCCGATAGTCCGCCAAAGATGATAAGCATAGGTGGCAGGCGGTCAGGCGCGTACGTATTGAAGTTCCCCATCACGCGATTTTACTTGGAAAGCGAATTATTCTGGAAAATAGGCTGTAGGATTCTGAGCAGACCATGGCAACTCGGGGGCGACTCGCAAGGTCACAAATCAAGCGGCTGGTCGTGGTAAACGCGGAAACCGGAAGTGTGGGTGAGAATAATTTAGAAGAGGGCGGAAGTTACGGACTGGCGATTATGGGGTGGGAATGCGTTTCACTCTAAACCCGCACCCGCGGAACCCGCGAGTGCGGCACCCGACCGTTGCCTGTTGCGCTGACGTGCGGAAGTGGAATGCTCTCTTCGCGCCCCGTCGTCAACAAAAATCTAAATTCTAGACGCTACCCGCCATCGACCTATCGAATAGGCCGCGCTAACCGGGAAAATGCCGGTCAGCGATTCTAGAACACCGCGATTCTAGAACGCTGCGATTGCAGAACATCGCCGGTGTGGGCGTTTCAGCTGCCGGTTTTCCTGCGCAGTCCCATCTCGCGAAATTCCGGGTCTTTGATTCCGAGTAATTTATAGGCCTCGTCCATAGTGCGGACAGGCTCGACGTTTTTTCGAGTGTCGGAACTCAGCACGGCAAACATTCGCGCGATGCCATAAACATGGTCTGCTGGGGCGACGATGATGCGAGGAAGTTCAGCGGAGAAAACCGGTTTGCTGCTGGCGACCCGATTGATGGTTTCTGTCGAGATCTGAAACTTGGTCACTTGCGAAAAATCGACAATTCCACTTTTCGGATTCGTTTCCGCCAGAATATCGGCGACAAGTCGCAGGCTCTCGGCGAACAAGTCCTCGGTCACCTCTCCTTGCAAACGCCAACAAACGACTTTGTTCACCGGGTCGAATTCAAAGCTCGAGGTCACGTTAACGACCGCCCATGGGCCGGAGCACAAGTCCAGCAGAGTAAGTCTACAGCGGTATTCAGCTAATCAGTTATCGCCGGTGTTCAACTCGTAAAACAGCAAGCAGGCTTGGCCGGCCAATTGCTCTGGCTAGTTTCCGACACGAGTGGACGCCATGAACTGGAGCAAATCGCGGAAGATTTTTCGGACACCACGACAGATTTTTCCGTCACTCGCAACTGCACGCATCGAGCGAATAGTCGCTGCGGTAATGATTCTCTTAATTGTGTTCGAGCCCGTCGCGCAGGCCCAGTCAGGAGACTGGCGCGCTGTGGAGCGCTTGGCGCCGGGTACTTGTGTGGGTGTGAAGGTCGAGGGGAAACGGAGGATGTGGTGTTCCGTGGAGGGTGCGACGGATACGGCGCTCATCTGCGAGGTGCACGTGCGACGACATTTGCGAACTTCGACGCTGACAATCTCGCGTTCCGATGTTGAGGAAGTACGGTTGCTGCCTCATCCCAACCAAGCTAGAGATGCCGAGATTGGAGCACTCATCGGGGCAGGTGCGGGCGCAACTTCGGGCGCGATCAACAACCCACTCGTGCGAGGGCCCGCTGCGTTTATTGATGGGCTTGCGGGTGCCGGGTTTGGAGCTCTCGTTGGCAGTCTCGTAGCGGTGGTTCAGTTTGTCGTTCAGCGCAGCAAAGTGATTTACAAGCGGTAGCGCGAATCGGTCCGGCAAATCACTTTCAGAGAGAGGATGCGCGCGACCGGTCGCCAATGCTACGAGTTGCGGGACGATGACGCGGCGAGCGGTGCGACGTGTTTGAGGAGTTCGGCGAGGAACTGGTTGGGGCGCATGAAGACGACGAAGTGGCCGGCATCCGGAATGGGAATGAACTTCTTGCGAGGCGCCTCGAGGGACTCCAGGTAATGTTTGGCGAGCGCGGTAGGCGTGGTGAAATCCTCGGCGCCCTGGAAGACGAAGATGGGGATAGAAAACTTGAGACCAAAATCTCTGGAAGTGAGCGATTTGGTCTGCGGAACGAGCTGGTCCGCGCTCAAGATTTGGCCGTCGCCGGAGTCGTTGATGTCTTCGACAGAATAGCCAGGAGCGACGAGGCCGTAGCCGAGCGTGGCGAAGAGGAATTGGTCGGCGCCCTCGAAGGAATTCGCCCATCTGCGTTGTACCTGGAAGCCTTCGCCGGATTTGTAGGGAGGAGGGCCAACGCGAGTGAGGTCGTCGATGGCGGATTGATTGCCGAGCGAGCGCGCTTTCGCGAGCAGCGCATCGTACGCGACGGAATAGTTGCGTGTGCTGTCGCCGACCTGGCCGGTTCCGACGTACGCGTGGAAGCATTGCGGCTTCGCGCGTGCCATGAGCAAGCCAAGAATCGAGCCGAAGGAATGGCAGACGATAATGATTTTGTCTTTTTTCAGATATTTGCGGAGATAGCCGGCGAGCTCGATCCCGTCCTGCGTCATGCGATCGAGAGTGATGGTAGGAGCGATGGATGGGCCGTTCTTTTTCAGCGTGCGGCCGGCGCCACGCTGATCCCACTGCACAAGCGTGAAATGGTCCAGCCAGGGACCGAAGAGCGCAAACGTCCAGTGGTGCGTGACATCGCCGGGCCCGCCGTGAACGAAGAGCAGCACGGGATTATCGCGATTCTGGCCGCGAATGGTGATCCACTGTTCGATTCCGCCGAGAGTGACGAATGCGGCTTCGTCGATGCCCTTTGCGGAAGTGATGGCGAACTGCTGCGCGTTGCGCTTGCGCAAGAAGGAGCACAGTTCGTCGAATTTGCGATACTCCGCGTCGAGCGCATTCGATCCCGCGGCGGTTTGCGCGTGCAGACCTGGAGCGACGGCCGCTCCACATGCCAGCGCTGCTGCGAAGTCGGCCATGAACTCGCGCCTGCGCACGTCCATTGCGATGCTCCTCTGGAACGGGAGTCTTACACATCGCGCAATGCTGAAGTGGGAAGTCGGTAGCGAGTCAGTTTGGATTTTGGATTCATTGTGTCACGAAACAAAAAATCCAAACTGGCTCACTGCCGCGAAGTCAGCTCACACGTGTAAGCAATTGTGAGTACGTCAGGTGGTCCAGATTTGTTTCAGGACACGCGCGAAATTTCCGCCGAGGATGCCTTCGATGTTGGGGTCAGAGTACTTACGACGGATGAGTCCTTCGGCGAGATCGAACGGGCGCTTAGCGTAGTGGTAGCCGTCAATATCAATCTTTTCGCGGAAGCCGTAGCTGCCCTTGTAGCCTGCGCGGAGCTGCTTGTTCTCTTCGGGTGGCATGGCGTCGTAGCCCAGGAGGTCAATGTCGCTACCGACGCCGAGATGCTCGACGCCCACGAGTTTGGTGACGTAATCGAAGTGATCGAGCATGGTTTCGATAGTGGTCGGCTCTTTGGGACTGACAAACATGCGCACTTCGGTGATTCCCATGACGCCGCCTTTGGCGGCCATGGCCTTGATGGCTTCATCGGTTTTGCAGCGCGGATGATTGGGATTGAGGGCGCGGCAATTCGAATGCGTAATGAGCACCGGCTTTTTGGAAACGTCGAAAGCGTCGAGGGTAGTTTTGTCGCCACAGTGGGAGACGTCCACGGCCATGCCGAGCTTGTTCATGCGCTCGACGACGGCGACGCCGAAATCCGAGAGCCCGTCGTCGCGGCGCTCGGTGGAGCCGTTTCCCAGCAGGTTGCGCGCGTTGTAGGTGAGTTGCGAGACGCGCTGGCCGAGGCCGTAGAAATAATCTACGTCATCGAGTTTGCGGAAGTGCTCGGAGTTCTGCACGCCGAGCAGGATCCCGAGTTTGCCGGAAGACTTGATGCCGTCGAGGCGCGCGGGATTCTCGACGCGTTCGAACCAGGCGTCGTGGCGCGCGATGAGATTGTTGTAGCCAGAAAGGAATTGCAGCGTTTCGAGATAAGCGTCGGTGCCGCCGGTACCGATAGCGATATGAAAGACGTTGATGCCGGATTGTTTGTAGGGAGCGAAGTCGGAGGCGGTGAAATTTTCCGGATTGCCGAGACATTTTTGCGTGAGCGAAGGGCTGATCCAAAGCGGCGCGAGCATGTCAATCACGGTGGAGCGCTGGACGAGTGCGATGGCGCGCGCGGAATAGGTTTCCTCCCCGGCGGCGGAAAATTTGTAGCGGCCGAAATTGAGCATCGCGGATGCGGCAGACGCGCGTGTAAGCGTTGGCGCGAGCAACGCCGCTGCGGCGCCTTTTGCGGTTGTGCTCAACAAACTTCTTCGGTCGATCCGTGTCATTTCAAATTCCTCGTCCCGTTGTTCGCGGCCGCGTACTCGGCGTGGCGAGCGCGGATAATACCACCGCGCTGCCCACGCCGCCATTCGCCGACCGGCGTCGGCGATTCCGTTGACGCGACCGGGAGGATGCCGTAGCATCAGCGGCAAAAGTCAAGCTGGCCGGGGAAGCGTCTCGTGGTGGCAATCAGCAGCGACCAAACAAGGCTCGGTGGACTCTTGATTCTTGTTCTGGCGACGTTCAGTCTGAATTTTCCTAAGCCCGTTTCCGCTCAACTGACGACCTCGGACATTCAATTGGCGCCAAAGGTATGTCCCCTTTCCGAGGTTCAGACGCAAAATTCCATGGAGGCGTTTGCGAAAATGGTGCCGACGTTCCATCACAAGAGGTGCGTCAATTGTCATGGCGGCGTTGATCCATTCACCGGGACGAATCATGGAGGCGGCAAAGTAGACATAACTGAAGATCAAATGGAGCAGGGGGCTTGCGGCGAATGCCACAACAACCTGCCGCCACTCAGGAGTGGCAAGACACCCGTGTGGAAACTGCCCGTTTTGCCCGATCATTCGTTTGTGAACAAAGACGCGAAGACCTTATGCGAGATGATGAAGAAGGCCTTCAATGCATTCCCAAGTCCAGGAACGCAATTCGAATTCCACATCCTCGAAGACAACGGGAAGACTGATTTCCAGATGATCGCATTCGCAGGTACGCGCGGCGTCAGCGACCGCGCACCAGAGCCGATTGAAGGCATAACTCTAGGGGGATTCTTCAATCAGGCAGTGGCCTGGGTAGAAGCCATGGGGGGCGAGTTCAAAGGAGACGAGAGATGCGGTTGCGAGCCGCTGCAATTCGCAGTTCGGGTGAAATACATAGCCGGTTCGAATATGCTCGGGGGAATTGTTCAAACGGTGGCCCAAATGGGTCCGGTGGACATCCCTATCCGCTTTCGCGACGACGGCAGCTATGAAGGCCGGGGAATGTTGCCATTCGCAGCACAAGGGTCAGTGAACGCAAACCCAGTCCATTGCGCCGATCAAAGCCAAGCGGGGATGCAGGTCAAGGTATACGGCAAGGCGGTCGAAGGCCCGCAAAAGTATCAAATGCATATCGAACTGACAAACCTGACTCGGAATACCGGCGCAACTGCGCAGGAATGCAACTTCCCGTATGGTTCCGGAGTGTTCGCGCTGAACGGAGGGGACAAGGCCAGCTTTGGTTTTGACGTGATCGGCCTAGTTGGAGACACAGCCTCAGGTCAGGTCCCGCTGCCAACACCGTTCGTCAAGGCCGTTCTGAGCGTTCAAGTAGTAGATCAGAGCGCTCAACCAGCTGCGCCGCACTAATACAGGCTGCGCGGTTTGGACCGGACTAACGTGCGAACCCGATGGAGCTAGCGAACGCACGAACGTGCGAATGCGCGTTGATTACTTCTTTTTCTTGGTTGGCGGTTCGGGGGTTGCGCCGGGGACGCTGAAATCCCAAACGCAGTAGAAGACTTGCGCGTGGCCGCCGAGGCCGGACGGCTTGGCTTTGTAGCCTTTTACGGGACGTAAGACGACGGCGTATTCGCCGGGTTGGAGCTGTTGATCCACGCGCAGAACATAGAAGCCACGGTCTTCCTTGTAAACACGCGTGGGCCAGCGGTCCTCGACGAGCCACTTGCCGTTTTCCGGGCCGCTGTTGGCCATCATGTTGCGCATGTTCAGTTTGGTGCGCGTAGCGCCGACGAGGCGATAGTTGTCGGGCGTCTGCGTGAGTTTCACGATCACCGGTTCGAAGGCGTCGGGATCGACGCCGGGAATGTCGCCGTAGTTCAGCTCGAAAATAGGATCCGTATTCGAAAGTTCGCGCGCGGATCTGCGGCCGGGCAGTCCCCAAACATACGTCATGCTGGGCGCGCCCGGGCGCATTCCCGGCATGAATCCGGAAGCCATGGAAAACGCGGACATGGCCATCATTCCGATGGGGCCTGCGCTCATGGATGCGAAACTGAGTCCTTGCGTAGCGAGGCTGCGCAGAGCGGAGCCTCCGGGGCTAGGAGCGCCGGAGTTGTACTTTGTTTGCGCGATTTGCGCCGTCGAAGGCGGGAATTCGTTTTTTTGCCGGCGACTCTGGTCGTTGAAGAGAAATACGTGGGGGAGTTGTTCCGGGGTGTATTCGACGGGCGAGCCGAAGCCGCCCATGCCGCCCATGCCCATCATGCTCAGCATGGCCATGGGGTTTTGCATCCCCGCCATTTGCTGCGGGTTAATGCGCATGCCGCCGGAGTTTTGCGCCGCGCCGTTGCTGACATACGCCGGGGTGGAAGAGGCATCTGCGGGCGGAGCAGAAGTCGTGCTCGATGGAGTGGACGACGTGTCGGATGAGGGCGCGACGGTAGTTGCCGGAGTCGAGGTGCTTGCTGTCGGCGAGTTGGAGTCCGATGGCGGCGGAGCTGTAGAGGTTGCCGCAGGCGCCGAGGCTTCCTCGGTGGCGCGACGCTTGTGCTGCGCGGCTTGCAGCATGGCGCGAAGAACTGCGGAGCTCACACCCTGATTTTTAAGATCGATGAGCGCGTCACCGGAAGTGTCAAAATCCGTGTCGGAAACCTGAATCAGCTTGATGACGGTGTCGTCATCGAACTGGTTCTTGGTCATGAGCAGGATGTCGGCATTGCTCATGAGTTTCTTTTCTTTTTTCTCCTCTTGCGCGCCCGAGACGGAGCCGAGGAAGAGAAGGCAAGCCAGGGCAAAGAGCAACTTGGTTCGCATGGTTACACCTAGTGGGGACACCCAGTGCGTGGAATCATACCACCGTTGACACGGGGCGCCTCCTAACTACTAATGCGTGAAAAATGACTAAATTGGCTCAAAAAATTTCAAGCTGAATTGCTTCGGGAGCCACACTCCCGAAAGGACGGCGAGAGCACCGGCAGCGGTCAAAACCCGCGTGCAAAGGCAGGAGCGCTGGCGGAGAAAAGGCGAAGGGGAGCGTGGTGTCCTAAGTCAAGGGATACTGCCCGTTGCCGGCGGAGAAACGCATAGGCGGTGGTGCGGCGCACAAATTTTGGGGAAAGGGATTTCTTTTGGTGGGAGGCCGGGCGGCAAGAAAGGTCTGCTCGGGAAAAAGCTTGCTCCAACGCCGCGAGCCTTCGCCGCACCTCCATCCTTGCAGCAGGCAAGCTCCCGCAGGCAGGCTCAAGATGACAGTTGGTTAAGCGGTTGCCGGCGCGCTGTGCCTTCGAGCAGAAAAGCGGGAACCAGGCTTGCCGGGGGCAGGCAAGGTCCCGCACTCTAATTCGGAAACACTCCGGAAGGGTTCCGCGAGCTAGTGTGGAGCGTCTGGCTTTGCAGGTTGCCACAATTCGATCGGATTTCCCTCAGGGTCATGCACGCGAGCAAACCGGCCGGTGGGATCGGGCGGGTACATCTTGATCTCGATTCCTGCGGCCTGTAGCTGTGCCGCCATCTTGTCGAGATCCCGGACTCGAAAGTTCAGCATCCAGACCTTTTGGGCATCCCCGAAATATTTGCTCGTCTCAGGAAAAGGTGCGAAAGCCGTGGGGCCTGCCTCTTGCTCCCAAACGGAGTCACCTTCGCTCGATGGTATGAGCGAGATTCCCAGGTGCTGCTGGTACCAAAGCCCCAACGCTTTCGGATCTTTGGCGCGGAAGAAGAATCCTCCGATTCCGGTCACTTTTTCCATTTCCGTTCCTCCAGCGATCGCATCGCGAACAGCGGCCCCCGCAGGGAGAGGGGAGGTCCTTGGCTGCACGGCTGTCTGCACCGCTATGGCGAGTTGGTCGCGCCCCAGGATGAAGCTCGACCCGCACGCAACTGACAGAGTTCGCAGCAGTTGGCGTCTTAGAAAAAGCATTCCATCCTCCTACGCCGAGGAGCGCGATTCCGTCTAAGATACGTGAAAACCCAGCTATTTGACATCGCGCACCTTCGTTTTGGCTCTTGCATTCAAATCAGGACAGCATCAAGGGCAGGCTTGTCTTGCTTTTGACTTGAAGTGGGAATATACTACGCCTTCGCACTGAAGCAGGTCGCACGGATCGGTGGGCGCAAGCCCACTTTTTTGTTGGGCCGGTTGGAGTGCAGGATACGCCGGCATTACTCGGGGAGTCTTTAGTTGGATTTGGAGAAAATTCGCGCAGCCGCGGACCGCGTGGCGCGGTCACTGGGACTGGAAGTCTACGACGTGGAATGGAAGGTGGGGAAGCAGCGGTTTTTGCGCGTGATACTGGACCGGGCGCCGAAGGTTGGGGCAATCATCAGCGATGCGGCGGGCCAACTTGGGGCGGCGGAAGCGGCGGGCGGAGGCAATCCGGGGATCGGCCACGAAGATTGCCAGCGCGTAAGCCAGCAGCTAAGCGTGATTCTGGACGTGGAAGAACTGATCCCGGGTCCGGGATACGTGCTGGAGGTGAGTTCGCCGGGTTTGGATCGGGCGCTGCGGCAGCCGGGCGAATACGAACGGTTTCGAGGGCGCTTGGCCAAGATTTCGACGACGGAACCCGTGGAGAATGAAAAATTCTTCGAGGGAAGAATCGCCGGCCTGGTGAACGGCAAAGTGAAGCTGGAGTTGAAAGGGAAAACGGCGCGAACGGTGGAAGTTCCGCTGGAGAAGATCCGGAAGGCGAATCTGGTCGTCGAGTTTTAGAAATAAGCCGGATCGCGGCAGTCAACGGTCAAGAGCAAGAAGGAAGAAGATTAACGCAGAGGGGCCGAGAGCGGCGTGCAGAGGGCACTGAGAAAAGCGAAAGGAAAGAAGAAACAAGCATGTCCGAGGTGGCGTAAGACGAGAACTAAAAGAGATTAGGGAAATTAGGAAGAACTGGGAATAGGAAATGGCGAGCCTGCTTTATCAACAAATTGAGATGCTGAGCCGCGAAAAGCACATCGAGCCGGAAATCGTGGTGTCGGCGATCGAAGACGCGATGGTCGTTGCGGCGCGCAAGCATTACAAGACGGAAGAGGATGTGCGCGCGAAGTTCAACCCGGAAACCGGGCAGGTGGATGTGTATTCGGTGTATACGGTTGTGGAAGAAGTGACCGACCCGAAGAAAGAGATCAGCCTGGCGGATGCGAAGAAGAAAAATCCCGCGGCGGAAATTGGGACGGAGATTACTTCGAACAAGCCCACGGAAGCATTTGGCCGGATCACGGCGCAGACGTTCAAGCAGGTGATTCTGCAGAAAGTACGCGAGGCGGAGCGCGACACGATCTACAACGAGTATCACACCCGCGTCGGCGAGCTGATTACCGTGATCGTGAAGCGCGCCGAAGGGCCGGACCTGATCGTAGACATGGGGCGGACCGAAGCGCGACTGCCGAAGCGGGAGCAATCGAAACTCGAAACGTACAACATCGGCGAGCGCTTGCGCGTGGTCATCAAGATGGTGGATCGCGCGGCGAAGGGCCCGCAGGTCATTGTTTCGCGGGCCGACGCCAGCCTGGTGCAACGACTTTTCGAAATGGAAGTTCCGGAAATTTACGACGGGACGGTGCAAATCCGCCATGCCGCGCGGGAAGCGGGCGAGCGGACGAAAGTCGCTGTGGCGAGCCGCGACAAGGATGTGGACCCGGTGGGCGCGTGCGTGGGAATGAAAGGCATGCGCGTGCAGTCCATCATTCGCGAGCTGCGCGGAGAAAAAATCGACATCATTCCGTTCAGCGAAGAGACCGTGGCGTTTGCGCAGAAAGCGCTGAGCCCGGCCAAAGTGACGCGCGTACAGATCACCGATCCGGAGAATCACAAGCTGGAAGTGATCGTCGAAGACTCGCAGTTATCGCTGGCGATTGGAAAGAAGGGGCAAAACGTCCGCCTGGCTAGCAAGCTGATTGGCTGGGACATTGACATTAAGAGCGAAGAAGAAAAGCGGCAGGAAATCGAAGAGCAGATGACGGCGTTGACGGCGCCGGCGACGCCGCTGACCGTGCTCGCGGGCGTCGGACCGAAGACGATCGAGAAGATCGAAGCCGCGGGTATCAACAACCTCGAAAAGCTCGCGGGGATGACGCCGGAGCAGTTGATGGAGATTCCGGGAATCGGCGAAAAGATGGTGGATAAAATCTACCAGGCGGTAAACAAGTACTACGAGGGCGGCGTGGACGCCGCCAAAGCGGCAGAGGGCGCGGAAGCGGTTGCGGAAGGCGAAGCAGCCGCGACGGAGGAAGGCGAGACTGCGGAAAGCGCCGCGGCCGAAGAAGCCACCACCGAAGAAGGAAATGCTGCGGAAAAAACCGCGCAAGCATCGGTCGCAGGGGCGGAGGGAGAGCCGGCGGCAGCGAGCGATGGGGACGGAAAGGCTGCGGGGAACGACGAAGCGAAGGCGTAGCGCGAAGCTGGCCTCGCGGAGATTGGAAAACAGTTCAAGGGCAGGTTGGGGAAAAGTTCAAGGGGCGAATGAGCGACGCAAATCAAGTACGAATCAACGAGCTGGCGCGCGAGCTGGAGGTCAAGGCCAAGGCGATTATTGATCTGCTGCCTGAGTATGGCGTCACGGAAAAGAAGACGCACTCGAGCTCGATACCAGCCGACGTCGCGGTGAAAGTTCGCAAAAAGATTTCGGGCCAGGCGGAGGAGGAAGCCGCTGCTGAAGCGGCCGCGAAGGCTGAAAAGGAAGCAAAAGACGCTGCGGCAAGAGCCGCGCGCATGCGGCCGGCAGCCCCGCCGGCACCTGCTGCCGCGCCTCCTGCACTGAAGGCGGTTGCGCCGGTGGCGGCCACAACGCCGCACACTGCAACTGCCGCGGCAAAACCGGCCGCGCCCGCAGCGCCCGCTACTCCAAGCACTCCTGCAGCTGCACGGCCCACTATTGTGCCGGCAGCTCCGAAACCTGCGGCACCGGCAGCTCAGGCGGCGACGAAACCAGCGGCACCGGCGACACCTGCGTCTGCGACAACTCCTGCGACTCCAACACCTGCGGCTAAGCCGGCTGCTCCGAGCCCGGCCGCGCGACCACCTGCGGGAGTTCCGCTGCGGCCCAGTGGGCCCGCTGCGCAGCCAACGACGACGCCAGCGTCGCAACGTCCAGCAGCTCACGGCGGAGCGCAGCCATCGGCATCACGTCCGGCTGCGGCAGCGCCGGGTGCGGCGGGAACGCGGCCAGCTACGCCAGCTCGTCCATTGCCGACAGGAAATCGTGGACCGGTTCCGGGAACTGTACCGGGAAGCGGACGTCCGAGCGGACCGCGTCCCGGCCAGCCGATGCGGCCAATGCAGCCCGGTGGACAAGGCAGACAATATACGCCGCGGCCGGGTGGTCCAGGCGGCGCCACGACAGGCCGCCCGTTCGAACAACGACGCGGTGCGATGCCCACCGGAACACGACCGGGGCCACGCATGCCCGGACGGCCGGGAATGCTTCCGCCGTTGCCCGACAAAATGCCGTCGAAGGCGGAGCCGGGCAAGCCGCTCTATACGCGCAGGCCACCACAGCGGCAGCGGCCCGTTGTCGACAAACGAGAGATCGAGGGCGAGCGCAAACTGCACCCGACGCGCCAGCGACCGGGGGCCGGAGGCCGTGGCGCAGCAACCGCAGTAATCGCGCCGCCGGAACCGCGTCCGCCACGCGATGTAACCATCACGGAAGGAATTACGATTCGCGAGCTCGCAGAAAAGCTCGACGTGCGCGCAAAAGATTTGTTGAAGACGCTGCTCGACAAGGGCGTCTTCGCCAGCATCAACCAGGCTCTTGATGTACCGACGGCTACGCAATTGGCGGAAACGTTCAGCGGCGTCGTGTCTGTCGTTTCTCTTGAAGAAGAGATGGTGCTGGAGGTTGCGAAGGAAGAGACGAAGGAAAGTTTGAAGCCGCGGCCGCCGGTGGTGACCGTGATGGGGCACGTCGACCACGGCAAGACCAGTTTGCTGGACGCGATTCGCGAAGCAGATGTGGCTGGTGGCGAAGCCGGCGGAATCACGCAGCATATCGGCGCGTACAAAGTCACGGTGAACGACCGCAACGTGGTGTTCGTGGACACGCCGGGTCACGAAGCGTTCACGCGCATGCGCGCGCGCGGCGCGAAAGTGACGGACATCGTGGTGCTGGTGGTGGCTGCGGATGACGGTGTGATGCCGCAAACGAAAGAGGCTATCGACCACGCGAAAGCCGCGAAAGTGCCGATCATCGTGGCGATTAATAAGATTGACAAGCCCGAAGCGCAGCCGGAACGCGTGAAGCGCCAGCTCTCGGATTTGAACCTCGTTCCCGCGGAGTGGGGCGGCGACACGGAGTTCGTGGAAGTTTCGGCGAAACAGAAGAAGGGCATTGAGAAGCTACTCGAAACGATTTTGCTGGTTGCGGATTTACGCGAACTGAAGGCCAACCCGGATGCCCCCGCGAGCGGAACGGTGCTGGAATCGCGAGTGGACAAGGGCCGCGGACCTGTCGCAACAGTTTTGATCCAAAACGGGACCTTGAAAAACAGCGATTTCTTTATCTGCGGAGCGGTTTTCGGCAAAGTCCGCGCGATGTTCGATGATCGCGCGCGGCTCATCAAGGACGCGCCGCCATCCACGCCAGTGGAAGTGCTCGGCGTGCAAGGCGTTCCGGAAGCGGGCGACCACTTCCAGGTGACCGAAGAAGCCAAAGCCCGGCACATCGTAGAGTACCGCCAGGGCAAGCAGCGCGACGCGGCGATGGCACGCTCGAGCGGGGCGCGCGTAACGCTCGACCAGTTGCACGAACAACTGAAGGCCGGCGACGTGAAAGAGTTGGGCATCGTCATCAAGGCCGACGTGCAAGGCTCTGAAGAAGTGCTGAGCGAGATGCTGCCGAAGCTTTCGACGGATCAAGTGAAGCTGAAAATCATCGGCTCGGGAGTGGGTGCGGTCAGCGAAGGAGACGTGCTGCTTGCATCCACCTCCGGCGCGATCATAATCGCATTCGGAGTGCGCCCGGACCGCAAAGCCGCCGACCTGGCGCAGCAAGAGCACGTGGAAATTCGGACGCATACGATCATCTACGAAGTCTCCGACGAAATTAAAAAAGCAATGGAAGGGCTGCTCGAGCCGGTCTTCCAGGAAACGTATCTGGGCCGCGCGGAAGTGCGCAACACGTTCCGTATCAAGGGCTCGGGAACGGTGGCGGGTTGCTACGTGGTGGAAGGCGTGCTGAAGCGCGACGCGCAGATTCGTGTGGTGCGCGACGGCTCCGTGATTTACACGTCGAAGCTCAGCTCGCTCAAGCGCTTCAAGGATGACGCGAGCGAAGTCCGCACGGGATTCGAATGCGGCGCGGGCGTTGCGAACTTCAACGACGTGAAGGTGGGTGATATTCTCGAATGCTTCCAGGTGCAGAAAATGAGCGCCGCGGAAGCCGCCGGCCAGAGTGGCGCTTCGGCCGGAAAGAAGTAGCGCCGCCACAGTATCGTCCCCCGGAGCGCTCATGCCTGTAGGATTGCTTACGCTTGAGCTGCACATTCCCGATGCGCAATCGCTGAAGGATAAACGGCAGGTTCTGCGGAGCTTGAAAGACAAGCTGCGCAGGAACTTCAACGTGGCGGTAGCGGAGCTGGAGCATCACGACGTGTGGCAGAGGTCGGTCGTGGGCGTGGTGACGCTTTCGAACGAAGAAAAACACTTGCGCGAAGTTCTGCAGAAAGTGTTAGACGAGGCCGACAGGATTCTGGGATCGTTTCTGATCAACCAGGCTATCGAGATTATCTAGAGCGGTGCGAACGAACGAAGATGAGCCCGACAAATCACCGGCATGAACGCGTAGGCGAAGAAATCGCGCACGAAATCAACGCGATGCTCGCGGGGGAGCTGAAAGATCCGCGGCTCGAAGGCAACGTAGTGGTCAGCGAGGTGCGCGTGCAGCCGGACATGAAACACGCGCGAGTTTTTATCAGCATGCATGGCTCCGCAAGAGAGGAAACGGACGCCATCAAAGCGCTCGAGCATGCGGCGGGTTTCATCAAGCGGGAACTCATCGTGCGCTTGCAGTTGCGCCGCCTCCCGGAGCTGCACTTCATCCTGGATCACTCAGCGGAATACAGCGAGCGGATCGAAAAACTTCTGAGAGAGATGAAGAAGGACAACCCGGCCGCGTCGTAAGCGCGGACCGCGCCTACCTGGGACCGACGACAGAAAAGAGCCAGGAGCACACCGAAATCGCATGCCACGCCAGCCGCAGCCCGCGCCGTACGACGGCGCGCTCGTTATAGACAAGCCGCGCGGAAGAACATCCCACGATGTTGTGGATGCCGTGCGCCATCTGGCGGGATTCCGACAGATCGGGCACCTCGGGACGCTCGACCCGCTCGCCACAGGAGTGCTGGTGCTATTGCTCGGAAAAGCGACACGGCTGATGAGGTTTTACAGCGGGCGCAGGAAGCGCTACTCCGCGGCGATGCGGTTTGGATTCGCGACGGACACGTACGATTCGGATGGCGAAGCGCAAGGGCCGGACGCGGCGCCGCAACTGGATGCCGCGGTGCTTGAGAAACTGGCAGCGGAGCACGTTGGCGGGTTCCAACAGATGCCGCCGGCGTTTTCCGCGAAAAAAGTGAAAGGAACGCCGGCGTATGAATTGGCGCGGAAGAAAAAGCACGTGGAACTTAAGGCTGTTCCCGTCGAGTTGTTCGAATACAAACTGACGGGAATCGAAGGCAGCGTGGCGCGATTTGTTGTCGAATGCTCATCGGGCACGTATATCCGTTCGCTGGCGCACGAAATGGGCCAAAAGCTCGGTTGCGGCGCGCATCTTTGTGAGATTACGCGGACTGCGGTAGGAGAATTTTCTTTGGAGCAGGCGGTGAAGCTGGAAGAGCTTGCGGAAGGCGCGCGCGGGGGAAAATTCGGAAATTACGTGATTAAACCGGAGAACTTGCTCTCCAACTTCCCGCGCATCAATGTGTTGCCGGTAATCGAAAAGCGTGTCCGGCACGGAGCGAAGTTCAACGTGCAGATCGCGCAGTTGCAGCCGGGACAAGTGGAGTTGCCGCCGGGAGCGACGCTACTGCTTGACGGGGGAGAGCCGCAGCCGCCGAAGCTGCGCGTATTCAGCCAGCAGGAGAAGCTCGTCGCGATTGCGGAAGCTGTAGTGCCACGCACGTACCAGCCGATAGTGGTTTTCGATCCGCTGCCGTAAGCAGCAGGTAAATCCAAAAAATTCGAACGAATTGAGACGCCGGTTGATTAATCGGGAGGCCGGGCGGGAATGCCGGGAATGCCGACGGGCGCGCGACCCTGGGTTGTGTCGCGTCCCGCGTAGATGGTGCGCGAGAGGCGGTCGCGCAGGCGCATTTTTCGCGGAGTAATGAGGATGAGCAGTTCGGTGTCTTGCACAGTGTTGTTGCGCTGACCGAAGGCGTAGCCGACTCCAGGCAGATTTGCCAAGCCTGGCAGTCCCGCGATCGCATTCATTTCCTGATTGTTGAGAAGCCCACTAACGATCGTCGGTTCGCCTTCCTTGATGCGCACGGTTTGTGAAAGCGTGCGATTGCTGATGATTGGAATGCCGTTGATATTGGTCCCGGAAAGAGCGCGGATCTCAAAGTCCAACTGCAACGTTACGTCGCCGTTGGGGTGAAGCGTAGGAGTCGCTTTGATTTTAACGCCAATGTCTTCGTATTCAGCGCCAGGGTAGGGCTGTTGCGCGACGCCCGCGCCGGCTCCCGAATTTGAGAACAGACTCGCAGGACTGAGGATGACGGTCACCTGTCCGGGCGAGCCGGACGGATCATCCGTAACGGCCACGTCCGGGAGAGAAGCGCCGCTCAAGGAGGCGGACAGAATGGCCGTGGGGGTCGTGCCGACGGGAAGTTCAAACGCCGGCGCGAACAGGCCCTGCCCAATCCCAAGAAACACGGAAACGCTGTTGGTTTGCGGATCGGTGGAGGCGATATCGGCGTTGCCGTCGGCGTTGAAGTCGGCGATGGTGATGCCGGTGGGGGCCAGGCCGGTGGCGAGGGGAGAGTTTATGGCCGGTGAAAACGTTCCGTCGCCATTTCCGAGCAGAACCGTGATGGTATTGTCGGTCTGATTGACGACCGCTAAGTCCGGCTTGGAATCGTTGTTCAGGTCGCCGGAAGCGATCGCCACGGGAAGCTTGCCGACGGTTACGGGCGAATTGGTCGCCTGATTAAATGCGCCTTTGCCAGTCCCGAGAAAAATCGAGAGATTGTTTGTGGTTCGGTTGACCACGGCGAGGTCGAGATTACCGTCGGCATTGAAATCCGCGGAAACCATGGCGATAGGGCCTTCAACCGCGCTTGGCAGAGTGAACGGCGAACCGGTGGCTTGCTTGAACGTGCCATCGCCGTTGCCGAGAAACAGGGAAAACGTGTTGTCGGTGAAATTGGTGACGACAAAATCCTGATTGCCGTCACCGTTGAAATCACCGGTGACAATGGCGCTGGGCTGTTGACCGACGGCGATTGGAGAGCCTGTGGCTTCCTTGAAAGTGTCATCGCCATTGCTGAGCAGAACTCTCACGGTGTTGCCGACGGGATCGGTGACGAGCAAATCGTGGAAACCACTCGTCGTGAGAATGGTGGATGCAATCGCGGGAGGGACGAGGGGAGCGGTGGTGCGCGCCGTACCGAGAGAAATTGGCGAGCCGGTGGCTGCCAGGAAGGTTCCGTCATTCTGATTTTGAAGAATGGTGATGGAGTTATCGAACTCGTTGACGACGGCGAGATCGAGCAAGCCGAGGTTCCGAAAATCGTCGGCGATCAACGCGACAGGGCCGGTTCCTACGTTATATGAAGTGCTGGGCAGAATACTGGTATTCGTGCCGGGAACGAACGAAGTCGTGCCAAGGCTTCCGGAAAGCAGGGACAGCGTGATGGGCACGCGGTCACCGACGAAGAAGGAGGCGGGCTTGCCGTCCTGCGCGCGGAGAAGCACCTGGCGGCCGCTGTGAACGAGAGAGAGAGCGTCGGAGAACTGCGCAGCGACGGCGGGTAACGTGAGCAAAAAGGTGGTCTTGCCACCGCCAACGACAGTCAAGGGCGGAACGAGCGAACTCGGATTGAGAGTTGAGGTTGAATTTGCGGTCCCGCTGTTGCCAAACAGACCCGCGAGAAGCGTGATGAGAGTGCTGAGATCCTTGGCCTGCTGCAACTGCGTGATGAGCGTAGGCGTAAGCGAGATGAGATTGACTGAGGCGGGCGGCAAAATGCCGAGGTCGCGAGCCTTGTTGCGGTCAACTTCGAGAATTTCCACTTCCAGCATGACTTCACCGCGTGCCTTTTCCACCTGATGGATGAGCTCGCCGATGAGCGCGAGCCGCTCCGGCGTGTCACGAACCGAAATGACGCGAGTGTGAGAGTTCAGCTCGATGTGGGTAGCGCCGGTAAGTTCGCGCAAGAGGCGCAGCAATTCCGTCATTTCTTCCGTGTTGACGGCGTCGGGGATGAGAAACGTTTGTTGCGCTTGCGGCGCAAATTGCCGGCGCTTTTCGGGCGTGTCTTGCGCCACAAAGATGAGGTTCTCCGTTACCGGGTAATAGAACGTGCCGGTTTGCATGGTTAGGATTTTCATCGCAGTAACGAAATCCACGCCATCCACGCGCACTTCCAACGGCCGGGGTTGCAGGTCGGGATCAAAGGCCGCCTTGATGCCGAACAATTCGAGAACCTGCTGGTAAACAGTTTTTGTGTCACCGCGGAGATGCAGGGTTTGTTTTCCGGGGCTGGGCTTGAGGTCCGGGAGGCCTTCGATGTGGGAATCTGATTTTGCGGCGGGGCCGTCGTTCATTGCCCGCATCTCTTTCATGCGTTCGGCGACGATGGTATTTCCCGGGTCAATGAGCAGGGCCTTGGCAAGTCCCTCGACGGCCGCGTCCGCGTGCCCAGCGAGGGCGTCGCGTTCCGCCGCGTCTACATGGTCGCGCACCAATTTCCCACGCAATTGCGCGGCGCGCTGGACGATGTTTTCATCTTGCGGCGCGTAGCGAGCGGCTTCCTGAAAGTAGGCCAACGCTTCGTCGTAGCGGCCTTCCGCGATGGCCTTTTCGCCGAGCTCGGACGCTTTCTTTGCGGTCTTGGGATTCGGCCGCGGTGCCATCGTAAGTTGCGATTCATTAGGGACGGTTTGCGGAGGAGCCGCCTGCGCGCCGGGATTTTCGGAAGAAGGACGCTGACCCTGCGAGCAGCCCGGCGAGTGCTCGATCGGGAGCGACTGTCCGCAGAAGAAGAGACTGGCGAGGAAGACCGAGCGGACGCGTTGGAGATAAGAGGCGCGCATGGTTGAATCAGGCGGCTCCAATCGTGTAGCGGGGACAAATAGGACTAGATTGGTCCGGTTGACGGAAGCTCTTAAAAAGAGTAGAGTTATATTTCAGTTGCAAATAAGTTACAACTGGAGGATGCTTGCTCGCCGCTCTCTTAATCGCCCTGCGTGAAGGTGTCGAAGCGTCCCTGGTTGTCGGCATCATCCTCGTTTATCTCGCGCGCACCGGCCGGTCGGAACTGGCCCGTTATGTCTGGTATGGCGTTGCCGCCGCCACCGCCCTGAGCCTGGGGGTGGCGATTTTACTCGAACGATGGCGCATAAGCGAAGACGGTTTCGAGGGGGTCATGTACCTCGTCGCGGCGGTCTTCGTAGTTACGATGATCCTATGGATGAACCGCGTTGCGCGCCACCTGAAAAAAGAAATCGAGCAGAAGCTGGAAAGTTACGCCGGGCGGGCGGGAGCGGCGGCGGCCTGGGGCGTGTTCTTCTTTGTTCTCCTGATGGTGTTGCGCGAGGGCGCGGAACTGGCGATTATTCTGCGCGCCGTGGAACTTTCAAGCGAAGGTTTGCAGACGTGGATCGGTACGGCGTTCGGCGTGGCCGCAGCGGTGGCGGTTGGCGTGTTTTTCTTCAAGGGCACGCTGCGCGTGCCGCTGCACAGGTTTTTCGCCGTGACGAGCGGCATCCTGATGCTGGTGGCGGCGCAACTGGCGCTGACCGGCGTGCATGAACTGAGCGAGGCGCAGTGGCTGCCGTCGAGTAAAGCGGAGATGGCGGTGATTGGGCCGGTGGTGCGCAACGAGTTGTTCTTCTTCGTTTTTGTGTTTGGCACGGCGGCCCTGCTCGTGTTGCGCGAATGGCAATCGGCGTCGCACGAGAAAGCGTCGAAAGATGCTGGCGACGCGGAAAAGCGACTGCTCGAAGCGCAGAACCGGCGGCAGCGGCGCTGGACGATTTCCGCCTCTGCGGCTTGCCTGATTGTGATTCTGGCGCTCACCGCGGACTTCATCTATTCGCGCGTGAATGCCGCGCCGCCTGCCGCGAAGCAGGTGGATCCTGCCGGAAATTTAGCGCGGATTCCGCTGTCGGAAGTGAGCGACGGGAAGATGCACTTGTACACCATCAATGCCGGCGGACAATCGCTGCGGTTCATGGTGATCAAAAAGCCGGATGGCTACGGCACGGCGCTGGATGCTTGCCGCATTTGCGGCGCAGATGGGTACCGGCAGGACGGCCAAAACGTGATTTGCCGGCATTGCGCCTCGGCGATTTACGTACCCACGATCGGCGCCGCAGGCGGGTGCAATCCGATTGGCGTGCCGTCGCGCGTGGATGGAGCGGATTTGGTGTTGGATGTTACGTCGCTGGTGCAGGCGACGAGGGAGATTCCGAGGTAGGGGAGCCTTGTTGTTAGGCAACAAGCAAGCCGGCTGGGCGGGTTCTGAAAGCAGGGCACGATAAATCGTGCCCCTACAGGTGCGATGACAGCCAAATGTTTTTGCGTTTAGTCGCGGATTCGTTCACGCGGCGGCCGCGGCGCAAGCTGCTGACGGCCGCGGCGCTGTCGCTTGGCATGGCCGTGGTAACGGCGGCGTTAAGCGTCTCGCTCGACGTCGGCGACCGACTGGCGAAGGAGTTCCGCAGCCTGGGCGCCAATCTGGTGGTTACGCCGGAGGCGGATTCGCTGCCTCTGGAAATCGGGGGAGTGGATTATCGGCCGGCGAACGCGGGAGCGTATTTGCCGGAATCGGATTTGCCGAAGCTGAAGACGATTTTTTGGCACAACAACATAACTGGCTTTGCACCGATCCTAGAGGTCCCGATTGTTGAGCAGGGCCTTTCGCGGGACATTTCAGTACCGAACCATGTCGAACTGGTAGGCACATGGTCCGAGCACCAAGTGAAGCTCCCAGATGGCGGCAGTTTCACTGCGGGGATTTCACGGACGAATCCTTGGTGGCAAGTGGATGGCACGTGGTTTCGAGACGGTAAGGCCGAATGCGTCGTCGGAAGAAATTTTTCGCAGCGTGCTCACATCGTCGCTGGTGACACAATCAAATTATTAGATTCTGAAGGATCGGACGTCCCTGTGGTAGTCGAGGTCACGGGCATACTTTCGACCGGCGGTGCGGAGGATGATGCGATCGTCGCGGGACTCAGCGTTGCCCAGTTTCTCGGTGGGAGGCAGGGGCAGTATCGAACGCTGTATGTCAGCGCGTTGACGAAGCCGGAAGATGAATTTGGGCGGCGCGATCCGGCGACGCTGAGTTCGAAGGATATGGAACGCTGGATCTGCACGCCGTACATTTCATCGATCGCATATTCGATCAAGCAGACATTGCCGGGAACGGATGTGCGCGTGATCCGGCGCGTCGCGGATGGAGAAGGCGCGATTCTGAAGCGCGTGCAGGCGCTGCTGTGGCTGGTGACGCTGGCCGCGCTGCTGGCTGCGGCGTTGGCGGTGGGCGCCTCGTCCGCGGCATCCGTGATCGAGCGGCGATCGGAGATTGCACTGATGAAAGCGCTGGGCGCGGGCTCGGGCATGGTCGGATTTTTGCTTGCGGCGGAGCAACTTGTGCTGGCGTTCATTGGCGGGGGCGTTGGCTATTCGCTGGGCACATTTCTGGCGCGCGCTGTTGGGCAGAGAATATTTGGCGTTGCGCCGGAAGCTTCGCTTCTCGTGTTAGCAGCGGTTCTCGCGTTGGCGGCGGGAGTGACTCTCCTAGGCAGCGCGATTCCATTGCGCCGCGCCGCGCGGTACGAGCCGGCGCCGATTTTACGTGGCGAATGACGCGAGGGGAATGATGGCGACGGCGATTTCGCAGAACCGGCAGATGTTCTGGCGCATCATTCGACGCATGGTCAGCGCCAATCTGGGCCGCCTCTTCGTCATGTTGCTTGCCTTGGGGGCCGGTGCGGCCGTCACCGCCGCGCTCCTGAATCTTCAAGTCGATGCCAAACACCGCCTCACCTCCGAATTCCGCGCCTTCGGCGCAAACGTTGTCGTCACGGCGCCAACGATGGCCGCTGTAACTCGCGGCGACACTTTGGACGCCAGCACCTTCGAGCGACTTGCGAACGACCCAGCGTCCGCTGGCGTAACTGCAGCGGCCTTTCTTTATGTCGTATCAAGCGTTCGACGCGACAGTAGTTCCCCAGCGGTGCCGGTGGTCGTCGTAGGGTACAAAGCTACCGGCGGGGACCTCCGTCGAATTCTTCCCAGCAAATCACTGGAAGGTAAGGATACGGTCTTTGTCGACGATGAAGTTTGCGATGTCGGTGAGAAGCTAGCCTCCGTGATGCGGGCGCGCACGGGCGAACCCTTGCTCTTGAAAAGCGGCGAGAAGGAGCAAAGCTGTGATGTGGGAGAGGTCCTAAGTTTCGGCGGAGCGGAAGACAATGATCTTTTCCTGCCGCTGCACTATGTACAGGCGCTCGCGGGGCTTCCGAACAGAATCAGCGTTGTTGATGTCAACGTGCCCGGTGGACCGAAAGACATCGAGAGTTATACAGCAAGGCTCCAAACTAGTCTGCACAGCGCGATCGTTCGGCCAGTGACCCAGTTCACGGAATCGCAAGCTAAGATTTATGGCAAGATTTCCGGGTTGCTCACGGCGACGCTGGTTGTCGTATTGGTGCTTACGAGTTTGTGCGTCATGGCGGCCATGACCAATGTGGCCATGGAACGCAAGAATGACGTCGGACTGATGAAAGCGATCGGCGGAGCAACGCGGCGCGTGCTGCGGCTGTTTCTCATGGAGGCGTTGTTGCTCGGATTTGCCGGGGGGCTGATTGGTGCGGCAGCGGGAATTCTTCTTTCCATCTGGCTGGGCAAACAGGTTTTCGGCGTGGCGGCGCAGCCGCGGCTGATTGTGTATCCTGTAGCCGTGGCGCTTACCGTCGTTGTCGCGATTCTGAGCGCGTTTCCGCTGCGGCGGCTGGCGAGCATCCGGCCGGCGTCGGTATTCCGAGGTGAAGCGTGAGCGCGCACCCGCAGGTAGTGATCGAAGGACTGGTGAAGCAGTACGGCTCGCTGCTCGCGCTCAGCGGGCTGAGCTTCAACGTGGAAGCCGGCGAATGGGTGGCGCTGATGGGCCCGAGCGGGTCAGGAAAGACGACGCTCATCAATATTCTTGGCGGGCTCGATACGTTGAATGCCGGGCGCGTGGCGGTGGACGGAATTGATTTGGCGGAGCTCAGCGAAAACGAACTGGTTCGCTACCGCGCGGAAAAAGTCGGCTTCGTGTTCCAGCAGTTCCATCTGGTTCCGTATTTGACGGCGCTGGAAAACGTGATGCTGGCGCAGTATTTCCACAGCGTCACGGATGAAAAGCAGGCGGAGGCCGCGCTACGGCGTGTAGCGATGGGCGACCGCATGACGCATCTGCCGGCGCAGCTTTCGGGCGGCGAGCAGCAGCGCGTGGCGATTGCGCGCGCGCTGATCAATGAACCGAAAATCGTCCTGGCCGACGAGCCCACCGGCAACCTCGACGAAGCCAACGAAGAAATCGTGCTCGAGCTTTTCCGCGATTTGCACAAAGCCGGGCACACGATCTTGATGGTGACGCACGATCCGGATATCGCGCGGCAGGCGGACCGGCGTATCGAGTTGGCGCACGGGCACTTGCATTTCGACAGCGTGCAGCACGGCCCAGGTCATCCGCTGGAGTGCCCGCTGGCGAATACCGACGACTGCTGCACGCCGGCGCCGGCCCCCGTGTCCAGCGAAGACGAAATCCGCTTCGATCACCTCCTCGAGCAAATCTGGGTGTGCTGCGAGGGAGGCAAGCCTGCGTTGATCAAATCGCTGCAAGCCAGTGGCCCAGCAGGAAGCCTGCCCGTGCTGCCGAATGAGCCGGCGTCGAAAATCCTCGGACGCATGAGCGAGCGGCATTTGGTGGAATTGCAGAACGGCGAAGCGCAACTTACTCCGGTCGGGAGCCAGCGCGCGCGTGGCGTCATACGCCGGCATCGGCTGGCGGAACGATTATTCAAAGACACGTTCGCCGTGGACGACGCGGAAGCGCACGATCAAGCCTGCCGGTTCGAACACATCATCAGCCCGGAACTGGATCAACGCATCTGCACGTTCCTGGGCCACCCCAAGACGTGCCCACACGGCAATCCCATTCCGCCGGGCGAATGCTGCAACGGAAAGACCAAGCACTGAAACGAAATTTTCAAGCGAATGCCCACACCACTGGATCCGCGAAAAAAGCCGGTTGATGTAAAGGTCCACGTTAAGACCGGCGCGGGTGTGGATATTACGTGGGCCGATGGGCACGCCAGCCATTACGATTTTGCGTATTTACGCGACGAGTGTCCTTGCGCAACTTGCAACGACGAACGCGGCAAGAAAGAAGCGTTTGCAGCGGCCGCGCCGGGAGCCGCTCCGTTCAACCCGCTCCCAATGTTCAAACCGAAGCCGCGCGCGCAGGCGGCTGCGCAGGTTGGCAACTACGCGATCTCCATCAGCTTCAGCGACGGCCATTCCACCGGCATCTACAGCTACGACCACTTGCGCACGATTTGTCCATGCCCGGAATGCGCGAAAGCGTTCCGCAACCCTGCGCAATAGCGCTTCCAATCAATAAACGTGTGTTCAGTTCGGCTAGACTTGGCTGCGAAAAAATGCGAGCATTCTTCTCCGCAGGCCAACAAATACCCATACATGAGCAGCACTCCCCATAGCCCTGCTGCCGGAGGCAGCCGGGGCAACGGCATTCCGCGTGTCATCGTCGCCACAACGGCCCTTCTGACGTTCATTTCGTTTTGGCGCGCCGCGGCCATTGTTCTCAACGACTTGGCCTCTTCAGCGTACTACGCGGGCGGCGAAGCCGAGGGCTACATCGGCAAGACCGCGCCGTGGTTCATCCTGGCCATCATGTTGTTCTCGTACGCGGTGCGCGCCGTGTACGTCGAGAGCTGCAGCATGTTCGTGCGCGGCGGTGTGTACCGCGCGGTGAAACAATCCCTGGGCGGAACGCTGGCAAAATTCAGCGTGTCCGCGCTTATGTTCGATTACATTTTGACTGGCCCGATCAGCGGCGTAGCTGCGGGACAGTACCTCGCAGGGTTGATCAGTGACCTGCGGATTTACTTCCACCTTGGCGCCGCGCTTACCGGTGGGGAAGTGGACTTAATCGCTGCCAGCTTCGCCGTGCTCGTAACCCTGTATTTCTGGTGGGAAAACACCAAAGGCATACCGGAGTCCAGCGAAAAAGCGTTGTTTATCATGAAGCTGGTGACGGTGATGGTGGTGCTGCTCATCGGCTGGTGCACCTACACCGTCGTGCTGCGGCATTCGGCGCTACCGCCGTGGCCGCACCCAAGGAATCTCCGCTTGAGCCCCAGCGCTCTCGGCTGGCTGGCAAATAGTTCCCTTCCGCATATGTTGGGGATTGTCGCCATATTCATCGCGCTCGGACACTCGGTGCTGGCCATGAGTGGAGAAGAGTCACTGGCGCAGGTCTACCGCGAAATCGAGCACCCAAAGCTCCCCAATCTTAAAAAAGCCGGGCTGGTCATTTTCATTTACAGTCTGGTTTTCACATCGCTGGTTTCGTTTTTCGCGGTGATGATTATTCCCGACGGCGTTCGTCAAAATTATCTGGAAAACCTGATCGGCGGACTCGCCATGAGCCTGCACGGCCCGCTGATCGCGCGCCTGATTTTCCACGCGTTTGTCGTCGTGGTGGGAACGCTGATTCTGGCCGGAGCAGTTAACACGGCGATTGTGGGCTCGAACGGCGTACTGAACCGTGTTTCGGAAGATGGCGTCCTTAGCTCGTGGTTCCGGCAGCCACACCCGAGATTCGGCACGAGTCATCGCATCATAAATATCGTGGTAGGGCTGCAGGTTCTGACCATCCTTATCAGCCGCGGCGACGTGACTTTCCTGGCTAACCTGTATGCATTCGGGGTCATCTGGAGTTTCACCATGAACGGCTTGGCGGTGCTCGTTCTGCGCTACACGCGGCCCGGCCAGCGCGAGTTCCAAGTGCCGTTTAATTTTCATATTCGCGGAGTGCAGGTACCGGTCGGTCTCGGGTTGATTACGCTGACGCTTTTCCTCATCGCGGTCGTCAACCTCTTCACCAAGCCCGTAGCTACGCTGGCCGGTGGCAGCTTTTCAATCATTCTCTTCGTGGTCTTTACGATTTCAGAGCGCCGCACACATGGCGCATCCACCGCGGCGCACATGGAACTCGACCAGTTCAATTTGGAGCCGGAAGCGGAATTGACTCCGGAGGCGGTCGGCGCGCGTGCGGGAAATGTGCTCGTTCCCATCAGCAACCACTACAATCTCTACCATCTGGGAAACGTACTCGACCGCATTAAGCCCGGGCGCCGCGACGTGGTCGTTTTGCACGTGCGGCTGCTCCGCCGCGCGGCCTCCGGCGAAAATGAATTGGAAGCCGACCAGCTCTTCGGAAGCATCGAGCAGCACCTGTTCTCGCAAGCTCTCTCGATGGCGGAGAAGCGCGGCAAATCTATTCGGCTCGCAGTGGTGGCCGCGAACGATTTGTGGGATGGCATTCTGCGTGCCGGCGCGTCTTTGCAGTCGAGCACGATTGTGAGCGGTCGGTCGGCCAAGGAGACCACGGAGGAGCAGGCCCGCCAGATCGGTGACGCCTGGGAGAAGCTCGGCGATCCCAAGCCGCAGTTCAACCTCGAAATTCACTTGCCGAATGGCGACAAGATCTACAAAGTTTTGGGCCCGCATTCGCCGAACTTGACGGCGAACGAAGTCAATTTTTTGCACCGGCTGTGGCTGCGCTTCAGCGACTCCCTCGCGCCGCAGGAGCTGCATCATCACGACGTGGTGCACTTCGCCCTGGAAGAAGTGCAAAAGGAAATCGACGAAGGACAGGAAGACGCCGTCGTCGCACGGCTTCGCGCGCACCTCGAATCGAACCAGAAAAAGAAAAAGCCTTTGTCCTAGCCCGGTTTTCTCACCAGAAGTGAGTAACTGAAGCAGATTGGAAGTAGAAAAAGGCCGCATTCTCAGGCATAACTGCGTTGTCGAAGCGTAGTTGACGCTAAGAGGAGGCGGCCTTTTCTATGACAGA
>Ga0209166_10000834_pt1 | contig 29129 bp, 32 predicted proteins | sample Coa_R1_3_FD_187151 | JGI IMG/M metagenome (GOLD analysis project Ga0209166, IMG submission 187151) | Surface soil microbial communities from Centralia Pennsylvania, which are recovering from an underground coalmine fire - Coalmine... | ecosystem: Environmental > Terrestrial > Soil >...
CGTGCTTCAGGGCCGCGGCGTGGAACACCAGGTCCGGGTGCTCGCCGTGGAAGGTCTGGGTGACGCGCGCGGCGTTGCGCACGTCGCAGAGTACGGCCTGGCGGGACATGTGCGGGAAGGTCTCGGCCATCTCGCGGTCGATCTCGAAGAGCGAAGTCTCGGAGAAGTCGAGCAGGGTCAGGTGGGCGCAGTGAAAGGCGGCGACCTGGCGGCAGAGCTCGGCGCCGATGGAGCCGCCGGCGCCGGTGACCAGCACGCGGCGGCCGCGGATGAGGGCGCCGATGGCGTCGCGGTTGAGCTCGATGGGCTCGCGGGCCAGCAGCTCCTCGATGTTGATGTCGCGCATCGGCAGCAAGGTGACGCCGTCATGCTGGGCGAGCTCGACGATGGAGGGCAGGCGGAGCAGGCGCAGGCCGTCGGTCTTCAGCCGGCCGAGCTGGTCGGCGGTGAGGCCCTTCAGGCGGCCGGGTTCCTCCAGGAACAGGATGGAGCGCGGATAGCGGTTCCAGCGGCGCAGGTCGGCCAGCGCCGCATCGAGGTTTTCCAGGCTCTCGATGACGCAGACGCCGCGCACCTGCTGGCCGACGTCGCGCGGATCGGGGCCGATGATGCCGACCGGCGTGTGGCTGCGGTCATGGCTGCGGGCGATGTCGCGCAGATAGCTGTCGGCCAGCGCCGGCGGGCCGATCAGCAGCAGGGAGGGCGACTGGCTGATCCGGTCGCTGACCGTCTTCAGCGGCGAGAAGCTTTCCAGCGCGTGCTCGTGCAGGGCGCGGCGCAGGATGCGCACCCCCATGGAGCCGACCATCTGGAACATCGGCGCGAGGAACAGGGTCGAGCGCGGCAGGCCGTGGGCCCGGTCGATGACAAAGACCCAGAGCAGGAAGACGCCGACGGTGAGCAGCGCGATGCGCGCCAGCACCAGGGCGTCGGGAATGGAGGCGTAGCGCCACGGCGAGAGCTCGCGGCGGAACAGCATGCTGAAACCACCGGCCAGCGCCGCATAGAGCACCACCAGCTGGACGACGGTGAGCGAGGTGGCGTCGGCCATGTCCGGGCCCGCGCCGGAGCCGGCGGAGATCGCGACCAGATAGGCGAGGCCGAAGGCGAGCGCCGCCAGGGCGACATCGGCGAAGATGGTCTGGGCTCGAAAAGCCATCCTCTCCATCCGCCGCGCTCCGTGAACCCTTCGAATCGTCAACATAGACTTGGGAGGTCGACCGTCCACCTAAACCGACGGAATCCGACGTTCCCCGTGCGCGCTGTTGCGCGCCGCGCACATTCGGTGCGCATCCGCGAAGCCGCCGGACCTTAGAAACCACTGAACAATGAAGCAATTGAAAAGCCGCCGCCCCGTAAAGAGCGGCGGCTTCCCAGGAAGCGTCCGTTGGAGCCTGAGAGGGCTGATCTAGAACAGGACGCCGGTCTCGATCATGGCGCGGGATTGGTCCGACTTGTTGGCGAACTTGCCGAATTCGGAGCCGGGCGTGCCTGAGCCGATCTTGGTGTAGGAGAACTCGCCGCGGACGAAGTACTGCTTGACCTGCAGGGTCGGGGTGAGCGTGAACGACCAGGCGTCGCTCTTGGTCCCGTAGAGCAGCGCGACCTGCGAGCCCGAGGACGAGATGTACTCGACCCGGCCGGCCAGATTGAACAGCGGGTTGAACTGGTACTTGGCCAGCACCGCAGCCCCGAAGGTCGAGGCCGAGCTCGGCAGACCGAACGCGTTGTCCTTCGGCGTGGTCGAGTACTGGATGTAGGGGTTGAGCACCCAGTTCCCCTCGGTGTGGGTGTAGATGACGTTCCAGATGGTCCCATTGTTCTGGGCGACCGGCGTCACGAAGGACGAGCGCGAGGTCTTGTCGAAATTGCCGGAAGCCGCGACGGCCAGCGTGTCCTTGGGCGAAAGCGTGTAGGTCGCCAGGCCTGAGACGGTCGAATAGTGGTCCGAGTAGTAGCCGTCGTTGATCGAGACGGAGACCGCCAGCGGGCCTTGCGTGTAGTTGGCCTGGACGCCGCGGCTGATCGCCGGCTCCTGGTTCCACAACAGGCCGCGCTCGATGTTCAGGTTCTGGAAGCTGAAGGTGTATTCCGCGCCGATCAGCGTCGGCAGGATGCCGACCTCGACGTTGAACGCCGCGTTGGGCACGATCTTGATGTAGGCGGTCGGCACATAGCGGAAGGTGTCTTCCGTCAGCCGGGTGGTGGTGAGCATCGGCGTGCCGAGCGAGGGGAGGTTGTACTCGCCCGCCTGCACGTAGAACTGGAAGACGCCATCGGTCTTCTGCACCTCGATCTGCAGGTTGGAGACGTCGCCCTTCTTCTTCTGGCTGCTGGTCGGGGCGGCGGTCTCGGCGGCGGCGAAGAGCGTGGCCTGACCGCTGACGTAGATCTTGCCGGCCGGGCCGAGGTCGATATTCAGCGGGTCGCTGGGCGCCGCCAGCGAAGAGGACATGGAGGGCGACGACAGCGCCGTCGGTCCAGCGGGCGCGGCCGGCGCGGCGGCCGGCGGCGTGTCATCTGCCCGCGCGGCGCCTGCGGCGGCGAGAGCCAGCGCCGTTGCGCCCGTCAGGCATGCGAATTTCGTAGCGTTCATGGTCTATCCCCTTTTTGCCGGCCGCGTTGTCCAGGGCGCACCCGAGCCGACCGTGCTCTGTCATCGTCGTGCTGGGGCTTGGCAGATCAATCTTGGCCGGCCCGCCACGGCCGTGCTTGGCCGCGCTGACCAAAGTTTGGGCGCCGCAGAGGCGGGACGCCATGTGTTTGGGCGCCATTTTCATAAAGCTGACATCAAGATCGCCGTCCGCTGCTCGCGCCCGATTCCAACCGGGAATCCCCGATTTCGAGGCAGAAGCTAGGCGTCCGCCATCGCGTTGGCGGGCGAATGTGGGGAAAATCCTCCTGCCTCGGAAATGAGCATGGCGCTGGCCGAACGCCTCCCAGGCATAAGGGACTTGTGGGCGCCCTTAGCGCTGCACGAGCGCGCTGTAGCCCAGGTGCGATCCGCCATCGACCAGCAGGGTCTCGCCGGTGACATGCCGCGAGGCCTTGGAGCCCAGGAACACGGTGGAGGCGGCGATATCGTCCGGGGTGGACGCCACCTTCAGCGGCGTGCTGGCCGCCGCATTGGCGCGGATGCGGTCGGCGGCGGCTTCGCCCAGGCCCTTGCCGAACCAGGGCGTGTCGATGAAGCCCGGGCAGACGGCGTTGACGCGGATCTTCGGGGCGAGCGCCCGGGCCAGCGACAGCGTCATGGTGGTCAGCGCGCCCTTGGAGGCGGCGTAGGGCACCGAGGAGCCGATGCCGATGACTCCGGCGATCGACGCGGTGTTGACCACCGCACCCGGTTGCGGCGCGGCCTCCAGGAGGGTCCGGCAGGCGCGGACCATCTGCCAGGCGCCGACGACATTCACCGAGTAGAGGTCGAGGAAGTCCTGGCCGGAGATGGCGTCCATGTCGGCGTGGTTGGCGAACTTGGTCACACCCGCGTTGTTGAAGAGGGCGTCGATGCGCCCGAACGGCTCGGCGGCGGCGGCGATCTTCCTGCAATCGTCGTCAGAGGCGACGTCGCCCTGCACCAGCACGGCCTTGGCGCCCGCGGCTTCGACCAGGCGGCCGGTCTCCTGGGCCTCGTCGGCGGAGCGGGCGTAGTTGATGACCACGGCCTTGGCGCCCTGGCGCGCGGTTTCCACGGCGATGGCGCGGCCCAGGCCCGTCGAGGCGCCGGTCACCACCACCACGAAGTCTTCGAATCCGCCGCCAGCCATGTCGTCCTCCCGGTCTTTGGATTTCTGATAGCGGCTAACGCGCTTGATCTGAAGCTTGCCGGAACGAGGGGTGGCTGCGGCGGCGCGCCATCCAATGCCTACGACGCGCTGGAAAACGAGAGTTGCGCAAAGCGGACCTTCGTCGGTCCCGCAACTCCCGAAGGCGGTGATCTCCGTTATGGACGATGTTCCCGTTGGGCGAGAAACGCTCCAATCCCTGGGCGTTGGGCCATTCCACCTTCGTGATGCCTCAGGCCCGCAGGTGTGTGAGTATGCGGTCGGGAACGGGAGCCACTGGGTGGCGGTTCGATCGCGCGATACGACCGTGGGGCTCGAGGCGATCCGGGGACTGGTCGCCGAGAACTATCCGGCGATAGCTCGCAGCCTGCTCCGGCCCCTCCTGCACCTTCTCAGTCTTTCCCGTGAGGCCTGCGGCGGCGATGTCGACAAGTTCCTCATCATGCTGGTGATCGCAATCCGAACCACGGAACACGAGGGCTTTGCCGCCTACAGCCAAGCGCAGTTGCTCAGTGGCGAGATCCCCGTCTTCCCGACGCTCGGCACAAATGTGCGGTCCGTCGCCGAATCCACCGGCACGCCTAAGGAGACGGTTCGCCGCAAGGTCAGTGAACTCATCGAGGCCGGCTGGATATCGCGCGCCGGCAATGAGCTGCGATTTACAGCGGTCGCCTACCAGGACCTGGCTGGCGTGCGCGTCGCGATCGAAGATCTCGCGGTGAGCAATTTCCGCGTGGTGGCGGACCTGGCGCGCAAGCGTTTCGCGGGATCGCTTGAGGAATAGTTTCACCTTAAGCGCGCGTCTGAAGTGATCACGCGCGCGACAGTGGCCAGGAGCCCTTCGGCCTCTAAAGGCTTGTCCAGCGCGGCGTCAGCACCGAGCTTGCTCGCGAGGTCGAGCAGGTCCAATCCGCCGAAGTAGCGGCGCGCCGCCACGGCGATGATGCGCACCGCGGGGTGAGCCCGCGTCACGGCAGAAATCAGCTCTATGCCGTCGCAGTCGGGCATCAGGATTTCGGTGATCAGAACATCCGGAGGCTCGGCGAGGATACGCGCAAGCGTCCGGCGCCCGCATAAGCACTCGTCGACCGCGTAGCCTGCGCGGTTCAGGATGTCCCGGGCCGACGCCGAAGCGCCGGGGTCCTTGTCCACCAGCAATACCGTCGCAAACGCCATCCGCAGCTCCGCCATCTGCGACCGTGCTAAGCGGCGCCACGTCGGGCCGGTATTCCAGGCAGGCCCAATTTGGGGCCTCTGCCAGAAGAACTTCGCGCGATTTGTGACCAAACGTCGTTTCGGGGCGGGCGCCCGGACGAAGTGTATGAAACAGCCGGAACACGACCCCTGCGCCAATGGCGCGGCGGCCAGGCGAATAACGTCGGTCGACCTGGCCGCCGCCCTCGACCAATTCAGCGATGCGGGACTTCTGACCGAGGGGAAGGTCAATCTCATCGCCCTCGACGCCATCGTCGAGAGGCTGGGCGTGCGCTGGACCACGCGCAGGGCCCAAATCCACGACTATGTCGCTCGATTTATTGAGCGTCGGCTAGGTTCTGACGGCTACCATCTCAGAATCTCCGAGACGGACTTCCTCATCTGCCAGCCGGAGGTTGGCCGATTTGCCGGCCAAGCCGCCTGCCTGCAGATTCTGCGAGACGTCCTGACCCACTTTATAGGCGACGCCACCCTCGCCGACGACTGCGTCCATCAAGTCACGAAGGTCAGTGCGTCCGAGATTCAAGGCACGCGGGTGCGCGCCAGCGAGGTGGAGAAGGGCGAACGGATGGAGCGAGAGGCGCTGGCCTCCGCGCGTCCGCGGCGAACCCTCGACCGTTGGACGCCGTTCGTCGCGTCGGACGGCCGCGAATTGCGGGTCGCCTGCCGTCTCGAACCGGTCGTCGAGCTGAAATCGTTCGGACAAATCGGATTTCGCATCGCCCGGCGGGTGCTCGTCGCCGGCTCGGACGAGGCCGTAACGGCCGAGATGGTTCGTAAGCTTTCTCGCGCCGATATCATGCGGATCGACCTGGCGGCGGCGGCGCGAGGCATGGAGGCGTTACGCATGGCGGACACGGGCGAAGCGCCGCCAAGTCTCATCATGCCGGTCTCGTTCATCAGTCTTGCAAGCCAGCGGGGGCGAACGGCGATCGCCGGGCTGCTGATGGAGGCCCGCGACTTGGTGAAACGCGGGGTCATTTGCGAAATAAGCGACATCGAGGGCGTACCGCAGGGCGTGATGCTGCACGTGGTGTCGCTGATCCGACCCTACTGCCTGTTCGTGGTGGCGCGGATTGATCTTGGACCGCCGGCCGCCGCCACACTTGCCCAGCTGAGGCACTCCGGTGTGCAGGCCCTGTCGGTGGAGTCCCCGCGCGGGCTCACCGACGCCGCTTTCCTCCGCTGGATGAAAACGACGGTCGAAGCGGCGCGTCGCGTTGTCCGGTCGATGCTCCTGTACCAGCTCGCTGCACCCCAACAGGCCGCGCTCGCCGCCAAAATCGGCGCCACCCACGCGAGCGTCGGGGAGTGGGCGCGAGATGACTAGGTCCTCCTCCCTGAGCAAATGCGAGCCCGAACGCCTGCCCAGGGCCGACCAAGCGCCAGTTTGGATCCACCTTGCGGACGCCGAAGGCCTTTCGCGCACCGGCTTTCCCCTCTGGGTCGGCCGACAGGGATTTCGGACCCGTCTTCATCCGTCGGCGGAGGCCCTTGTGGCCGCCGCTCCCTGGCTGGAGCCCGGTTGCGTAGTCCTCGATCTTGCCGGTTCGATGTGGAGCGCCATCGACGTTCTCGATCGATTGCGCGTGGCCGCGCCAAATCATCCGGTGGTGGTCTGCGGCTGCGACGACGTCGCTCTGGCGGTCGCCGCGATGAAGGTTGGAGCCGCCGACGTTCTGGATCGGCCGGTGGGCTGGACCGCGCTTGCCGGCGCCGTCGCGCAGGCCCTGGAGGCGCAGGCGTTTCGTTCGGCCGCGCCGGCGCACTCCGCCGCCACCGCGAGGGTTGCAAAATTGACCCCACGACAGCGCGGCGTTCTCCGCGGGCTGATGGCCGGTAAGTTCAACAAAACGATCGCCCACGAACTGGGGGTTAGTGCGCGCACCGTCGAATGCCACCGCGCCGCCATCATGACCCGCACGGGCGCCGCCAGCCTGAGCGAGCTCATCCGGATCGGGATCGCCGCAGGGCTCTGAGAGTTGCTCGGTTGCGGCCAGTTGCCGTGTGGGAGTCCGAGGGCTAAAGCCGCGCGGATGGACGACACTCACCTGACCCAGCTCGGCCGCGCCGTCGACGCGCCGGACAGCCCGGAGGCGGCCGTGCTGGAGCGCGTGCCCAATCCGCAGGCCGACACGCTCTATCTGGCGCGGTTCACGGCGCCGGAGTTCACCTCGCTCTGCCCGGTGACCGGCCAGCCGGACTTCGCGCACCTGGTGATCGACTATGCGCCGGGCGACTGGCTGATCGAATCCAAGTCGCTGAAGCTCTATCTGGGCGCGTTCCGCAACCACGGGGCGTTCCACGAGGACTGCACGGTGGCCATCGGGCGGCGGATTGTGGCTGTGGCGGAGCCGAAGTGGCTGCGGATCGGCGGCTATTGGTTCCCGCGCGGCGGCATCCCGATAGACGTGTTCTGGCAGAGCGGCCCGCCGCCAGAGGGCCTGTGGCTGCCCGACCAGGGCGTGGCGCCGTATCGCGGTCGGGGCTGAGCGCGCGATTTAAGCAAATCTATTGGCAGACGCCGCGCTTTCGCCTGCGCGATTACTGGGATTAAGGATCTCTCCGGACGCCCTTCCCCTGATGGCGGCGCGCGAGTCCTAGATGTCATCCGGCGACGACTACGAGCGAGCAGCTCTCCTCTGAGGCGAAAAGCGTCGGCTGCTCTAGAATTGGCCGCTTCGGGCTTCCCAGACCGGTTAATCGAGCCTATAAGTCGACTGCCCATCTCTCCTCGGGCGTGTCACACCTCAGGCCTGACGGCGTCCCGCGCCGTCAGGCCGTTGTGCTCTTGGGGGCCTGGCTCAGCGCGCAAGGCGATTGAGGGGGCGAGCCTGGCGCTCCGGGGCCGCCTCCCGCCGCATGTCGGCAGCCCGATTGCGCCCGTTGGTCTCATCGGCGTTGAACGGCGCTGATTTTCCCGCCCGCTGGACTGCCGTCGACGAGACGTCCTGCAATGGCGAGGGAAGACATGAAGGTGATATCGGCCATCGCGATCCTGGCGGCGCTCGCGACGCCAGCGCTCGCCGACGATCGCGCGCTCATCACGCAGTATGAGCAGCAGCTGTCCGACGCCATCACCAACGGCGCGCCCGAGGTATGGGACAGGCATCTCGATCCCGAGGTGATCTTCGCCGAAGAGGACGGCAGCTACAAAGGCAAGGACGGGATGATCAAGGAAGTCCGGCCCCTGCCGAAAGGTCTCGGCGGCGAGATCAAGGTGGAGCTTCTGTCCTATCACGAGGAAGGCGACACCGCGGTGGCGCTGTTTCGGCAGCACGAAATCGAGCGCTATTACGGGCAGACCATCCACGCGAGCTATCTCACGAACACGGTGTGGAAGAAGCGCGCCGATGGCTGGAGGCAGATCGAGGGACAGGTCATCGCCGAGAGGACCGATCCGCCATCCGTCGCCCTGTCCGGCCGCGACCTGCGGAAATTCGCGGGAACCTACCGGCTGAAGAACTCCGAGCCGACCTACAGGCTTGTGTTGACCGGCAGGAAGCTGATGGGCGCGCGAGCGGGCAAGCCGCCGGCGGAATGGAATGCCGAGACGCGCGATGTGTTTTTCATCAAGGGCGATCCTCGCATCCGCAAGATCTTCCAGTACGACGCGGCCGGCAAGGTGACTGGCTTCATCGAGCGGCGCGAAAGCTGGGATATCGTGTGGAGCAAGGTGGGTTAGGCCGTGTCCCCCGGCGCCTTAGCGTCTGGGCCTAGCCCTGCCAGCGGCTGACCAGCGGGCCGACCTGCGGCCGTTCGCGCTCCAGGGCCGGCTCGCGGGGCGTGCCGATCAGCACGAAGCCCGCCACCTGCTCGTCGCCCGACAGGCCCAGGATCGCCTTGGCGTCCTCATCATAGGCGTACCAGTCGGTGATCCAGTTGGCGCCGTAGCCCATGGCGAGCGTCGCATAGAGCAGGGTGGCGCCCACCGCGCCGGCGGACAGCAGTTGCTCCCACTGCGGGATCTTGTCGGCTTTGGGCGCGGAGATCACCGCGACCGCAAGCGGCGGGACCTTCAGCTTGCCGAGCTTGGCCGCGGCGGTCGGGTCGCCGCGGCCGACGGCCAGGGCCTCAAGCCTGGCGGCGAAGGCGGCCTTGGCGTCGCCCTGTAGGATCACGAACCGCCAGGGGGACAGCTTGCCGTGGTCGGGAACGCGGGTGGCGAGGCGCAGCAGGGTCTCGATCTCGCCGGCGCTGGGCGCGGGTTCGGTGAGCGTGAGCGCCGAGGTCGAACGGCGGGTGGCCAGGAACTTCAGCACCTCCGGCGCCGGGGTCAGCGGGATCGGATCGCCGAATTGCGGCGCAGGCGGCAGGTCGGCGGTCACGGGAGGCCTCTGGATCGCGTTTAGGAACAGGTAGGACGGCTTCCTTTATGGGTGCGTCCGCGCGCATCGCAAGGCGAGCCCGAGATATGAGCGACAAACCTGCGTGGCTGACGTCGCATGGGACGCCCTGGAAGCCCGGGGCTGAGCGCGTCGCCTTCGAGAGCGGCTGGATCACGGTCACCGACCAGATCGCCATCGCCCCGACCGGGCGGCCGTCGCCCTATGGGCTGGTGCGGTTCAAGAACCTGGCGGTGGCGGTGCTGCCGATCCATGACGACGGCACGGTGGTGCTGGTGGGCCAGCACCGGTTCCCGTTCGGCGAATACAGCTGGGAGCTGCCGGAGGGCGGCGCGCCGCTGGCCGAGGACCCGCTGGCGGGCGCCAAGCGCGAGCTGGCCGAGGAAACCGGCCTGATGGCCGCCGACTGGCGCGAGATCATGCGGGCCCAGCTTTCCAACTCGGTCACCGACGAGCGGATGGTCGGCTATCTGGCGCTGGGGCTTTCGCCGGCGCCCGCCGCGCCTGACGCCGACGAGACCGAGGCGATCGCGCTTGCCCGCGTGCCGTTCCGCGAGGCGCTGGCGGCGGCGACGGCGGGATATCTTCCCGACATGCTGACGGTGGCGATGTTGCTTAGGGGCCACCATATGGCGGTTGAAGGCGCTTTGCCGGGCGCGTTGGCGCGCGCCATGCTAGGATAGGGGAGCACGCCTTATGGGGCGGGAGGAACATATGAGCCAGCAACGCCTGGAGGTCGTCGACCCGGCCAATCCGCCGCCGGTCTGGGCGTCGCTGCGCAATGAGGCCGAGGCCGCCGGCCAGAAGGAGGCGGCGCTGGCCAGCCTGCTGGCGGCGGTGATCCTGAACCACAAGAGCCTGGGCGGCGCGCTGTCGTACCAGCTGGCGCGCAAGCTGGGCGATCAGGAACTGCGGGCCATGAGCATCCGCGAGATCGCCGAGGAGGCCTATGCCTCCAGCCCCGACCTGGTGGAGATCGCCGAGGCCGACCTGCGCGCGGTGTTCGAGCGCGACCCGGCCTGCAAGGGCTATCTGCAGCCGTTCCTGTTCTTCAAGGGCTTCCTGGCCCTGCAGACCCAGCGGGTGGCGCACTGGCTGTGGGGCGAGGGCCGCGACACGCTGGCGCTCTATCTGCAGAGCCGGATGAGCGAGCTCTTCCAGGTCGACATCCACCCGGCGACCCGCATCGGGCGCGGCGTGTTCATCGACCATGGCACCGGCATCGTGATCGGCGAGACCGCGGTGATCGGCGACGACGTCTCCATGCTGCAGGGCGTGACGCTCGGCGGCACCGGCGCCGAGCGCGGCGACCGCCACCCGAAGATCGGCAAGGGCGTGCTGCTGGGCGCCGGCGCCAAGGTGCTCGGCAATATCGAGATCGGCGACTACGCCAAGGTCGCCTCGGGCTCGGTGGTGCTGAAGCCGGTGCCCGCGGGCTGCACGGCGGCGGGCGTTCCCGCGCGGCTGGTCAACTGCCCGACCTGCGACGAGCCGGCCAAGAGCATGGATCACACGCTGGCCGACGCGGTGTACGTGATCTGAGGTTTTCGCCTTCAGAGGTTTTCGGGAGCGGCGCGACCGGCTAGGTTCGCGCCGCCTGCAGAATCTTGAGGAGCGTTGGCGTGGACGAAAGAATGATCCGCAAGATCGAGGGCCACCTTCGGGGGACCTTCGCCAACGCCCGCATCGTGCTGACGCCGCGCCCGAAGCAGAAGGATTCCGCCGAGGTCTATGTCGGCGAGGAGTTCGTCGGCGTGGTCTTCGAGGACGAGGACGGCGACGGCTCGTTCATGTTCGAAATGGCGATCCTGTCGGAAGACCTGCCCTAGCTCACCGGATCTGCACGACATTCAGGCTGCCGGCCGGCAGAGGGGCGAAGGCCGGCTGCGGCTGGCCTGCGTCGAGCCATTGCGCCCACTGCGCGCGCGGCAGGATGACGATCTGGCGGTCGTGGAAGGGCTGGATGTCGGGGCCCGGCGGCATGGTCAGCATGGTGAAACGCTCGTCTCGCACTAGGCCCGCGATGCAGAAGAGCTCGGCGTCGGCGGCGGTGAACAGCCACTTCGACTTGGGCGCCTTGGGACCGGTGAACTCGTAGAACCCGTCGGCGGGGATCAGGCAGCGGCCCGGGCCGAAGCGGCGGCCGTCGGAGCGGAAGTTGATCAGGGGGCCGCCGCGGTCCTGCTGGAAGCCCCAGCGCAACGGCTTCAGTTCGGCGCCCTGGTTCGAACCCAGGAGGATCGGCGCGGGGTCGGTCGGGCGGATGGAGTCGCGGGGCTCCAGGTTCGGCGCGCCGCCGGCCCAGTGGACGCCGATGTCGAGTTCGCCGAACGTCTCGATGATCCGGTCGAGGGGCTGTTTGAGGCGATATTCATTGCACATGCGCCGTCAGATAGGACGTCGGAGCCGTCCGCGTCGACAGTGCAGTATAAAATATACGTATTGAGTTGATCGGCCGGCGCCTGCTACGCCCTCACTGTGGTCGGCCTTCGGCGTCCGCTCGCCCCTCGTCACCGTATATCGCAGGTCTACAGAAACATGGTGGAATAGGCTGGCGGCGCGGAAACTGTGTTCGCCGCCTCAGTGCAGGCTCAGAATATGACGATGCAGGACGATCGAAGCTCGACATCGGAAGCGCAAGGCTCCCGGCCCGGGACTGCCGCAAGCCGGATCGGGCTGGGGCTCGCCGCGCTTCTGCCAGCGCTGGCGTTCGCTGTGGCGACCCATGCATCGACGATTACGGCTACCTCGGGAACGCTGGTGAAGGCGCTGAGCGCGGTGAAACCTGGCGACACCTTAGCATTGTCCGGCGCCTTCCAAGACGTGACGATTGCCGACCGAAGCTTTTCGCCTGCCCTCAACATCACCTGCGCCGACCCTGAGCATCCGGCGACCGTCCGGTCGTTAGTCATAAAGGAGGTCGCCGGGCTGCATATGAGCTGTGTCTCAGTGGCCTTCACGCCGGACGAAAAGACCGTGTCGTTTTCCTCGGCGGTCAGTATCGAGAAATCGTCGGATATCTCGCTCACGGCCATGAAGATCGTCGGCGGGCCGGCGGTCAGCGGGGTCCCCGAGACGGCGCTGGCGGGCGACAAGACCGGCAATGTCATTGGTCGCCCAGCCGGCCGGGGGATAACGATCTCCTATTCCCACGACGTCTCGCTGGTCGACAGCGAGATTACCTTCTTTCACCGCAGTCTGGTTCTGGCGACGGTGGCGAACGTCACGGTACGCCGCAACGATTTCCACGATCACCGCACGACCGCAATCGCGGGTTCGAACCTTACCGACGTGGTGATCGATCACAACACGATACGCGGTTCGAATCCCTGGCGGTGGGGTCAGACGCCGGTTGGCGACCATGCAGACTGTTTGGCGTTTTGGTCTGACGCAAAGCAGACGACGCCGAACGCAAGGGTCAGTATCAGCAACAACCGGATGGAGCAGCTTTCCGGCGCGGCGATCCTGGGCATGTGGTTCCAAGGGACCCCCGCCGCACCGTTTACGGACGCCAAGATCACGGGCAACACCTTCGTCATTCCCAACCTGCAGGGCATAGCGCTGTGGAACACCGTGGGCGGTCTGATCGCGGACAACTTCATGGTTCAGGCCCCGGTGGCCGGGGTCGATCCCAAACAGCGCCCGACCATACTATTGCGTGCCGGTGTCACGGGTTTGGTGATGAAATCCAACCATGTAAGCTCACCCATAAGCGACACCTCCGGCGGCGCCAACACCACCATCGGCAACGTGGTGATGACGGGAAACGTCAAGATTCCCTCGTGACGCTGGTCGTCGCTGCGGCCGTACAGGAGGCCGGTCAAATCCTGGCGTGCGCCCTCAAGCGGCGCCGTGCTGAATATCCGGCCAGCCACAATAACGCGCGTTTCGCGAAGCTCACGCCGCGCCGCGGATGATCCGGCGGGCCTGGAAGGGTGGGATGATGGCGGTGATGTGGGCCGCCCAGCGCAGGCGGGCGTCCTGCCGCGTGGGGCCGGCGATGCTCTCCAGGTCGTAGCGGCCGGCGCGCGAGCCGCGCAGCAGGCGCTTGACCAGCACCTCCTCGGTGTCGAGCTCGACGACGACGACGTGGCCCAGCATGTCGGGCGAGGGCGCGGTCTTCTGGTCCTCGAAATAGATCAGCGCGCCGTCGTCGGCGATGCCGCGCATGGAGTGGCCGACCACCAGCAGGGCGCGGGCCTGCTCGGTGCCGCCGGGCGGGATCGGGGCGAGGTCGCCGGGCTCCTGGCCGGTGGCGAAGAGCACCAGCCCCTCGGGATTCGCGCCCACGCGGCCGATGATCGGCACGAAGCCGGCCTCGGCGGCGGGCAGCATGGCGCCGGCCGCGTCGTAGAGCCATTCGGGGCGAACGCCGAAGGCGGCGGCATAGTCCTTGGCCCGGCGGTAGGAGAAGGGCGCATAGCCGTTCTCGTTGGAGACATAGGTGTTGCGGTTCCAGCCGAACGCCTCGGCCGCGGCCGACGCGCTCTCGAAGCCCTTGGCCATGCGGGCCTGGCGCAGGCGCTGGCAACGCTCATCCACAGGAAAAATCCGATCTGTGATATCGGATAGCACATAACCTACGATTTTCCTTGGCGCAAGAATCGTATGTTTGATACGATATCTCAATGACCCAACTCGCCACCCGATATCCCGCCCTTACGTCAAGAACGGTCGCAGCGACGGGAGGCGGGAGTCAGACAAAGCCGGGCGATGCGTCCGATCGGACGACGCCGCGGTTCGCCCGGCACGCGGCGCATGTGCGCGCCGTGCTGGCTCAGGGCGGCTTTCCGGTGATGCCGCGATGAGCGCGGTGGATGAGGACGCCGCGGCCATGGTGGCGCGCGCGCTCAGCCGCCGGGCGCCGAAGGAGCGGGCGCGATTCCTGCGCGAGCTGCTGGCCCACACGGCGGCCGGGCTGGTGGTGATCGAGGGCGACCGGGCCGCGGGCGAGGCGGTCTACCGGCTGGCCGACGCGGTGGTGGCGCGCGGCGGGCGCTGATCTTCCCGATTTTTCAAAGAGCCAGAGCCTTTTCAAAGGAGAGATCATGGGACGCGCCTATGACCCCGGCCGCGCGATGCGCGAGCGTCTGAAGCTGCTGGAGGCCCGGGAGAAAGGGCGGGCGGAGGCGCGCGCGGTGGCGGATGGCGTCGCCGAGACGGTGGCGCTGGCCCGCGCGCGGGGCGCGAAGTTCGAGAAGCCGGCGCCCGGGCGCGGGACGCGCGAGACGCCGTACCGGCGGCAGGCCGGCCTCGACTGGCTGGCGCGCAAGGGGCGGATCAGCGCGGCGCAGCAGGCGGCGGGCGAGCGCTACGGCGCCTGCTGGCGGCGCGCGGGCGCCGCACCGACCATCGGCTCGACGCTCGAGGTTCAGCCGAGCCGCGGGCTGGCCGGCGGGCCGCCGCTGAACCTGTTGCTGAAACAGGCGCTGGGCCGGGAGCAGGCGGTCGCCGAGCTGGCGGGGATGCGCGCGCGGCTGTTTGGACAGTCGGACCTGGTCAGCGTCTGCGACCTCATCTGCGGCCAGGAACTGACGCCGCGCGAGGCCGGCGGCGGCGAGCGCGAGGCGGGACGTGTCGAGGCGGTGCTGAAGGTGGCGCTGGATCTGCTGTGCCTGCCCGCGCGGCGGGACTAGCCGTCCACCTCGATGCTGAGCGCGCGTTTGGGCATGTCGAGCTCGAAGGCGAGGCCCTGGGGCGTCCAGGCGGTGGTCACCTGGGCCTCAAGATAGGCCGCGGCGCGGGCGATGACGGTCGAGCCGACGCCGCGGCGCGTGGGCCGCGACACGGCGGGTCCGCCCTGTTCGGTCCATTTGAAGAGGACGCGGTCGCCGGCGGCCCGGCGCCAGGCGATCATCACCTTGCCGCCGGGCGTCGAGAGCGCGCCGTGCTTGGCGGCGTTGGTGGCGAGCTCGTGGACGATCATGGCCACCGACTGGGCCGCAGTCGGCTCCATGGGCAGGATCGAGCCGCTGATCCACACCCGCGGTTGCTGATGATCCATGAAAGGCGCGAGCTCCTCGCTGACCAGATGCTGCAGGTCGGCGGCCATCCAGCGGCTCTTGGCCAGCAGATTGTGGGTGCGGGCCAGGGCCTCGATGCGCCCGTTCAGCGTTTCGCGGAAGTCCTCGACGCTGTCGGACTTGCCGAGGCGCACCATGGCCTGGACGACGGCGAGCATATTGTTGGCGCGATGGTTGACCTCGTTGACCAGCAGCCGCTGGCGATCCTCGGCGGCCTTCCGCTCGCTGATGTCGACCAGCATGTTGACCGCGCCGACCATGCCGCCCCCGGCGTCGAACAGCGGCGTCGGGAAGGGCGTGAAGGTGATGCGGGTTCCGTCGGGCCGCTCGGCGATGGCCTCGGCGCCGCGGTTGGGGCGGCCCTCGCGCAGGGCGATCGCCATCGGGCACTCGCTGTGCGGCAGGGGCGAGCCGTCGAGGTTGTAGAGCTTCCAGGTGACGCACCACTCGTCGCCCAGCGCCGGTCGGCGGCCGGCGAATTCCACGGCCGCCTCGTTGTAGAAGGTGATCTTGCCCTGCGCGTCGGTGGTGTAGATCGCGGCCGGAAGCGCGTTCAAGAGGTCGCGGTAGAAGACCTCGCGGCCCATGAAGGCCTCCTCGGCCTCCGCCAGGCGGACGACCTGCGCCGGGGGCGCGGATGCGCCGCGCGGCCGAGCCTCGGAACCTTCGGATTGCACGGACATGGCCACCCCATGGCGACGCGCGGAGAGCCGCACGACGCTTGGCCCGAACGCGCGACTTCGGGGCGCGTTCCGCGGCATGCGGACGATTTTGCGAATGCGCGACGTTGTTCTCATTTTGTTCTTGACGCGCCCGCACGAATTTGCGATCATTCAGGCAATGTCGAGGGATGCGGCGACCGGCGTTACCTCGGCCAAGCAACCTTTCGGCGGGTCCCCACGTTGCGGCTCCAGCGACCTCGACCCCTCTGGCCCCTTTGGCCGGTGGGCGGGCCGAACTGGAGATTTCCACCATGAAGATTACGCGTACCGCAGCGGCGCTCGCCGCTGTCGTCGGCTTGGGCGCGCTGGGCGTCGCCTCAACCGCGTCCGCCCGCATCGTCTGCAATGCGTCCGGTGACTGCTGGCACACCGACAGCCGGGCCGCTTACCCGCACGTCGTGCTGCAGTCTCATCCCGACGACTGGTACTTCCACCAGAAGTGGGACAATGACCAGAAGCGTCACTGGCGCGAGATGCACGAAGGCCGCGGCTACTACGAAAACGGCGTCTGGGTGAGCCGCCGATAGCGGGACAGCGCTTCAGACAACGGAAAGGGCGGTCTTCGGGCCGCCCTTTTTCGTGGCCGGATCGGGCGGCGCGCCAAGCTGCAAAGCTTAACCATGCGCCGCGGTGCACGCCGTTGCGACTTCGCGCAACGGCCGGGCTGGCGGACAAGACCGGCCGCGCGGCGCCTCAACGTTCGCGCCTGGTTGCGTTTGTCCCGATGAGGTGTGTCGTGAGTCCTTCAATCCTGCTGGTGGCGCTTCTGTGGGCCGCCACCTGTCTCGCCATCGCCGCGCTGAGCGGCCTGTTCCGCCCGCGGCGCCTGCCGTCCACGCGCCACGCGCGGCGCGTCAGCACCGACCCGCGGACCTGAGGGCGGGCCGGACGGAGCGCGCCTAGCGCCCGGCCGGCAGGGCGTTGAACTGTTCGACCAGGTCCAGGCTCTGTTTGTGGAAGGCGGGGCGGGCGTGGACGCCGTCGGCGCCGAACTCCTCGGCGACGTCGGTGGCGGGCGTGTAGGCGGGCCAGGTGGCGGCCGGCGTGCTGGGATCGCTCTTCTTGGCGAAGGCGGCCCAGGCGTCGGTCATCGATGAGCTGAGCTTGCGGTCGTCGGCGGTGGCGGCGGGGACGGTCCGCGTGCCGATCGTGCGCTCGGTGTCGGGCAGGCTGCCGAAGACGTACATGAGCTCTCCCCCGTGGGCGAGGCCGTGGATCGTGGCGCGCTGCGAGGCCGGGATGTAGCTGTCGTAGTAGACCCAGGCCTTCTGGCCGTTCTTGACGTGCAGGCGGGCGAGCAGGCGGTCGGGCTCGATCACCAGGGATTCGGTGGAGAGGTCCCACTGGGCGAGCTGGGCGTTGGACGGCGAGCCGTAGGCGGCGGTGATCTTGTCCTTGAGCGCGCCGGCGCGGTCGAGCGGGGTGGCGGTGGCGAACAGGCTCGCCTCCCAGCTGTTGCCGCCGGCGATGTAGGGCACCTTCTGCTCGCGCCCGGCGGCGAAGGCTTTGGCCGGGCCTTCCGGCAGGACGGTCCCGTCGAGGATGGGGGTGATCTGGCCGGCGGCCTTGGAGAGCTGCAGGGGCGAGAGCGCGCGCAGCTGCTTCATGGCGTCGGGGCCGCTGGCCGTCACGCCCAGGCCGGCGGCGTAGGCAGCGCCGACCTTCTCGGCCTGGTCCATGGGGAGGCCCGGGATGCGGCCGAAGCCCGACTCCGAGATCGCCTTGGCGAAGAGGCCCGTGGCCTTCGGCGAGGCCATCAGGTCGTTGATCAATATGCCGCCGGCGCTCTCGCCAAAGGCGGTGACGTTCTTCGGGTCGCCGCCGAAGGCTGAGATATTGTCCTGCACCCATTTCAGGGCCGCCAGGTTGTCCATCATGCCGTAGTTGGCGAGCGGGCCGGCGGGCTGTTCGGCGGTGAGCGCCGGGTGGGCGAAGAAGCCCAGGCGCCCGAGGCGGTAGTTGACGGTGACCAGCACCACGCCGCGCTCGGCGAAATGGGTCCCGTCATAGAGGGCGTTGACGCCCGAGCCGCCGGTGAAGGAGCCGCCGTGGATGAAGACCATGACCGGGATCTTGGCGCCGGGCTTGAAATTGGCCGGCGTCCAGACGTTGAGCTGCAGGCAGTCCTCGGACTGGTTGGTGTCGCTGGGCACAGCCCGCATCTGCCAGCACTGCGGGCCGAGCTTGGTGGCGTCGCGTGAGCCGGACCACTTCGCCGGGGCCTGCGGCGGGCGCCAGCGCAGGTCGCCCACCGGCGGGGCGGCGAAGGGGATGTCCTTGAAGCTGGTGACCGCGCCCGCGGTCGCGCCGTGCAGCTCGCCCTGGGCGACCTTGACGGTGTCGGCGGCGTGGGCTGCGGTGGCGCTCAGGGCGAGCGTGGCCGCGGCGGCGGCGAGGAGGGTGCGGATGCGCATGTGGTCGTCCCTAGATGTCCCGCTTTACGAGTGGGCGGTCCCGCTGCGGGCGGCGGGGCGCGTTGGCCGTGAGTTGAGCCGGGGCGCGGACGCCAGGTCAAGCGGGGTGGAGTGTGGCGCCGGATATCGAGGTTTGGATTTCAGGGTGGAGAGACGGCAGGTGGGATTCAATGATGTCGGCTCTTGGGCGGGGATCATTGCGAAGGGCTGATAGGGTGGATAACTAGGACGGGACGCGCCAGAAAGTGGAGTTGCATGGTCGAAGCGTTTGAAAACGTCCTGCTCGTGGCGTTCCTCCACGTTCCGCCGCCAGGCGCCCTGAAGCTGTGGAGTGCGGCTTTCGATGAGGAGCCGACGGGTTATCAGACGCCTCCGCCGGGTCTGTCTCCGATCCACAACCAAGCCTTGGTGCAAGGAAACGTCGACGGCTATGCCGTTACTCTGGGTGTGCAATCGGCGCGAGTAGACATAAACATTTCGGCCCCGAACCCAACGCAACCGATGGTGCCTCCTCCGTCTGTGGGCGATCTCCAAACTGCGATAGATTTCGCTATCGCTCGAATGGCGAAGCTTCTCCCGAATCTAAAGGTTGGTCGCGCGGCGATGGTCGTGCAGGGCCACACCGCGACGGAAAGCGACGAGAAGTCGATCGAGGTAATTAGAGGGTGGCTCCCGACGCTTAAAATACCGGATCAGTCAACTGACGTTACATATCAGGTGACCGTTCCTCGGGCCTCGACCGTGCGAGATGGGCGGCTGATCAATCAGTTGTGCCGGTGGCAATCCGTCCAAATGCAGATGATCCAATTTCAAATTGGCACAGCGATGCCCTCCAAGCCTGTCTCAGGTGCCTTCGTCGCGGTCGTTTACATTGATGTTTTTGGCAAAGATCTAGAGGTGATGGACGACGAGGCAGCTCTAGCGGCGCTGAAGGAGGTCTCTGAACGCGCGGCGATATTGGCAAGCGGGGGCATCAATGAGCTCAGTTGACGCCGCAGTCCTGATGGAAATGGCTGGTGGGATGGTCGCTGTCGCGACCGCCGAGCGCACAATCGAGCCTCCTCCGGAGGGATGGAGTGGCAACAAGCTGCCTCAAACCCGGATCGTCACGGAGACGATATCCGCGAATATGGGCGCGGCTGGCATTGGCATCGCCAATAGCTGGAACACCTACTTCGTCGGGAATTATCCGCAGGCCATCGGTGCGATGCAGATGAATGCATTGTCTCCTAAATCCGCGGAGAATTTCTTTACTTACTCGAGCTACGGTTTTCAGCCTCTAGAGAGGGTCGAATTTCCCGTGGCAACGTCATTGGAAGTCCAGCAACTGCGCAAGGATTTCGAGTTATTGGCCTCTGAGGTTCGAAAGCTCTCAGCTGGTGAGCCACGACTTTCGATGCCGGAACTTAGTCCATCCGCTCCCCGCGGCTACCAGGCGGCATCGTTAGACGAGCTGAAGGTCGATTTGGGAACGGAGATTTCCGGTGATGCTTGGTTAGATTTGTTCGACTTCGCGGCCGAAGCAGAGACGCAAATTCCCTCGGTGGTGCTGCTAGCCGCTGAGAAGGGATTGAATTCAGACGACCCGGCGGTGCGCAGCGTGGCAGCGCGTGCCCTAGTGGCTTCTGGCGAGGTCGCGCTCGTCGAGAAGGTGCGTCAGGCCGTCGAGCGCGAGCCGAACTCTCTTGTGGCGCGCACAATCACGAGTGCGTTGAGGGGTGCGGCGGGTTGATCGCACTGCGCAAAATCATGGCTCCCAAGGTTTGGATGCCAAAGTTAGAGCGCGGCGTGGATGCGGCCAATCCTCCCCTCCCGATGTTGGCGGAATTGACCCCATCCGCCGAGGAGGTCGACCACTTTTCAATCTACGAGGTTGAGGACGAAGAGAAAGCCGCTGTGGTCGCCGCAGCGCTCGCCATGGTCAGCGGCATGGGGCCGACAAGGACAGTGTTTGCGACGGCGCAGATTGAATTGCTGGCTGCGGGCGGGTTGAAAATTCAAAAGACAGCCGGCGAGACTCACGTCCCGCCAGTCGATGCGTTGCATCGGAACCTTGGTGTTCCCAATCAGGGGGCACTGGCACTTGTCGCCAGCCATTTCATCAATTCAGAGCCGATAATCGTTGAGCTCGATCAAGTGCGACGGGCGGTGCAGACGTTAGCGCTTGCTGGCCACTATGATTTTGCAGCGATCGCGTATGCGCGTCGCAAGTCGGGTAATCCGCGGGCAATCTGTGAGAGCGCCCTGAGCCTCGTTGCCACAAAACATCTCATTGTTCAGCCACCTGAAGCGGCTGCGGCGTAAGCCGCAGCGCGCCTTACTCCTGGGGCCGTCGGTCCGCAAGCGAGCCTGAGGCTCCGCGCTCAAGGTCGTGCGCAAGGACGTCCGGCGGCTTTACTTCCGCGGCAAGGTGGGTCGACATTCGGGGTCTTCGCGGCGGAGGATGATCCGGCCATGACGCTTGCCGCTGACAGCGCGCCCCTGGCGCCCGACCTCTATGACTATGACTTCGAGAACGATCCGGTGGCGACGCTGGCGCGGCTGCGCGCGGAGGATCCGGTGCACTGGTCGCGGCATGGGGTCTGGTACCTGACCCGCTATGACGACTGCGCCATGGTGCTGAAGGACCCGGTGCGGTTCTCCAGCGCGGCGGCCGGCTGGGGCGGCGGCAACCCGCTGGCCCGGGCGGGCGGCGACGCCGCCGGCGCGTCGGAGACCGAGCGCGGGCTGAGCCGGACGCTGGCGCAGTCGTTCAACCAGATGGATGCGCCGGACCACAGCCGGGTCCGCGCGCTGGTGGTCTCGGCCTTCTCGCGGCGCAGCGTCGAGGCGCGGCGGGAGCGGATCGTCGAGGTGATCGACGGTCTGCTGGACGCGGCGGGCGCCAAGGGCCGGTTCGACCTGATCACCGATTTCGCCTTTCACGTGCCGATCATCGTGGCGAGCGAGATCATCGGCATACCGACTGAGGATCGGGAGCGTTTCCGCGCGGCCTTCGAGCTGACCGGCCGGCTGATGGCGCCCAAGCGCTCGGAGGAGGAGTGGGCGCAGGCGCTGGAGGCGGGGCGGTTCGTGGGCCGCTACACGCGCGACCTGATCGCGCAGCGGCGGGCCGAGCCGCGCGACGACCTGATCAGCGCGCTGATCGCCGCGGAGGATGAGCGGGGCGCGCTGAGCGATCCGGAGCTGTCGTCGGCGATCAGCACGATCTACACGGCGGCCGGGACCACGACGGAGCGGATGATCTCCAGCGGGCTATACCTCTTGCTGTCGCATCCGGAACAATGGCGGGCGCTGGTCGCCGACCGCGGCTTGGTGGCTTCGGCGCTGGAGGAGATCCTGCGGTTCCATCACCCGACCCAGTCCACCTCGACCAATCGTCGGTGCACGGAAGACGTCGAACTTCGCGGCAAGCGGCTGAAGGCCGGCGACACGGTGCGCGTGGGCCTGGGCGCCGCCAACCGCGACCCCGAAGCGTTTCCGGACCCTGAGCGGTTCGACATCGCCCGGAAGATGGCCGTGCCGCCGTTGTCGTTCGGCGCGGGCCCGCATTTCTGCATCGGCGCGGCGCTGGCGAGGTTCGAGGCGCGGCTGGCCATCGAGGCCATCGCCGACCGCTGGCCGGACCTGACGCTGATCACTACGGCGCCGGTGAAGGATCCGCGCCGCCATGACCGCTATCGCGAGCTGATCGTGCAGACGGGCTGAGGCTCTTCGGCGCCTGGGGCCCAACCGCCGCCGCCGTCCCGGCGCGAAGCGGCGAATAGTTGTACAGCGTGGGTCCGTCGCGGCCCGGCCGCCAAGACATGCGGGTCGGCATTGCGAGGCCTCAGCCGCGGTCCGGAGGCGCTTCGCCAGGCCCGCCGCCGAGACGCAGGCGACGATGCCGGGCCAGGAGGCCATCGTGGGTCGGCGGAAGCCGCTGAAGCGGGATCTTGCTGAGCGCGGACGCCGACGCCAGCGAAGGGCTTTCCGCTTCGTTCCCGCGGCATCGGGCCATGGCCAGGCCGCACCAGAGGTCGATGGGGTACCCGGCCATGGTCAGGCGGGCCGCAGCATGGGCGGCGCGGCGAGGGGGTCGGTGTCAATCACGCCGCCGGTCATCGACTGGGACATTGGGAACTGATCTCAAGCGCGGGCCTCCAAGGTCCGCACGAGAAGTCTCCCACAAAGGCCCGCAAGGGTTCGATGCGGCTTTCGCCTGCCGGCGTAAGGGAAAGATCAAGGCCGGGGGCTGAGGCCCCTGTGCATTTTCCACAACTGAAGGAGGTTCCGATGGCTAAAGGCACATCGACGCGCGGGCCGCAGCCGCTGTCCGCTGCGAGCGACGGGCGCGCTGGCAAACCCATGTCCGCGAAGGTCCTGCAGGCGTCGGCTCGGCAAATGAGCGACCTGGCGCTGGAGACCCTGGCGGCGATCATGCGGGGCGACGGGCAGGACAGCGCCAAGCTGGCGGCGGCCCGGGAGGTGCTGGACCGTGGGCACGGCAAGCCGAAGCCGGCGGCGAAGGAGAAGGCCAAGGCGCCGCCAAAGGCCGGCGGCATGACCGTGATCGTAAAGCGCTACAGCGACGTCACGCCGGAGGATGAAGCCGAGCACGACGCGACGCAGGCGCTCTTCGAATGAAGACGCTGATGTCCGGGCGCTGGGAGGCCCGCGACTACCAGAAGCCGCTGCTGGCCTACCTGGAGAACGGCGGGCTGCGGGCGGACATCGTTTCAGGCCGGGGTCGGCGTGGCGATCCCCGGCGCGCAGGTGAGCGGCAGCGTCGACTGCAAGGGCAATCCTGCCGCTCTCCCGACCGTCGCCGCGCCAGGGCCGGCCAAGCCCTAGGCCGTGACGCGACGGGTTTCCGCGATGCGGAATGAAGATGCGTCTGGCCTGTCGGCGCGGCTTCGAGCCATCTATCACCAACGGGGGCGTCGGCGGAGGGCGATCTCCCCAAGGCCGGGAGGTTGTACGCATTGACTGGACCACGCGCCGGATTGCGCCGCCTGCTGTCCGAGCCCTTGACCCATTTCGTGATTCTGGGGGCGATCCTGTTCGCGTGCGGCCAGATCTACGCCGCCCGCACCAACGTCTTCCGGATCGAGATCACGCCGGCCCACGTGGCGCAGCTCTCGCACAAGTATGCGCTCCAGTTCGGCGGCCCGCCCGATCCGCGGACCCTGGACCGGCTGGTTCGCGACGACGTCCACGACGAGATCCTGTTCCGGCAGGGCATGGCGCTGAAGCTCGACCAGGACGATGAGATCGTGCGCCGGCGGATCGTGCAGAAGGAGCAGTTCCTGCTGCAGAACCTGAGCGCGCCCGCGGAGCCGACCGACGCCCAGCTGACGGCCTACTACGCCGCCCACCGCGATCTCTACGCCGCGCCGCCGCGAGTGACTTTCAGCCACATCTATTTCGCCGTCGGGCCGGGTGGCGACGCGGCGGCGGAGGCGCGGGCGAAGGCGGTGCTCGCCAAGCTTTCGACCGGGACGACGCGCGGGCCGGAGTTAGGCGACGCCTTTCCCGACCTCTACGACTTTTCCGCCTTCGAGCCGGAGCAGGTTGAGCGGCTGTTTGGTCACACCCAGCTATCGCAGGCGGTATATTCGGCGCCCGTCGGCCGTTGGTCCGGCCCGTTCCGCTCGGCCTACGGCTGGCACCTGATCCACGTCGACGCTCGCGCAGCCGGCGGCCAGGCGCCGCTGTCCGAGATCGCCGACCGGGTGCGCAGCGATTATCTGCAGGCGGCCAGCGACCGGGCGAACGCACAGGCGTTCGATAAGATCGCACGGCGTTTCACAGTGGTGCGTCAGGATGTGGGGACGCGGCCATGAGGCGGCTGTTGTTGGCCCTGACGATGCTCTTCGGCCTGGCGATCGCCGGGGCGACCGCCGCCCATGAGGTTCGGCCCGCTTATCTGGAGATCGATCAGACTGGGCCCGGCGTCTACCAGGCGATCTGGAAGCAGCCCACCATGGGCGATGTGGCGATCCACCTCGTCCCGCACCTCTCCAACGGCTGGCTGGAGGAGACGCCGGTCGACCAGTACGCGGCCGACGGGTTCCTGATCCGCCGCTGGGTGATCCGCAGCGGCAAGGCCTCGCCACTGGACGGTCAGACCGTCTCCATCGAGGGGCTGCGGGACACCATCACCGACGTCTTTGTCCGCGTGAGGCTGCAGAACCGGACGGGCCTCGACACCATCGTGCGCCCAGAGGCGCCGCAGGCGCGGCTGGTGCTCGGCAAGGGCGCGCCAACCACGGTCCCGGCCTTCCTGCTGCTGGGGATCGAGCACATCCTGACCGGCCCGGACCACCTGCTGTTCGTCCTGGGTCTGTTGCTGATCGTGCGCGACCGCTGGTCGCTGCTGAAGACGGTCAGCGCCTTCACCCTGGCCCACAGCCTCACGCTCGCCGTGGCGACGCTGGGACACATCCAGCTCTCGACGCCGGTGCTGAATGCGCTGATCGCGCTTTCCATCCTGTTCGTGGCGCCCGAGGCGATCCGCGCGCAGCGGGGCGAAGACAGCCTGACCACACGCTATCCGTGGGTCGTCGCCTTCGCGTTCGGGTTGCTGCACGGGATGGGCTTCGCCAACGGCTTGTCGACGCTGGGCCTGGACAAGGGCGCGCTGCTGGCGGCGCTGGTGCTGTTCAACATCGGCGTCGAGATTGGTCAGATCGCCTTCATCGCCGTGGTGTTGGCGCTGCGCCGAGCCTTCAGGCTGATGGCCATCGAGTGGGCGCGGCCGATAGCCCTGATCCCGAGCTACGCCATCGGGGCGCTGGGCGCGATGTGGACGATCCAGTACGCCACGATCGTGTTCGGAGCCACATAATGGCTCGGCGGTTCCTTCGCTCCCTGGCCGCAGCCACATGCGTCGCCTTGATCCCAGCGGTGGCTCAGGCGCACCTCGTGGTGACGGGCATGGGGCCGATCTATGACGGGATCGACCACTTCGGCCTGAGCCCCGAGGACTCGGTTCCGGTGGTGGCGCTGGCCTTCTTCGCGGGGCTGCGAGGGGCGGCGACGGCGCGGCTGTTGCTCGCAGCCCTGCCGCTGGCGTGGCTGGCGGGCGGGCTGATCGCGCTCAGCGGAGTGGCCATTCCCGCGGCAGGTTTGTCGGTGGCGACGGCGGTGGCGTTCCTGGCCATCGGCGGGCTGCTCGCGGCCAATGTGAGACTGCCGCCGGCTGTCAGCGCGGCGGCCGCGATTGGCCTCGGCCTCTTGCGAGGATTCGCCGATCTATCGGGGACGGCATTCAGCGGCGGGCATCTGCTGACGCTGGCCGGCATGGGGGCCAGCGTGTTCGTTGTCTTTGCGCTTGCCGCATCGCTGACCCTGCCGCTGAAGCGATTCTGGATGATCATCGCCATCCGTGTTGGCGGCAGCTGGCTCGCCGCGCTGGGCCTGCTGTTGGCCGGATGGGCCTGGCGCTACGGCGCACGCGCGTTCTGACGAGGTGCGGCGCTGCGTCCACGTACTCGACAGCGGTGAGCGCGGATTGGGGCTTCACGCAGCCCCCGGCGTTGGCTATAGCCGCGCCTCGCCTTTCGCCGCGATAGCTCAGTGGTAGAGCGCATCCTTGGTAAGGCTGAGGTCCAGGGTTCGAATCCCTGTCGTGGCACCATGGTTCCCCAGGCGTTTTCCGACGCTTGGGGAACCACCAATTTTTCCCCGACCCTGCATTGGCCCATGCCGCCCTCTGACAAAGGTCCAAAGCCCGTCCCGCCGTCGCGTGAGGCGAAGCTCGCCGAGGCGCTGCGCGCGAACCTGCGGCGGCGGAAGGCGGGCGCTGCGTCCAAGACGCCGCCCCTGGCAAAACCGAAATCCGTGGACGAGACCTGAGCGGGCCTTTGCGCCTGCCGTGGCGCACGCTAGATATCGAGGGTCGCGCCGCCTCGACGACTCCCCGAAAAGCGCGGCCGTTTCGAAGGATTGGGATTGGACCGCATCGCCATCACCGGCGGCGCGCGGCTGCAGGGGGAAATCCCGATCAGCGGCGCCAAGAACTCGGCCATCAAGCTGATGGCGGCGAGCCTGCTGACCGAAGAGGCGCTGCGCCTCACCAACATGCCGCGCCTGGCCGACACCCGCTTCCTCGGCAAGCTGCTGCAGCGCCTGGGGACCGAGGTCGTGGAATCGGTCGGTGAGGACGGCCCGGAGACCCTGCTTCGCACGCCGGAGATCACCAGCGGCTTCGCGCCCTACGACCTGGTCCGGCAGATGCGGGCCTCATTCAATGTGCTGGGTCCGCTGCTGGCGCGCACGGGCCAGGCCAAGGTCTCGCTGCCGGGCGGTTGCACCATCGGGGCGCGGCCCGTCGACCTCCACCTGAAGGCGCTCGAGGCGCTTGGCGCGCGGATCGACCTGCACGAGGGCTACGTCTACGCCCAGGCGCCGCGCGGCCTGAAGGGCGCGGTCATCGATTTCCCCTTCGCCTCCGTCGGCGCCACCGAGCACGCCATGCTGGCGGCCGTGCTGGCCGAGGGCGAGACGCTGCTGACCAATTCTGCCTGCGAACCGGAGATGATCGACCTCGCTGACTGCCTCAATGCGATGGGCGCCAAGGTCAGCGGGGCGGGGACCTCCACCATCCGCATCCAGGGGGTCAGCCGCCTGCACGGCGCGACCCATGCGGTGATGCCCGACCGGATTGAGACCGGCACCTATGCCCTGGCCGCGGCCATGGCCGGCGGCGAGGTGCGGCTGACCGGAACGCGCAGCGACTTTATTCAGGCGATGATCGACAAGATGATCGAGGCCGGCGTCGAGGTGACCCCGCACAACGACGGGCTGACCGTGCGCCGCAACGGGGCGCTCCTGAAGGCGGTGGAATTCGAAACCGGCGTCTATCCGGGGTTCCCGACCGATCTGCAGGCGCCTTTCATGGCGCTGATGACGTTGGCCGATGGTGAGAGCGTCATCCGGGAAACGATCTTCGAGAACCGCCTGATGCACGCGCCGGAATTGCGGCGCATGGGCGCCGATATCAGCGTGCAGGGCGGCGAGGCGCGGGTCCGCGGCGTGGCGTCCTTGGAAGGCGCCCAGGTGATGGCCACCGACCTTCGGGCCTCCGTCTGCCTGGTGATCGCGGGTCTGGCGGCCCGCGGCGAGACCATGGTCAACCGCGTCTACCACCTCGACCGCGGGTTTGAGCGGTTGGAGGAGAAGCTCGGGGCCTGCGGCGCCCAGATCCGCCGCATCAAGGGCGACGGCGACGGCGACGAGGACTAAGCCGATGGGCAAGGAGGTTGAGCCGAAGCAAAAGATCGGGCCGCTCCGCCTGCTGGCCCAGGACGCCGACGACCTCGCGATCCTCTCGGCCGCCATGCAGGACGCTGTCGCCAAGGTCGGCGACATCAAATACGAGGCCAAGGCGCGGCGGCTGACCATCGCTTTCAACCGCTATTGCTGGGAGGTCGATGGCGGCGCTCGGGTGCGCTCGGGCCTGCAATTAGGCGGCGTGCTGAACGTCCAGGCGCGCCGGATCCGCCGCAATGCGCGCGACGCCGTGCTCGAGGTCCTGGCGGTCACCTTCGACGAAGGCGAGGCGCCCGGCGGCATCGTGACCATCAGCTGCGCCGGCGGCGGCGATCTGCGCGCGGTGGTGGAGTGCGTCGACGCGGTGCTCGCCGACATCTCCGAACCGTGGCCAACGCCCAGGGCGCCGACCCACAAGGACTAGACTGCGCGGCATGGCGCTCGGGGCCGCGCGCGGCTAAAGAGGCCGCGCCATGCGCCGCTTCCGCTTTACAGACCCCGATTTTGAGACGGCCTTCACCGCCTTCATCGAAGAGCGGCGCGAGACCCCGGAAGAGGTTGACGCGGTGGTGCGCGATGTGATCGCCGCCGTGCGCGCGGAGGGCCTGGCGGCGCTGCTGCGCTTTGCGAAGGATTTCGACCGCGTGGAGCTGGACGAGACGTCCATCAGGGTCAGCGAGGCGGAGATCGAGGGCGGCGCCGCGGCCTGTCCGCAAGCGGTGCGCGACGCCATCGCCTTCGCCGCGGAACGTATCCGCAGCTATCACGCACGCCAGCGGCCCGCGGACCTGCGCTTCACAGATGAGGCCGGGGTCGAGCTGGGCTGGCGCTGGACGCCAATAGAGGCCGTCGGCATCTACGTCCCGGGCGGCCGCGCCGCCTATCCCTCCACCGTCCTGATGAACGCCGTGCCAGCCGCGGTCGCCGGCGTCGAGCGGATCGCCATGGTCACCCCGCCCGGGCGACTGCAGCCGGCGGTGCTGGCGGCGGCCAAGGCGGCAGGCGTCCATGAGATCTGGCGCGTTGGCGGCGCCCAGGCGGTGGCCGCGCTGGCCTATGGCGCCGGGCCGATCCGGCCGGTCGACAAGATCGTGGGCCCTGGCAACGCCTTTGTGACGGCGGCCAAGCGCCGGGTCTATGGCGCGGTCGGCATCGACGCGCTCGCTGGTCCCTCAGAGATCGTGGTGGTGGCGGACGGGGCGAACAGGCCCGACTGGATCGCCGCCGACCTGTTGTCGCAGGCCGAGCACGATCCGGCCGCCCAATCCATCCTGATCACCGACGACGAAGCCTTCGCCGCGAAGGTCGAGGCTTCAATCGCCGAACAGCTCAACACACTCTCCACCGGCGAGGACGCCGCCGCGTCCTG
>Ga0209166_10000835_pt1 | contig 29128 bp, 21 predicted proteins | sample Coa_R1_3_FD_187151 | JGI IMG/M metagenome (GOLD analysis project Ga0209166, IMG submission 187151) | Surface soil microbial communities from Centralia Pennsylvania, which are recovering from an underground coalmine fire - Coalmine... | ecosystem: Environmental > Terrestrial > Soil >...
CGATGGAGATTGCCATCGATGATATCGCGGCTCGTCTGGCTGACTACCTCGACCCGGCGCAACAGGCTCGCGCTGATCACGGCGCCGCCACCGAGCGCCAGGATGAGCGTAGCGCACAGGGCGAGGCTAAAGGCGCGCTCGATCAGCTCCTGCATTTCTTCGAGCTGAAAATTGTCGCTCGCGACGAGAAGATAGCTGCCGTCAACCGTGATGACGCCGCGGCCTCGATAACCATGCGGCTCGTTGCCGTTCTCGAACAATGCGGGTGCTACCGTGTCGACAAGCCCCACGACCGGCGGGCGGGCCGGGAGATTGCCGGCCAGAACCGTGCCGGCGCGATCCTGCAGCAGGTAGAAGGCACCGGCAGGCGCACTTTCGGCCCGTTCCTGCACCTCACGGGTGAGATGGCCGAGGCCCGCGGCGGGTTGGCCCTCGAGCAGGGACGCCAGTTCGATCTCGGTAGACGCTGCCATCTGTCGCGCCAGATAACCGGCGGTCGACCAATAGATGATGGCGAACAGCACGGCGACCGAGACGGTGAAGACCGTCGCGTAGATCAGAGTCAGCCGGAAGCTGGTCGTGCGGAACAGTCTATGAAGGCGCACGGAGGCAATATCCTGCGCCGCGGACCGTGTGGATCAACTCGTCGCGGAAGCCTTTGTCGACCTTGCCGCGGAGCCGGCTGATATGGGTCTCGACGATGTTGGTGCGGGGATCGAAATGGAAATCCCAGACATTCTCGAGCAGCATCGTGCGCGTCACGACCTGGCCGGCATGACGCATGAGATACTCCAGCAAACGAAATTCGCGCGGCTGGATCAGCAGTTCCTGACCAGCCCGCCGCACGACGCGGGCCAATAGATCGATCTCCAGATCCGCCACGCGCAGCACCGTCGTCGCCGACTGGCTCCTCGGTCGCCGGCCAAGTGCCGCCACTCGGGCGACCAGTTCAGCATAGGCGAACGGCTTCACCAGATAATCGTCGCCGCCCGCGTTGAGCCCGCTCACCCGGTCGTCGATCCCGCCGAGCGTCGTCAGGAACAGGACCGGCGTCTCGACGCCGCCGGCGCGCAGGGTCTTCACGATCGCGAGCCCGTCCATGCCGGGCAGCATCCGATCGACGATCAACAGATCCCAGCTCTCGCCGGCGGCCCGGAACAGCCCGTCGCGTCCATCCGACGCCAGCACGAGGTTGTGTCCTTCTTCGCCCAATCCCTGGGCCAGGTAATCGGCCGTCTCTCGATCGTCTTCGATCAACAGAATCTTCAAGCGTCGCCTCCGAGTTTCCAGATCGAACACGGTCCGAGCCGGAGCAGAAGCATAACGGCCGATCACGCCCGAGCCTAATCAGGCGAGATTGAAAATCCGCAATGTCCGCCCGGATCAGCGTTTGGCGTTGGCGCTGTAGGTGGCCGCGGCCGCCGCGGAACTTGTGGCGATCGTCGCGGTTGCATTGGCGATCGTGGCCGATGAAGACGATGTTTGCGTTGCCGGCGCGGCAGTGGGCGCGGCTCCGGAGATCACCTTGCGCGGTGCGTCGTGATCGGGATCACCGGCGGCGGCATCCTTGTCGATGCCGGTGCGCAAATATTGCGCGCGGGCGGCCTTCAAGGCGGCATTGCCGGTCAGCGGTGACGCGGGAGCTGCGGCTGCGGACGAGCCAACGGTAGAAATGGACATGGTTCAACCCTTTCGAGCTTCCCCGGTTCGGGGGCTCTTGGACGACTTTTGCGTTCGGGCTCATAAAACGGCTGAACGTCGCCGCCCGACAAGACCCATCGGATAACATTGGGAAGAATCAATATTTCGCAAATGTTGCGGTCGGTGCGGCTTTATGGCGCCGGCGGGGCATGGTTATTGCCGTTTGACCTCACGGATTTCGTCCTTCCGCGTCAGGGCCAAATCGGTAAGGAGCATGAGGATCGCAGTGAGAAACACGTAGCTCGTTCCGGCGGGCTCACCGTCTTTCGAACTCTGCGACAGGAAATTTCCGATCGACACACCAAGCGGCGTGGCATTGGGCGCAGGGTTGAAAGATTAAATTTTCCCAATGTGCAATGAATGGCCTTGCGACGCGCTGGCGAGCTCGGGCTTGTTCCAACTCGTTTCGAGTATTTCGAAAGGGCCGAGGCCTTGTTCCCGCGTCTTGCCTTCTCGTCTCCGCCGGGCGAGCGGCCGGTGGCCGGCTTGGATCGATCGGGTCGGCAGACGGGATATCTTCGGCTCTGTCATCGGGAGGCAGTCCCGTCGAATTACCCGGATGGAAACGCGAGCGACGAGGCGTGGCCCATCTATGGCTTGTGGCATTTGATTTCGCGTCCGAACGACCTTCCTCGCCCGTCGCGAACCGCATTCTGAGATTACGTAAATTCAATCTTTCCGCGGACGACGCCGCACTGCCGCCGCGCTAGAGTGCGCTTCGACCGGGCACGTCGGACGATGGCGGGACTGCCTCCGGATGCCTCGACTATCGTTAGATTTGCCTGATGGATATTGCGGCATTTTTCGTTCGGCGCCCGGTTCCGACTTGTCTGCTGATGGTCGGGATCTTCCTGTTGGGCGCGGTCGGTTTCGGCTTTCTGCCGATCGCGACCCTGCCGCAGGTCGATTTCCCGACGATCCAGGTTTCGGCGACGCTCCCGGGGGCGAGTGCGGAGACTATGGCCTCCTCGGTCGCGGCCCCGCTCGAACGGGCGCTCGCCCAATTGCCGGGCGTCACGCAGCTGACCTCGTCGAGCACGCTCGGGCAAACCTCGATCAATATCCAATTCGCACTCGATCGGCAGATCGATGGCGCCGCCCAGGACGTACAGACCGCGATCAACAGCGCAGGCGGCGACCTGCCGAAGAACCTGCCGAGCCCGCCGACCTATCATAAGTCGAACCCGGCCGTTTTCCCGATCCTGTCGATCATGCTGACCTCGCCATCCGTGCCGATCGAGCAGGTCGATGCCTATGCCGACGACTATCTGATCCCGCAGCTCGCCCGGATCGAAGGGGTCGGGCTGGTCGACATGAACGGCGAGCAGAAGACGGCGATCCGTATCCAGGTCCGTCCCGCAGCCCTCGCGGGCCTGGGCCTGACGCTCGAGGATGTGCGGACGGCGATTGGTGCGGCGACGGTCGATGGCCCAAAGGGGCTGTTCGATGGCGCGGCCCAATCGACAGCCATCGTCGCCAATGACCAGCTGACCGATGTTGAAGGCTTCCGCAAGCTCGTCATCGCCCACCATGCGGGCAAGGTTGTCCTGCTCGAGGACGTGGCGACCGTTCTGACGGCGGCCCAAGATGCGCGGAACCGCGGTTGGTTCAACGGCGATCCGGCGATCATGGTCGATGTCCATCAGCAGCCGGGCTACAACGTCGCCGCAACGGTCGATCGCGTGAAGGCGGCCCTGCCGACCATCCTCAAATCCCTGCCGCCCGCGATCATACCGACCGTGTTCGGTGACCGGACCCAGACCATCCGCGCCACGGTCGGCGACGTCGAACGGACGCTCGCCCTCTCGGTGCTGCTCGTGGTGGCCGTGGTCTACGGCTTCCTCAGGGACTGGCGGGCCACGCTCATCCCGAGCCTCGCCATCCCGCTGGCGCTGGTCGGAACGTTCGGCGTGATGGAGCTGGTGGGCTACAGTCTCGACAATTTTTCGCTCATGGGCCTGGCGATCGCCGTCGGCTTCGTCGTCGACGACGCGATCGTCGTGGTTGAGAACACGACCCGCCACCTCGCTATGGGCAAGGCGCCGCGGCAGGCGGCGATCGATGGCGCCGGCGAGGTGACCTTCACGATCCTGTCGATCACCGTCTCGCTGGTTGCGGTGTTCATCCCGATCCTGTTCATGAGCGGCATCGTCGGTCGGATCTTCCGGGAATTTGCCGTCACGGTCAGCGTCGCGGTGCTGATTTCGGGCATCGTCTCGGTAACCCTATCGCCGATGCTCTGCGCCTATCTGTTGCGCCGACGTCGGGGCGGGGAGCGCACTGAGCGCGCCGGTCGGCTCCTTCGGTTCTATGGACGCAGCCTGCGCTGGTCGCTCCGCCATCAGGGCGTGATGGCGCTCGTGATGGTCGTCACGCTCGGGCTGTCCGTGGCGTTCTATGCAATGAGTCCCAAGGGTTTCATCCCGCAGCAGGATACCAGTCAGCTGAGCGGGACCGCCGAGGCGGCCCCCGACATTTCGAGTAGTGCGATGGCGTCGAAGCTCAAGGAGTTGACCGCCATCGTGCGCAAGGATCCCGACGTCGCAGAACTTTTTTCCTCGATCGGCACGAACGGGCTCAATGCCGGGCGCATGACCATCAACCTGAAGCCCGTCGCCCAGCGCGGGGCGACCGCGCAGGAGGTTATCGACCGACTGCGCGCGGCCGTGGCGCCAGTCGTCGGCGCCACCCTCTTCCTGCAGCCGCGCCAGGACATTCAGGTCGGTGCCCGGCCCAGCAAGACGCAGTTCCAGTACACGATCGAGGATCCGGATGTCGGCGAACTGTACCACTGGGCGCCAATCCTCGGCGCGGCACTGCATGACTTACCGGAGCTCCGCGACGTTGCGAGCGATCTGCAGGCCCTCGGGCCGCAGACAAACGTATCGATCGATCGAATAACGGCCGCCCGCTACGGCGTCTCCGTCCAACAGATCGACGACGTGCTCTATGACGCGTTCGGCCAGCGTCAGGTTGCGACGATCTTCTCGCAGCTCGACCAGACCAAGGTCGTGCTCGAACTGGATCCGGCCGCGCAGCGCGACGCTTCATCGCTTCAGACGGTCTATGTGCGCTCGTCGGAAGCCGGCGGCATGGTGCCGCTCGGCGCCTTCGTCACGCTCGGCGAGAGGCGAGCGCCGCTCAGCATCAATCACCAGGATCAGACGCCTGCCGTAACCCTATCGTTCAACCTCGCGCCAGGGATCGCCCTCGGCCAGGCAGTGACGGCTATCGAAGCGGCGCGCGTGCGCATCGGGCTGCCCGCGACGATCGCCGGCGGCTTTCAAGGAACCGCACAGGCGTTCAAGGCCTCGCTTGCAAGCCAGCCCTATCTCATCCTGGCGGCGCTGCTCGCGATCTACCTCGTTCTGGGCATGCTGTACGGCAGCCTGCTCCATCCGGTGACCATCCTTTCGACCCTGCCGTCGGCCGGCCTGGGGGCGCTGGCAGCCCTGCTCGCGGCCCGGCTCGACCTCTCGGTAATTGGCATCATCGGCATTCTGCTGCTGATCGGCATCGTGAAGAAGAACGGCATCATGATGGTTGATTTCGCGCTCGACGCACAGAGAACGCGGGGCATATCGGCGGCCGGAGCCATCTACGAGGCGGCGACTTTGCGCTTCCGGCCGATCATGATGACGACCATGGCGGCCCTACTGGGTGCGGTGCCGCTGGCACTCGATCGAGGCGCCGGCGCCGAACTACAGCGTCCGCTCGGGATCGCGCTCGTCGGCGGGCTCGTCGTATCCCAAGCCCTGACACTCTATACGACGCCCGTCGTCTATATCCTGCTCGATCGCCTGAAGCAGCTTTCTGCCCTCGGTCGCCGTCGGGCGCATGCCCGAGACGGATCAAGAGTCCGTTCGGCCGGATAGCCGGCCGCCACGGTTGATCGCGCTTCGTTAGGATCATCGACAAATCGGTTCGCAGACCGCTGGAATTCGGGACTCCCTGTCGCGTTGAGGGGCTTTCCAAGTGCGCGCTTTCAAGAGAGAGCGGTAACTTCCGGGCCTGGCGCACTGCAACTTGGCCATGGCCACGCGAAGGTCCTATCCAGCGCTCCAATCGCCCGAAGCGGACCTTCCCCTTCCGGCCCGGTGCGGTCATGTCGCGCTGAGCTACAATTAGGTTCGATCAGACAGCCTGGAAGGTTTTGCCACACTGCCCGACTTTTCGACTAAGCGTGACGAGACAGAAGGGATGCCTGTCGGTGATCGAGATCAAGCGGGTCTATGACGCGCCAGCACCCAACGATGGGCTTCGTATATTGGTCGATCGCCTCTGGCCGCGCGGTTTGAGCAAGGAAGCGGCCCACATCGACATTTGGGCCAAAGAATTGGCTCCGACACCAGATCTGCGCAAGTGGTTCGACCATCGTCCAGAAAGGTTCGCAGAATTCGCGCGCCTGTACCGGGACGAGCTTCGAGGTAATTCTGCCGTCGGGAGCATCTCGTCCCAGATCGGCAGCCAAAGAGCAACGCTACTCTATGCAGCGCGCGACCGTGCGATCAACCATGCGGCGATTCTGGTCGACTATTTCTTGCAGTCGCGCTGAAAGCCATGGCGTCTAATTAACCATTGGGGGGAAATACATCTTGGGAACGGCAGCCGTAACTCAATGTCAGGTCACGGCGTGAAGCCATGGAGCGCCAGATCCCCCGTCGGACGCGGTGATTTGCTAATTATTGTGAAGCGAGCGACGGGATGAGCCGATCGCACACGATAGCGACGGCCTCCCCCTCGGCCATGGCAGCGCCTTCGACGCCGAGAGCGGCGATCCGGTCCACCGTGAGCGCGTCCCTGAGCGCCGCTGTGAGCCGCTCATGGATCTGTTGCTCGGTCGGCTGGCGGGGCTCGCCGGCCGCCTCATAGGCTGCATCGACAAAGCCGGCGAGGCGCGCGGCCTCGGTCGGATGCCCGCGGAGTGCCGCGAGTGCCGCCCATTGCTGGAGGCATACCCGGACGATAAGGCCGCCCTCCGCGCGCACCAGCTCGAGCGCCTCGCGCGCCGCGGCCCGGGCCTCGTCGAGCGCGCCGTGGACGAGCAGATAGCTCGCGAGATTGCTGAGTGCCCAGCCGAGATTGAAGCGCTTGCCCGCCGCGCGCAGCAGGGACACGGCCTCTTTCGCGCGACCGACCGCACGGCCGACCGCACCGAGATTGAATTCGACCTCCGCGAGATTGTTGAGCATCATCGATTCGCGGAGCGGATTACGCTGGCTGCGGGTGAGTGCCCACGCCTGCTCGAAATGGTCGCGCGCCGCTTCCGTGTCGCCGATGAAAAACGCCAGCGCACCGAGAGTGTTCACCACGTTCGACAGGGATCGCGTGCGGCCGCGCCGGGCCAGAGTCTGGCGCGCCTCCGACAGGGCCAGGGTCGCCTTTTCTGGTTCGCCGCGCATCGCATGCAGGATGCCGACCCCGGCCCGGGCCTTGGCCATGCCCAGCTCGTCGCCTAATTGCTGGAATAGCGCCTCCGAGCGCTCAAGAGCGGTCAGCGCCCGGCTCTGGTCGCCGTGCTGCCACAGGGCGCCGATCTGAGTCAGCAACCAAGCCGCGGCCGCGCTCGGTCGCGTCTCGTCGATCAGCCGCTCCGCCCGGTCGGTATATGAGCGTCCCTCCGCATAGAGCGACAGTTCCCGCCAGAGGAGCGCCGAGGAGCCGGCGAGCGTGACCGCGATCGGCGCGCCCGCCGCGTCTTCCAGCGCCCAGTCGAGCGCCGCGCGCACATTGTCGAGCTCGGGCGCAAAGGTCGCTGTCCAGTCGGCATCCGCCATGCTCTCCCACGACTCGTAGGCTTCGGTGAAGAGAGCCGCGTAATATCGAGCATGGCCCTCCGCGAGCTGCCGGCGCTCGCCCTGCTCGTCGAGCTTCTCCAGAGCGAGCAGCCGCAGCGTCTCGAGCAGTCGGTAGCGGGGCGGCTCGGTGTTCTCCGTCGTGACCATCGACTTGTCGGCGAGCCGGCCGAGGCTGTCGATCACCTCCCATTCGTCGAACGCGTCGTCGGCGGCGATCGCCGCGGCCGCTTCGAGCGTGAAGCTGCCGGCGAAGATCCCGAGGCGCCGGAACACCACGCGCTCCGGCTCCTCGAGCAGCTCATGGCTCCATTCGACGGTTGCGCGCAGGGTGCTGTGCCGGGCGGCCGCCGTGCGGCGGCCGAGGGATAGAACACGCAAGCGCTCGCCGAGGCGGCTCTGAAGGCCGTTCAGCCCCAGGAAGGGAGCTCGGGCTGCGGCCATCTCGAGGGCCAGCGGAATGCCGTCGAGCGAGCGGCAGATCTCCGCCGTCACCGCCAGCTTGTCGCCGGTCGGGGTGAAGCTCGGGTCGATCGCCTGGACGCGGTTTACGAACAGCTCGACCGCGCCGAAGCGGGCGGCCTCGTCGCTTGCCGGGTCGCCTTCGGCCGGCGGCAGCGCCAGGGGTGCTAGCCGATAGACCTGTTCGCCTGCCAGGCGCAGCCATTCCTGGCTGGTCGCGAGGATCGAGATGTCCGGCGCGCCGGCGAGCAGCGCCTCGACGAGCGCCGCCGCGGCGCCGATCAGGTGCTCGCAATTGTCGAGTACGAGCAGCATGCGGCGCCCGCGCATCGCCTCGGCGATCACATCCGCCGACGGTTCGCGCTCACCAGGCGCGATGTCGAGCGCGGCCGCGACCGTGCCGGCGACCAGCTCCGGCTCGACAACCGGCGCCAGATCGACGAGCCGAACCTCCCCCTCATAGCGGGCCAAACCCGCCCAGCCGAGTTCGAGGGCCAGGCGGGTCTTGCCGATGCCGCTCGGTCCGGTAATGGTGACCAGCCGATGGCGCTCCAGAAGCTGCGTCACCTCGGCCAGCGCCGCGGCGCGGCCGATCAGCGGCGCGGCCGGCTTCGGCAGGCTGGTTTCCTCCTGGGGCGCTGCTGATGGCGGTACCAAGTCTACATTCGCCTGCTGGTCAGGTGCGGGCTGGTCGGCCGCGGCCGGGCCGCCTTCGAGCGTCACCCCCTGCGTCAAACGATAGCCGCGCCCTGGAACGGTCGCGATCATCTCGTGCCCGAGCAGCTTGCGCAGGGCGAAGATATGAACCCGTAGATTGTTTTCCTCGACGAACGTACCGGGCCAGACGACCCGCAGGATCTCGTCCTTTGACACCGTCCGGTTGCCATGCTCCACCAGGGTCAGGAGGATTTCGAAGGCCCGGCTGTGGATCGCGACCTCGCCCTTGCCAGTCGTTAATTGGCGACGGTGCGGCACCAGGCGATAGGTGCCGAAGCAGTAGATAGTTTCCGCCGGATCCCCCGCCATGCCCCACCCCAGTTTCCGCGCGAGCGGCCAGGGGATCGCTCGCCCGTCTGGCTCCGTGCCGCGCAAGAACCATATCCGCGGCGCGCGATCCTTGTCATCAGGTCGCGCCGGAGGGAGCGGGAGCCAAGTCCGGGGAGATCGGACCGCGCCCGTCGGGACGACGGGCGCGGGGGCTTACTCACACGGCTGCCGGCGACCCGCAAGGGGCCGGCTGCTCAAGCGCTGATCAGGAATTGGGCTTCTTCGCTTGCTTCGCCGCCTCCTGAATGAAGCCGAGACCCTTTGGGACACCCCAGCCGGTCGCGTTGTCCCATCCGGCTGCCGCCATCAGCGACGTGTCCGTACCGAAGCTGAAGTCGAAGTAATACCCGATGTTGGCGTAGTTGTAGATCGCACCCACGAAGCCCTGAGGCTGCGTTGACGTCAGGCCCAGGAGGTCCGCAGGCCCTTCGCTCACGGGCGCGCCACCGTTGACGGTCATAGTTCCCACGGTGTTGTTCACGTTTGCCACGACCGGCTTGATGTCCTGGATCGCGTTCGACGACATCGTTGCAATGATCGGCGCCGCCTGGCCGAGCGACTTGCCGGCCGCCTGGTCGGCCAAGGCCCAGATGGCGGAGAAAATCGGCGTCGCGAGGCTCGTACCCCCACCCACGAGGACCAGCGAGTCGTACACCATGATCGCCCCCGTATCCGGATCCGCGAGTGCCGACACGTCGGGGGTCTGCCGGCCGGTGCCGGGAAGCGCTTTCTGGAAACGCGGCTTCGGCAGATAGATGCTCTCTCCGCCGCCACCGCCAAATGCGAAACCGGCGTTCGCCACCGGATATTCAGGCGCATCGGGTGACCCCAGAATGGAAAGCACATGGCCCCAGGCCGCTTCGACCGGGCCATTGTCGCTCGGAACGCCGATGCTGGTGCCGCCGACCGCGGTCGCATAGGGCGAATCCGCCGGGATCGTCGCTGCGCCGACAGGCGTGCCGACGCCATTGTCGCCTTCATCGCCGCTCGCAAAATTGACCGCGATGCCTTGCGCGGCCGCCTTCTGGAGAATGCTGTTGAAGGTTTGCACAGGCGCGGGACCGGCAGTCGCCTCCGCTTCACCCCAGCTGTTGGAGATCACATTCCCCAGCTTGTGCTGCGTCGCATAGCTGATGCCGTAGGCGAGTTCGTCGTCGTCGCCGGTAGGCATGGCCACCAGGACGATCTTGGCGTCGGGTGCCATGGCGTGGGCCCATTCCACGTCCTGTGTGGCTTCGATGCCCCAGGTGCCCTGGAAATCATAGTTCGGCATGCCGTCCGGATAGAGCACCTCGAAATTGGCATCGGTGAGTGCCGGCAACCCCATCAATTTCGAGAACGCGTTGGCGTCGGCGGCAATCGTCTGAGAGCCGAAGCCATCGACGATGACGATGGTCTGACCCTTGCCGGTCCAGCCCTTGGCGTAGACCGCATCGAGCCCATAGTGCGCGGCGACCTGCGCGGGGGTATAGGCGCAATTAGGCTGACGGGCTCCGGCGGCGGTCTGCAGATACTGCGGCCCCGTATAGGTTGCGGTGACTTGCGCCCCCTGATCGGGGCTCCCCTGGTCGGTCACGGCCCCGCTCAGCGTCACGGCGGTCTTCGGAGCGAAGCAATTGGTGGTAAAGGCGGCCAGCGGGTTGGTTGTGTCGGCGAGGCTGATCGCGGGCTTCGGGGCGCCGGTCGCGAGATCCAGCTGCTGCAACACCATCGGGCTCATGCCGATGTTGGACAGACCGGTCACGGTATCGACCAGTTCGGGGTTGGCGCCCCGATACTGCGGCGTCGTCACGTTGGCGAAGACCCTGCGGCCGTTCAAAACGCCGTGATGAATGGCCGTCCCGAACGCCGCCTGGATCTTGGCGGCCGAGCCGGACACCTTGATCGCCGAGCGATCGTCGGAGACGCGCTCGATCTTTAGGCCTTGCGCGCGCAGCGATGCCGACATCTTCGCAATATCGGCCGCCGTTGGGCCGAAGCTCGCGACCTGCTCGGGGCTCATCCATTCATGATAGAGCGGCGATTTCGGGTCATAGAGATCGGCAACCGCCTGATCGAACGCCGCTTGGTTATGGCCCTTGAGCCAGACCGTGGCCGTCATCGGCATGGCGGCGTCGACGGCGCCCAGGTCTTGGGCCTGGCCGGCGAGCGTCGCGGCTGCCGCCGGCAGCGCAGTGCTCATCAAAAGAACGGCAGCAAGCGAACCGGCGCTCACCTTTCCGTTCCGCGCCAGAAGCGGTTTCAGTCGTGAATTTATTTTCATTCTCACTGATCCCCTAAAAGATGTCGCGAACAGATCGACACGAGCACAGATCTCGCGGGATGTTCGCAGGCCGGGCTGAACGGCAGCAGCTGTTGGCCGCCGGCCCGACAATGGACCGAAGATGAATTCGTCAGAGGGGAGGGCCTGCCGCCCCGACAAAGGGGCGACCGCCTCGCCAAGGGCCGGTCAGGAGTTCGGCTTCTTCGTGTGCTTGCTCGCCTCCTGAATGAAGGCGAGGCCCTTGGGCACTCCCCAGCCGGTCACGTTGTCCCAGCCGGCCGTCGCCGTCAGCGACGAGTCCGCGCCGAAGCCGAAGTCGGAATACAAGCCGGAGGAGGCGTCGAAGACGACCGTGCCGACAAAGCCTGCGGGCTGCGTCGACGCGAGACCCAAGAGGGTAGCCGGGCTTTGACTGAATGGCGCGCGGCCATTTACGCTAAATGTGCCGGAGGTGCTGTTCACGTTTGCCATGATCGGCAGGACGTCCTGGATCGCGTTCGACGTCATCTTCGCGACGATTGGTGCCGCCTGGCCCAGCGACTTGCCGGCTGCCTGATCGGCCAAGGCCCAGATGGCGGAGAAAATCGGCGTCGCGAGGCTCGTGCCGCCGATCGGGAAGATTTCGGACTGGTCGACCATGAGCGCCCCCGTCAGCGGATCGGCGAGTGCCGACACGTCGGGAACCTGCCGGCCGATGCCAGGAAGCTGAGCCTGGAAAGTAGGCTTCGGCAGATCGACGCTCTCGCCGCCGCCACTGCCCATGGCGAAACCGGAAAGGCCGGTCAGCGGATAGAAAGGTTGATTGGCGAATCCCAGGTTGACGCCCGTGAGACCCCAGGCCGCTTCGACGGGACCATTGTCGCTCGGAACGCCGATGCTGGTGCCGCCGACCGCGGTCGCATACTGCGAATCCGCCGGGATGGAGGCCGCGCCAATGGGCGTGCCGACGCCAAAGTCGCCGGAGTCGCCGCTCGAAAAATTGACCGCGATGCCTTGCGCGGCGGCCTTTTGGATGATGCCGTTCCAATGCCGCGCGACGGCGGGGCCGGCGCCGCCCACATCGAGCGACTCCGGTTCGCCGTAGCTGTTGGAGATCACATCGCCCAACTTGTGATGCGTCGCATAGGTGACGCCGTTGGCCAGTTCGTCGTCTCCCTCGTTGAGCATGGACAGCAGCACGATCTTGGCATCGGGCGCCATGGCATGGGCCCATTCCACGTCAAGCGCCGTTTCCGTGGCCCAGCCTGAAAGCAGATCCGGATCGGTGCCTGCATAGTTCGGCACGCCGTCCGGATAGAGCACCTGGAAGTTGGCGCCGGTGAGTTGAGGCAACCCCATGATCTTCGAAAACGCGTTCGCGTCGGCGGCAATCGTCTGGGAGCCATAGGCATCGATAATGACGATCGTCTGGCCCTTGCCGGTCCATCCCTTGGCGTAGACCGCATCGAGTCCGTAGTGCGCCGCGACCTGCGCGGGAGTATAGCCGCAGGTAAGCTGACTGCCGAGGCCAGTCGCCACATATTGCGGCCCCGTATAGGTGGCGGTGACCGCTGCCCCCTGATACGTCGTCCCGCTCAGCGTCGTGGCCGCCGTCGGACCAAAGCAATTGGTGGTGAAGGCCGCCAGCGGATTGGTCGTATCCGCGAGCTTGATGCCGGGCTTCGGCGCGCCGGTCGAAAAATCCGGCTGGCGCACCGCAAACGGCCTCATGCCGATGCTGGACAGTCCGGTCACGGAGTCGACCAGCTCGGGATTGGCCCCGCGATACTGCGGCGCCGTGACGTTGGTGAAGACCGTGCGGCTGGCCAAAATGCCGCGATGAATGGTCGTCCCAAACGCCGCCTGGATCTTAGCGGCGGTGCCGGACACCTTGATCGCCGTGCCATCTTCGGAGACATGCTCGATCTTCAGGCCCTGCGCGCGCAGCGACGCTGTCAGCTTCGCGACATCGGCCGCCGTCGGGCCGAAGCTCGTGACTTGCTCGGGGCTCATCCATTCGTGGTAGAGCGGCGATTTGGGGTCATAGAGGTCGGCAACCGCCGCATCGAACGCCGCCTGGTTATGGCCCTTGAGCCAAACCGTGGCCGTCATCGGCATGGCGGCGTCGACGGCGCCGAGGTCCTGCATCGACTTGGCGGCATGAGCGGCGGCGCTGTCCTGCGCGGCTGCGGCCGGCAGGGCAGTGCTCATGAGAAGAGCGGCGACAAGCGAGTAGGCGCTCGTCCTTTTGTGCCGCGCCAGAAGTGGTTTCAGTCGCGAATTTATTTTCATTCTCACTGATCCCCGTAAAATATTTCGACGAACATATCGATACGAGTACAGATCTGGCGGAATGTTCGTCGATCGAGCCAAGCGGCAGTATCTTTTGGTGACCACCCCTGCAAGTAGACTGCAGGAGAGTTCGTCAGATCAACGCACTCATCCATCACGGTAGTCTGACGCCAATTTTTCATGCAAGATTAATAGGTATTAATTGTCTTAATTATAATTAATTGCATCGAATGTATTCTTTGTTGTCGAATTCGGAGGTTGGTTTTGTAGGGGTATTCGGCGGGCATCTTGGAGCCGCGTCCCGGAGCCGTCCGGAAGGGGATCGATGTCTGTGGCGTAGCGGGCGGGGGGCTGCAGGCGCCGAAGTGCGCTTAGGGCCGGTGTTCGGGGCGCCGCGAATTGCGGGAGACGGGCGGCGCGTTTCTCGACGGGCTGCTGTCGGAAGTGGCGCGCAAGACCGACCGGCTGTTGGCCGAGCAGGCGGGTGGCCTTGGCATGCCTCCCGAAGGTCGGACCGTCTGAGGTTGGAAAATTCTAATTTGGCCGTCCTGGCCGGGCGAGTGTTTCCGGTGAAGAAGGTGCGGTTCAGCGAACAGTGTGTCGCTCTCAGGATGTGGTGCACCCGCCAAGCAATTGTTTAACGTCTGCTAGGTCGTCGTTTATGCCGGAAACCGGCCCTTGCGCTTCTGGCCTGCTCACGCCGAAGAGCAGCCGGGCGGCAGGGCGCCCATCGCGGCCGATCAGCAGATACCGACGGTCCGCTCCAAATCGGTCATTTGTTTGATGACCTTTTCGTTCCTTGGCGGAGCTCGATCGAAGTCTCGAATGTCTGGTCAGCGGCCTTCCGGAATCATTCCGGTAGGCCCGCCTTTCGCAGGCCGTCCTCCAGCGTAGCCAGATCTTCCGGTCGGCGGATCGGGAGCCAATCCGCGAGATTGGAGATGCGCAACATCGGATCGAGCTGGCGAAAATGGTCCATCGCCCGCCGCGCTTCGTCGGTTCGGCCGGCAAGCGCATGGCTTGCCGCGATGACGCCGACCAGCACCAAGCTGTCCGGCCAATCCCTGAATGCTTTCTCGGCCCACGACGACGCGGTGTCGAAGCGCCCGGCGAACATGTGCGCTGCCGCCATTCCGCCCTGCATTCGACAGAGTTCCGGGTCGAGAGGGCTCAAGCGCATGGTGCGCGCGAAATGCTCGATCGCTACGTCCGGTTCGCCGCGCAAGGTTCTGAGGTAGCCGCTGAGAAACCAGGCCGGCGCCAGGTTCGGGTTCAGCATCAGCGCCCGTTCCAAGAGCGCGATGCCGCCATCGAGATCGCCGGCGAGATGGGCCAGCGCATGGCCGCTTCGAGCGAGGGCGACCGCATCGTCTCTACCCAGTTCCACGGCCCGGCGGGCCAATCGAGCGCCCTCCGCGATCTCCGCGGTGCGATCGGTCATCCAGCCGTTGACCTTGCGCCAGAAATGACACCATGCCGCCATCGCGTAAGCCGAGGCGAAATCCGGATCGAACTGGATTGCCCTGTGGAACAGCGGCAGCGCCTCGTCGATGGCTTCCCTGGTTCCCTTATGTAAATTGGCCATTCCGCACAGATAGTAGTCGTGGGCGTCGAGGCTTTCGGTCGGCTTGCGCCGCGCGCGCGCGATCTCCGCTCGTTCCAGTTGCGGCGCGATCGCGCCAACGACGCTCGTCGTCATCTGATCCTGCAGTTCGAAAATGTCGCCGAGAGCGCCTTCGAAACGGTCGGCCCAGAGATGCGAGCCGGTCGTCACATCGATGAGCTGCCCCGTGATGCGCACCCGGTTCTCTGCTTTGCGCACGCTGCCTTCCAGCACATAACGCACGCCCAACTCGCGCCCGACCTGCCTCGCGTCCACCGCCCGGTCCTTGTAGGTGAAGCTGCAATTGCTGACGGACAGCCAGCGGATTCGCGACAAGGCCGCGGTGATGTCCTCCACCACGCCGTCGGCGAAATAGTCCTGTTCGGGGTCGCCGCTCAGGTTTCGGAACGGTAAGGCGGCAATGGAGGGTCCGTCGGGAGAACTCAGGGCATGCGACAGGACTTCGTTCGATCTGGCCGGCTCGACCTTCGAAAAGTCGAATTCGTCCGACAGCGGCACTTCGACGACATCGCCGACGAAGCGGAGTCCCTTGCGCGCCACGGTTTTGATGAGGCGCTGTTCCGTGCCGTTGTCTCCGATCGCCTTGCGGACCGCATTAATATGACTGGTCATGGTCGAATCTGAGACGATCCGACCGCCCCACACCGTATGAAGCAGGTCATCCTTGGTGACGACGCGCTCGCGATTCCGCAAAAGATAGACCAGCAGATCGAAGACTTGCGGGGCCGTCGGAATCACCTGGGCGTCCCGGATCAGCTCCCGCCGATGCAGGCAGAGCGCGCAGTTTCCAAAAACGAGAGGCATTACTTACCATCCATTGGCGATGACTGCACTTCTCAGACGAGTTCGAGCGCAGTTGCCGGACGCGGGCCATCGTCCCGCGGCGCCACAAGACGAGGCGGGCAGGGCTTTCTCGGCGCGTCCGGCAGGAGGCTGAGAAAGAAACCAGAAAGTTCGTCGTCGAGGCGGACAAGGCCCGCGACGCTTACGACGGTGCGCTGTGCGATCGCTTGCCGACCCGCGCGGTGCGACCGCCGACGCGCTCCTCGATCCAGTCCTGGACATCGGCAAGGAACTGCCTGGGCGCCGTGCTGCCGAACCGAGCAGCCACGTCGCCCAGCGTCTGTGCCGCCAGCGCCTGGCGCATCGCCTCCTCGGCCTGCAGCATGACCGCGTGAACGGCGCAGGTTCCCGCCAGGGCCCAATCCGGCGCGCTGTCGCCGAATACGGCGCAGCGGCCGCGCACCCTCTGGCAATCGAACAAGGGCTTTTCGCCTTCGATCGCATCGACGATGTCGAGGAAGGTAATCTGGTCGGCCGGGCGCGCGAGCCGATAGCCGCCGCGCACGCCCTCGCTCGCGGCGACGATTCCCGCCTTCTCGAGCTTGGGAAAGATCTTGGCGAGAAAGCTGGGCGATATGACCTGCAGGTCCGCGATGTCGCGGCTGCTCAGCGGCTTGTCGCCATTGCCGACAAGCCAGAGCAGACCGTGGATCGCGTACTCGACGCTGGTGGTGATATGCGCCACAACGCGGATATATTCCGTCTGTGTTTATGAGTCAATCCGAAAAAACGCGGACCGAAATTGTCCACGATAACGTGCGGCCCCTCGTGGGCGTGACATCAACGAGTTGGCGACTTCCTCTGGACAAATAACCAAGCGAAACGCAACGGCGATTGGACGTCGCCGCAAAGTCTTCCGACCAGGCTTAGGGCAGTTTCCGTTCGCTGCGACCGCAACGGCTGCGGCCGGGGCCAAACGGAGGTTCCTATGCTCACGCGTCAGTCCGGTCCGAAGATCGTGGTGATTGGAGGCAGTGGCCTCATCGGAACAAAGTTTGTGAACAGGCTTCGCAAAAGGGGCCACGACGTCGTCGCGGCATCGTCTAGTTTGAGCGTCGACGCCATCACGCGGCAGGGGTTGGCCGCAACGTTTTCGGACGCTCGGGTTGTCATCGACGTGGCGGATGCCCCGTCGCTCGAAGACAAGGCGGTTCTGGACTTCCTCGAGACCTCTAGCCGAAACCTGCTTGCCGCCGAAATCGCGGCTGGCGTCAGCCATCATGTCGCCCTGTCGGTCGTCGGCGCTCAACGCCTTCGGGAGAGCGGCTATTTCCAAGCGAAAACGGCTCAGGAGAACCTCATCAGGGCCTCCGGGATGCCCTACACGATTCTCCGATCGACGCAGTTCTTCGAGTTCGTCAATGGCATCGTCCAATCGGGCGCGGATGGTGAAGCGATCCGCCTGTCGCCTGCCCTGGTACAGCCGATCGCGGCGGCCGATGTCGTGGCCGTCCTGATCGACATTGTGCTCGGCGCGCCGGCGAACGGCACGATCGAGTTGGCCGGGCCTGAGCTGTTCCCGCTCGACGCGCTCGCTCGACAGATACTGGCTGCCAACGATGACGATCGCCCGGTGATCGCCGACATTCACGCCCGCCTGTTCGGCGTCGAGTTGAACGACAAATCGCTGACGCCCGGCGATCACGCGCTCCTCGGACCCACGCGCTTCGAAGACTGGCTCTGCGCAACCGCGACCAAGGCCTGAGTGCGGCGGCCAGCTCGCCCGAGGGCGACGGCGAACCTCCGGCAGCTCCCGCGCGCCGGCATCTCGATCCCATGCAACGGAGACCACAGTCATGCAACAGCGACTTGTCATCGTCGGCGCCGGCTTTGCCGGCATGTATGCGGCCCTCTCGGCCGCCCGCCTGCGCGATCTGAACGGTGTTTCGCAGGAAGCCCTTGAGATCGTGGTGGTTGCAAGCAAACCTTCGACAGCGAATTCACGACCGCCGACGACGTGGCGCAGGCTGCGCTGTTCTTCGCCGGCTTCGGCAGCAACGCACTGACCGGCCAGTCGCTGGTCGTCCGCCACAGCTGGTTCACGCGACAGGCGGAGCGGCTGGGCCATGAATAGCGAGGTGAGTTTGGACGAGCTGTTGGACGAGCCGATCGTCCGTCTGCTCATGCGCCGCGACGGGGTGGAGGCGCACGAGGTTCGCGCCATTGCGGAGACGATACGCCGTCGCCTTGCGAGCCAACACGGCCCGGCTGGGCCTGCTTGCGGAAATAATCAACCGTGATTGGAAAGAGAGCCCGTTCTGCACCGTTGGGCTTTCTCGTCGGACGTATTGATCAGCGGCGACCGCCGCGCCAAAGGAAAAAGGTCTCCTGAGAATGCATGACGATCACTGCTGCAAGCCGCCGCGCCGGTCCTTTCTGAGCGCCGTCGCTGGCATTACCGCGGCGACCGCGCTTACGGCCGCTGGCGGTGCCGCGGCCGCCGCTCCAGCGGCGGCAAATCCCTATGCGGATCCGCCTAATCCGGCCCTCGAAAAGGGCAATATGAAGCTCGACCGATCGAGGGCAGCCTTGGTGGTGATCGACCCACAGATCGATTTCATGAGCCCGAAGGGGCTGGCTTGGCCGGTCGTGGGCGAAAGCGTGACCGAGCACAACGTCGTTGCGAATCTCGGCCGCCTCTTCGAGGCCGCGAAGGCGGCCGGCATCGTCGTGGCGATCTCGCCGCATTATTATTACCACTGGGACCATTCGTGGAAGATCCAGGCGCCGTTGGAGGTCTTCCAGCACAAGCTCGGTATCTTTGACCGGAAAGGGCCCTACACGCAGGACGGCTTCCGAGATTCCGGCGCCGATTTTCTCCCCGACTTCAAGAAGTACATCGAAGACGGCAAGACGATTATCTGCTCGCCGCACAAGCTATACGGCCCGCAGGCCAACGACTTGCCGCTCCAGTTGCGCAAGCAGCGTGTCGACCAGATCATCCTCGCCGGCATGCTGGCGAACATGTGCGTGGAATCGCATTGCCGTGAATTCCTCGAACTCGGCTTCGAGGTCGCGGTCGTGCGCGATGCGATCGCCGCGCCGAAGCTTCCCGAGGGCGACGGCTATCTCTCTGCGCTGATCAACTTCCGCTACATGGCCAACGGCCTTTGGACGACGGACGAAACCGTCGGCCGGCTTCAGGCGTAGCGGCTCGAGCCACAATGACGAACATCGATCCCCACACCGCCGCCGGAACTTCCCGCCGCGAGGTCCTTGTCGGCAGCGCCGCCGTGGCTGTGGCCGCTGTGATCCCCACGGTCATCCTGGAGCCGGCAAGGGCAGCACCTTCGATTTCGAACCGAAGCAGAGGAACGAACACCATGAGCACCATCACCACGAAAGACGGCACCCAGATCTTCTACAAGGACTGGGGCCAGGGCCAGCCGATCGTCTTCCATCACGGCTGGCCGCTCAGTTCCGACGACTGGGATACGCAGATGCTGTTCTTCCTCCAGCATGGCTATCGGGTCATCGGCATCGACCGCCGCGGCCACGGCCGCTCCAGCCAGGTCGCACACGGGCACGACATGGATCACTATGCGGCCGATGCCGCCGCGGTGGTCGAGCACCTGGACCTGCGGAACGCCGTGCATATCGGTCACTCGACCGGCGGCGGCGAGGTGACGCGCTATGTCGCCCGGCATGGCAAGGGCCGGGTCGCCAAGGCGGTGCTGATGTCAGCGGTCCCGCCGATCATGGTGAAGACGCCGAGCAATCCCGACGGCCTGCCCATCGAAGTCTTCGACGGGCTGCGTGCCAGCCTCGCGGCCAACCGGGCCCAGTTCTATCGCGACCTGCCGGCGGGCCCGTTTTACGGCTTCAATCGGCCGGGCGCCAAGCCGCTCGAAGGCGTGATCCAGAACTGGTGGCGCCAGGGCATGATGGGCGGGGCGAAGGCCCATTACGACGGCATCAAGGCGTTCTCGGAGACCGACTTCACCGAGGACCTGAAGCGCATCGAGGTGCCGACGCTCGTCATGCATGGCGACGACGACCAGATCGTGCCCTACAAGGACGCCGCCCTGCTCTCGGCCAAGCTCCTCAAGAACAGCACGCTGAAGATCTATCCGGGTTTCCCGCACGGCATGCTGACGACCCATGCCGACGCGATCAACCAGGACCTTCTGGCGTTCATCCGCGGCTGAGGCCGTTCGACGGCCAGTCTCCGGGGTGCCGCCGAGGGGCGCCCCGAGCGTGAGGACAGGCCGATCGTATCGTCCTCTAGCCGGTCGGCCATCAGCGATGGTCGCAGCCTGGGCGGCGAACGGCCGTAGCGTGCGCTCCATCGCTTCCCCACATCACCAGAGTCTTTCCGAAAGGAGAAAACAGATGACCCCACGCATGAACATCTTCCACAAGGCGCCTGAAGTCGTGAAGGCCCTGATGGCGGTCGAGGCCGGCATCGAGAAGAGCGGGCTCGACCCGGGTCTGATCGAGCTGGTGCGGCTGCGCGCATCGCAGATCAATGGCTGCGCCTTCTGCATCCACATGCACGTCAAGGATGCCTTGCAGCGCGGCGAGAGCGCGATGCGTCTCCACCTAATCGCCGGGTGGCGGGAGTCGCCGCTTTTCACCGATCGCGAGCGTGCTGCGCTCAACTGGACAGAGTCTCTCACGAAGGTCGCCGAGACGGGCGCTCCCGACGCGGACTATGAATTGCTCAACGGCCAGTTCAGCGAGGCGGAGATAGCGCATCTCACCCTGCTGATCGGCACGATCAATCTCTGGAACCGGGCTCAGATCGGGCTTCGGGCGGTTCATCCGGTCGATAAGCCGGCGGCCGTCGCGACCTGATTTCGCGCCGCGCACGCCAGCAGGTCCGCGTGGCGTGCCGAACCAACCCAGGAGCCTTGGCCGGACCACGACCGCTAGCGGGGTCCGGCCGAGCGGAATCGCGCGACAAATGAAGCGTTCCTGAGCCGCCGCCCGCTTCCCGTCCATGCGGTGCTCAACCAACTGCGATTGATCAAACTGTCGATCATTATCGAGGGCTCTCAGCCATCCATGCCTGCCATCGTCACGCCCCGTCGGTCGGAAGTGAGCGGGAATCGGCTATCAATGCCGGTTGCCGAGCCGAACGACACGAGTTCCGTCCTGGTCCTGGGGCTTCTCGACGCCGCCGCGGCCGTTCTGGAACAGGACACGAGAGAGGCAAGGAGGTGCATCGAGCAAGCGTCGTCGCTGCTGAAGCAGACCGCCCGGGCTTGCACGGAGCCATCCCAAGCCGCAGGGCCCCGACAATCCTGCGGTCTGGCGCCTTGGCAGACAGCTCGGATCGCCCGGCACATTGAGTGGAACATCGATGCGCGGACCTCAGTGCCGATGCTCGCGACGCTCGTCGGGTTGAGCACCAGCTACTTCTCGAGAGCATTTCAGCAGAGCTTCGGCCTGACGCCGCATGCCTACATCATCAGATGCCGCGTAGATCGGGCCAAGGAGCTGATGCTAAGGACGGACGATGCCTTGGCCGAGATCGCCCTCGCGTCCGGGTTCAATGATCAGGCTAATTTCTCCCGAATTTTCCGTCGATTGACCGGGGAGACGCCGAACGCCTGGCGCCGCAACCGCCGCGCCCCCCGCTGTCAAGGGGATGATAGTGAAGCGACCTCGCCGCCGCCCCTCTCGACCTTGGACCATGGGGGCGGTACGTGAAGGGCCATATCCGACCGTACAGGTCGCCGGTACAGCAGCAGGCTATGTTCGACAACACAGCGCGAGCAATGACCGGCGTATCGCGCCACATCAAGGAGCGCCACGTCCAGAACTGCACCAAAGCGGACCCGGCCTATGGCGCCGGCGTGGCGCAGGCGCTCGGCCTCTTGGATACCCAAGCGGCGGACTAGTCAGCATCGGCCGCACGAGCCCACCCGTTGGGGGGCCCTGCGCCTCGCCGCGCGAGCGCGACGCGAGACCGTGCGCGCACCGCAACGCCAGCACGAGCTGGAGCGCGAACCGATACGCACGAGGCTCTCGGGTCCCGACGACCTCGCAGGCTGGTCCGGCGGTCAGCGGAAGGGCGGCGCGCAGAGCAGGCCGCCCTTGGTTCAGAGCTCGGTGATCCCACGCTCGAGCTTGAACTGCGTCTTAGGGCCGATGTTGCGCGCGTAGATCTCACCGTAGTTACCGAAGTTGCCGACTTTGCGGATCGCGTCGATGGCCCAGGTGTCGGAAAGGCCCACCAACGTGTCACGGCCGGGCTTCACGAGTTCCCAAGAGGTCGGACGTGTAGCTGTCACAACGCCCACTAAGGATCGCGTCGCGCTGTGTCCGACGCGACCGACTTGTTTTCCCATCCGATGCAAATTCTCAGCGTGACGGATGCGCTTGAAACCCGCTCCGTTACGGGAAAGGACGATCATGATTATCGAACTCTATATCCTCTTGGCGACGGCGCTGCTGCTGCTCGCTCTCGCCTTCGTGTCGGCGACCCTCCATGGCGGGCAGGTTGGCCAGCCCGCCATGGAGGGCAACCGCGACAATATCCCGTCGCCGACCGGCGCGGCCCAACGTGCCAGTCGGGCACACCAGAACCTTCTGGAAAATGCGGTGCCTTTCGCGATCGCCGTGCTGACGGCCCAGGCCCTTCATATCTCCACGCCGCTAACCCAGATCGCCGCCATTGTCTTCCTCCTGGCGCGTCTGACCCACGCGATCGTCTATATCGCCGGCATTCCAGTCGTTCGCACCCTCGCTTGGTTCGCGGGTGTCGGGGCGACCGTCGCGATCGGCCTCGCGATCCTGGCGTGATGGGATGACGACACGGTAGGCAGGAAACCGTCCTTTAGCCTGTGCACTGTTCAGGAAATGGCCGTTTGACGGCCAGCAGGCGATCTGTCCGCCAACCTGCGTTGACGATGGCATTTCGGACAAATTGATTGTCGGACGGGTTTCCGGACAGGGCGGTCGACCCTCATTACTAGTGTCCGGATAGTGAGCTCTGGCATCGGAAAGCCGTCATTCTGCAATCGGCCCGGTCCGGTCTTCCGAGTTTTTGGTTGGCCCAGCAGCATCACGTTCGTTGGGCCAACTGCCGCGACTTCTACGTTCCTTGTGCACGCGATTGGCGCGTCCGTTGCGAGCGCGTTAGATCGACCCGGCCGCTTCCCCCGGCGCTAAGCTCGACGCGGAGTTCCTCGCCCAGACCTGGCGGGTTAGATTGCGGCGCAAAGGCGCGTGGGTCGGCACTCAATCGGCACTCACCCCCGCTACATATGCTCTCGTGGTGTCGAGCAGGTAGTAGATCGGTGTATCGTGCCTCATGTCGACGGTGAGAAGTGACTTCTCATAGAGGCCGGACAAGGCCTCCCGGGGGCTCTGGCACCCGGCGTTTCCGGCGGCGGCGATAGCGTGCTCTGCTCCGAAGGTACCACCTAGGGTCGCCAGATGACGCAGCATGCACTGCTCTTCATTGGAGAGCAGGCTGTAGCTCCAGTCGAGAGCGGCGGACAAGGTTCGGTGTCGGGGCAATGCGGTGCGCCGGCCTCGAGTGAGAATTGAGAAGCGGTCGTCGAGATGGGCGGCAATCGTACGAAGCCCGAGATCCGCAACCCGCGCAGCCGCAAATTCGAGCGCGAGGGGGATACCGTCGAGGCGCCGGCATATCTCGGCGAGCAGGGGCAGGTCGTCGTGCTCGACTTCGAAGCGCATCGACGAACGGACGCGGTCGACGAACAGGGTGATCGCCGAAAAGGTCGCCAAATTCGCTTCGTCGATCTCCTCGCCCTCCGCCGGAAAGGTCAGCGAGGGGAGCCGATGGGTCCATTCTCCGGCTGCCCGCAGCGCTTCTCGGCTCGTTACCAGCAGCCTGAGCATGGCGCAGTGAGCCAGCAGAACCTCGGTGAGCTTCGCAACGGACTCGACGATGTGCTCGCATGTATCGAGGATCAGCAGCAAGTCGCGAGTGACTAGATATTCGCACAGGGCCGCGAGTGCGTCCCCTTGAGCCTTGATGCCCAGGGCTTCGGCGATAGCCAGGGTTGCTTCTGCACCGTCAACGATATGCGATAGGTCAACGAAGACGATCGTACCCTGGAAGGTGGCCGCATAACGATTTGCCGTTTCGATCGCGGCGGTGGTCTTGCCGATGCCGCCTGGGCCGGTCACGGTGACGAGGCGCCATTTGTCCAGGGCAGCGCGGATAATCTCAATCGCATCCTCTCGACCGAGGATCGGGTTGAGGAGCGTCGGTAGCGTGGTATGCGCCGATGGCTTGCGCATCTCAAGCCCGGTGCCGTCTGGATGATAGAGCACGGGAAGGATGAAGCAGTATCCGCGCAGCGAGATGGTCTCGACAGCCCGCCGCGCCTTGTCGCACTGGGATAGAATCTTTCTGAGCATAGCCATCTGCACGCGCAGATTTGATTCTTCGACAGTGAGGTTGGGCCACAGGGAGCTTATCAGGTCGCTGGCACTGATGATGCGGCCAGCCTGGGAAACGAGCAGGAGCAACAGGTCGAATGCCCGGCCGCCGATCGCGACGGGTTCGCTGCCTCGCAGCAACGTCCGTTGCTTCGGGTAGAGCTGGAAGCTTGCAAAATCGTAGCGTTCGCTTGACGCCGCCAGGGTCCCGCAAGGCCACGAACTCGCCGGGAGGTCTGCGAGGGGTTCGGGGTTGTAAGTGGGCCAGGGGCGTGGCGGCCCGGCTCCGCGGCGAATGATCTCGACGTCGTCAACTTGCTGCGAAGGGAAAACCGAATGCATCGAAACCCTCCCGCCAAAGAAATCGGTTCGCTCGGGGTCATCAAGCATCGCGGATCGTGGTCGCACGCCTACAGTCCACGAAAGCTCACTGCCGAGATTGCACCGCGTGGACCGGATCGACGCCATGCGGGTGTTTGTGACCTCCCTATAGGTATGGAAAATGCGTCGACTCAACGTAACAATAGAACATCATCTTTAATTATTCGATTATAATTCCTGTTATATTGAAAATATCGCTTGCTATTATTTTAGAGTGTCGGTGGTTTAATTTTTGTTATTGCCAAAAGGCGCGCCATGGAGCAAAATTTTCTTGATATTTTAGTTGTGATATTTCCGCTGTATCGCCGGGCGCTGGATATCAAAGTGCGCAAGAAAATTTTGATGCCCCCATCATCGCGCGCGCCGGCGCGGCAGGCTCGTTTGTATTTGTTTGGCTTTGACAAATTACGTTTGAGTGGGGCGATGTGACTTCTGGTTGACTTTGAGTGGAGTTCTGCAAGATAAATTGCGCCCCAATACTCCGGGAAGACATCTGGCAATAGTCGCGCAATTTTTGCTTGTTCTCGCGTGTGATCAGGGGGCTCGCTCGGCCTGGCTTCGGCTCATGTTGTTTCTGCAGGATCTTCAGAAGCCTGCGCATGCAGAAGCCGGTTGGTGATGAACGCGATGGCCTCTGCCTCGCTCCACCCCGCGCCCTCGGCCTTCCAGGCTTCGAGCTCGGTCGGCGGCAGGCCGGCTTCCAAGATCCTCATCAGCCGATCGTAGAGGGGGCGCTCCCCGGGATAAAGAAGCTGCCCGCAGCGTTCGCGCTCGGCATCGACGAAGCCGATAAGCTGTGCCGCCTCCGCGAGCCGGCCCTCCAGGCCCGCGAGCCCGGCCCAGGGCTGCAGGCATGCCAGTGCGGGGTAGTTGCGTGCCTCGATGAGGATCGAAAGCGCCACCTCGAGCTGCGCTCTCGCCTCGGCGAACTCCCCCTTTGCGATGAGAAATTCCCCAAGAGTGGCAGAGGCATGTCCGCCGTGATTGTATCCAGGCTGAGAGCTCGAGCGCTTGAGCGCCGTCCGCATGAGTTCTATGGCCTGGTCGATATTTCCCGATAGATATTCTACGTTCCCGAGGTTTGTGAGGATTGCCGCTTCGGTGCGGGATCTGAGCGTTCTCGCCACTTCCAACGCCTCGAAGTAGTAGCGCCGGGCGTTGGGGACGTCATTGATGTAGTTCGCGACGAGCCCAAACATAGCCGAGAGCCTGAGTTGGCTCTTTTTCAGGGGGCTGCCGGCGAGGAGATGCTGTGCTTCCAGAAGATGGTCCTTCGCCTCGGCATGTCGTCCCTGCCCAATTTCAAATTGAGCGACAGTTGCCAGCGCGGTTGCCGAGCCCGGCCGATCGTCGTGCTCACGACAAAGCGCCGCTGCCCGTTCCGCTAAGGCCAATCCCTTTGGATCATTGAGCAAAAGACAGAAGACGGCAGCGTGATTCAGCAGCCGGGCGGCGGTAGCGGTCGGGGTTTCTGCATCGAGAAGCGGGATCAGGCGATCCAGGTATGTGCGTCCCTCCGCAATCAGCGGCAGCCAGCGCAGAAGCACGCAGCCCGATGCCGCCAGATCGAGCCCGATCTGCCGCCGGCCGGGCGCCGCCAGAGCCCAGTCGAGCGCTGAGCGGAGATTGTCGAGCTCGGGCTGGTAGTGCGCGATCCAATCGGGGTCCGGCGTCTCCTCCCAGCAGCGCTCGGCCTCATCGAAGACCTCAATGAAATGCCGGGCATGCAGTTCGGCGACGGCATCGGTTTCGCCGGCCTGCCGCAGCTTGTCCATGGCGTAGAGGCGCAAGGTCTCGAGCAGGCGATAGCGCACCGGCTCGCGCCGTTCGAGCGTCACCAGCGACTGGTCGATCAACCGGCCGAGCGCATCGACGACTTCCCAGCGCTCGGCTTCGTCCCCGCCGGCGACGGCGACCGCGGCGTCCAGCGGGAAGCTGGCCGGGAAGGCGGCGAGACGGCGGAAGACCTGCTGGTCGAACGGCGCCAGCAGGCTGTGGCTCCACTCCAGCATGCCATGCAGCGAGGCGTGCCGCGCATCGCCGTCCGGCGCGCCCTTGAGCAGCTTCAGCCGGTCGCCGAGCCCCCGGCGCAGCCCCTCTACGCCGAGCAGGCGCAGGCGCCCGGCGGCCATTTCGAGCGCCAGCGGCAGGCCGTCGAGCTGGCGGCAGATCTCGCCGACGCTGGCACTGTTGCCGTCGTGCAGCTCGAACAGCCGGTCGGCGGCCCGGGCGCGCTCGGCGAAGAGCTCGACCGCGGCGAAGCCGCCGATCTCGACGGTGCCGGCCGGCGGCACGGCCAGTGGATCCACACGGTAAACATGTTCGGCCGCGAGCTGCAGGTTCTTCCGGCTCGTCGCCAGGATCGACACGCCGGGCGCCCGCTCCAGCAGGGTCTTGGTCAACGTGGCCGCGGCCTCAGACAAATGCTCGCAATTATCGAGGATCAGCAGCAGCTGCGTCTTGCCGAGCGCGGCAACGATCGCATCCACCGCCGCTTCTATCTGCGTCACTGCGACGCCCAGGGCGGCAGCGACCGCGCTCGCTACCGCACTCTCGTCGCTGAGCGGCGCCAGATCCACCAGCCAGATCCCCGCCGCGAACTCCTCGAGCAGGCTCCATCCGAGCTCCACCGCCAGCCGGGTCTTGCCGACCCCGCCCGGGCCGACCAGCGTGACGAGCCGCCTGCGCTTCAGCCAGTCCGCCAGCTCGGCAAGCTCGCGCTCACGGCCGATGATCTCGGTCAGCCGCAGCGGCAGGTTGGTGCCCGACTTTGCGACGCCTGGCGCATGGGACAGCGCCGCCACGAAGCGGTAGCCTCTGCCGCTGGCGGTCGAGATATAGCGGTTGCCGCCGTCGCCGAGCGCCTTGCGCAGCGTCCACATGTGATAGCGCAGCGTGCTCTCTTCGATGAAGGCGCCTGGCCATACCTGCTCGAACAGCGTTGCCTTGCTGACGACCTCCGGCGCGTGCCCGACCAGGACCAGCAGGATCTCGAAAGCGTGGTCGCCGAGCGGCACCGACGCCCCTTCCTCCAACAGCAGCCGGCGCGCCCGATCGAGCCGAAACGGGCCGAATTCGACCACGCCCTCGGCGGCCGGGCCGATACGGTCGTGCGCTGCGGCCATGTCCAATACCCGCTCCGGACTGGTTCTCACCCCTCAAATGTGCATGCGTGCTGGGAAAGCCATATAAGTTCAGGCGGGTCGTCTCGCACGCCCCTGAGCGATCGTTGGGGAAAATATTCCGCTGTCCGGGTGCTACGGCCTCTCCGGGGCGGATGCTTGCAGAAGCCGGTTGGTGATGAACGCGATCGCCTCTGCCTCGCTCCACCGCGCGCCCTCGGCTTTCCAGGCTTCGAGCTCGGCCGGTGGCAGGCTGGCTTCCAAGATCCCCATCAGCCGATCGTAAAGGCGGCGTTCCGCGGGATCCATGGTTCGCGCGCTGCGGACGCGCGCGGCGTCGGTGAAGCCGATAAGCTGCGCCGCTTCTATGAGACGGCCTTCGACGCCGGCGAGCACGGCCCAGGGCTGCAAACACTCCGGTGCGGCAAAGTTGCCGGCATCGACGAGAGCGGAGAATGCCTCCTCGAGCCGCGACCTCGCTTCGGCAATCCGTTCTCCAGCGAGCAGATAGGCTCCAAGATTGGTCAGGATAATGCCGCGGGAATTGCGGCCGAGGTGAGCGGTCGAACGGCTGAGCGCCATCTGCGTCAGTTCAATCGCTCGATCTATATTCCCCAGCATATATTCTTGGACCCCCAAATTCGTCAGGATCGTCGGTTCGGATGCGGTCCCCAATGTTTTCGCCGTCTCCAGAGCTTCCGAGAAATGGCGGGCGGCGTTGGGAATATCGTGCATATAGTTCGAGGCCAGCCCGGCGCAGACCATCAGCGTGAGCTGGCTCTTCTTGAAGGTGGTGTCTGTGAGGAGATGCCGTACTTCCGCAAGAAGGGCCTGGGTCTCGGCGTGCTGTCCCTGTCTCATCTTGTATGAAGCAACGTTCAGGAGCGCGCTCGCCAAGCCCTGCCGATGATCCAGTTCGCGATAAAGCGCTGCGGACCGTTCCGCCAAGGCCAGTCCTGCTGGATCGCGAACTGAGAGATAGACACCGGCCGCGTGATTCAGCAACCGAGCAGTGGTCGCGGGCGGCGTCTGGGCGTCGAGAAACGGGATCAGGCGATCCAGGTAGGTGCGTCCTTCCGCAATCAGCCACAGCGAGCGTAGAAGCATGATGCCCGATGCCGCCAGATCGAACCCGATCTGCCGCCGGCCGGGCGCCGCCAGAGCCCAGTCGAGCGCTGAGCGGAGATTGTCGAGCTCGGGCTGGTAGTGCGCGATCCAATCGGGGTCCGGCGTCTCCTCCCAGCAGCGCTCGGCCTCA
>Ga0209166_10000837_pt1 | contig 29071 bp, 20 predicted proteins | sample Coa_R1_3_FD_187151 | JGI IMG/M metagenome (GOLD analysis project Ga0209166, IMG submission 187151) | Surface soil microbial communities from Centralia Pennsylvania, which are recovering from an underground coalmine fire - Coalmine... | ecosystem: Environmental > Terrestrial > Soil >...
TGGTGGGATTTGTTCTTTTCGGTTCCATCTAAAGTGATCGAGCCACGACTTCGGATGGCGCGGATTTAATACCCGTGATGGAAACCGTGTCACTGAGCGAAATGTCCTTCCGTGTTGCTCTGATGGAATCCCAATTTGGCACGCATTGGCCGATCGGCCGGCGGGTCTATGTACCGCCGAGACCTAGCCTGCTCACTGCAAAGCCGGGCAAACTGCATGCATGCGACTCCCCCAGTCGATCATCCGGCCCCTTTTCCTTCGCTCCAATCACTTAATTAGCGGTCTTCCACAGTTCTCGGACAGTCGCGCTTTCATAGAGAGCATCGTTTGCGTTCTTGTTTTCTTTTGCGCCATCGCGGGAACCTCTTTATTTGCGCAGACCGCGGATTTCTACGTTTCTCCTACCGGCAGCGACAGTAATCCAGGGACCATCGAAGAACCCTTTGCAACGTTCAATCAGGCCCGCCAATCGGCCGACGCACTCCTGCAAAGCAGCAAAGGGCGCACGACTCCGATCACGGTGATGTTCCGCGCCGGTACCTATTTTCTGCAGAACACAGTGAACTTCACCTCCGCCGATTCTGGCACTTCGACGCTGGGTATCGTCTATGAGAACTATCCCAGCGAGGCCCCCGTGTTCACTGGCGGCGTGCAGGTAACGAACTGGATATCCGAGGGTAACAACGTCTGGGGCGCGACGCTGCCACCGACTACCGCGTACTTCGAACAGTTGTGGTACAACGGCCAGCGACGCTTGCGCCCGCGCCTGGGCGGCAGCGCCGGAGTGGTCGGAACCTACTATCGCATCGCCGCCCCGGTGTACGTCAGTTCTCCGGAAGCCAATTGTCCGCTGGAGACCAGTCCGGGCCAGTACGAATGCTTCGATCGTTTTCAGTACACGTCTACCGATCCCATCAGCAAGACCTGGAAGAACCTGAGTCCGCCCAGCGGCAACCCATGCCGAGCAACAGGGAATTCGTATCCATCGGGCGACATCGAACTGGATCTGTTCGAGCGATGGAACATGTCCAAGCTGCGCATCAGTTGCATCGATACCACCAACCACATCATTTATTTCACCGGCCCCACCGTTGCGAACCCAGTCTCTGTTAGTTTGGGAAACCAGACGCCCATCGCGGGACATCGTTACCTCATCGAGAACGTCAAGGACAGCTTAACCCAGCCGGGACAGTGGTTTCTTGATCGCTCGTCGTCCTCCTGGACGCTGACCTACCGGGCCAACCCCGGTGAAGATCCCAACAGCGATACTGTCATTATTCCTCAGCTCTCCCAGTTGGTTGTCGCAACCAACCTGAAATACGTGACTTTCACAGGACTCACGTTTGCCAACGACAACTGGACAATTCCCGACGTGGGATACCCCTCTCTGCAACAGGAGCCGATGCTGCCTACCGCCATCTCTTGCCAGAATTGCCAACACGTGACCTTTGATGGCGACACGGTGACCCAGACTTCCGGCGGAGGATTGGAATTCATTACCACTTCCACCAGTTCCACCACTGCCCACAACAACATCCAGAACAGCATGTTTTACGATATCGGGGGCATGGGGATCCGAATCGGTATGCTGCCTTACTACACAGACACCGATAGCAACGTCGCCCAGTACACAACGGTGCAGAACACAGCGGTGGAGGGGTTCGGACGGGTAATCGCCAGCTCGCCCGGCATTTCGCAAGGAGACGGACACGACAACACCTATACCCACAACGATATTTATGATGGCTATCAGGACGGCATCGAAGTGTGCGCTCCCGCCTGTGCTCTGGGGCAGTCGAACTCACATGGAGTGTTCAACAACACCACCTCGTTCAACCACGTTTACCAAATCGGGCAGGGCATTCTAAGCGACATGGGTTGTATCTACTTTGCTACCGATCCGTCGTCGACGGGCAATCAAATCGTCAATAATAAGTGTCACGATGTGGTGGATGCATCGGGGCTGGATTCCGACGGCTACGCGGGGCAGGGGTATTACCTCGACCTGAACACCGCCAATGTGTTGGTAGAAAACAATCTGGCGTACCGACTCACCGCCGATGCGATAGCACAGACCTGTGGACCACAATCGCCCAATACGGCGAATACGATTAAAAACAACATCTTCGCGTTCTTTGAACAAGCAGCAAAACAGGAAGGTTGCGCGCCGAACGCGGGCGTTCTGCAATTCAATTTCACCAACAACCTGATCTATTACGAACCGAAATCGTCCGTGCAGGCAAGTTGCGTCTATTCGCCATCCGGCGGCCTGGCTGCGGTGCAGAACTATCGGGAAAATTTGTATTGCTATGCCGGCAACAGCGATTGTTCCATGCCTACGAACGCGTTCTTCACCACCAATTCCACATGTAAGGTCCACACTTCGATCGATTTTCCGAGTTGGCAGGCTTTAGGCGAGGACAACGGGAGCAAAGTAGCCGATCCGCTGTTCGTGAATCCATATTATCCAGCGGATGACTTTTCGTTGCAGAGCGGTTCGCCGGCGAGCCAGGTGGGATTTGTCGCGTTTGACGTGAACGCTCCAGGCCGGGAAGCGGGAGCCACTGCCGTTCCCGCTATAGCGGCTACCTTCCCGACTTATACGATCGCCGGAATTACCACGGTGCAGGTCACGTCTAGCGGGAGCCCCTCGAGTTGGGGTCAGTCCGTCACTCTGACAGCAACGGTGAATTCGCAGATGGGGCTGCCGCCGAACGGCGAAACGGTCACGTTCAGCAACGGCGGAAAGACGCTGGGTACAGCCACGCTGAAACAAGGCGCGGCCTCCATTAAAGTGTCGTCGTTGCCGGTGGGCACGAATTCGATTTCGGCCAGCTACGCCGGCGATCAAATGTGGTCCAGCGCCGTCTCCAGGACATTCAACCAGCGGGTCAACAATGCCTCGACCACGACCACTGTCACCACGTCGTTGAGTCCCTCGGTGGCGGGACAGGCGGTGACGTTTACGGCAACGATCCAGTCCTCAGGAGGCACTCCCACGGGCTCGGTGACCTTCAAGGGAAACGGCACCACGCTGGGCACGGTCAATCTGACTGGCGGCGTAGCTAAACTGACGACTTCAACGCTGCGTACGGGGACCATCAACCTGTCCGCACAGTACACTCCTGGCAATGACTTCTCCGGCAGTTCCGCGACCATCAATCAAGTGGTGAACCAGTACTCCACCACAACAACCATCACTTCGGCCTCGCCCAACCCAGCGAACTCCGGGCAGGCGGTAACATTTAAGGCGAAGGTGAGTGGTGATGCTCCGACCGGCAACGTTAAGTTTTACTCGGCCTCAACTTATCTGGGCACGGGTACGCTATCTGGCGGCACCGCCACCTTCACAACCAGCTCCAAGCAACTTTCAACCGGGTCCCACTCGATCACAGCCACTTACAACGGTGATTCGAACAACACTGCAAGCACTTCGAAGGCGTTCACTGAGACGGTGAATTAGCGACCAGAATAATTGCGGTGAGCGAAGAGTTGGATTCTTTCGTCCAACACTTGTGCTCCGTCCCAACTCCACGCATTTGATCTCGTGTACAATTTGTTTTCGCTCACACGAAGATTGAGTCCAGGAGGCGGGATGTCGGGAGTGGCGGGTACGGGCAAGCCTGATTCGAAACGGCGGCTGCTACCGTTGATGGGAGCGCTGGCAATGCTCATCGGCGCCAATGCGGCTTGGGCGCGGGTGCCTGAGCCCTATGCCTACGAGGCGGTCGAGCTCCAGGCTTCGCCAAAGGTTGCCAAGGCGCTCTTTGACGGGGTCGATCCGAACGGCTTGCGAATCTTTACTTCTGAAAACGGCGTAAAGATGAACGTGTGTGAGATTTTTTGGGCCAAGAGCGTAACCGACCAGGATGTTAAGACTGGCTCAAGCAAACTTGTGTACCCTAATCTGAAGCCGGGTGCCTTCGTTGGGCTGATCCATTTCCTGCCGGAAGCCGACCAGGAATATCGCAAAGATTATAGAGAGCAGAAGCTCAAGGCAGGGTACTACACGATGCGTTACGGGGTGATGGAGGCCGGCATTGGCGAGCATGGCCCGGAGCCAGGGGACTTCGTGGTGCTCAGTCCAGCCGCTTTTGATCACGACCCGGCGAGAGTGGTGCCGCCGAACGAACTCAATCATCTTAGCCGCATGGCTTCACATACCAAGGACCCAGCGGTTATGAGTCTGATCGAAGTCACTACCGCGCGCAAGAATTTTCCGGATCTGACCACCGACTATGCAGGAACCTGCGTTCTGCAAGTCAAGCTTCACCTCAAGCCGAGGAAGGGCGGCAGTGTGCAAGATCTTGCAATAGCTCTTGTGGTTTTGACGCCCTTGGCCGAAGGCGAAGGCTCTTAGGGCAATCCCTCGTCCTCGCCAACCTTTTTTTAGAATTCACGATTTATTCAGTACCAAAATCGAAATCACGCATTGTATAATCCATCCCTGCTTTTGACAGTTTCGAAACTGTTCCTCCCCCCGATTTCGAACGCCAATACACATTCTTGAATTCGACTCGAGGAGGCTTTCGGTGAGGGCTAACCATCTCACGCTTGTTGTTGTGCTGCTCTTATTGGGTTGTGGTTTGTCGGTTCCAGCGCGGGCACAACTACCACTCGGGACGGTTTCTGGAGTGACGACCGAGACTTGTCCTGCAAGTCTTGGAGGCAACCCGGCGGATTGGGTCACGCAAACCAGCGGCGGCACAGACATCCAAACGACTTGCTATCACGCGGTCGTTAGTTGCCCGCAACTGCCGGACCTTGGCATCACGTACGGCATTGCAACGCCGACCACGCCTTCCAACGGCACGGTTGTATTCATCCGCGGAGCCGGCGGCACGATCACGCTTCCCGGCAACCTGCACAAGGAAATCCCGTTTGATCTTTATCACGCCAGTTATCAGACCATTCAGGCCGCGTGGGACGACTGGTGGCAGGTTACAGGATGGACCAACAGCGGAAGCTTCAAAGTGGCTGCCTGCCGGGAGGCCACGTACCTTAATTTCATGTACACCAATTATTACCTCACGAGTACGAACAACAGCGCGACCGCGGGCATGTGCGTGCACGCGCAGAGCGCCTCGGCTGGCGCACTGGCGCTAAGCATGACCTTCTACGGGGCGGGCGACTTCATCGACAAAGCGATCTATGTCTCCGGCCCGGAGTATTCGAACCTGGTGCAGGGCTGCGTCCCCAACTCGCCATCCGCCAGTATTTGCTCTGAACCCGACGGCAAGACACCGAATGGCTGCAACATCTATGCGGGAAGCTGGTCGGAGAGCCCGAACTACCATGCCGGATCTGCCAGCAACATTGGCAACCAACTGGGTAACAATCCGCCCTGCGACGATCCCACTCACACCTACACCGCAAGCGACATAACGACCCTGACCGAAACCAGTTTGCTGGACGGTATGAGCGATGCCAGCTACACGTATCCGAAGACGGCCATCGCGGCGTATGAGTGCGACGACGACGCGTACTTCAACAACCCGACCTCGCTGCAGGGATGGTACTGGCTGTCGCAGATGAGCAGTCCTACGCAGGTCGCGGGCGGCTGTAATTACAGCATGAGCAAAACGCCGCACCCTAGCGCTTGCCTCGTGGTGAATCGCGTATTCGGATGCACCAGCGTTGAATTGGCTGCGACGGGATACATTTGCCAGGGCAGCAGCTGTCCGGTTTGCACGGGGACTCCTCCGAACATCACCTGCACCTGCGGTGGGCAGACGTGTAGCTCGACCGGCATTACCTCCAAGTACGCGATGCGGAACGTCGCGGAGAAAGATTACGAGAACACGCTGAACGGCTGCATCAAGCGGCACTGAGCTACATCAAATTTCAAGTTTTCCTGTTTTAAAGTCGGGAACTCATGAAACCTTGAAATTTTTGAAGCCTTCTTCCCCAGGAGATTTGTAAATGCGTAAAATTTTTGAACAGGCTCTGTTTGCAGCGGTAGTGGCCGGTCCCTTCATGCTCGCGGCACCGGCTTCAGCGCAAAAAACGGCAGGAGGGAAGCCGAAAGACCTTACCACGATTACGCACTGGGTCTTCCTGATCAAGGAGAACCGGACCTACGACAATTATTTCGCCACGTTTCCCGGCGGCAATGGCGCCACCACCGGCACGATTTCTAGCGGCCAAGTGATCACGTTGGGCCACACTCCCGATACTCCTCCCATCGATCCGAACCACACCTGGGCTGGAGCACAAACGGCTCAGGATTACGGCCGCATGGACAAGTTCGATACCGCCTGTGGTCCCGCGCTCAACGATATCTGCATGACCGAGATGAGGCAGGCCGACGTCCCGAATTACTGGACCTACGCTTCGACATTCACTCTTTCCGACAACATGTTCTCGTCGATGCACGGCGTCAGTTTTCCCAACCATCTGTATACGGTGGGCGCCACGGCGGACGGAGCGATTGATAATCCGCCCATGCAGAGCAACAGCTGGGGCTGCGATTCTCCTGCGGGAACGTTTGTGCCCTGGCTGAACAGCCAAGGTTACGTGAGCAATGTGTACCCCTGCTTCGACTTCACGACGCTCGCCGACAGCATGGAAAACGCGGGTTTGTCGTGGAAGTACTACGCTCCCGGGCAGGGCCAGCGGGGCTATGCCTGGTCGGCGCTGGATGCCATCAACCACATCCGCAATACGTCGCTATGGACCGAGCACGTGGTCGACACCACGCAGTTCATTACTGATGCGCAGACCGGAAATCTTCCAGCCCTTGCGTGGCTTACGCCTCCGGGTTATCAAAGCGAGCATCCGCAGGGGGCAAGCAGTTGCGCCGGTGAAAATTGGACGGTGAGCATGATCAATGCAGTCATGCAGGGCCCCAATTGGAATAACACCGCCATCGTTCTTACGTGGGACGATTACGGAGGGTTCTACGATCACGTCGCGCCTCCGCAGGTGGACTTCTACGGGTTTGGGCCGCGCGTTCCCATGATTATTATCTCGCCCTATGCCAAGCCTGCATTTATTTCGCACACGCGTTACGAATACGCGTCGTTTCTGAAGACGGTGGAGGAGCGTTACGGTTTGCCTTCACTCACCACGCGCGATGCGGACGCCAACGATCTGCTCGACAGCTTCGATTTCACCCAATCGCCACTGCCGCCGCTCGTTCTCAGCCAGCGTACCTGCCCGGTCGTTTCGCCGCTGCAAGTTACCTTCGCGCCACAGAAAGTAAATACCAACAGCCCGCCTTTGATCGTGGAAGTGGGGAACTGGGGAACGACCAAGATGACGATCTCCAGCATCGCAGTCACCGGCGACTTCACCCAGACCAACGCCTGCAAGAGCAGTCTCGCTGTGGATTCAAATTGCAAAGTCAGCGTAGTCTTCGCTCCGAAAGCGACTGGAACCCGCTCGGGTACCCTGACCGTGACCGACAGCGGTCCCAACAGCCCCCAGGTAGTGAGTCTCACCGGACCAGGCACCGAAGTCACGCTGTCGACTCCGTTGTTGAACTTCGGCAGCAAGCTGGTTGGCTCGGCGGGCAAGACCATGACGGCAAACCTGACCAATAACGCCAGCAGCAAGTTGAGAATCACCAATGTCGCGGTCAGCGGCGATTACACGCAAACCAACAACTGCGGCAACGGTGTGGGAGCAAAATTGAGTTGCACTTTCAACGTAACTTTTACTCCCAGCGCGAATGGTGTGCGTTATGGCGCGCTTACGATCACGGATAGCGACGGCGCATCGCCACAAGTGTTGAATCTTACGGGCATTGGCACCGGGGTTCAGATTACCCCTGGGGCGCTGAATTTTGGCACCATCACGGTGGGACAATCGAGCCTGCCGCAGACGGTCACCATCACCAACAAGATGAAGACCACGCTTGATCTGGGCGAGATCCTCATCCAGGATACGCAGTTCCACAACATTCCGGATTACACCCAAACTACAACCTGTGGCACCACTCTTGGGCCGCGCGCGAGTTGCACCTTCAGTGTGACGTTCTCGCCGACAACTACGGGAGCGCACCAGGGCGTATTGACGATGGCCGATTCCGACGCGCCCACGACTCCCATTACGATCACGGTGCAGGGGACGGGACAATAGAGGTTCATCGAGATCAATTTTCGGTAGAGTTGTGTTGCAGCAGCGCGATGAACCGTGCTTTACGTTCCCGCGCTGAGCAGTTGCGGGCTTGTTGAAGCGCTGCCGAGGACGGTGATTGTGCCCTGCTGAGAACTTTTTTCGGCCGCCAGAACGTTGCGCTGACGCCGAGAAGGTCCCGCCGGTCGTTAAGTCCAACCTGTGGCCCTCGAAGACGACAAGAGTAACATTCAGTTCGGCGCCCGGTGCGTCTCACAAGCAGGGGAATGAGTCACGAAGAAAACGTAGTCCGCCGCCCGTAGCGCCGGGCGGATCTGTAATTCACCTCGAAACTAGCGCGATCGCCTCAGTCCAACGGCTTCACCGCCTGCGCCCTTGCTCCGTGGCGGTTGATGCAGCCGTTGACTGGGTCTTCATAGTCGGCCTCGGCAAACGGACGCATCGCAAAAGTGGGTGTGGTTTGGGCGCTGCAGGTTTGTCCGCCGCAGGTGCAGCTGATGTTCGGCGGGGTACCCGTGCACACCGGGCAGGTTGAGCCGTTGCAGACGTATCCGGTCGCTCCCTCTTCCACCTGGGTGCAACCGAATACCCGATTGACCATCAGGCATGAGTTCGGAGTGGACACGTTGTTCGCGGAGTAGTTGCAGGTCGAGGGCACGCTCGTGCTGGTGAACTTCTTATAATAGTACCAGGCCTGTGCTTCCGAAGGATTCTGCCAGAAGCTGTCATCATCGCACAGATAGGCGCTGATCGCAGTGTTCGGGTAGGTGAAACTGGAGTCGGTGAGATTATCGACGACGCTGGTGGCTTGGAGAGTTTGCTTGTCGGCCGTGGTGTAGGTGTGAGTCTGGTCAAAGCACGGAGGATTGTTGTTCAGTTCGGTGCTGATGTTGGAAGCTGCGCCCTGGGTATAGTTCGGACGATCGGACCATGTCCCCGCCGAACTGCTGCAGCCCATGGCATAGACGCCGTTGGTGCTGGGACAGATATTCACCGGAGCATGCATCGGCGTGGTGCAGCCCTGCACCAGATTTCCATACTCCGGGCCAGACACAAACGACGCCTTATCGAGGAAATTTCCCGCGCCATAGTAGGTCATGGCGTATCCCAACCCACCCGCGCCCCCGCTCTGGCTGTGAGCGCACATGCCAGCAGTCGTGGTGTTCAGCGTGTTGGTCAGGAAATAAGTGGTGTAGAAAAAGTTGAGGATGGTGGCCACACGGCAGCCGGCGACCTTCAGGCTGCCAACGCTTTCGCCGGTGAGCTGCCACCAGTTGTCGAAGGCGAACTGCACGGTCTGGTAGTTGGCGTGGTAGAGGTCAAATGGAATCTCGCCTTTGAAGTTTCCGGGCAGAGTGAACATTCCAAATTTGCTGGGCACGAAAACCATCATGCCCTTGGACGCTGCGGTGGGAGTGGCGACTCCGTAAGTGACGCCGAGATCGGTCGTCGAAGGGCAGCTGATAGTGGCGTGGTAACACGTGGTTACGATGTCGGTGCCGTTGCTCGTCTGCGTCACCCAGTCGGCAGCGTGTCCGCCCAGCGATGTGGGGCAGGTTTCGTTGGTTACACCCGAGACTGACCCCAGCGCATACTGCGCCACCGAGCTTCCCGATAATGCCATCCATACCAGCGCCAACGCTCCGACAAACAACAATCGCTCAACTCGCATCGAAGGCCCTCGCAGTCAAATGTTTGATTTTGGTTGAAGGGGAACGGGGGACAGAGGCGGTATGCGCCGCTGCGCAACCATTGTCCAACGGGTGCGGAAACGCGTCAAGATGAAACATTTTACAACTTTGGAAGTTAGATCTCGTCTCTGTTTTCTGGGTAGGGTAGGTTGTCTCCCAGATAAAAGTCTCTTGTGCGAACTCGGGCACCCTTATCCTGGGTGGACCTCGAGTGATTACAGACGAAAGTCTCTTGTGCAGATGGGAGACTCAAGGTATTTTGGGTTCACGTTTCTCTGTAATCCCCCCGCGAACTCTTGAGACCACTGATCTGGAAGGAGATTCTTCAGGTATGTCCGTTTCCCGCGCACTCTCATGGTGTCCCTGTGTGTTGTTGGTAGCATCGCTGGCGGCGGCCCAGCAGACGGGTCATGCATCGACGGCCACGACGACGACGCCCACCGGAGTTACAGCGAAGGCAACCTCCACTCCAACTGGGCCGACGGACATAACTGCGATCCAGCACATCGTCTTCATCATTAAGGAAAACCGCAGCTTCGACAATTATTTTGGGCAATATCCCAACGCGAACGGAGCGACCACGGGCGTGACTTCTTACGGCGCGGTGGTGCCACTGCTCGAAACTCCGGACTACGCGTATCCGTTTGATCCCGAGCACGGCTGGGCTAGCGGCAACGAGGCTATTGACGGCGGGAAAATGGATCGCTTCGACCTGCTTGCCTATGCCAACATCAACAGCCAGGGATATCTGGGCTTCACCCAGGCGAGCCAGAGCCAGATCCCGAATTATTGGACCTATGCGCAGAACTTTGTCCTGGCCGATAACGCGTTCTCTTCGATTCAGTCCGATAGCTTCACGAATCATCTTTACACTGTAGCCGCGCAGGATACCGGCGCTCTCTACATCACCGGTCCAACCTCTGCCGGTGGCGGCTCGTTCGGATGCGATGCACCCGTAGGCACCGCGGGAGTGACTGCGGACGCAGCCGGCAACATCAGCAAAGTATTCCCTTGCTACGATATTCAAACTCTTGCCGACTCCTTGCAGACGGCGGGAATTTCATGGAAATACTACGCTCCGCCGCAAGGGCAGCGTGGTTATAACTTTTCCACTCTCGATTCCATTAATCACATTCGCAACGGCCCGCTCTGGGCGACCAATGTGGTAAATGACTCCACCTTTGTAAACGATGCCGCTACCGGGTTGCCCGCCGTAAGTTGGGTAGTGACGGGCGGCCCACCCAGCGAGCATATTAAGCATGGCGCGCTGTGCGCGGGCGAGAACTGGACCGTGCAGCAGATCAACGCCATCATGAACGGGCCCGATTGGAACTCCACTGCGATCTTTGTCACTTGGGACGATTTCGGCGGCGTTTACGATCACGTGCCTCCTCCCGTGGTAGACAACTGGGGACTGGGGCCACGCGTGCCGTTCCTGATCATTTCGCCGTACGCGAAAAAAGGATACATCTCGCATACACAATACGAATTCTCGTCGGTGCTCAAGTTCATTGAAGAGCGCTTCGGATTATCGCCGCTGACCAACCGCGACGCGGTCGCCAATGACACAACGGACAGCTTCGATTTCACGCAATCGCCGCGCCCCCCGATGCTCCTGTCGACGAGAACGTGTCCTTTCGTTTCGATGAATACGGTTCCCTTTGGCGGACAGGCGATCAACACCAGCAGCACGCCGTTTACCGTGACCCTTACCAATTGGGGCACCAGCACGGTATCCGTGGGGACACCGAGCATCACGGGCAGCGAGTTCAGCCAGACCAACACCTGCCGCGGCAGCCTGAAGCCGAATGCCACGTGCGCGGTGAACGTTACCTTCAGCCCAACCGCTTTAGGAAGCCTATCGGGCACGCTGACTGTGCCTACAAGTTACCCTGGCGGACCGTGGACAGTGCAGCTCCAGGGCATCGGCAGCCTGTTCGGGCTCAGTGTTCCATATCCTGGATTGAGCTTTCCGTTGCTGACGATGGGAACGGGGACGCTATCGAAGCCGGTGACGCTTACCAACCACTCGACGTCGTCACTGAGCATTTCGAACGTGCAGGTAGTCGGCAGGGCTTTTGGCCAAACCAACACCTGCGGCAGCACGGTGGCAGCAGGAGCGTCGTGCACTTTCAACGTCACCTTCAAGCCCACCTTGGCCACGGCACTGCCGCAAAGCAGCGCCTATTACGGCGGTCTGGTGATTTACTCTAGCGACCCGGCCAGCCCGCAGGAGTTGCGGTTGAGCGGAACGGGGACAGCCGTGAGCTACACTCCGAAGTCGCTGACGTTCAGCGCGCAGCAGGTGGGCACAACCAGCACAGCACAAACTGTGACGCTGACGAATCATGGCAGCAGGGTGCTGACCTTCGGCGGTGTAAGTACGGCGGGTGATTTTGCCCAAACCAACAACTGCACGACTGGTGTTGGAACCAACGCCAAGTGCACCATCAGCGTGACCTTCACGCCGACTCTAACCGGCACCAGGACTGGCACGTTGACGCTGGTCGACAACGACGGCAACAGCCCGCAGGTTCTGAATTTGACGGGAACCGGAGACTAACTGGAAGCAGCCATACACCGCAGATTGCTGCAATAACTAGTGGCGTAAGGTGGGATCAGAAGTTCCGCCTTACGCCACAGCCATCTGGGATGGAGACTCTCGGCCTGCCAGCCCAGCGCGTTGGCTGTGACTAGCCAATCCCGAAAGTACATACAGATTGGTGATTTCCGGCAGTGAGCCAGGGAAAATGGGCAGTGACTTTGGTGCTCTTCGTGGTGCTTTAATTACTGTGAAGGCCGCAACTTAGCGCGGTAACCTGTGTTAAGAATATCTCAGACAGCGACAACGGTCGCTTGGGGGAAGAGCGATGACTTCTTTTATGCCCATTCGGCGTGTTTGGCTTTGCGCAGTATATGGCGGCTTGGCGCTGTTGTCAGGCTGCGGGGGAAGCAGCACCGGACCATCGAATACTCCACCGCCGCCTCCGCCGCCGAAGAGCTGCTCGATTAGCTTGAACGCTCTGCGGCCTCCGTGTCCGCCGAACGTGTCGTGTGTTACGCCTTCGTGTACTTCGACCAATGTCAACGCTTGTGGGACAATGTCGAGCCCAAATTGGACTGCGTTCCAGAGCATCGTCGGAAATCCAGCCATCCAGGCTGTGAACCTTGCGGTTCCATGGAGCAGTGTTGAGACCAGCCAGCAGGGATACGATTTTTCGGCCCTCGATGCGCAGATCAATTTCTACCAGGCGAACTATCCCAGCACAAAAGTCAATCTCATGCTGATCCCGATCAGCTATAGCTCGAACGGCAACAATCCGAGCGGGGGCGTGAATTACTTCACGCCGCAATATGTATTTAGCTCGTCATGGGCGAGCGATGCGCAGGTGGTTACGGCCAATGGCGGCGTGACCCCGAATGCGCTCGATGTGGTGACCTGCGCCAGTTCCGGTTATGCGGGCGACATTTCAGTTCCAAACTCCGGATACCCAGTGGTATATGAAGCGCCGTTTTATGTTGCCTACCAGAACTTTATCAGTGCCGTGATTAAGCACTACAACACCGGATTTTCGAATATCGGGCACATGCGTTTTGGGCTTTCAGTAGGTGACGAAACCGATGCGTACTGCACCGCGGCGATGCAGGCTCTCCCGGCTCCGAATACGTTCGGAGGTGCCAGCACCTGGGAGCCCTACATTGCCATGATGAGCAATTTCGAAAAGAGCCAGAGCCCGACATTTCAGATCTTGAATGCGCTTAACTCGCTCAACACAGATCCCGGACCAACGTTGCCAGATTTCGAGGCCAAGACCGCAGTGGCAAACGGATTCGGTTTTGGATCCAATGGCTGGCAAAAGAGCGATATTCTGGCCTCGCAGACGGGTGGGACCTGCACATCGGATTGGTGTGCCTTGTTCGACCAGTACGCCGGCCAGGTGCCGCTAGAGTTGCAGACTGCCACGCCAAGCGATCCCACCGATTCCGATCCCAGCAATCCGACGGGAAGTCTGGTGAACTTGATCCCGATCGCGGCGCAGCATCACGCAACCATTCTCGAACTCTCCTTGCCAGACCTCTATCTGGCTTTCCAGCCAAACTATTCGGGGCCCAATGCCTCGTTTGCCGCCGCCTACAATTCGGCGCTGACGAATGCCTGTTCGCAATAAACAAACCGGCCTCGGGATGTCCGGAATTCATCAAGAATTGCGGTTTCCTGAGGCCTCTTGTTTTTCTCCTGGTTATTCAGCCAACTAGTTTCGTATGAGGCCGTGGCTTAGATGCCGCGCCGATATTTTTACCAGGGACTTCCAGATTCCGCGCTGTGCTATTTTTTCTTCAAGGTCTGATCCCGGAGGAAATGAATGATCCGCAAAATCTGGTGGCTGTGCGTGCTGGCTGGCAGTGTGGCGTGGGCTCAGAATCCTGGCGCTCACCCAACGCCAAAGCCGCCCGCGCAGGACGAGGACGAGAATTACGCGAGAGAATCCGCCGGCACGGTTGCAATGGATGCGCCAGTGCTCACCATCAAAGGTTTTTGTCCGGATCGGGCGACCTCAGATGCAGGATCCACGCCGTGCCAAACCATCATCACGCGAGCACAATTCGAAAGAATCGCGGCCGCAATACGCCCGGACATCAGCATGTCGGTAAAGCAGCAACTGGCCAACCTATACCCGCGCTTGCTGGTGACGTCGCACAAAGCGGAAGAGATAGGCCTCGACAAGGAAGCGCCCTATGAGCAAATGATTGCTTTCTCGCGCATGCAGATTCTGACACAGGGATTGACGCGCAAGCTGCAGCAGGATGCGGCCAATGTCTCCGAGGAGGAGGTGGCTGACTACTATCGCAAGAATCCAGAAATGTTTGAGCAGTACACGCTGCAGCGGCTCCTGGTGCCTCTGCGCAAGCTGCCCGCCGCGTCCAAGGCTGTCGAGCCCAAATTAGAGGCCAATGAGAAAGATGAGGGCCAGACCAAGGCACCGCAGGATGCGGAATCCGCACAACAGGCCACGTCGGAGCGTGAACTCAACGAGTTGGCACAGAATCTGCGAAAGCGAGCTGCCGCCGGAGAAGACTTCGTGAAGCTGCAACAAGAGGCTTTTGAATCGGCGGGGGTCAAGGTGGCGTCCATCGTCACAAGCCTGGGCAAAGTGCGACGCTCAGCGCTGCCCGCGAACCAAGCGGCAATCTACCAACTGAAGGTGGGGGAAGTGTCGCCGGTGGTCACCGATGCCGACGGGCATCACATCTACAAACTTGAGGCCAAGGACCGGCTCAGCTTGAACGAGGCGAGGGCTGAAATTCGGCAGACGCTACAGAGCCAACGAGCGAAAGAGGGGATCGAGAGGATCCAGGCTTCCTATACCACCGAAACCAACGACGCCTACTTCCTGCTGCCGCCGCCTAAACCCAGTCGCTGAACTGTGACCATAACTCCTTACGTTTAAAGATGTTAACGTGCGTCCCCTGTAGGTATCGGGGAGAGGAGACTTTCGGCATCAAGGCTTTTGTCCACTTGCAGTAATTTGCAATCTTCCGTAGGCTGATCACAACTTCGGCGGTCGCGTCCGGGGAAACTCGAACGCAGGGCTCCGATTCGTCGCTCGCTTGAACTGTATCTCCCCCCAAATTGAGAAATACTCGGCGTAGGTCGCTTCCCTTTAGGTTTCCGAGGGTACGCAGAGGAGGCGCATCTTGGGATGCATTACCAGTACTTCCTGGTCACGGAGTGTGACTGAGAGGGCGGAGCCACGATTGGCAACCAGCGATGCCGAAGGCACAGGGCCAATGACGGATAGCGGAACGGCGGCAATGAATTGGTACGCAGTTCAAACTCGCTCCCGGCACGAGAAGTTAGTAGCCCGGCAACTGGAGGGCCAGGGATTTTCCACTTTTCTACCGCTCACCAGCCAATTGCGACAATGGAGTGACCGCCGCAAAATGGTGGACCTTCCTTTGTTTCCGGGATATGCCTTCTTGCGAATGTCCTACCGGCCCGAGCAGCGGCTGCGCGTTCTAAGTACCGAAGGCATTGTGGCGTTCGTGGGCGTGCATGGTCAGGGAATGGCAATTCCCGATCGACAGATTGAGCACATAAAAGCCCTCCTCGACGCCAAAATACCGGTTGAAAGCCATCCGTTTTTAAAGGTTGGACAGCGAGTGAGAATTCGTAGTGGCTCGTTGAACGGGACCGAAGGCATTCTGGTAGGACAGGAAAGCGATCGCATGATGGTCATCTCTGTAGAACTGATTCAACGGTCTGTTTCTATCCGATTGCAGGGCTACGAAGTGGAACCGATCTAGTACGCGTGTAAGTTCGCAAGGAACTCTCCCCAGGTGTGTACCCGAGAAGCAGATTCCGCGGTGCGCACAATTTGCTTAACAAGATCGTCAGTCAGAAGAGAGGCGCGAGGTCAGCTATGAAGGAAACACAATCGAAAGTGACGGTCAACACAGAAGACCAAACACAGTCAGAGAAGCAAGCCTCCTCTGATAGTTCAGCTGCTTTGGCTCCGCCTAATGGCATTCGGGCTCCTTGGGCCGCTCTGCGATTGCTGCGGGCCGAGACGGAGATGCATGCCATCAGCAGAGCTCTGGAAGAGTCGGGGTGGAACCGTAAGCAGGCGGCAAAACTGCTCAGCATCAGCTACCGTGGGCTGCTCTATAAGATCCGCCAGTACAACATTACTCCGGCATCCAGGAACAATTTGGCGCAGGCGCCCGGGGCCGAACTTTGAAGGTGTGCCGCCGAAGCGTGCGCTAAGACTGGACTGCGTTACGGTCCGGTCGGAGTCTGACAAGGGCGGCTGCATAGTGGAGCGTTGCCGGAAAGATGTTAGGCTGACTATCTCGTTAAGCTACGTTGCAGAAAGGAATTCATGAGCCGTAATTTCGAACTGCTGCAGAGAATCGGGCGTGAGCAGACCCTCTACACGACCCCGCCGGTGGCCGAGGTCGTGCAACTGACGGAGCAACCGGTCGTTTTCTCAGAACCGGTGGGATCGACGCTGGCCATGTCCGGAGGTGAACTCGAGGAATTTACCAAGCTCGTGCAGCGTCTGTTTATCATGCCCGGCGCGGATTCTCCGCGCAGCGTTGTGTTTGCGGCTGCTGAGCAGGGCAATGGCTGCAGTTGGGTGTGTGGGCGCGTGGCCGAGGTGCTGGCCAGCCAGATTTCCGGAACGGTTTGCGTGGTGGATGCCAATCTACGCCGTCCGGGCTTGCATTCGCAGTTTGCGGTAGAAAATCATTACGGGCTCTCGGATGCTTTAGTGAAGCCGGATCCGGTGCGCAGTTTTGTGAGTAATCTGGGTCGCCCGAATCTCTGGCTACTCAGCTGTGGTTCAAACGCGGAAGGTTCTCAAAATCTACTGTCGGCCGACCGCATGCGCTCGCGTCTCGCGGAGTTGCGGGCAGAGTTTGACTATGTCCTGCTGGATGTCGCGGCGTTGGGCGATGCTAACGACGCCGTGCTGCTGGGGTGCGGCGGCGACGGAGTGGTGCTGGTGCTTAAGGCCAACACTTCGCGCCGCGAGAGCGCGCGTAAGGCAGTGCAGGATCTTCAAACCGCCAAAGTGAGAGTGTTGGGAGCCGTTTTGAATCAGCGGACGTTTCCCATTCCCGAATCAATCTACAAGAAGCTCTAGGTCAGCAGTCCTGGCCTGGACTGGGTAATGGTCAGGCGGGTGGAGAAGGGTTAGCAATGTTCGAGAATCTGCGTGCCGACTTCGCAGCGGCCACTGGGCACCGTGCCATGGAGAAAGGGTTGCTGCGCGTTCTGATGCGGATCGAGACGCCGGCGATTGTTTGCTACCGTTATTCGCACTGGGTTCTGAAACTGAAGATTCCGATCGTGCGGCCTTTGCTGATGATCCCGGCGCTGATCTGGCAACGGCTGAACCAGATGTTTCTCGGGATATTTATTTCGCCCGATGCCGAAATCGGCCCGGGAATGGTCATCCATACGCCCTACGGGGTTTTTATTCCTCCGGTCAAGATCGGGTCTAATTGCACCTTCACCACTGGAACGCTGATTAACTCGGGCTGCAAAAGTGTAGGTGACAATGTATATTTCGGGGCAGGCTGCAAAATCATTGGTGATGTAAAGATCGGCAACAATGTGGTGATCGTTGCCAACAGCGTTGTGCTCACCGACGTCCCCGACAACATTACCATCATGGGTGTGCCGGCGCGGATCAGGCTGCCCGGAGGCAAGCCGAGGAAATTCCCGTGGCGTGCCATCGATCGCGAGCCGAAGAAAGACAACCAAGCGACTGGCGGGAACGGACAAGGAACGACAGCTACGAAACCCGCCGCAGCGGGAAACAACGGGAACGCGAGCGCGCCGTCTCCGGTCACCGAGAAAACAACCGGCCGTTAACAGACTTCGGCGATATACGGAGAGAGAAAGACCTTGGATTTTTCCTGGAGTGAAGAGCAGGCTGCGTTTCGCAAGGAAGTCATCCGGTTTGCCAAGCAGGAATTGAACGACGATCTCGCTCGCCGGGATAGGGAAGAAGAGTTTCCCAGGGAGTTCTTCCAAAAGTGCGCGCAATTCGGTATTCAGGGCCTGCCGGTTTCGCAGGAGTATGGTGGCGGCGGCGCCGATACTCTGACGACGGCCTGCGCCCTGGAAGCTCTGGGTTATGGATGCAAAGACAACGGCTTTCTGTTTTCGCTAAACGCTCATATGTGGACGAGCGAACTTCCGCTGATGGCATTCGGCACGGAAGAGCAGAAACGCCGCTACTTGCCCAAGCTGGTCAGCGGCGAGTGGATCGGCTTGCATTGCATGACCGAGCCCATGTCGGGATCCGATGCTTACAGTCTGCGCACGCGCGCAGAGCGGAAGGGCGACCGGTATGTATTGAACGGGTCGAAGACTTTTATCACCAACACGACCCATGGAGATCTGTTCGTGGTGTTCGCGAACGTGGATCCGTCGAAAGGGCCAAACGGGGTAACCGGATTTCTGGTCGAGAAGGGAACGCCGGGCCTGGTGTTGGGAAAGAAGCTGCACAAGATGGGCCTGCGAACCTCGCCCATGTCGGAAGTTGCGCTACAGGATTGCGAAGTTCCGGCGGAGAATATTCTGGGCAAGGAAGGCAGCGGGCAGGCGATCTTCACCCACTCGATGGAGTGGGAACGGACCTGCATCCTGGCCAGCCATTTGGGCATGATGCAACGCTTGATCGAGACCTGCGTCAAGTACGCCCGCGAGCGGCAGCAGTTTGGCAAGGCGATCGGAAAGTATTCGGCGATCGCGAACATGATTGCCGATATGGAAGTCCGGCTGGAGACGGGACGGCTGTTGCTTTATAAGGCGGCGTGGCTGAAGAGTCAGGGGCGCCACGCACTACGTGAGGCTGCGATGGCCAAGCTTTATGTCAGTGAGGCCACGGTGCAAACGTGCCTGGATTCGATTCAGATTCACGGCGGCTACGGCTACATGGCGGAGTATGAGATGGAGCGCGATTTGCGCGATGCAGTCTCGGGAAAGATCTACTCGGGAACATCCGAGATACAGAGAGCGATTATTGCTGGGTTTCAAGGACTCTGATGTACCTCCCCGACTACGCGAACAGGCGGAACGGATAAAGTAGACGATGGCTTACTTACTGCAACAACTTTTGCAAAACAGTGCGTCACGCTACCCGGAAAAGCTGGCGGTGTGGGCCCGTGGACGCAGCATTACCTACCGGCAGCTGGAACAGCGATCCAATCAGTTGGCCCACCTCTTGCGGGAGCGCGGCGTGCGCAAGGGCGACCGGGTGGGAATCTATTTCCCTAAGTGCGTAGAGTCGGTGATCACCATGCTGGGCATCGTGAAAGCGGGCGGAGTCTACGTTCCGCTCGATCCCCAAGCGCCGGTCGATCGCATTGCCTACATCATAAAAAATTGTGGCATCCGGGTTCTAATTACACGCGAAGACAGGCGTCGCGGTCTCGACAGCGCCACGCGCGAATCCTTGGCGTTCACCGTGCTGGTTGACGAAACGCCGAAGTCTTCCAATGGCGCGGCTTTGGTGCCGTGGACGATGTTGGGACAGTACCCTGCCGAGCAGGCCCCGAAGGTAGTGCTGACTGAGACCGACCTCGCCTACATCCTCTATACCTCGGGTTCGACTGGGCGTCCCAAGGGTGTGATGCTCACTCACCAAAATGCGCTTACGTTTATCGAATGGTGCGCGGATATCTTCAAAATCACCAGCGAAGACCGGCTCTCCAACCACGCGCCCTTACACTTCGATCTCTCTGTGTTCGACGTTTACAACACGCTGGAGGCGGGCGCCTCTTTATACATGGTCACAGAGGATCTGGCATTGTTCCCGACCGAGCTGGCTAATTTTATTGAGAACCAGAGGATTACGATCTGGTATTCGGTGCCTTCCGCACTCACCCTGCTGCTTCTGCACGCCAACCTGAAGGCGGAGAAGCTGAACTGTTTACGCATCATCCTTTTTGCCGGGGAAGTTTTCCCCATGAAGTATTTGCAGCAGCTTGCTCAACTGCTGCCTCACGTAGATCTGTTCAACCTCTACGGTCCGACGGAGACCAACGTCTGTACCTACTACAAAGTGCAACGCGAACGACTGGCCAGCATGGATAAATTACCCATCGGTATCGCGTGCGAGAACACGGAAGTCTTCGCGGTAAATGACGAGAATGAAATCGTTACGCAGCCGGGTGAGACGGGCGAACTTTATGTGCGAGGTCCATCGGTTACGTACGGCTATTGGGCGGACACGGAAAAGACGAAGAAGATGGTTCTCCCCAACCGCTTCCAGCCGAACTTTGAGGAGAAGATGTACCGGACCGGCGATCTGGTTCAGCTAGCGGAAGACGGGAATTACTATTTCCTGGGCCGGCGCGACAACATGATCAAAAGCCGCGGATACCGCATCGAGCTGGGTGAGATCGAAAGCGCGCTGCTGAGCCATGCTTCAGTAAAGGAGGCTGTGGCCATCGCCGTGCCTGACGAGATCGTGGGTAGCCGGATCAAAGCGGTGGTCGCCTACCATGACGGGACCACGCTTACAGCGCCCGAATTGCAGCAATACTGCAGCACGCGGATCCCGAGATATATGATCCCGGAAGCCATCGAGTTTCGTGGGCAGTTGCCCAAGACTTCCACCGGTAAAGTGGACCGAGTGCAGTTGGCACAAGATGCCTTGGGGTCGGCCACAACGCTGGTGGCTCCATGAGCTTCGCGCGAAGATTTGCGGTATTTGAGTCCAATCGTTTCAGGAGGAATGCTTGACAATGCCCGCAACAAATCAAACACCCACAACCCAATCTGCTCTTAAGGATCAGATCCGTGAGTTTATCCAGACGCAACTGGCCGAGCCCAAGGGCATTGCAACATTTAGTGATGACGAGTCTCTGATGGAGACAGGTGTCATCGATTCCCTCGGCATCTTTCGTCTCGTTTCCTTTCTCGAGGAAGATTTGAGGGTACGGGTCGGCGACGAGGAAATTAATGCCGAAACCTTAAAGAGCGTGAACACCATTGAAGAGTTGGTGATTCGGAAGCGCAAGTAAGTGAGCAGTTAGCATTTCCGCCTGCCGGGCAGGTTTGCCGCGCGCAGGCGATATTCTATCGCCACTGATTCCCCCTGCTAGCGCGACCAGGCCTGGCTGATGTAGGAGGCCTGAAAGGACGCAAGTGGAACCCGAAACGCGAATGGTCGAAGACCAGCAACTGAAGATCGCGTCGCCCGGGTCGGGCTTTACCTCTGTTCTCCAGTTGGTGGAGCAACGATCTCAAGCGAATCCGGAGGCTGCGGCGGTCATCGGCGCTGAGACTCTCAGCTATGGCGAACTGAATCGCCAAGCCAACCGCCTGGCGCATCATCTGCGGACGTTGGGAGTCGCTTCCGAATGTCTGGTGGGCGTGTATATGGAGCGTTCGCCTGCCTCAGTGATCGCTGCGTTGGCCGCGTTTAAGGCGGGGGGAGCCTATCTGCCGCTTGATCCTTCTCTCCCCGACGCACGGCTGGCATTCATGCTGGCTGATGCCCAGGTTACGGCTGTAGTTTCCAGCCCGGCGCTGTGTCAGCGATTGCCAAAAGGGCCGTGGGCTGTGGTTAACTCTGAGGACCCAGCTTGCGTGGCGTCTGCAGATAAGAATGAGAACCCTAAGAACACGATCTCGCCTGACCATCTGGCCTATGTCATCTACACTTCAGGTTCCACGGGACAGCCCAAAGGCGTAGAGATCACGCACGGAAGCCTGATGAACCTGGTGGCGTGGCACGTGCGCGCTTTCAACGTTAATGCTGGGGACCGCGCCAGCCTGCAAGCGGCCGTGGGCTTCGATGCGGCGGTTTGGGAACTTTGGCCTTACCTCGCAGCTGGGGCAGGCGTCGCGATTGCGAAAGAAACAGTTCGGAACCACCCCGAAGCTTTACGTGACTGGTTGGTGGAAAGCGGGATTACCATTACCTTCCTGACGACGGCCATAGCCGAACGAATGCTTCTGCTGGATTGGCCGCGCCAAACTTCGTTGCGTATTCTGCTGACCGGGGCGGAGGCCTTGCGCAGGCGTCCCACCGCGGATCTGCCATTTGTTCTGGTGAACAATTATGGTCCAACAGAATGCACCGTAGTCGCGACGTCGGGCGTGGTCCATGCCGGCCCATCGACGAATATGCCATCAATCGGCCGGCCCATTGACAACACCATCATCCACATCCTCGACGAAGAGATGCGTCCCGTGCCACATGGAGATTCCGGGGAAATCTACATTGGTGGTGCAGGGGTAGCGCGAGGGTATCGGAACCATCCCACCCTCACCGCGGAGCGCTTCGTACCGGATCCTTTTGACGTCGGCCGCAACGGCAGTCTCTATCGCACCGGGGACCTGGCGCGTTTTCAGCCCAACGGCGAGTTGGAGTTTCTGGGGCGGTTGGATGAGCAAATCAAGATCCGAGGTTTTCGCGTGGAGCCGGGCGAGATCGTAAGCACGTTGAATTCGTATCCGGGAATACGTGCCAGTGCCGTATTGTTGGGTGGGGAGAACGGCGACCGGCGGCTGACCGCATATGTCGTGCTGGCGCCAGATGCACAGGTGACAACTTCGAGCTTGCGGCAGGCTCTGTCCACGCGATTGCCGGAGTACATGATTCCGTCGGTGTTCAGAAAGTTGCAGTCATTGCCACTGACCCCAAATGGCAAACTGGACTACAACACTCTTCCCACTGTGAACGAATCGAACACCTTGCCGGAATCCGAGTTCGTCGAACCGCACACCCTCGTCGAACAACGGCTGGCAGCGATTCTTGCCCCCTTGCTGCACGTGGAGCGAATCAGCGCAAAAGACAACTTCTTTCTGCTGGGCGGACACTCGCTTCTGGGCACGCAGTTGATCACTAAGATCAAAGAGACGTTTGACGTGGAACTGAGTCTGCTCAGTCTCTTCGACCATCCCACACTGGAAGAAATGTCGGTGGAAGTGGAGAACCTTATTCTTGTGAAGATCGGAGCCAGAAATGGCGACGGGACCAGAAATTCACAAGCCGCTGTGCAGGAGAGCCAGTAGTGCTGTCGGGCGCAGAGCCGCAATCCCGCATCGAGGGCGCTGACTCGGCCCTCAGCCTCTACCATCTGCTTGATCCGAAGGTTCTCGCCAATCCCTACCCGTTGTTCCGCCGCTTACGCGATGAGGATCCCGTCCATTGGGATCCTTTTCTGCACGCCTGGGTCGTCACCCGCTACGTCGATGTTCTGGAGGTGTTGCACTCCTATTCAGCGAACCGCACACCCACCCCTGAGCAACTGGAATCCATGGGACTGGCGCACCTGAGCCCGATTGCGCAGCTCATGGTGCAGCAGATGCTGTTTATGGACGCCCAACAGCACACCCGCTTGCGCGGGCTGGCTTCGCGCGCCTTTACCCCCGCCCGCATTGAGGTTCTACGTTCGCACATGGGCGAGATCGTCGAACGATTGCTCGACAAGTTTGCCGAGCACGGTTCAATGAACGTAATTCCAGATCTAGCGGAGCCTCTGCCCGCAATCATTACCGCAGAAATGTTGGGTGTTCCGGTGGAGGACAGTCAGCGGCTCAAGAGATGGTCTGCAAATTTCGCAGAAATGCTGGGCAATTTCCAGCACAATCCTGAGCACGCGCAGACCATGCTGCGCACGGTTGAGGATATGACCGCATATTTTCGCGAGGCGGTCAGAGATGCCCGGCGGAATCCGCGCGAAGGCCTGATCCATTCGCTGCTCACGGCCGAGATCGGCGGAGACCGCCTGAGCGAAGAAGAGATCGTGGCCAATGTGATCATCACGATGGTTGGCGGTCAGGAGACTACGACGAACCTGATCGGCAATGGCGTGCTCACCTTGCTGCGCAATCCCGATCAGATGGAGAGATTGCGGGGCGATCTGTCGCTGATTCCGTCGGCGGTGGAGGAGATGCTTCGCTTTGAAAGCCCAAGCCAGCATACGGCGCGCCTGGCGCCCGAAGATTGCAAACTTGGCGGAAAACAAATTCGAAAGCGGCAAGCGGTGATCGCCGTAATGGCTGCTGCCAACCGCGATCCCGCGCGTTTCCCGAATCCTGATCACTTCGATATCGCCCGCGACGATAACCGGCATCTGGCTTTCGGGTATGCGGCTCATTTCTGTTTTGGCGCGCCTCTGGCGCGGCTGGAAGGCCAGGTCGTTTTCGAGTCGCTGTTGCGCCGGTTCCCGCGTTTTCATCTGGAACCACAGGAGCTGTCCTGGCGCACCAACCTGGGGCTGCGCGGTCTCACTTCCCTGAAAATCGGCCTTGATCGCCCCGGGCCAACAACAAAGGCTTTGTCGGCTCGGCAGGATGACGACAAGCGGCAGCAAAGCTCTGAGAGACTGGCCGGACAGAAGAGAGGGGATGCAGCGCCGCCATCATCGGGTGGGGGCGCATCTTCTTCAACGCAGGCGGAACGCCAACGGCGGCTGGCCGAATGGAACGATACTGAAAAACCCTACCCCGCGGATCGGTGTATCCACGAAATTATCGAAGAGCGCGCTGCCGTGACCCCGCACGCGATTGCGATCGAGGACGGATCGCGGCGGCTGTCATATGAAGAACTCAACCGTCGCGCCAACCAATTGGCCCGTTTTCTGCGCCACCAGGGAGTGCGGCCTGAAGTGCTGGTTGCAATTTGCCTGAAGCGCTCTCCGGAGTTACTGATCGCGCTGCTGGGCGTCCTTAAGGCAGGTGGCGCTTGTGTTCCGCTGGATCCTGACTATCCGAGTGAGAGGCTTTCTCTCATTCTGCAGGACTCCGCAGCTCCGATACTCATCACGCAGCCTGAGTTGCTCTCGACGCTGGGCCACACCGCAGCAAAGGTTGTTCATCTTGAATCCATCGGCGAACAGTTGGCGAGTGAAAGTTGCGAAAATTTGGACGTTGACACTACTCCCCAGAGTCTGGCCTATGTGATTTACACTTCGGGCTCAACCGGCAAGCCAAGAGGAGTACAGCTCACGCACGGCGGGCTGGTGAACCACGGGGTTGCTGCGATTGACCTGTATGGACTGACACCCTCGGATCGAGTGCTACAGTTTGCATCGATCAGCTTTGATATTGCCATCGAAGAGACCTTACCTACATGGTTTGCGGGCGGCTGCGTAATTCCTCGCGGCGAACACACTCCCCTTACGGCAGCAGAATTCCTACGATGGGTCGAGGCGCAAAAGATATCAGTGCTCGATTTGCCCACGGCTTACTGGCACGAACTGGTGCATGAGCTTGCCGAAAGCGAACAACACCGGCTTCCAGAAAGTCTGCGGCTGATTATTGTGGGCGGCGAAAAGGCCTCATCGTCCGCTTACTCGGCTTGGCTGAATGCGGGTGGCTCGCGCGTCCGCTGGATCAATACCTATGGTCCCACCGAGGCCAGCGTGATCGCTACGGCCTACGAGCCCGACCCCAAGAAGCCTTTTCCCGATAATCTCCCCATCGGACGACCGATTGCGAATGTCCGCCTTTATGTGCTGGATTCGGATCTCGAACCCGTGCCAGCCGGCAGCCTCGGCGAGTTGCATATTGGTGGAGTTGGACTGGCGCGTGGGTACCTGAATCAACCCGAGCTTACGGCGGCGAAGTTTATTGCTGACCCATTCTGCGGCCAACGCGACGCACGCCTATACAAGACAGGCGACATGGTTCGCAGGTTGCCTGACGGGAATCTCGAATTCGTCGGACGCATGGATTTCCAGGTGAAAATTCGCGGCTTCCGTGTCGAATTGGGCGAGATCGAGGCCGTATTAGAAAAGCACCCGGCGGTGGCGCAGGCGGTGGTAATTGCGCGGGAGGTGAGTGGCGGGAAGCAGCTTGCGGCTTACGTGATAACAGCTCCGAGAGGTGCTTCGAGCGCCGAACTTCGGGACTACCTGAAGAAGCAACTTCCCGAGTATATGGTGCCTGCGGACTTTGTCTTCTTGGCAAGCTTTCCTCTTACTCCCAACGGCAAGGTCGATCGTCGCGCACTGCCCGAGCCAGGGCCTGCCGAGTCGGACTCAGCTGCAAACTTTATCGCTCCGCGGGGCGAATTCGAAACGAAGATGGCGCGTCTCTGGATGCAGGTGCTGGGCAGGGAATCGATTGGCATCCGTGACAACTTCTTTGATCTCGGAGGACATTCGCTGCTGGCGTTGCGGTTGACCGCTCGAATCGAAAAGGAATTCGGGAAGAAACTCACGCTTACAGCCTTGATCCAGGCTCCAACCGTAGAAGAAATGGTGCGGCTGGTTCGGGCGGAGGATAGTTCGTGGTCGCCCCTGGTCGCCCTGCAATCGGCGGGAACGAAGCCGCCATTTTTCTTCGTACACGGCTTGGGCGGCACCGTCATGCGCTTTCACGCGTTGGCGCGACATATGCCGCTTGATCAGCCATTCCTCTGCTTTCAAGCGCAAGGCATAGACGGAAAGTTGCCAATTCTCGATCAGGTGGAGGACATGGCCGACCTTTACCTGCAACATCTCCGAAAGGCGCAGCCCGAGGGACCTTACTATGTGGGCGGATATTCCTTCGGAGGTCTTGTCGCTCTGGAAGTGGCTCGCCGGCTGGTGGAGTCGGGCCAGGAGATCGGATTGCTGGCCCTGGTGGATACTTATTTCGCGGGCCAGCAGTCGAATTGGTCGCTGGCTAGCCGTTTCTTTTCGTTATCCTCGGGCCAAAAGCTGGCGTACTTGAAAAAGCGCGCGACGCGTTACCGCCGCGGCATCAAGCGGCGAATTGACTCCCTATTTCTGCCCCGCGCGGTGAAGGCGGTCCGCGAAGCGTGTGCGGCGGCGGAACAGAAATATTGTCCTTCTATATATCCAGGCCCGGTGACCCTGTATCGGGCCAGGGAGAAGGCGCTGCGCGGCCTCGAGGGCGCCCAGAATGGCTGGCAACAGTACGCGGCGGGCGGACTGGAAGTTCATGAGATTGACGGCGACCACGGCAATATATTGAATGAGCCCAAAGTCCGGCAACTGGCTGCCATTCTGTGCGCCAGGCTGGATCAAGCGAGGTCAGAGCGTTTCGATGATGCGGGTGTAGGTTCTCTAAGTTCCCGTTAGCGACTCCGCCGCATTTTCCAGGTTTGCTGGTTTAGTGAGCGAAGGGGATCAGGATAAGGAGAGTTTGGTGTCGGTAAGTTTGCAGGATGAGACGAAAGCGGCCGAAGCAAAGCCGGCGGAATCGGAGCGCATATCCGTGTTTAGCCGCCGATTCATTGTCGAAATGTTTTTCCCCTGGGTAACCAAGGGTGGCCTGGCTCTTCTAGACTTCGGGCTCTACTCAGGATCGAATTTTCTGCTTGGAATTCTGTTGGCCCGTTGGATGGTACCCGAGCAATATGGGGCCTATGCCCTTGTTTTTAGTATTTTCATCCTGGTCTCTTTTCTGTATCAGGCTTTGCTGCTGGAGCCGCTTTCAGTTTTCTCCGGCACCACGTACAGCAAGAATCTGCGCGGCTATCTCAACTCCAACTTCTGGCTGCATTGGGGAGTCTCCGCCGTGATTTGCGTCGTCATGGGTGCGACGGCGATTGCGGCAAAAATATGGTGGCACTCACCAGCTTCGGCGATGGCATTTGCGGGGATGACCGCGGCCACTCCGTTTATTCTGATCCACGCTCTCGGGCGCCGCAGCTTTTATCTCAAGCTGTCTCCTGGCCCGGCTGCCTTCGGTTCCTCGTTCTACTGCGTGCTGGTCGTTTCCGGTTCCTTTTTAGTCTATAAACTTGGATGGCTCTCTGCATTCAGCGCCTTCCTGGTAATGGGCGTCGCGGCGCTGGTGGGCGGCGTCATTATGGTGTTCCAGTTGAACGCCAAGCTGGAGCCTGCGACGGCGCAGATGCATCTGCGGGAAACCTGGAAGAAGCACTGGATCTACGGAAAGTGGGCGCTCGGCACCTGCATCGTGGGCTGGATTCCGACCTATGTGTATATACCGCTGGTGAGTAGAATTTTCGGATTGGCCGTGACCGCGGAGTTGCGGGCGCTGATGAACCTCGGCGGGCCGGTATTGCAGAGCTATGCGGCGCTCTCCATGCTTTTCCTGCCCTATGCCGCGCGCGTGCAGGGAGAAGGGGGACGCCGGAGCTCGACCGCACTGACGCGCAAACTCACAGCGCTGTTTGTCGTGGGCGCAATTGCCTACTGGATCGTTCTGATTCCGCTGCGTCGTCCGCTGTTCAATCTGCTGTACGCCGGCAAATATATGGACGCAAGTTCGCTGTTGCCGTTGTTTGCCGCCGAGACGGTAATCTGGAGCGCGGCGCTGGGTCCAGCCATCATGCTGCGCGCCCTGGAGTATCCACGCTCGCTGTTTTTTGCCAATGGCGCCGCCAGTGTCGTTGCTGTCGTCTTCGGCATTCCCGCGACTCGCTATTTCGGCCTGCACGGGGTCATTTGGAGCATGGTGCTAGCCAACGTGCTATATGTTGCGGTTGCATTCATTTTGCTCGAGCGGAAGCTGGCCACTCTCAAGGTGGCAGAAACAACCATTGCGGTCCCGCGCCAGGCCGAAGAGGGTGCATTCTAACCTCAGGTAGTGCGGGTCTTCATATGCGTCGTCTGAACATCATTTCGGTGCACAATCGTTACCTGATGGCGGGAGGCGAGGACCAGGTATTCGAGTCTGAGTCGCGTTTGCTGGTTGAGCGTGGGCACCAGGTAACGCAAGTCGAAGAGCAGAATACCAATCCCGATACTATTTCCAGAAAGATCGGGATGGCCGTGGATTGCATATGGTCCCGGCGCTGGCACCACGAGTTTCGTCTCCTACTCCAGAAGGTCCGGCCCGACGTTGTGCA
>Ga0209166_10000838_pt1 | contig 29071 bp, 20 predicted proteins | sample Coa_R1_3_FD_187151 | JGI IMG/M metagenome (GOLD analysis project Ga0209166, IMG submission 187151) | Surface soil microbial communities from Centralia Pennsylvania, which are recovering from an underground coalmine fire - Coalmine... | ecosystem: Environmental > Terrestrial > Soil >...
GGTCGTCCGGACTGTTCACGCCGACAAACGCTAGCGCAACACCGCCGAGTCCTAGCGAAATCAAACGACGACCCTCTGGCGAAATCACGTAATACTGGCGCTTCGGAATGGCGCCTTGCACGATCTGGATCTCCCTGTCATTGAGGCCAACGGCTTCATACAAACGCCGCGACTGGACGTTCGCCGCTTCTGCGTTAGCGAGCAGGATTTTCGTAGGGCACGCTTCCATGACCACATCGCTGATCCCAGAATTAAAAATGTCGGAGAGATTCTGCGTGGCGAGAACGACGACCGCGTTGAGCTTACGGAGAGTTTTCAGCCAGTCGCGCAGGTATTCGCGGAATAACTCGTCCCGCAAATACACCCACGCCTCATCAAGAACAATAAGTGTGGGACGCCCATCGAGCTTTTTCTGAATTCGCCGGAACAGGTACAGCAACACTGCGACCGTGGCTTTGCTATTGCCATCCCCATACTTCATGAGATTGTCCATTTCGAACACCATCATGCGGCCGTCCCTCAATCCGTCCTTTTCCGCATCGAGGAGACGACCGAGCGGTCCGCTCAATGTGTAAACTTCGAGCGCCGAGCGAACTTCCTTGTTCTGCACTGTCGCCAGAAAGTCGGTAAGTGTCCGCCGCGGCGAGCCTTGCATTAACTTCATGGCGTCGGCGACGGCGTTTCGGTGCTGGGGTTTCATGTCGAGACCACCGAGTTTGCAGAGTTTTTCGACCCAACTATTTGCCCAAGCTAGGTCGCTGTCGTCAGTCAGGTCCGCCAGCGGATAAAACGACAAGCCATCGGTCTCACCGCCGAGATCGTAAAACTCCCCGCCGCAGGCCCGCGTCAGCACCGCGAGCGAGTACCCTTTATCGAAGGCGAACACCTGTGCGCGGGGATACCGGAAGAATTGCGCAACAATGAATCCCAGGAATGTTGATTTCCCCGAGCCAGGCGGACCCACCATGAATGTGTGCCCGATATCTCCACAATGCAGATTAAAGCGGAACGGAGTTGAGCCCGTTGTCGCAGCATACAAAAGCGGTGGACTCTTCGGTGGATAGAACGGGCAGGGATTTTCTTTGTTTCCAGCCCACACCGCGCTTATCGGAAGAAGGTCTGCCAGGTTCAGCGTGTGCAGGACCACGCGCCTGACATTGCGGTAGCCATCCCCAGGAAGGCTTCCCCTCCACGCTTCTACGCTATTCACGTCTTCGATCCGCGCAGAGAAGCCTAAGTTTTGGACGGTCTTTGCCACCAATGCGACGGCTTCGTCGACGCTGGCTTCATCCTCATTGCCGCAAATCACCGTTGTCGTGTATTGGGCGAACAGCACGTCCCCCGCGGCGGCAACGCTCATGGCCTCTTCCGCATCAACGCTCATTTCTTGTGCATGTAGGTTCACAGCGCCCGTCTGCGTTTGCATGATTTGGTCTTTTAGGCCCCGCATCTTAGAACGCCATTTCTTTCGGACCTTATCGAGAAACGAACGCGCTTCTTCCGGGTCCATGAGAATCGCCCGTGTGTTCCAGCGGTATTCGATGGGCAACGTATCGAGCGCCGCGAGAATCCCGGGGACGCTTGCCTTGGGGAATCCATCGATTGCAACCACGCGTAAGTGTTTGCGCCCAATGCGTGGCGTTAAACCACCCACGAAATCTTCGGTCGCAAGCATATCGTTCAGATACACCGGGAATTCAGGTAGCCGGATGGGATGATCTTTCCAGGCCACACAGCGATGTACGTAGCGCAGCAGCTCGTCGTGAACTACTGGATTGCCGGCGTCATCTTTCGTGCGTACCGCTCTCAATCGCGTCACAGCGAACAACGATTTGAAAACATCCTCGAAACTCGCAATGCGACTCTTGAAATAGTCCACGATGCGCGCGGCATTCCCCCGCTTGTCCTTCATTCCCTCAAACATCCAGCCTTTAATCTTTTCTTCCCGCGCGATAGGAGGAAGGTAGGTCAGCGACAGATAGTAGTCGCTTTCGAAATGCGCGCCCTCGGACATGAACTGCTCGCGACGCTCATCGTCGATGATCCTTGTAACCGAGTCCGGGAACTCTTCATATTCGGGATAACCGGGAGCAGGGGAGCGAACGCTGTCACACTGCACCATCCAGCCTCCGCCAAGGCGGAGCAGGGCTCCCAAGCGTCCGCTCAACGCGGCCATCTCTCCGTTCGTCGCGGAACCGAGATCCGGTCCTTGAAATTTCCATGCTGCAAGCAGTCCGCCGTCCTGCTGCAAGAGAACTCCGTCCTCAATCAAGGAGTCGTACAGAAGAAGGTCAGCTAATCCAATCGCGTGACGGCGCTGTTCAACAAGAGGCATGGTCTATCTCCAATTTGCAGGGGTCGTCGTGGAAGGAGCAGACATCCGGCTCTTGGCGGGATAAAAATCCCGATACCCAATGTGCCGGATGTAAACATGACGCAAGAGAGGGTCTACCTTCGCCATTCGCGCGAGAACCCCCACAGCGATCAGCCACAGAACCAAGCCGCCAAGAATGCTCCACCACTTCATGACAGCAAAAACCAACATCGCCGCGAGGATGGCGGAGACCAAAATCAATTCGCGGTCCCCGCCCATCAGCAATTGCGGCCGGTTTGCCGATTCGTGAAACGGTACTTCCCGTGGTTGGTCCATGCTTAAACGACCGCCGCGCCTACCGCGAACAAGCCTCCCAGCAAGGCAGCCGCAGAAATGATGAAAGCTATTGCACAGACGGCATACACGGCACGGCGGGCAAATTCATTCCACTCACCTCCGAACACCAGCGTCACGCCGATGGCCACCAACGCGATAATCGCGATTGCCCCGGCTACGGGACCGCTCAACGACTGTTGCAACCTTGTTAGCGGTTGTTCCCACGGCAACGCCTGTCCGCCCGCCGCGGCGGAGGCAGGCAGACTGAGAATTGCCGACGCCAGGGTGAGCAAGCCTGTGTGAGCTACGAGACGCCGCCATTCCACTTTTCTCCCGGATACTTTCATTTTGTATTTCCTTTCGTTCTGAAATTTATGACCTGCCACCACTCGCTCCACTAACGGCAAACCACAACACTAGTGCAACGAATCCTGAACACAGGAGCCCCGTCGCAAACAACACCACCAACGTCCGCCGGGTTGTGTCCGGCAGATTCAGCAGCGTGGTGACGAGCACACCCGAAAAACCTAAAACCATAACCGCCAGCGCGACGCGCTCAGCTCCAGGGAAAATCATCCGCGACATTCCCGTGCCAGGAAGGAGAGAAAGAGCTGCACTAGCAAGCATCGCGGCGACTGTGACGAACAACACGCACGAAAAAGCACTTGTGTCACGCACCGAATCTATTCCGCTCTGCTGTTTCTTGTTTTCCATGAGGCTTCCTACACATACTCCAGCTTGTAATCTCCGTCGCGGTACCCAGTGACTACCGCGACCTCGCGGACCTTCCGACCCGCGCGAATGCTTGGTTCGCCATCCACGAAGACGACCACATTCACAGCTTCGGCTATCAATTGCTGTTGGGGAGCCGCAGTCGCTTCCGCCACCAAACTTTCCAAGCGAATCAGTGCGCCGTGCGCGTCGTTTGCATGCACGCTTGCCGCACCACCCGGATGTCCTGTGTTCCACGCTTTGAGCATGCTCAACGCTTCCGCACCCCGCACTTCCCCCACGACAATCCTTGTTGGCTTCAACCGCATGCAGGCCCTCAGGCAATCGAGCATCGACACTCGCCCGACTGCGAGCAGCGCGACTGAGTTCTTTACGTTGCATTGCAATTCGGGCGTATCTTCGATGATGAGGACACGGTCGTTCGGTGAAATCCACGCCAGTTCATCAAGGACAGCATTGATGAACGTCGTTTTGCCCGAACCGGTTGATCCGGCAACAAGAATATTTTTCCGCTGCTCTATCGCGGCGCGGATTACTTCCAGGTGGCGCTTCCCGCGCACCGACTCCAGAAAGTAATCGCGACGACGCTGAAGGTTCAGCGCATCGCTCTTGTCCGTGAGAATTCCGTCGATCTCATACTCGTTCAAAGTGAATACGCAATGCGGCCGTTGCCTAATGGCAAATACCGGATACCGCACCACTGGAGGGATCAAACCCTCGAAGCGGCTTCCATCCGTGGGCAGCTCTGTTTCGAGAATGGGGTTTTCGTGATTGATGACCGTATCGCGAATCGCGGCGATAGTGCCGAACGCACTCAAGGCTTGTGCGGTGGGCATTTTGCCAACAACCCGAAAATCCTCGTGAGTCCGCTTGACCCACAATTGCCCATCGGGATTCAGCAAGATGTCTTCGGTGCCATGATCTTGAAGGCAGGAGGAAACCAGCGGTCCGAGTTCCCGGATCAGTTTTTCATTTCGTCGTTCGGTGACTTGTTGAAGTTCGTGCATCGAGCCCCGCCAATTCGCGCGATCATCCAAATCTGAATCTATCGTGGTGTTTGACCACCTATGCTACTATACATACAGCACCATCTAAGTACGCCGATTATTTGTGGCTGTCAAGTCAAAAGATGCCTACCATCAAAACCACCGAAGCCGTCGAGAAGCAGGCTCGCGCCATGAGCGCAAGCGCTTTCGAGGTTGGACTCTTTGATCCGACCGCTGAGCAAGGAGTGATGCTCCCCCGCGTCTGGGACGTCGACACGTTGCTTCGCTCCGTGTCTTGGCTGCGCTTAAAGAATTCACAAGGCCGGAATATCTATATCCGTCCGCGCGGCGAACACGCTCTTTCGCTTATCGACGACGCCAGCCCTCAGACCATCGAGCTGTTGAAATCAGAAGGCTTTGCTCCAGGGGTGGTTATTGAAACATCTCCGAGCAACTTTCAAGCATGGCTCTGCCATGGGCAGATCCTGTCAAAACAAGTTTCTACGATTGCAGCGAGACTGCTGGCGTCACGCTTTGGCGGTGATCCTGCTTCGGCGGATTGGCGGCACTACGGAAGACTTGCGGGGTTTACGAATCGCAAAGACAAATATCGAAGGAAGGATGGAACCTTTCCTTACGTGAGGCTGCATGAGGCTACGGGAGCGGTGTATTCAAAAGCGGTCGTATTTCTCGCAGAAGTCAGAACCCTATATGAATCGGAGCACTCCAAGTCTCCTCCTCGCGTCTCTTTCCGGCGCCCGAGCCTGTGCCGTTGTAGTCTCAAGAGCATCGAGGACTTCCGAGCGAAGCCAATCTACGACGGCGACCAGACGCGCGTGGATCTCGCCTATGCAGTCTACGCTTTGGCCCACGGCGTCCCGGAGGACACGGCACGGCAGGCGCTTACTTCGCGTGACCTTTCGCACAAAGGAGATAGGAAGCGGCAACAAGAATATATTGATCGCACGATTAGGAAGGCTCGGGAGCGAATCGGAGACAATCGGAAAGACTAAAAACCTTATCTCCAAAACTTAACATTCTTCCCGCACCGCACTGTGGTACCCAAATCGAAGAGCTCGCGGGCAGTCGCCTCGCAACATCGGCCCAACCTCCGCGCACCACGTCCCCCTTTTCCCTACACGTTTCCTCCCAATATGCGCCACAGCCCATTGTGATTCATGGTGCCCCTTGAAACCCCAGGCGCGCTTCTGGAGGGCCTCCGTTGCTTAACGGCTTTCCGCCCGCTCCAGACACGCAAAGAGTTTCATGGAAAAACCATGTGGAGATTCCTGCTCATAACTGACTTACGACTATCAGAAGACCACGGCCAGAATGTTTTCTGGAGGACGTTACGGTTGGATGGCAACTTGATCCGAGGACACTGCTGGAACTTGGACATGACTTGCGGCGATGCTTTTTCTATGTTTTGCCAGACGAGGTACGGGCTTGGGTTGTGGGGCTGAATCAGCCCGCACGACTGGAGCCGGGCAAACGCCGAACACAGGGCAAAGCAAGGGTCGCCAGGGCGACCACAAAAGGAGCGCGAAGATCAGCGTAAACACCAAAAACGTTTTCCGAAATGCCGGTTGCGTGGCGCACTTATGATCGATATAAAACAGCAGTGCAAGGAAAGATCTCATTTCAACATCCTCGCAAGCAGCACTCCTAAACCAACACCGAGCACCAAAAGGCCGCTCGCCAAAACCACGCCAATTGCGACCCAACGGCGAACCGCGGAACGTGTGTATGCGCGGTTCAACTCTACAATTAATTCTCGCGCGTGCAATCGCCCAGCGTCAATATCCTTCTGAATCTCCTCACGCACGGCGACTCCGGCCTTCCGCGCCTCCCTTTCAACACTTCCCAACGCTTCGCTTTGTGCTGAGCGAAAACCCGCTTCTATGCCGGCGACCATTTCTTCTGCGCGGGCTTCGATACTCCCAATCACCTGCTGCAACACCACTTCGTTCATCGTCACCAAGAGCATCGCAGGATCATCCGGCCTAAGCAGCATCCCGTGACGCGCTGCGACTTCTGCGGTTATCCGTTTTACGTCGAGCGCGACTACTGGAGGCATTGGACATTCCCTCTTGTTCACACACGTTTTCATTGAACGAATGGAATTGCGTCCAACTGTTCGAAGAGGTCGCGTTGCACAACCCGCAACCTCTGCTTCGCCATGATCGTAAAACCACTTCCATTCAATGCTTCGTCGAAAGTCATTTTGTTGCAAATCATCTCTTCGACATCCCGGCCAAAGGTGTCCGCCGTGCGCCGAACGATCGCCACGGTGCCATGCACTTTACCCGCATGCTTCCTACATACTGCCATGTCCCTGAAAAGCGATCCGGCCGGCAGCACCGCGCCAAAATATTCATTCAACCAGACGACTATATTCTTCTCCCGCGTAGTTTCGGCCAGTTGCTCGAATCCAGCTAGCGTGTCGTTTAGCGACTGGCCTCCAGTAATAACCGAATGAACGAACACCCGTTTGCCTCTCTCCCGCAAATAATCGAGCGCGTGGTTTTCTAAGATATAGTGCCAGAGAGGAATAAAAGTGGACGCCCCTGTGTCCACAACGAACGTGCCGCTCTCTGTAAGAAACCGCTCCATGAGCAGATCGAATTCACGTTGGTCGACGCTCCCCTCTTTCAAGAGATTCAGGCAGCTCACCGCCAAACCCCGGTATTCGGACAGCGTCTGATTCACTGGGTCCGCATCAATGCCGCGCACATCCTGCCCTTTCGACAATAAATACTGCGACAGGATCGCGGAGATCAGGCTCTTTCCAACCCCGCCTTTGCCTTGCAGCAAGATGTGAATCGATCCTCCACCGTTGGCATTACCGATTGTGTTTGTCATTGGAGTCCTCCGCCCTGTCCACTGGCGTTTTCATATTCCGTGTACCCCGCCAATGAAAACCAGGCCTGTTTTCTTCAAGTCGTTTTAGATTCGCAAACGGGTCCCGCCCTTCAACTGCTTCCACTTTTGTTTCTGGCAGTGCTTGCGCCTCAAGAGGCTTATCCTGTTTCCCCCAGTTGCTGGCCGCGGTTGGTTTCCTCCTTCTGGCTCGCCATACTGCCTTGTGAAAACTGTGGTAGCTCATTTGCAGACCTTCGCTTGCGAGTGCCTCCCAAATCTTTTTGAAACTCTGGCCCGAATTCACTGCCGCTTCTATTCCCGGAAGTAGAGAACGAACAAGGGCGGCTTTTCTCTCAGGCGCGTCCCCGGCTAGTTTGTCCAGACATTGGCGGTAGTGTTTTTGCATTGACACGCCTTTTCATGCTGCTGTACATATAGCACCATGCCGAGCCGATGTAAAGTATGAAAAGACTCTCGGTCGGCAAAGTTAGACGGAAGGCGGCCGCATTCGGCAAAAGTAGCCAAGAGTCGGCATTAGTCAACCGCAAGTCGGCAGACTTCGGCTGACGAGGACAGTAGTAGACCGAAAGTCGGCACTTGTCGGCGGAAGTCGACACTCTTCAACCGGAGTAGGAGCAGCGTGCATGGAATGCAGGCGGATTATCAGGGACGGACACACGTATTGGAACATAAAGGGTTGTGGCGACGCTGCGCGTGTTTTTACAGGCAAGTTCTTCTTTTTCAGAAGGAAGGGATGTGGCGACTTTTGCCCGAAACGTGGCACAAATGTGCCACCACATCTTCTTCCACGTTTCTCGACACTTCGACAGTCTAAATGGGAGGAAATCTATGGCAAAACCCAGAACCGAACGGAGTCTGCTGTTTCCGAGCAAAGAATTCCGAGAGCAGGTAAGGAAGGCGTCGAAGGACCGGGGCTTCCGATCCGAACAGGCGTTCATTCTCGCCGCTTGCGAACGCGAGATTCGCAGGGGCGATAACACCGAAGCCGTAACGCAGTTTGAGGCACGGGTGGCCGCGACGCTTACCAACCTGGCGAAGCAGGGGCAAAGTCTTCACACGCTTGCGCAAGCACAGGTTGCTCTAACAGACGTGTTGCTGAAGTACGTCATTACTTGTGTTGTGGAACCCCCCGACGACGCACTCCCCGCGGCACGCGTTCGCGCCAGGCTGCGGTATGAAAAGCTGGTGCGCGCCGCGGCGAAGGAGATCTCGAACAAAAACAGGGACACTCTCCGGGAGATGCTAGCCGATGAATGACGAACCACCAGTGCGATTGCGACCGAGAAAGTCAAAACACGGGCCAAACGACAATCCCCGTAAGTACATAGGTGTTCTCCGGTCGATGCTTCGTCTCGTGCAGATGTCGAAGCAACGACATGAAACGCGTAGCAGATATCTGGACGGCGGAAGTGCCCGTGCGCCCCGCACGTTCAATCAGCGCGTGGCCGTCCGGGTCAACTACTCTGCAAATAAGAATCCAGGTCAGTGGAGGGCACACGGAAAGTACGTGGCCCGCGAGAGTGCGACGCAGGGAGGAAGGGCGGCCGAGGCAGGGTTTAATGCGACCGATCAGAAGCTAGACATCGCAACCACGCTCGACAATTGGCAGAGTGCTGGAGACGAGCGGCTCTTCAAAATCATCGTGTCTCCTGAGTTTGCTGACCGCTTGAACCTTCAGAAATACGCCCGCGAGTTGATGCGACGGATGGAGCGCGACCTAGGGACTGAAATTGAGTGGGTCGCTGCCGTCCACCACAACACCGAGCATCCCCACGTTCACATCGCGGTTCGCGGAGTTGACGAAGAAGGAAGGCCGCTTCGCTTGCCGAGGGAATATATTCGTGAGGGCCTGCGAGGGCGAGCCGAAGAAATCGCTACCGAAGCTCTGGGGTATCGCACCCCCGCACACGCTCAAGAGGCGCAGCGCCGCGAAATAGCTCAGAACCGGTACACATCTCTCGATCGCATCCTGCAACGCTGCAACTATGGCTCCTCGACCCATTTCGAGGTGACTGCAAATCCGAATGACGACGCCCTGTCGGAGTCGGCCCAGATTCTCCAGAAACAGGTTGCCGCACGGCTTATGCACCTTCAAACAATGGGCCTCGCGCAATTCGTTGCGGCGCATAAGTGGCGTGTGCAGGCGGACTTCGAAAAGGTACTCCGCACGCTACAACAGAGTGCCGACAGGCAAAAGATGCTCGCGGCGCATGGCGCACTGGTTTCCGACAAGCGCCTTCCCCTCCAGGTCACGACGCTCCGCCAGCTTCAAAGTGTGGCCGGCCGGGTACTTCTCCACTCTGAAGATGAACAAACTGGGAAGCGCTACCTACTAATCGAGGGCACGGACGGGAAAGTGCACTTGATCTATCACACCGAGGCTATCGAGGAGGCCCGCAAGCAAGGAAAACTCACGGTCGACAATTTCATTCGCATCGAGAAACGATTCGCGAAAGGGAAGCCTGTTTTGCATTTGGACGATATGGGTGATGCGGTTGCGCTCCTCCAGAACTCTCCGTACTTCGAAAAGGAAGCGGAGCTCTTACTTCGGAAGGGCATTCACGATGTCCAGCCGGTATGGGGTGGATGGCTCGGACAATACCAAGCAAAGCTGCAAATCACGTTACACCACGCTGAAACACGTAAGCGGGGAGACTCGGGACTCTCAAGGTAGGATATTGACATTCCATCCCTTCATGGTGCTATATGTATAGCTACAGTGAATAGCAGGTCAGAGAAAGCCGATTTTCTGACCGCTTAAGGGAGGTTTTTCGATGAATACCGACAACGCAGCAATTCGACAGGACCTAATCGAGAATTCCGTGGACCACCAAGTCTCCACTCTCACAAGCTCCGCGACTTCGCCTGGACAACTGGAAACGCTTCTCAACTCGGAACTGGATCACGATCTTATCGAGTGGCCACGCCAATACCTGGAAACGTATCTCGATTCCGATGCGACAGGCCGCGTCCCCCTAAACCCCGAGCAACTCCAGGACGTTCTCGAAGCGGCCTTTGACCGTGACGGAACAGCCGCCCGGAATTATCTCGAGGAGTTGGACGGTGAACGCGGGCCGACGAACCTTGGAGACTCCAGGCTCCAAATCGTAACTAGACGTGGTGAAGGGAAAGACAAAGGCTACGAGCTGCTTTTCGACCCGACTGACAGCCAGGACCTGAAACACCTGATCGAGCAATTAGACATTCGGGCATGGGAGAAACAGAACGCGCAGCCCACTCTCGCTCTCGAAACAAAACCGGGTATCGAACGACGCGAGACCACTGCATCTGTCGCGACGCACCAGCCCGGAAGCGGAGCCGTGGAGATTCACGACAAAATTACGGGTACCGATGTCCGTAAGTTGCTTGGCGGTGGCGAGTTGCCCGCAGGTCTCCAGTCCGCATTGAAAAAGATGGGCCCGGATGCACGCGTTAAAGATGCACAAACCGATAGCGGAATCTACCGCGGTGCGATCACCGGCGAAACTGATAAAAAGCTCATTCAACAAATTACTTCGCGGATCGTGGTTCTCCATCCGAAAGACCTTCTCGACATACTCCCTGCTGTGGGCGAAAACGTACGCATTGCCTACAGCAACGACAGGGCCAGCGTCGTCCCAGTCAAGGACAGGAGCAAAACGCAGGAGGTGGGACGGTGAATCAACTAACTGCTTACCGAAAGCCAACAGACCCCGGCTACGTCGGTGGGTTCTATTGGCCGCCAACAATCGTAGGTTTTATCGGCCTCTTCTTGACAAATGTAATTGCCACTCAGTTTGTGGCTTGGCGCTTCGAGAATCAGCCCGCACTCGGTCCCGCCTTGCTCCGCATCGGCTCGTTCTCTTTGTACGCACCTTATAAATGGCTCGTGTGGGTATGGACGGAAGGCGGCACGGCAGATATTACAATCAAACTTCCACTGCTCATCGGCGCGGGCATCATTGTGGGCGGGTCGTTCGCCTCTGGCGCCCTCTTTTTTCTCCTGAATCTCGCGCACACGAAGGCGCTCTCGAAAAACACCGAGGACCTTCACGGTTCCGCGCGATGGGCCACCAAAGCCGATATCGAGGAAACCAATCTCATTCAGGCAAAGCAGGGCGTGTATGTCGGAGGCTGGCACGAAAAGTCAATCAAGCACCTCCACTACTTACGACACAACGGCCCGGAACACATCCTTGCGTTTGCTCCCACACGAAGCGGCAAGGGCGTGGGCATCGTCATTCCAACACTCCTAGCGTGGGCGGAGAGCACCGTGGTCTACGACATTAAGGGGGAGAATTGGGCAAAGACAGCAGGTTTCCGCAGCCAAGCTGGGCAAATCTGTTTTAAGTTCTCTCCGGTAGAGCCTGAGAGTTCCTCTCGATTCAATCCACTGGCCGAGATTCGCCTCTTTACGGACCGCGATGTTTCCGACGCTCAAAACATTGCGAACATGCTCGTGCGTACGGGAGAAGACAGTCCACAGGAACGCTACTGGCAGGACGCAGCCGCGTCGATTACCACCGGGATGATCCTCCATGTGTGCTACGCCGCCGCACTCGACGGTAGGCAAGCGTCTCTCAGCCAGCTCGCCGGCGTCTTTACTCGACCCGGTTTCAATTTCCGCGAAACCCTGACTGAGCTTCTCACTTACACACACGACAAGGACAACGCGCACGGTTGGCGGCTTCCCACGGGTGAAGCGACGCGCACCCATCCCGTCGTAAAAGAGAAAGTCCAAGAAATGCTGGACAAGGAGGACAAGGATTTCTCCGGCGTCCTGTCCACGGCGAAGACGGCACTCACGCTTTACAGCGATCCACTTGTTAGCCGCACCACTTCCGTTAGCGACTTTACGATCCAAGACCTCGTGAACCATGAACGGCCTGTATCGCTCTACCTCGTTGTGCCGCCGAGCGACAAGATTCGGCTTCGTCCGCTCATGCGCCTGATCTTTACCATGATCGTTAACCGGCTCACCGAAAAACTCGATTTTCAGGGCTCCGAGCAACTCCGCAACAAACATCGCTTGCTGTTCCTGATTGACGAATTCCCGTCCCTCAAGCGCATGGAGATTTTCGCGGACGCGCTTTCCTACATGGCCGGGTTTGGGTTAAAGGCATACCTGATTACGCAGGATATTCGCCAAATCGTGGACGAATACGGGCGCAACGAGAGCATCGTCAGTAATTGCCAAGTTCGCGTTGCTTTTGCGCCCAACCAATACGACACCGCCGAACTCCTCAGCAAAATGACGGGGACACAAACAATTAGGAAAGCCTCTTTCAATTTCTCAGGATCGCGGATGTCTCCCGTCCTTGACCGCGTCAGCACGCACATGGACGAGATAGAGCGTCCGCTCATGACACCGGACGAAATCATGCGCTTGCGGCCGCCGAAAAAAGAGCGCGGCGGCAATCAGGAAAAAATAATTGCCCCCGGCGATATGCTTATTTTTGTCTCCGGGCACTACCCTATTTACGGCACGCAGATCCTCTATTTCTTTGACCCCATCCTGCGCTCCCGCGCTGAAATCCCTCCGCCGACAAAGTTTTATTCCATTCACAACGGAGGGCTTTCGGCCCAGGACCCACTCCCGGACTTCGCACCTCGCCCGAAACCAACGTCGGGACCACGCCCAAACCGCCGTCTGCCGGCTTCGTCTGGCGGTGGCCCTGGCGCAGACTCGCCGATCGACCAACCGGCACCACCTCCGGGCTCTGCTCTCAAGCGATCCCCAGGTTTGTTTGACAGCTTGGATTTGAATTCGGAGCGATGAGCAATGCAGGAAAACCGCTTTCAACTCGCCGGTTATCTCGCAGCGAAACCGACGCTGCGCTACTTGCCTTCCTCCATGCCGGTTGCCAATGCCCGACTTGGACAAACGTATCGTTTCCCGCGCAAAGACAAGCCTGCTGACCACACCAATTGGTTCAGCCTCGTCTTCTACGGGGATTTGGCGATCCTCGCGACCGAACTTGAGAAAGGCACAAACCTTTACGTCGATGGAACCTTCGACCAACGGCCCTTCGTCGGGCAGGACAAATACACGCGCTATGTCTATGAAGTCACAGTGCACAAATTCTTCGTAGTTGGTGGCGCGGGGCAAGCCACACCAGCTCCGCCTAAACCGCACGCCACACTACCGAATGAGGTCACGACCGATGGCGCTCCGTCTATCGAATCCTCTGAAATTCAAGATACCTGGCTCTTATGAACTACACCATCGACTCCGCCTCGCAGTTCTCTGGTCCTGCCTGCTGGGATCTCCCTTCTTTCTCGGGCTTATTGCGGGCTGGGTTTTCGGCATCCGCGTTAATCTCACTCCCTCACTACCGCTTGGCTTCTACATCACCAGCAATTCGTCAAACGCAAAACTTGTTGAGTTCTGCCCGCAAGGAAACGCGGCTTATATCTCGCTCACCCGCCAATATCGCACCGCAGGAGCTTGCCCCGATGGCGGCGCGCCGCTTCTCAAACCAGGCGTCGCGTTTCCCGGAGACGAAGTGGAGGTGAGCGCAAATGGAATTCGAGTCAATGGACAATTGCTTCCCAACAGCGCAGGACGTTCCCGCGACCACCTCCAACGCCCCCTCGATCCGTGGCCCTATGGCACCTACAAAGTCGAACCGGGAACCGTGTGGGTCGTGTCGTCGTTCAATAGCTACAGCTTCGACAGCCGCTATTACGGCGCGATTCCAACTTCCGCGATTCGGCACCATCTCCGCCCACTTTGGACGTTCGCTACAGAAGTTCCTCGGCAGTAGCGTTACTCTTCCTGCCGTTGCCGCCACGACCGCTGCGGCCGCGTGGAGCGGACACCTTGCGGCAATTCCTTTATCCCTTGTTGCTCCGTTACTTGTCTATCACGCGAAATCTAGAAAGCACGCCTATGCTTCGATGTTTAGCTACTACGCGGCGGCAAGCTGGCCGCTCATCCCTGGAGCGCGCGCTTTCTTTGGAGTCCAGGGCACTCCGCTCATTGGATTGTTACTTTGCTTGGCCGCCGCGGCCCTTCTGGCGTTGCCGTGGGGTTTGCTCTTCACGCGCGGACGGGACAGAGCTGCATGGGCCGTGCCGCTCTGCATTCTGCTCACTGCGATGCCGCCGCTTGGGATCATCGGATGGGCTTCGCCACTTCTTTGCGCAGGTGTTCTTTTTCCCGGCTCTAAATGGTTCGGACTGGCGCTAATCACCGTCTTTCTGATTGTCTTCCGCTTCAAGCCAGCGCTGAGTATCGTCAGTTTGGCGCTGTTTGCAGTCGTCTTTCATTTCCAGTACACGCAACCGCAGGTCCCTGCAGGATGGGAAGCCGTCAACACAAACTATGGGGGCACAGGACAGGGGGACCCCGACATCACGACCGAATACAACACGGCCCAAACCATGCAGACAACGATTCTCGAGTCGCATGCGACCGTGCTCCTCTTCCCAGAACATCTGCTCACGCAGTGGAATGAATCCACGGATGCTTTTTGGGGAGACACTTTAACCGCGCTTGCTTCGCAGCACCGCACAGTGCTTATGGGAGCTGGAATCAACCCACCAGGCACTTCGAGAAATCCTTTTGCGCAGAAGCGGTACTTGAATGTGCTGCTCGCACGAGGCGAGCAAAATACTGCGCTCTATCAAGAGCGCATTCCCGTTCCAATTGCAATGTGGAGGCCCCTCAGTGATCACGGGGTGCCACTGAAGCTCTTTGCCCGCGGAACAATCCGCATCTACAATCAAAACGCCGCCGTACTTATTTGTTACGAACAAATCCTCGTGTGGCCGTTTCTTTCTTCCGCTCTCGAACATCCGACCCTTCTATTGACCGCCTCGAATGACTATTGGGCCAAGGACACCCGTATCCCGGCGATTCAGCAATCAAGCGCTGCGAGCTGGGCGCGACTATTCCATCTTCCCGTGCTTTCGGCTTCGAACTTCTAATGCACATTGCAAGAATCATTCTCGCAACTCTCTTCACTCTCGCCGGCACGGCTTCGTCTGCACAAACGGGAACGGCGAACCCCAACACAAAGATTTCGCCTACTTCGTTTCAAACGCTCGCGCAAACCTGTGCGGCGAACGTCCCGGTCAGCACCCTCGAAGCTATCGCCCGCACTGAGTCTGACCTTTACCCGTACGCCCTCAGCATCAACCGCCCCCACCAACTCGCCCGACGCCAAGGATGGAATCGCGCCACCATCACCCTTGAAAGGCAGCCTGCATCGCTCGAAGAGGCAGTCGCGTGGACCAAATGGCTCCTCGGGCAAGGCATCACCGTGAGCATTGGGCTGCTCCAGGTGAACAGCGAGCACGCTGCGCATTTGCATCTCACCGCTGAACAACTGTTTGACCCTTGCACTAATCTCCGTTCAGGTGCTGCGCTTCTTTCTGCCACCTACACAACAACAGCTCGAATCCAGGGTGAAGGCTTCGCCGCTCTCGATTCCGCGCTTTCGTACTACAACACAGGATCTCCTACAGCCGGACTCACCAACGGATACGTGCAGCAGGTCAAACGACACGCAAAACCTTCTGGAAACTAACACTGATCCACCTCCGCGATTAGAACAGTTCCACCGCAAATTCCCTTCTCCGCAAGAGGCTGCGCCCGGTCCCGCGCTTCTTCCGTCAAGGGTTTCCGCTTCTCTCCAATGAACGGCTTACCCCGCCGCCCTTGACGGCGCGCGCGTCCGTTCGCAATGAGCCCGCTATGAAGGGAATTTGCTTCTTTTTTCGAGCAGCAAAACCGCTCGAAAAGGGAATAAGGAGAAACGATAATGACAAATACGCAAGAGCATGCAACTTGGGGAGAATTGCTTCACAGCGCAGTCCGCACGCCCGGAAAACTTCTCGCGGCGTACACCGCATTTCACAACTACTCGTTTGGTAATGCAATGCTCGCCCTCGAACAATGCATCAGCCGGAAAATCGAACCGGGTCCGCTCAATAGTTATAAGGGCTGGCTAACGCTCAAACGGCAAGTGCGCAAGGGTGAGAAGGGCCTCTGCCTCTGCATGCCCGTGACTTACAAAAAGCGCACCGCTAGCAAGGCAATACCGGAAACAAAGGAAGAAAGTGAAGAGATTCATGACGAGGTGCGGCAATGCTTCGTTTTCCGTAACTATTGGTTTGTCCTGGCTCAGACCGAGGGGGAAACAATTTACGAGCAGCAGCCGATCCCTGGTTTTGACCTAGACGCCGCGTTGCAATCGCTCAATATCACGCGCACACGATTTGATGAATTGAACGGCAATGTGCAGGGCTTCGCGCATGAGCGGGTGATAGCCGTTAGCCCAATCGCAGCGCTTCCGCTCAAGACGACTCTGCACGAAATCGCCCACGTCGTCCTCGGCCACACGACTTCTCAAAGGCTTGTTGACCTAGAACGGATTGACCGGAACATCCGGGAAGTAGAGGCTGAAACCGTTGCTCTCATCTGTTGTGAGTCGCTCGGGTTGCCCGGCGCAGAAGCCGCTCGCGGCTACATTCAACATTGGCTGCACGGCGAGAAAGAAATCCCAAATCAGTCCGCCGCGCGGATTTTTACCGCCGCACAAACAATCCTAAGAGCGGGCAGTTCGAATGAGGGGAGCCAATAAGGCCCCCTCATTCATTTAGTTTCGATTATTGATTCTTAGCTATCATTTGATGTCGTTGTGGACCGTATCATATCCGTGAAGCTCTTCCCGTCGAAAGCCTCAAATACCACCTGGTCCACCCGTTGGTAGTGCCATTTGTGTCCGGTAGCGACCGACACGCGTTCGCACCACAGTTTTATTGCTTCATCCTTTATTGTGGTACCTTCCCAAACGCGTCCTTTGGTCTCAATGATCCAGTTAACATCGCCCTGACTGGTCTTCTGCACAACCACCCAGTCAGGATGGTAGAACCCAATAGCGCCGCTGGGTTTAAGATAGTCGACTCGGAACTGTGTGCCAGACTCTCCCTGCTCTGTAGTACCAAGGGACGCAAAGCGCAGCACGTCATTCGCGCCGTCCACAAACTGAGCGAACCGACGCTCGAAGTCATTGAAGGTTGCGACATAGTTGAAGATGGTCTTTTTGGCCACGAGGGGTGGCAAATTGCGCCGCCAACTGAATGGCTTGGTTTGGGAAAGGTGGAAATCGGCCCTGTCAAATTCAATTGCGAGCCGTTCCAAGGTTAATTCAGAGATCTTGCGCGCCAGGTACTTTGCTATTCCTTCCTGCAGTTCCAATCGTGCAAGATGGGACCGGAGTGCGATTTCCTCCAAATTGACCGTTCGGCCAAAGCAACGTAGACCCACGTAGTCCCGCACCATTGGGTACAGTTCGGCAAATCGGTTCGGCAGCTTTGCGCGGTCAATGACCTTGTTAGTTATCGATCCTAGTAATTCCTGCGCAGATGGTAGCTCGCTTGCGGCGATGTCGGCATGGTGCACCTCAGTCTCCGTCGTCGCGAACTCCAGTTTCAGTTTCACACGGAACTGCGCTGTCAGGTCCTCCTGTTCATAGATCGCCGCCAGGGCGGTCACATTCATATCCGAGAGCTTGCGCACATCGTGAACTAGACTGGGCTTGGTGATTGGAATGGCAATGTCATGTGCCAGCCGCTCCTTTACCGGCGAGATGATCACTGGCGGGGGTGGGTCGGACTTAGTGCTCGCAACCCCGACGCCTTCGGCTTCTAGTTGATTCCTCAAGACCTGGAGAAGATTGCGAGTGCCAAGAACCTCTAGAGTCTGGGTTCGGTCCGGACTTACTTCGGTCATCAGCCGCAGGCCACGTCCAATCACCTGCTCAGGCAGAATCTCCGCTCTCGCGGTAAATGGCCGCAAACCAAGAACCACGGTCACATTGCGTACGTCCCAGCCTTCGCGCAACATCATCACACTTACGATCGCCTTAGTCTTGTTCTGGGGCTGGTCGATGTCACGTGCTACCTCTCGGGCCCTCTCCAAGTCCTTCTTCGTGATTTCACCTTCGGAGTCTGTATGAATGACTAGGACCTCTGACTCCTTGAAGCCGAATTCTTTCGTCTTCCACAGGTACTCGCCGAGTGCGTCAGCGTAGATATTCTTCTCTGCCATCAAGAAAAGAACAGGCTTGCGTCCGAGCTGCTTGTAGACCTTATAGTGGTCCTTCCATCGGTTTACCGCCGCCTGCAGCCAATAGCCATATTTCTCGGCCACGTTGTCTGCTGTTATATGTTCTGGGTCTTCCTTTGGCTGCTTGGAATCGTCTTCCTTGGTCACGATGATCGGCGCTTTTACGATACGGTCCTCCACTGCCTGGGCGAGCGGGTAGTCACACACCGTCCAAGGGAAATACATACCGTTCTGGTCCTTGGGCGTGGCGGAGAAATCCAACCACGCAGCGAGCCCCTTCGGTAGCGCGCGATGGACGGCGAGCAACGATTGGCTCCAGGCCAAATCCTCGTCGTGAACGTGGTGGGCCTCGTCGTTTAGCACTATAAGGTCCTTTAGCGATTTTGCCCGTTCGAGGATTGATCTCTGATTTGAGGTAGCGAGATCCTGTGACGGCTTCTTTCCGAGTAGAGCTTCAACTGCGTTCTGTGGTGTCCACTCCTGTTCGCGCGACTCGTAAAGTTGGTGTATGTTCGTGAGGAATAAATTGCCCGATGGATCGGGCTCGGTTGTGTCTCCCCGTAGGATCACCTTCGGCGTGAATTTGCCCCACTCCGGCGGCACGAGCGGTAATTCATAAAAGATGCGGTTGCTCGCGAAGTCCTTCTCCAACCTCTGGTAGACGATGACATTGGGTGCAACGATGAGGAAATTGGTTGAAAGGTCAGAGCCAGTTACCATCTTCTTGTGGAAATGGGACCAGACGATGGCCATTGCCATGACCCAGGTCTTACCGGATCCCGTGGCCATCTTAAAGGCGTATCGCCGTAGTTCCAGGGGCGGCAGATCCTGCTCGCCTTCACGATCCAGTTCCGGCACGTAGCGACGTATCTGACGCCGCCCATCCATCGTAGTCTGGAACACGATGTTGTCGCTCAGAAGATCTTTCTTGAAAATGGTCGCGAAAGACTTGATGAGTATTTGTGCATCCTTCTTCGCCGCAACCTCCACCAACCACACTAGGGTCTCGATCGCTTCGCGCTGGCAGAAATAATATCGGAAGGGAACACCGAAGCCCGCGACCTCGTGGTCCTCGTCGAACCAGTACCTGAAAAGCTCTCGGCTAACCTCCGAAGCACCTTCGTAGCCTCCCTTACGCCAAGCGTCAACGGCCTTGCGAATCTTCGCCACCAGCAATAAGTTGCTTGGGCGACGGCCACAAGTTTCCTCTCGCCACCCCGTTGCTGCCGCATCGTCCTTCACTAGGTAGGAATCGGGCCTCTCCCATGGCCGGCGACCAGGGATTTCGGGCAGGTCTTTGTCGTAGTTGATTACCGCTTTCGCCATGCCTACTTCGCCTCCACGTCGAATGCTTGAGTGGTATCATTGCCGAAAATGTCGATCACCTTGACGAGAATCCGGTACTTGTCCGGCTTCTCGTAAACGTGCGAGTCGGAGACGAGTGGTAGCTTGCGGTCCTGGCGGGTCCGATAGGCCACCCACCCCTGCATGAAGGTGTCATTGCGAAAGTCCCAGTCCACAGCCCAATAGTCGATGTAGTCCGACCACTTCTTCACCTTGCTGCGCACGTCCTCGGGGATCAGCTCGGTGTTGGGAATCACGAAGTCTTTGAGGGTTACCTGGGCGGTGAGCTTCTTCTGCCGCTTGATTTCAGCTTCGAGGTACGCCAGCTCGAAGAAGCGCACGTCGCCCTTGGCGGTCGCCTGCTGCTCCATCACCTCGCGAGGGATCTGTAGGAGCAGCAGCTTCACGCCCTTCTTCTTCGCAGACTCGACCATCAGGTCGTAGAGGCCCATCTCCCACTCCCAGCCGAGCACGTGGAGCTCACCCTGCTTGAGCTTGGAGCACTCGTCCACAGATGCATCAATCTCGGCAATTGTCACCGGGGCATCTACGGCTCCGATGTGGACCATGCTTTTCCCCTTCTTCCCGTGCAGGTGCTCCATGCCTGCCACTGGCTGGGCACCGTAGAGCTTGAGGATGAATGCGAGGTACTCGTACAGAGCCCGTTCCGTGAAAGGCTTATCTTTCTTCTCTCCGAAGGTCACACCCTGCCAGTACTGGCGCTCGTACTTGCCAAGATTTAGCACCTCGAACGGTTTGCAGTTCTCTATGCCAAGTAGACGCTTGCGTGTTACGTGGACGCCCCAACGGCCTAGGTCGCATGCAATCCAACGGCGGCCAGTCTTTTCAGCGACAGCGGCAGTGGTACCCGACCCACAAAAGAAGTCGGCGACGAGATCGCCGGCGTTACTACTAAGTTCGATGATTCGCTTTAGAAGAGCCTCTGGCTTTTGGGTATCGTAGTCTAGACGCTCCGCAGCTTGCGAGTTGATACGGGCAATATCTGTCCACAAGTCGTGTAGGGGTGCACCAGGCATTTCGTCGAGGTACCGCTTAATCCTCGCGGTCCCCGTTTTTGTGTAGTATAGCTTTCCTTCCGCATCCAGTTTTTTCATCGTTTCAGGGGGGCAACGCCAGAGCTTGCGAACTCCCTTCCATTCGTAATCGTATCCTCCACCTTGCAGCCCGTACGCGGTCAAATTGTCATCTTCAAATCTTCGGCCATCGCGCTCCTTCTTTTGGTAATGGGCATCCAGATAAGCCTCGTCGTAGGGTTGGAAGAGCGGATTCCATATGTAATCCGCCGGTGATTTAGTAAAGAAGTGGATGACGTTATGAGCAACTCCCAGGGATGAAGCGTCGCTGTGACCAGGAGCACTCTTCCACGCGATCTGCGAGCGCATACCTTCGGTCCCGAATACGTCTTCCAGAAGCGATCGCAGATGGTGGCTGACATGATAGTCACAATGAAGATAAAGACTCCCTCGTGATGACAACAGTTCGCGTATCAACTCCAGCCGCGGAAGCATCATGGCTAGATATGAGTCAACGCCACTTCCCCACGTGTCGCGATAAGCTTTTTCTTCAATAAGGGACTGCTCTTTTGCAACCTCAAGCTCGCGTTCCCCAACGTGAGCTTGGAAGGAAAAATCTGCTCCGGTCGCAAATGGAGGATCGATGTATATTAGGTCAATTTTCCCCGCGAACTTTTCCCGCAGCGATCCCATGACCAGCAGGTTGTCGCCCCAAAGAAGCTTGTTCTTCCACCCATCCTGGAAAGTGTCGCCTTCTTTGCCCTCGTATACATCGAAAAGGCCGAGACTCTTTGTTTTCTGCACTTCACGCGTGGCGCGGCTCTGGTTCACGCTCTCGATGACTTGGAAGGGCAGGTTAACGCGCGGCACTTCATTGAGCGTGCCATCCTCGTTGTACTTTCCTGGCCACACTAATTCAGTTTTGCGAATCTCGATGTTGGCCATTTTCTACGCCCCCTCAGAATCGTTGGTAAGCTTTGCGTGTCCGTCCGATAATTCCTCAGCTGCTACAGTCGGGTGGATATGCCCGGATGCTATGTCTTCCGAAAGATTCGTCCAGCCATCGTCGTAAAAAAATTGGTTTGCCTTCTGCGCTGGATTTTGAATGCGATAGATGTGGAAGTGTTCTTCCTCAGCGTTTTCGACGACATAGAGCCAGAATTTGTCTCCGAGTTCGGAGGCACGGTCAAATTGCTCACGGGAAAGGCCTACACCGCGGCGATTCCAATCGCCCGCAACAGATTTGACCTCGATGAATCTCACCACGGCTCCATCCTGAGCCTGAGACTCGATGTCATAGCCCGGATAGTTAGCAGGCATCTCTATAGGGTGGCGACCGGAAGACTGTTCATGCTCAAGCACTCTCTTCACGCCGGCCTTTGCCAATGAACTCCTCCGCTGCTTTTCCTCCTCGTCCATCTCGGAATTGTTCCCTTCACACTGTGGCGCTACGTATGTACGCAGTTGGCTACCGCGACTCGTTCGTGAATTTCTACCGGCCCCTCTCAAAATGATCTCCGGTTTCTCCAACTCCGGTGGTAAAGGTTCAGGGCTCGTGCTGATTCCAAGAGCCTGGAGTGCAGCTTGGCTCGTCGTTATACTTGTCTCATAACTCGGCTCTGCTGTAGCGAGCTGACCTTGCTCCCCCGATTCTGGAGGTGCGCTTCCACCGAGACCAACAGGTGCGCTCGTTACTCCAGCGGTCGAGCGTACTTCGACGCCGGGATAGCCAAGTTCGTCCAGGATTTGTGACGCTTCTTCGAATGACGCGGCGCTCATCACTTCTTTGAGACCAGAAGAAATTGCACCGGGCTCCAAATTAGGGACAACTGCAAAAGCTAACTCTCTCGCGATAGCCGCCCACGGTGGCACAGCGTCGTTACGGAAGTAAAGCGTCAGTTGGTCCGAATCGTAGTAGACGGACACTGCCTCCGGCAGTGTCGTCCTTACCTGGTTGAATGCTCTCAGTGTGTGCGTTACCTGGAGATCGGAAGCCCGCTCCAAGACCAGGCGATCCAATAATTCAAGACTCTTGTCAGTCTCCTCGACTCGATAAGCGTCGATCACCCGCGCAATCAGCAGACGGCGATCTTGTAATCTCTGAACCAGCTCACTTGCTTCCGCTTCGTCCTCACATTCCACGAGGGATGACTGAACGGCTTTACTCAAAGGCCTAACTCCCGCTGCCTCCATACCGTGCCAGGCTCCCAGGGGGCGCACGACGACATTGTGCTGAATTAAATTCTGGAACTTGGCAGCAAGACCGGGCCGGTCATCAAAGAATAGTTGGTCAGGTCTTTGGAGGATACGTCTGTCATCCGGCACAGTCTTGCGGCCGGTGAGGGCTCCGAGCCTGCCTTTGTCTAGTGAACCCTTGAATAAGGCGTCTTCGATCAGTTTCCAACAATGCATTACGACCTGTAGACCATCGTCATCGAGCGGCTGATTTGTCTGCCCGTATTCATCGCTGGCCTCAAGCAAAACCTGCACCGCGTCTTCGGCATCCGGCAACTCACGGACTCCAAGTCTCTCGTAGAGTGAACGATACTCACCATGATCGGCCGTCAGCTGAAATCGGAAACGCCCAAAGCTATGTGGTCCCCAGAAAACTTTATCGGGCCTCACAAATCCTACGCCCGATAATTGAACGCTTTCTCTATCTCTAAGCCGTAAAATTGCGCGATCATCTGCTTTCTGGCTAAGAAACGTGTACACGGCACGATTGACTTCGCGTCTCGCATTCGAGCATGCGAGGAGGTGGTTCACAACCTGTACCGGAGTGGGATCGACCCCGATCCCCAAATATCGGATGAACTCTCTTGCAAGACCCTGTTGAATGGGCGAGACATCTAGGAACGCGCCTTGGGTCTCGAAGAGATGCCTGGAATAACTTGCATAAACCTTGCTAGGCACGTACCAAGTCCGCCCGTCTCCAATGATCGGCAGCCAGGGGCGTGCCTTTAGGTCACGAAACCCAAACTCATCTTGGTCTTCCTCACGACTCCAAAGTCTTCCTAAGTACGCAAAGATTCGCTGAATCTTCGATCGCCTCTCGCCATTGGCGGGGCCCTCCGCGAGGTAACGGACTTGCGTGAGGAGGTCGTTAGGCCGAGGTCTTTCTGAGACGCCAAGCCACTTGAGGAACTGCCTTACGGCAGTCTCATGTTGGCTCGGAACAACAACCACTGGAACGTCATGGGCGAGAAGGTCCACAACCTCTGGCGAATTGAAGTAAACATCCTTCGGTGCGCGAAAAACTCCGTCGGTACACTCCGCTAGCGGACACGCGGCTAGTCTCGTGCGACTTTCAGGCACTCCAGTGAATTCCCCCATCCGAGTTGCGAGCAATTGCATTAACGCCCGCCGCACATCGTGTGAGACTGCCTTATCGCTTGAAACTGCTTGCGGAACCTGAGAAACGGCATAGTTCGACAGCGTCAGTGTTCGAACGCCAAGCTCAATCACAAAATCACGGCAGCCTCTCAATAAGTCAATGTCGAGAATCTTTGCGAGATGAAGAGGATCTTCGAAATCGCCAGGTATAGCCAACTCTGTCAAAGGATGAAGAGCGCCTCTCGAAGGCCAGATGGCGAGCTTTCGGAGACGCAATTTCAAACCCTGATCCCCGCGAATCGCCGCGGAACGGTCGGTAAACCAGCCGATTATTCGTTTGAAACTTTCAGGATTCTCACTCCAAGATGTAGTCAAGACTTCAGGTGACAGGCGTTCGATGATACTCAGACCGTCTTCAGGACCGAATTCCGACACAAGGTCCATCACTCCCTGAGGATTATCCTGGGCTAAGAAATAGGATGAACTCCCAATTGGTCCGAAGACCTGAATCGTTTCCCTTGAAGCACGGCGGAGGGCGATAGGCGGAGCCAGCTCACGATTTTCAGCAACTGCAATCGAACATTCACTGAGCTTTTTCAGGACAGCTTCTTGCTCAGTAGGAGGAATTTTCCTTTCGCGGAGCGCTTCAATCTCCGCGCCAAGCTTTGCCCTACCCTCTACCGTTTGAATCCACAATGGGGCTGATTCGAGTGGCATTCGCTCTGTGAGCCCAGCATTCCTCAGTGCGGTAGCCAAATCTTGGAGCTTGAGAACTCGCACACCCACTTCGGATTGAATTAACAAGTTCTGGGCAAATCGCAGTTCGGGATGGACAATCGGTAGGCCGATCTTTTCTAGCACGGGAATAGCCGCCTCTTCGTCTCTGCTTCGAAGAAGATAGGCCTCGCCAGGTTTCTTCCATGTTCCGTCAGCAGTTTTTACAACCTCTAGCATAGGTAGACACAATTTGAGCGCCGACCAGAATTCACCGAATGCCGGATTCTGTTTCTGATCATCTGCTTCGCGTGCAACCTGCTCCAATTTCTCAAGCGCTCCCCAAAACGCCTTCCCGCCTAGGAAATCTCTAACAGCAAGACAATTGATGCTGAACACTTTGGCGGCTGCTCTGATTGCTGCTTCATTCCATCGCTGTTGATAATCTGTTGTATCGAGAAGCACTCTCTTTCGGTCCGACGAGGGAAAGAAGTCACCGTTTATGTGAAAGGGCAGGCCCGTTTGATGTTCAGTCGGAAGGTACGCATACAACAAGCTTGGAGCATTGCTATCAATCGCCGGAATCGCGATGGTCACATCGGATTTCCGCTTCGTTTCAACTCGATTACCAGACTCCACCCTTATCCGGTTCGCATCAGTCTGAAAATTACCCGGGAGCACTTGCCATACATAGTCTTGTTGCCCATCCCAAACCCTCAAGCGGGAATCCTCGAGCGACCGCTGAACCCGCTTGCGAGAGCTGCCCTCAACCCACAGATCAACTATTTTGATATTTCGAAGGAATAAGACGGAGGTCGGAAGACAACGGGCAAGATCCTCTCTGAACTGATTGATTCCCTCACGAGTGACATGCTCCAAGCTCAGCGCTTTTCGCAGAGCGGTATCCTGTTGAAATGCCCACGGCAAACGAAACGTGGTGCCGGGAATTGTAGGATTGGGTCGTTGCTCAATCCGGCTCTCTTCTGGATTCTCTGGACGAATAATCCAATGACGATTGCCTGAGATTATTTCCGGAGAGTCAGTTATCTGGTAAGCGGAAATGAATCCAATACCGAAAGCACCTATGGTATCGCTATCCTCCCGTTTGTCTCTGCCCGCGACAAGTCTAAAACGGTGGAAATCGCAACGATGTCCTACCGCGGAATCTCTTTTCCAAGGACACTCCCGCTCTTCAACCACGTGTCCACAGTCCGAAAACAGTTGATCGTTCTTGATAACAAGTGCATCTTCCCTAAAGTCGAAGACTACTTCGCGCGCTCCTGCATCATCGGCATTCTGCAAGAACTCGTGAGCGAGGCTCGTGTATCCCCGCAGGTTCCGCAGTTCAGCATCCAGAAACCCCAGGTAATCCACGCCTTGTGACAGAAAGCTGCTACCTATTTGCACCATTCCTCCGCGCTCTCTCAAACACCTAACGCTTTCATGTCAAGCAGCAGGCCGTCGTGAATGCAGTAGTGCTTCAGGTCGCATTCTTTGCAAATCTTGCTGTCGGGAATGGACAATACTCGAAAGTCTTCGTTCTCGATTCTCTGAACAACCTCATCGAAATAACGACCCGCTTGATCGACGAGTTCGGGGCGGTAAGGGAATTCCATCAAGGCAGTCGCCTTCTTCTCCTCGCCTGTCCAGTATAGAAACAACCGCTCAACCCTTTTCCCGTGCCGTTTTTCAAGAATGTGGGCGTAGGTACAGAGTTGCCTTTCATACGCTTTCAGGAGATCGCTCGACTCCTCTGGCCTCTCGGAACTCTTGAAATCTAAGAGCTCCAACTTGCCGTCTTGGCCAAGCAATAGATCAACTTTTCCATTTAGAATGTACCCCTCCTTCTCAACCGAGACATCGACCTCAGTCTCGACGACTCGCTTCATTTCCTCCTGATTCTGATAGAAATAATTCATCACTTGTCGAAGAGCCGCCTTTCGCGCCTCGCGTCCGATAGGGCGCACGTCCGCCAAACTAAGAAAATAAAAGGTCCGATTGAATAGCTCGCCTATACGTGCTTCGCCGAGCGTCGCAAGCTTCCCGTCCAAAACAATGCGGTGAATTTCTTCAATAGTTTGGTGCACAAGAAGTCCAAAAAAAATCACCGCTGATCGCGAAGGTGTAAAGTCGTATTCTCGATAGAATTGATATTGGCGCGGACAGGTCTCATAAACCTTAAGATCCCCGGTAAAACTGTAAGACCGTTTCACCTTCAATCGTTCCTTTAAGTTGAATCGTTGAGCGGCCAAAAGCTCCTTTTGCACATACGGCCACTGCGGAAGTCCCTGCCAAATCGAGTCGAAGTGAGCTTTCGGCTGACTGTCGGCGGTCAACACCAGAAGTTTCTCGGGTCGCGAGAAAGCCACATAGTGAAGCCGCATGCGGTCAAAATGGGTTATTCGACTCTCGGGCTCAAAGGCCTGGCGATGATAGAAGGGTTGCAGGTCTCGATCTACTTGCTTCGGGCTAGGTAGCTGCACGTCCAGGCTGCCGACAACTACCACCGGAAACTCCAAACCTTTGGCTTGATGGATCGTCATAACCTGGACGTAGCCCTTTGGGAAGGGCTGATCTGGATCTTCATATTCGTTAATGCCGCCGTCATGGAGCAGCCGCAAGAAGCTATTGAAGAGGTGAAACCTCAGCGATACCCGGTTCCGATATGTGACCACAGTGTAGTGGTAGTAGCTCTGAAAGATGTTAAGAAGTTGCGACAAGATGGCCAGGTTACGCGCTCTATTCTCATTCTTCACGAGCGATGCGAAAGGTTCGAGCGCCAAGAATCTGTAGAGATAGTCAGCAGGCCGCAGGTCAAGGCTCTCCCCGTCCTTTAAATCGTCAATCTGCTGGTTGAATTGTTGGAGGGCATTCGCCAAGGGATGAGGCTCTCCAAACTTTTTCCCGAGTTCAACGAGGCCGCCGTCAATGTAGACGCCAAGTTCGCGCAGCGCCTGGCTTGCTACGGTGCCTCGACCATCGCCGTAATAGCCGAAAACGACGGCGTAACACGCCACCATTAGTCGGATCTCCTCGTTGTCGAAGTATGCTCTCGCCCGAGGACAAAATGCTGGAATGCCCTTGCTCTCTAGCGCTTCTATGTACGGTCCACTGCGATCAGAACGCACGCTGTGCAGCAGGAGCGCAATCTGGCTATAGTCGCTGATCACGTCGTGTTGTTTTAGGTAAGACACAAAATCCGCGAAGCGTTTTCCTTCGTCTTGAGCGTCTCGGCCCCAAATAGCGAATACGGCGGGATACTCCGGATATTGAGCGTGTGAATCTGGCTCGATCGTCTTATCAAATCGAAATGGTGGACCAGATAAATTGGTCCAGTCAGCAGACTTCATCCACTTGTCATATCCGGTGACAATTTTTCTGTGCGAACGGTAGTTTATGGTCAATTTTTCAATTCGGCAATTGGGAAAACGGCCCGGGAATTCAAGGATGTTTCTTACCGTGGCACCACGAAATCGATATAAGCTTTGGTCCTCGTCCCCAACAACACATAAATTGCCCGTTCCTGAAGCCAGCTTTGTGAGAACCTGCTCCTGGACATAGTTTGTGTCTTGATATTCGTCGACCATCACATATCGTATGTGCTTGGATATGCTTTTCAAGAATTCTGGCTCAAGCAAGAGATCGTGAACCAATTTTTGCTGATGCGCGAAGTCGATCTTGTTCTTTTCAGACAGTTTCCGACGATAGGCGAGATACGCTTTACTCAGCGCTTGCGCGAACGCGTCACCCGAATTCTCCAGATCGGTCGGATCTACTAATTCTTCAGTGATCTTGTTGAAGTATTTGCTGACCTCTTCGATCGTTGCCCACTTCGTCTTCCATCTACCAAGATACGTGCCGTTGTCTTCTTGGCCTGCGATCTCTTCGAAGTGGTCGAAAATGAAGAGCAGTTGGGTCAGCTCATCTAGGGTCTCGTAGTTGTTCCCGAGCGCAGTGCGATGACGATTCTCTTCCAGTAATCGATTACAGATGCCATGAATCGTTCCAACTCGCAACTCGGAAAGGTCAGCCCTTTCGCTCACTTTGCGGGCTACCGATCCGATGCGATCCCGGAGTTCAAAAGCAGCTTTCTCTGTGAAAGTGCACACGAGCACTTCGGACGGTTTAGCCTTCCCGAGCAATAAAAGGTTGATCGTGCGCAACACTAAGCTGAACGTTTTCCCAGAGCCCGGTCCAGCAATCACAAGCAGTTGGCCTTCGTCATGAGACACAACTGCGCGCTGGCCATCGTTCATCGAGGGATATTCACGGAGAAGGGCCGGTGCCACTGTCACAAAGGTTCTTCCTCTCTAAGCGCAGGAAGTTCAGATCGTCCGCT
>Ga0209166_10000839_pt1 | contig 28995 bp, 17 predicted proteins | sample Coa_R1_3_FD_187151 | JGI IMG/M metagenome (GOLD analysis project Ga0209166, IMG submission 187151) | Surface soil microbial communities from Centralia Pennsylvania, which are recovering from an underground coalmine fire - Coalmine... | ecosystem: Environmental > Terrestrial > Soil >...
ACGCGCCAGGATTGTGCCCATGGTGCCGTTGAACGCAACCAGGTTGGCGAAACCGCTATAAGCAGTGCCGGCTCCATGTGAAAGTCCGACCACGCTGTTCATGTGGCTCAGCGAAGGCGTGACGTCGAAGGTGGCGGTAAAGGTTCCGGTCTGCGCTGTGAATGGCGTATTGACAAACGTGCCGCCGCCAGTCGCGGTTACACAGGATGACTGCGCATCCACCACCAGAATGACCTCGATAGAGTGCGAAAGACTACCGCTGGTTCCAGTAATGGTAAGCACATAGCTGCCGGGCGGAGTCGTTGCCCCGAGGGAAACGTTCAACGTGGATGTGCCCGAAGCATTGATCGAGGCAGGACTGAAAGTAGCGGTGACACCAACTGGCTGACCACTGACCGTGAGCGCAACGATTCCGGTGAAGCCATTCACTGGGAACACGGTCACTGTGTAGCTGGTGTTGCCGCCTGCGAACACTGCCTGCGAACTGGGCGAAGCCGCAACCGCGAACTCCGGGCAGGGGCAAAACACACTCAACGTCACGGGCGCAGAATGCGTCAGCGGTCCGCTGCTACCTGTAATGGTCAGTGTGTATGTTCCCACCGGAGTGGTTGAAGCCGCCGAGATAGTTAAAGTGGAAGATCCCGAGCCTCCGGTGACCGGATTCGGGCTGAAGCTGGCTGTCGCTCCCGCGGGTAAACCGGTGACTCCCAGACTAACGTTTCCAGTGAAAGTACTGGATGCGCTTACGTTGACGGTATATGTTGCGCTGCTGCCTTGGCTCACCCTCTGTGCCGGCGGAGTTGCGTTGATGGAAAAATCCAAATCAATGCCGGGCACGCGCCATGCCCGCAAGACGCCGGCATTGCCGCCGAAACCGCCGGAATTCCCGTCTGACATATAAACGGTGCCGTTGACCACAATCGGGCTGGCCCAGTGGAATGCGCCCAGCGCGCCGGTCCATAACACCGCGCCGGTGGTCGGGTTGACCGCCTGCAAACGATGCGTCCCAGTCGTGCTGCTATGTTCGCCTCCACCAACTGCGGCAAAGACAACGCCGTTGGCCACGACCGCTGAGGTGGTCCATCCGTTATTGAGGTTCCACTGATTGTGCAGGCTGGGATTGCCGGCTGCGTCCACATCCACCGTAAACCCGTGCAGGCCGGAGTTGCCGGTAACAAAGACCCAAACCCGGCCGTCGGCCGGATTGGTCCAAACCGCGCTGGCTGCGCGCATCAGGCTCCCCGTGGGAAAGCTCAGCAACTGTATCTCGCCGCCAAGATGACCCGGGCCGCCTTGTCCGCTCATGTTGTCAAGGTTCAGCAAACGAATTTTGGCATCTTTACCCGGATTGACGGCCAGATGCGGAAACTTGCTGCTCAGACCCTCCGGTAAGATTGCGAGCCCGCCGGAGCAGATGTCACGGTCCTGGGCCACGCTGGTTGCCCAGTCCGTGGGCGTGTAGCTGTCGGCGGGAAAGCCGCCGCCATTCATCATGTGGGTGCTTCCATCGGCGGGTAACGACACCCAACTCTGCCGCCAGATCGAGCCCGCTACCCAGTGGGTGCCATCGTTCGTGCCGGTGCCGATCAAGAAGCGGTCGAGGGCAGCATCATAGGGGTTGTTGCGCGACCATGGGTTGGCGCCTCTTTCTGTGCAACCTGCCGGATCAAGGACGTCGGGAAACTGTGAGCAAGCCAGGTTGAAGACATGCTGAGTGCCATCGGTCAGGTCGAAGGTGACAACATGGCCGTGACCGTGATGCGCGACGTAGAGATATGTGTGTCCATTTTTTGCCGTGGCAATTGTCGGTTCTGCGCCGGCTTTGCCAGTTCCCAATGACTTCGGCCAGCCGCCGGCGGTCACCTCGCTGCCATCGCTCACATTTAATTTGTGGACCATTCCGTCGGGAGCATCCACGTAAACGAACATCCGGTTCAGGTCGAGGATGGGCGCAACGTTGTTGGAGCCGCCGCCGGCAAAGACCTTGGCCCACACGATCGCCCCGGTATCGGCGTCAAAGGCGGTGACGTGCCCGTGCTCACCCAGGGTAAAGATCAGGTCGTGCACGCCGTTTGGCGTACTGACATTCGTCAACAACACGGGAGCGCCGTCGGAGTTGTCGGCAGCGGGAAGAGGTACGCTGAACAATGGCGTTAGCTTGGCAACATTGCCCACGTTGATCGCGGTCTCGGATGTATTGTTGGCAGCCTTGTCGGGCGTGAATCCAAATTGCAGCCAATCTGCCTTGGCGGGCGCGGCGGCCTCTTCCTGGAAAGCCCGGATTGACAAGGGAAATTGCGCGAAAAATATCAGTGCGAGTACAACCATGATGGCAAGCCAGTATCTGCGACCGCTCATTCTTGAATCCTCCTAAAGTCTCTGCTTCGTGATTGTGAACGTTGGATTCTTCTGCCCTCGCGTCTCTGCGGGTTTTACGACCAAGGGCAATGGTGACAATCGGTGCGGTCGACATCACCAACTCAGTTTTGGCTGTACTACACTCAGCGCATTTGGGTTTTGTGTCAAACCAAAATTATCGAACGTTATGTTTAGCAGGACTCAACTGAGGTGTGTTCCAATTTGGGAATGAAACAGATGAGCGTCCCGCTCAGCGGGACGCTCATGTAGGGAATGGATTCCGTGAAAGATCTTATTGGTTGGACCAATTCGCCAACCGGTTCAGCAATTTCAATTCACTTTGCCGCTTCATTAGCAGCAGCCGGGCTCGCTGAAGCCGCTTTCGGCGACGGCAAAATTATTACCGATGCCGGTTGCTCCAGCCGCGCGCTTTGTTTCTTTACCAGGCTGGTGAAGTCTTCAAGCGTGCTGATTCGGTTGGTTTCTTCCTGGTCCCACGCGGCCAGCACGTACCAGCGGGCAACTTTGTCTTTGACCGAAACTTTTGCCAGGTAGTTGTTGGGATCGTCGTTGATCTTGCAATCCTTGGGCGTTCCGGGAGCGAGGAGCGCAAGGCCAAGGTTCTGGTCAGGCAGAGATTCGGTCGCTCCGGTTCCCGGTCTCACCACCTGATGTCCCCAGATACCGATGGAGCAGGATGGATCAACAGAAAATTCGTTGAGGTCGGGTTTGCGTGAAAGTCCCGCTACCAGCGTCAAGCCCTCAGGGTCACTTACAGTCACTCGCTCCCCGAAGCCGCGCTCGCCCGCCCACTGGGTTACCCGAGTGGTCATGTCAACCGTGCGGCCGCCGACCTTCCATCCTTTATATGTAAATTCGACGATGGCCCGCACCGGCCCGCTACTGACGATGCGCCACTGGCGGTCGGTGACATCGGCCACTCTGACCACCTTGCCATCGACCCACGCCCCTACCGAGCCTGAACCCAGCGAGTTGGCCACGTTGTAGATGTCGCGCGCGATCGGCGACTCTTCCTGGTACTTGTAATCTTGTGGAGCAAACATTTCCAGGTAAAGGCCCGGCTTTTTCTTGCCCCACAGGTCCATGGCATTGCGCTTATCGAAGTAGAGCCGCCACGCGGTCAGCTCAGATTCCCAACCCATGCCGTCATAATGCTTTGCGAATTTGGCGTTGGTCCGCTTGGGGTAATCGCTCTTCATGTGGGCAATAATCGCCGGATCGCCGTAAGAAATTGTCACCACCCGCGTCTGCTTGGGCTGCAGATCAATCTGGAAGGCAAGTTCATCGGGCTTGCCGTCGCCATCGAGGTCGTCGGCCTGCGAGGGCAGCTCGGTAATTTGGAATGACTGTGCATCCTGATCGAGCGTTGCCGCACTGCTGGCGGTGACCAACGCTGCAGCGGCATCGAAGTCGGGAACCTGCTTTTTTACCTCTGCGACTTTAATAGCAATATCTTCCGCCGGACGCGGATCGTCGCTTGGATTGGTCACCGCCAGCTTAATTACTTTGCTGCGCGGCTGCTTTACTTCCATGGATGACTGCGAAGTAATGAACTGCTCATTCATGATCAGGAACGCACCCAAGCCATGGAAGTCGTTGCTGGGATGTTTCCTCGCCAAGTAATACGCCAGGTCGGCCACATTTGTGCCTTCACAGATATCGGCTATGTTGGCCAGCCCGTCATCGCCGATGCTGAGTTTGGTGAGCACGCCCTGGTATCCCTTTTTGGCTACATCTTCGTAGCTTTTATCAACGTAACCGCGGCGCACCGCCATCGAGATGATGTAGGTGTACATGCTGGAGCTTGAGGTCTCGAGCCAGTTGCCATCCGCCGAGCCTTTGTCCACGACCTGGTACCACAGGCCGGTCTTGCTATCCTGATATTTCGCCAGTCCTTTAATAAGGTCTTGCAGCACGGCGATGAGTTGCGCCCTCTTGGGATGATTGGCCGGCAGGACTTCGAGCACATCAATGATTGCCATTCCGTACCATCCCATGGCGCGACCCCAGAACTCCGCCGAGTGATGCGTCTTTTGATCGGCCCAGGTGGAAGCTCCGCTCTCATCGTAAGCATGGTAGAGAAGACCGGTGTTGGGGTCCTTCAAATGGCTGGCATCAACCAGCAGTTGTTTGGTGGCTTCGTCGTTGGCGTATTTGCCATCGCCAATCATCTGTCCGTAGCGCACCAGAAACGGCATGGACATATACGTGCCATCGAGCCACAACTGGGATTTGCGGCTTGCGTTGGTGGCATGCCAGAGGCCACCGTCGGATGTCCTTGGATATGTATCCAGGCGGCGCCTGATTTTTTCTGCCGCAACTCTATATTTTTCGTCGCGGGTCTCCTGGTAGAGCACCAGCAGCAGGTTTCCCGGCAACATGTAGTCCAGCGCTTCCAGATTGTGGTCGATGTCGCCTCCGTTGCTCACGTGCGAATCCACCCAACTTTTTATGTAGTCAAGGTAGCGAGGATCGCCTGTCCTCTTCCAGACCAGGTATTCGCCAAACAGAAAGAGCGTCTTGGCATAGGCCCACGCGCCCAGATCGGCAGGCTTGGGATAGCGCTTCATGGTGGATTCAACCACGGCCTTGGACCAGTCAACCTTAGGCTGAGGTTCGGATTGCAGCTCAACGGAAGTAGTTGCGGTTGACTTGCCAACAGCGCTTTGCGCCCCTGCGGGCGAAACCGCTGCTATTTGTGTAATTACCGTCGCCAGAGCCAGCACGGCTGCTGTGAGGCGTCTGCTCGCCTCTGCAATAAAATTATTCATGTCTTCCGCATTCCTCTCGTATTACTGCGCATCCACGGTAACTCAACCGAATTCATCGGCATAAATCCGTAGAGCCAGGAATTCCCTTGCGTCCTTTGTGGTTTTGCTATTTCAGGATATGAAACTTGTTTGAAAACATTGACTGAAATAATCTAACCGAGCTTAACCAGAATTGGTATTGGTGAATGTTGTGAGCGAGGAAGCAAATGCGAGCCGGCATGTATTTTTTTGCTGCAGTATTGCTGGTTGTTATGAAGGTAAAGAATTGTTAAATAAGCCCTGGAGCAGCAACTATAGGTCTATAGTTACGTCTGAATTGTAGGGAACTATAAGGCGATTCTTAGCGGAATCTGAACGCAGCTGAGAAACCCCGCTTATGGTGCGGGGCATCTTTTCACTCTGCGCGCCAACCTAAAATTGAACCCTAAGGAGCTTTTCTTATGTTGAAGCGTTATGCAATTACGTTAGTTTTGGCATTGTTTGCCATGGGTGCCTATTCGTTTGCCCAGCAGGACCAGAATCAACCCGCACAGAATCCCAATTCCTCGGGCCAGCACGAGCACAATGGCGGTGGGAGGAACGGATGGGGCCCGCGCGATCCTGCGCAGATGGTGCAACACATGACCCAGGAGCTGAACCTGACCTCCGATCAGCAATCCAAAGTTCTGGCCATCCTGCAAGACCAGCAGAAGCAAATGCAGGCGTTGCGCGATGACACTACCACTCCCCAGGAAGACAAGCGGGCGAAATTCATGGACCTGCACAAAAACACCATGAGCCAGGTCCGCGCCGTTCTCACCGACGATCAGCAGAAAAAGTTCGATGAAATGCAGCAGAAGCGGGAACAGGAAATGGGCCAGCACCGGAAGAACTCCGAGGGCAACGATCAGCCCAAGAGCGACGAACAGCCCAAGTCCGACCAAAAGTAATTTCTAAAAATCATCACTCTTGCCGGCCGGCAAAAAATTCTTGCCGGCCAGCCATTCCTGAGGAAAATCCGGCCAACCGTTCTTCTCCCCTCTCACTTCTTTCTTCCAAAAGGACATCACAAAGCCCCTCCTGGGACATGTACTCCAGATTCCATAAAAATTGTCATAATATAGATAAAAAAATCGCTACTCTGGCCAGAACTGAAGTACAATCCTTCCCACTTTGTAGGGTGGCAGTTAAACGATTCACCTAAGCTGACTGCCGCTTTTTTCCGCACACAAAAGCAAGTCTCTCAACAGAGTTCTTGCTATAACCAACAGCTTTCTCTCTGAGAAAGCCACCTGCTTTTACCCGTAACAGGATTGACTTTAGTTTCAAAAGCTTTTAGGAAGTGCGGGCACTTGGAAAACTATTGACTTCGTAGATAGCGAGTTGAATTTCGTTTTGAATACGCGCGCATGACGTGTAAGCAACATCTCTGCCCAATGGGCATGGAACAAGGTTCATTTATCTCCCGCTTTTGCGGACAAGTTCTGTGGATCATTTAGACCGTCACTCAGCTTTCTTGAGGAAGCTGAAAAACGCACACTTAACTCCTCCCCCCGAGGAATCACCCGCTGTACGTGTAACAGGAGAACTTAATATGAATGTGAGAATAGCGAGTTTTTCCAGAATTGTTTTGTTCGTGCTGCTTTGCATAGGTCTATCCATCCCCCTGGCATGGGGACAGGACTCCGACGAATCCAACGAATCCAACCCGGTTCCGGCAAGTCAGCTACCCCTCCTCCCCAGTGGATTTCCCACGGTGCGTATGGATGTGCACCACGACGTTTCCCCGGCTCTGCGCGACCTGGCAGCGATTGCGCCCAAAGCGCCCACTTTGTTTCACGAAGCGCAACCCGCGCGGCGTATTCCTTTGCCCCCGGGCATGACAGCACGGACATTCGCCGAGGATTCGGTACTACAAACAACTTTCATCCCTGCGGCTCCCACCGTGGGGCGCAGCTTTGAAGGCTTGGGACAGGGCCAGCTCGGCTTCAGCGTGAGCAGCGCTCCTCCGGATACCGACGGAGCCGTGGGATCTACCCAGTATGTTCAATGGGTGAACACCTCCTTCGCGGTATTCGACAAAACCACCGGCGCGCTCATCGCCGGCCCCACGAGTGGAAACGCATTGTGGACGGGCTTCGGCGGAGGTTGCGAGACTAATAACGACGGCGATCCCATCGTTTTGTACGACAAGCTGGCAAACCGCTGGGTGTTCTCCCAGTTTTCTGTCAGCACCTCGCCTTTTCTGCAGTGCGTTGCGGTTTCCACCACCTCTGACGCTACCGGCACCTTCAATCGCTATTCGTTCCAGTACTCCAACTTTGACGATTATCCCAAAATGGGAGTCTGGCCCGACGCCTACTATGAGACCTTCAACATGTTCAACGGCAACAACTTCGTCGGCGCCGACGCTTGCGCCTACGATCGCAATGCCATGCTGAATGGGCAAGCAGCAAAACAGGTTTGCTTCCAGCAGGGCTCCTCGGTAGGCGGACTTCTGCCTTCCGACGTTGACGGCACCACGCCGCCACCTGCCGGCTCGCCTAATTTTATGGTGTTCTTTGGCAACAACAATCTGAACCTCTTCAGGTTCCACGTGGACTTCGCCACCCCCACCAACTCTACCTTCACCGGACCGATAACGATTCCAGTCGCGGCCTTCTCTCCGTTGTGCGGCGGCGGCACTTGCGTACCCCAGCCCAGCACCTCCAACCAATTAGATTCCCTCGCCGATCGGCTCATGTATCGGCTGGCCTATCGCAACTTCGGCAGCCACGAATCCCTGGTCGTGAACCACTCGGTGGTGGCAGGTTCCAGCGGCGGCGTGCGCTGGTATGAGATCCAGAACCCGCGCGGCACACCCACTCTGGCGCAGCAGGGGACATTCGCTCCCGATTCCAGCTTTCGCTGGATGGGCAGCGTGGCCATGGACCAGTCTGGCGACATGGCCGCGGGCTACAGCGTCTCCAGCAGTTCGGTGCATCCTTCTATCGCGGTCACAGGCCGAACTCCCTCCGATCCATTGGGGACCCTGGAAGCCGAGACCAGCGTCATCACTGGAACCGGTTCGCAAACGGGAACCCTCAGCCGTTGGGGCGACTACAGCGCCATGACGGTTGACCCGGTGGATGATTGCACCTTCTGGTTTACCACGGAGTACATGAAGGTGACCGGTACCTTCGACTGGAATACCCACATCGTCAACTTTAAGTTTCCCACTTGCGGAAACGCTGCTGACTTCTCGCTTTCAGCATCGGGAAGCCCGCAAACCGTAACCGCCGGCAATAGCGCTACCTACACGGCTAGCGTGACTCCAATCAACGGATTTACCGGCAGCGTGTCTCTTACGTTGAGCGGTCTGCCCTCGGGAGCCTCGGCCAGCTTTAGCCCGAATCCGATTAGCGGCGGATCGGGATCTTCCACGCTGACGGTTTCGACCAGCAGCACGACTCCTGCCGGGACTTACACCTTGACTATCACCGGCACCAGCGGCAGCACATCGCACACGGCTACCGTAACGTTAACGGTGAACGCACCACCGAACTTCTCGCTGACGGCGGCGCCAACTTCGCGAAGCGTGGTGGTAGGCAGCAGCACCACATACACGGCAACCGTGAGCGCACTGAATGGGTTCACCGGCAGCGTGACCCTGAGCGTAACCGGTAACCCCGCAGGGACGACGGTCGCATTCAATCCTCCATCTGTGACTGGTTCGGGATCTTCCACGCTGACGGTCACGACCAGTGGGTCTACTCCTCTCGGCACATCAACCCTGACGATCACCGGAACCAGCGGCACTCTCACTCACTCGGCTATGGTGACGTTAACCGTGACGCAGCAGCCCGTGCCTGACTACTCAGTATCGGTCGCTCCTGCCTCGCAGACTGTGACTCAGGGCGGCAGCACTACCTACACAACCAGCGTCAGTGCAATCAACGGCTTCACTGGAACCGTAACGCTCTCGGTGACTGGCCTGCCCGCAGGCGCCACCGGAAGCTTTAACCCGCCAACCATTACCGCCTCCGGCACGTCAACGCTTACGGTTTCCACCGCCAGCTCGACGCCGACAGGCACTTCCACTTTTACCGTCACCGGTACCAGCGGCAGCCTCACGCACACGGCCCCAGCGAACTTGACGGTGAATGCGACAACGGGATTGCCTCCGGGATTCTCTGACGCCGACATCGGCGCGCCGGGCATCGCGGGCAGCGCAACCTTCAACTCAGGAACATTTACCGTCAAGGGTGGCGGTGCGGATATCTGGAGCACCTCCGATCATTTCAACTATGTCTCTGAATCCCTTGCCGGGAATTTGACCATCACGGCGCGCGTGGCCAGCCAGCAGAACACCAATGCCTGGGCCAAGAGTGGAGTCATGTTCCGCACAAGCATGGCGTCTAACTCCGCCTTTGTGCATGTGTTTGTGACTCCGGGCCACGGCATCAACATGCAGTACCGGCGCTCTACCGGCGCCAGTGCTGTGCAACTGGCGCAGATCGCAGGCCGGGTTGCGCCGCAATGGGTGCGGCTGGTGCGCTCCGGAAATACCTTTACCGGCTTTACTTCTACCAACGGGGTTACCTGGACGCAGGTCGGCCAGATCAGCGTGACCATGCCCAGCAGTGTCCGCGAAGGTTTGTCAGTATGCGCGCATAACAACGCAGCGCTGAACACTTCAACCTTCGATAACGTCACCATCCACTAACCGCAGTTGAAACTATTACGGGCGTCCTGATATTCAGGACGCCCGTATGATTTTGTGCCCTCGTAGTTCAGGAATATCCCCACGGAAAAACTCAAGCTTGTCATTCCGAGGAACAACGTGACGAGGAATCCCCATGAGCTTCAGGGTTTATGGGTAGAACTGCATGCATCTTGGACACAAATAGGGATTCCTCCACTTCGTGTTCGGAATGACAAATGCAAGCGTGAAGCCGTGTTCTGACCTGTTCTTTCGCGCTCTTCACCTTCGACTACAATGATGTGTTCTATTTCCATTCATCAGGAGCCACACCATTGCCGGAACGAATCATGGTTGAGGATATTCGCCTGAAGTTGGGCGAACAGATTGAGCGCACAGAACACCTGGTCCGGCTGGTGCCTCCGAATGCTCTCGCCTGGAAGCCGCAATTGCAGACAACTTCCACCGACCTGGGCCACCTGCTCGGCCATCTGCTCGATTGTCTCGCGGGCTTTTGCGCCGTGTTCCACGCCGCATTTCCCGACCCACTTGGGCATCTTGGACGGCTGCAATCGCTGCCCGTAAACCATGCCTGCGAACCGCAAGAGGCGCTCGACCGCATCCGCGAATACACAATACATATCGAACATGGCTTTGACCTCTGTGCTGACCACGATCTCAAGCGGATGATTCCCTCCGTATTTGTCCCCGAAGGAGAATCCCTGCTGACCCTGTTGCTGGGGAACCTGGAGCACTTTATTAACCATAAGTACCAGCTATTTTTCTATCTCAAGCTTCTTGGCCTGCCCGTGACCAGCAAAGACATCTACCACTGGCGGGGAGAGCCAGCCAGGGAAAAGAATGAGCGAGACTGAACATTGGTGGTCACTGATTTCTCCGTCACGGCGACGCCGTCTTCGCAAACGGTGACTGCGGCAACAACACAACGCTGACGGTAGGCCTGAACTGGGCCTTCCGCACTGAGCAGAACACAGTGACCAGTCTCGATCACTGGGGAGTGTATGCAGAGGTAGGATCAATCACCGTCTGCAACTTTGGAGTCCAGTAAAACAATAGTCATCCCTAAACAAACGGGGAGATGGCAGACATTGCCGTCTCCCCGTTTTTCTTCCGTTGACCCTGAAGTTTGTTCCTACTGCAACGCTACCGCGGTTGCGGTTGAGGTTGAAATAGTGAACTTCACCCAGACGATGTGCGCCGCGTTGTCGAAGAACGGCGCCGGGCTTTGGCAGGCCAACCTGCAGGTCTGTTCGTCAATCAAACAAATATCAACGAAAACAGCTTCTCCTGGGGCTGGTCTTGTTCGCTAGGGGTGTTATGCTGCGGAGTCATCTGGCCAAGCTAGCTCTGTGCTTGCTGGCGTCGTCATTCATAGCTTTATACAATGGCTGTGCAGGGATGAATTCTGACAAGCCGTCCATGGCACAGCAAAGCGGTGGAAACACCACTCCCACTCCGACTCCCACTCCGACCCCGACTCCTTCTCCCACGCCGACTCCACCGCCGGTCAAGGGAGGCACTTTTGTCTACGTGGGGACCCAGCCAAGCCCAAATTCAACTGCGCCTGCTGTAATCATGAGCTTTCAACTCCACGACGATGGATCGCTGTCTCCGGTGCCCGGCTCTCCTTTCTCTTTTGTCTCTACAACGCTGGGGATTGCGGACAACAACCTGATTGCGGGAGGAGGGTCTGAGCTCGATTTGCTGAAAGTAGATTCGGTTTCAGGAAGCCTGAGCCTGGCGGCGACCACACATTTGACGCAGCCGAATGCCGGAGTAGCAAGCATTGCCGGGACTAAGAAATTTGCGTATGCCGGAACAGACAATGGTTTGTATGGTTACTCGCTGGCCAACGATCAGTTCCAACTGCTGCCTGGCTTCCCGATCAACGTCCATGACTTCGACACAGAACACGTGAGTTATCGATCTCTGGCCACACGACAGTCATTTCTCTTTATGGCACTTGGCTTCTTCCACAATGGTGGGTTCGTTGATGTGAACAGCATTCAGCCGGACGGCAGTTTAAAGCCGGTGAATCGGTCTTCCCCTCCGGGCGCTTGTCCCGATGGCAATACAGGCGTAGCCATCAGGGTTCATCCCAGCGGCAGGTTTATCTATGAAAACTTCGACGGCGACAGTCTCATCATCGCGCCCTTCGACCCGGCCACGGCCACTCTAGGGTGCGCCCATCGCACAGGGCAAACGATCGATTTACCCATCTTCGATCCCGCGGGCAAATTCGGCTACACGAATGGGTCCATTTCCATAGGTCCTTCACAATCCATTCCCGGCATACGTGTGTACCGCGTGGATCAAAACACGGGTGATCTGGCGGAGATCGCCGGTTCTCCATTTCCTGTAGGACCTCCCACCAGCCTGGCCGGCATCTTGCCCTTTGCTGTCGATCCAAGCGGGAAATTTCTATTGACCCTAGAACTGAATAGTGCTTTAACGCAATTAGTGGTTTATTCCATCGATTCTTCCACGGGTGTGCCCACACTGATCCAGCGGCATACGCTGCTGACAGGAGCTGACAGCTCCGTCAGCGCATATCTCGTGGCAAGCTTTTAGAGCAATTCCAGAGTTGGTGTGTCCCGTACACCGGGCTGAAGCGCCCATTTGTTTTTGCATCTCAACGCCAGCCTGAAAGGTTGGCTCTTCCACCGTGCGGGATACAGTAGTTGTGGAACCGTTATAGCGTCAAAAGCCAGGGCGGCGGTTAATCGTCGCCCTGGCTTTTATCCTCCATTGAAATGCGGTTTCGTTCCTACTGCAACGCAACCGAGGTTGCGGTTGAGGTTGAAATAGTGAACTTCACCCAGACGATGTGCGCCGTGCTGTCGAAGAACCAGCCTTCCGACGCCGCATCGAACGCAGCCTGCGATGAAAGCTGCGTCTCCGCGTTACCGTCGCGGGTCACGCCAGCCGGACTGGACGCCTGCTGATTGATCTTCAGCAGGTAGGTGCGCGAGCTCAACATGCCGTTGAAGCTGCCGTTGGCCGCTCCGATGCTCACCATCTCGTGTCCACTGGTGTTATTTGAGGTGAAGGTTGTCGTCGAGAAGGCGCCGCCCATGTATGCAAGGGTGGTTCCATCGTCTTCGTATAAGGTGTAGCTGGTCGAGCCTGCCGGATAGATATCGAGCGTGATCGGATTATCCGGTAACTGTCCCACCCACTCCTGCACCGGCCCCATCGGAATGATCGAGCCGGCCTTCACGAGCATTGGTATGTGATTGATCGGCGCGGGAACCGTGACCGAAGTTCCTCCGGTATGGACCGTTCCCGTCCAATAATCAATCCAGTTCGCGCCCGAAGGCAGAGCGACAGTAGCGCTGGTGGCGCCCGACGTAGTAACAGGTTGCACCAGGATCTGGCTGTTTCCGATTCCGTTGACGAGCTGGGTTGAACCGATCCAAAAGCTCGTGTACTGCAGCGGCAGTACGTGGTACTGCTGCTGGGCATTGGAGTAGCGGAATGGCAGCAATTGATAGCGTAATTGCGAATACTGCAGGGCGATCTGCTGCGCCTGCGTGCTGAACATCCAGGGGAAACGCGCTCCGGTTGAAGTTGTCTTCGCACCGAAGTACTCCTGGCAGGGAGTGAACGTCGTGTATTCCAGCCAGCGGATGTACAACTCGCTGGTCGGTGTGTTGTTATAGCCGCCGGTATCGCCGCAATAAAACGGCGTGTGCGTGGAGTTGTTCAACCCGGAGGCGGTGTGCATTTCCGACGCGAGGCCGCTGAAGGAAGCACTGGTATCGCCCGTCCACATTCCCGGAGTCTGGTCTGTGTGGGTAGCTCCCTGGGTATGCGTCAAGACAAAGCCGCGGCCTCCGTTGACGATTGCTCCGAAGTCGTAGGCTGTCTTGCGATATAGGAACTTATATTCGTCCTGGCTGTTCTTGCCGTCGTCGGTTACGCCGCCGCTCGGGTACCCGCCGCCGGTATCCAGCTTGTAGAAGCTGAGTCCCATGTTGGCCAGCGGTTGGTTCAGGCTGCGCCACCACGAGACCGTTCCCGGATTGGTGTAGTCGAATGCGCCGGTAAACGTGTTGCCGTGCCATCCCCCGGCATTCACTACATTACCGCTGGTGTCATCAATGAAGAAGTGGTTGCTGACGCCATGGCTGAAGAAGCCGCAGCCCTGGTCCATCCACGGCCACTCCCACACACCGAACCAGAAGTGGTTCTGGCGCAAGGTGCCGATCATAGTCGCAGGATCGGGGAACTGCACGGGATCAAATTTGAAGCAGATATAGTCCTGTGGCGTTCCGGTGTAGCTGCTGCTCAGCCAGCTTGAATCAATCCAGTACAGGTCGCCGCCGTAGTGGCCGTTGCGCAGCATGTTCATATCGCTCAGCACCTGGCTCTGGTTGTGGTAGCTACCCCAAAGGATACCGTAAGTCCACTTCGGGGTTAGTACCGGATTGCCATTAGGAGTGCCGCCACCGGAAGTGTTGACGATCAATTGCACGCTGGTGCTGTGCGTCAAACCGCCGCCCGTGCCCGTGATCGTGATTGCGCTGTTGCCTCCGGGCGTGGAAGTGCTGGTGGAAACATCCAGTGTGGAAGAACCCGAACCGCCCGCCACCGGATTCGTGGTGAAGCTGGCGGTCGCCCCTGAGGGCAAGCCGCTGGCGCTGAGCGTCACATCGCTGTTGAAGCCGTTGATGGCGCCCAGGTTCACGGTGTAGCTGGTGCTGCCACCCGCGGTCACAGTCTGCGAAGACTGGGTCGTCGAGATGGTGAAATCAGGCTGCGGCGGCGCGGTGACCGTCAAACTTACGTTCGCGGTGTGGCTCGTGCTCCCGCTGGTGCCTGTGATCACGATCGTGGCGGTGCCGGTCGTGGTTGCCGTGGTGGTTGTCACCATAAGCGTGGAAGTGCCCGAACCGCTTACAGGATTGCTGGTAAAGCTGCCGCTGGCTCCGGAAGGCAAACCGCTGGCGCTCAGGGTCACGCTTCCGCTGAACCCGTTGAGGGCGCCTACGTTCACCGTGTAACTGGTGCTGTTCCCAGCCTGTACCGATTGCGAACTGGGCGAGGCTGACACCGTGAAGTCAGGTAGCTGGTTGACAGTTAAGGTTACGTTGGCTGAGTGCGTCAGACCTCCGCTTGTGCCCGTCAGCGTAATGGTAGAGTTGCCTGCCGGAGTCGAGCCGCTGGTTGTTACGGTTACGGTTGAAGAGCCCGACCCGCTCACTGTGCCTGGGCTGAAGCCCGCAGAAGCGCCGGCGGGTAATCCACTGGCGCTCAGCGCTACATTTCCGCTAAAGCCGCCGCTGGCTCCAATAGTGACCGTATAGGTTGTGCTGCCGCCTGCCGTGACGGTCTGCGATGCCGGCGTTGCCGTCAACGAGAAGTCGCCGCCAGTACCGATGGCAAAATTGCAAACCGTAAGCGTGCCCGACGTGGCGCCCACGAAGACGCCGTAATTATCAAGGCTGGTCACAGTGTTCTGTTCCGTGCGGAAGGCGTAGTTGTTTCCGATGGTCAACTCTGCACTTCCCGGCGGAGTCACAAAAATCGAATAGGTATGCGCCGGCACGTTTACCACCAGGCGGAAGTGATACGTCACCCCCCCCGAGTAGGGTACATTCGTCTGCGAGGCGTAGGTTCCGCCGTTGCGCGCCAGGATCACACCTTGGGTCCCGTTAAACGCCACCAGGTTCGCGAAGGCAGCGTAACTTGTGCCCGCCCCATGCGACAGCGCCACTACACTGTTCATGTTACTGAGTGAAGGTGTGGCATCAAAGGTGGCCGTGAATGTACCGGTTTGCGACGCGAATGGGGTATTAACCCATGTCGGGCTCGTGCCTCCGGTGGCATGCACGCAACTCTGGGCAAAGGCAGTTGCTGCTCCCAGGGAGCATATTATGAGAACTAAGCACAACAAGAAATAGGATCTGAAACGTTGCATCGTTATTTTCCTCTCTGTGGACTTTTGTGGACACATAACTCTCAACAGCCCAATCGGGCTGGGGTTCATGATCGCGGGAATTGCCACTCTTGAACTCGTCTGTGCGGAGGATGGATTCAAATAACGAGTGTGCTTCGCCCTTGGGGTTTGCTCATTTGCCCTTACGTAAACGCTTACATCGCGGGCAAATGCCAGCGTGGATTCTTTATGATTCCACCCAAATATTCAAATCAGAAGTTTTAAACGATTCGTTTAATAAATCTAATGAATAGTCTCGATAAGTTTCTTGAATCCTGGGAAGACTGAACAGAGACGCATCCGTTTGGAGTTTTCACCTGCTTATGGGGGATAGCCGGATGCCTGTATCGCCGATGGGCATGCTGGCAGCATATCCACGCAAACTTGAAAACTCGAAACTTGAAACTTGAAACTGAAAATTAAACCAGGGGTGTAGGCTGATCTGCTGTCGAGGTACAGATCAAACACACCCCTGGCTCCGCACAACATCGTTAGCAAGCGCGGTAGAGACGTAGCTGGCTACGTCTCTACCGCGTCATCCTCACTGCGCTGTAAAGTTGCAGACTTTCAGTGTGCCACCGGGCGCGGTATTCACCAGAGCTCCCCAGTGATCGAGGCTGGTCACCGTATTTTGCTCGGTGCGGAAGGCGAAGTTGCTGCCTACCGTTTGTTCTATCCCGCCGGGCGCGGTCACAAAGATCGAGTAGGTGTGCGTCGTGACATTGATTGCCAGCCGGAAGTGATACGCGTTCCCACCGGAATACGAAACTGACCCAGCATAGACTCCGCCATTCCGCGCCTGGATTGTGCCGGCGGTTGTGAAGACCACAATATTCGCAAACCCGGAGTATGCGGTCTGCGCCCCATGCGACAGCCCCACGGCCGAGCTCTGGCCATTGACCGATGGCGTGGCGTCGAAGGTTGCCGTAAAGCTTCCGCTGTGTGCCGGGAATGCGAAGTTGTTCCAGGTGGCGTTTGCAGTCGTGGTGGTACAGACATTGGCCAGGACAATAGTGAGGCTGACCGTCGTGCTGTGAGTCAGGCTGCCGCTGGTGCCTGTAATGGTAAGGGTAGCTGTTCCCTGTGCTGCCGTGCTGCTCGCGGTCACCGTCAACGTGCAAGATGACGTAGCGCTGCACGTAGAAGCAGTAACTCCGGAGGGTAGGCCTGAGCTTACGCTCACGCTGACGCTTCCACTGAACCCGTTCGCCGGAGTGACTGTCGCGGTATAGGTAGTGCTGCCGCCGGCGGCCACCGTTTGCGACGATGGCGACACTGATAGCGAAAAATCTGGAGGAGGCGGAACGTTAACGGCCAGTGTGACTGGAGTTGAGCCGGACTGCCCGCCACCGGTGCCGTTGATCGTAAGAGTGTACGTACCTTGTGGTGTTGAACCCGAAGTCGTGACTGTGAGCGTAGATGTTCCCGAACCGCCGCTCACCGAAGCCGGACTGAAGCTTCCGCTGGCGCCACTTGGCAAGCCGCTTACGCCGAGGGTTACGGCGCTACTGAATCCTCCCGAGGGAGTTACGGTGATGGCATAAGTTGTGCTGCCGCCGGCGTTGATGCCGCGCGTAGCCGGGTTCGCCGAGAGCGAGAAAGTGCCGCCACCGCCGCTGCATCCGGCATCATTCCAGCAGCCGGTAGCGCGTGCATTCTTTGCCCACAGGACACCGGCTGTGTAAATCGGCGTGCCCGAAAAGAAAGACGTGTCGGAGTTGGCGATGCGGGTATATAAGCTCGGAACCCACTTCGCCAGAAGGAAGAACTGCGGCTGTAGGTTGGTCTGGGTCGCTCCGCTGCCGTCAATGTTCTGTGCCCATGCCGTGCCAAGGTCCATGCAAGATGCAGTGGTATTGGCAAACGTGGTCATGACATTGTCGCTGATCCCGAATCTTCCCGACCCCAGGGTCAGCATGTAGAGTCCCCACATATCGAAGGCGGCGTGGCCGGTGTTTTCGATGCTGGTGTTGGGCGCCGACTGGTTAACATAATGCCATCTGTAAACCGGCAGGCCCTTACAACTGGCCGAAGCTAAATCGCTGCTCTGCCAGAAATTCCACGACTCCTGGATGATGCTGTTATACAAAGCGACACGCGTTGAATCGTCTCCCAGAATGAGGTGGGCATTGGCCAGACGGAGCAAGCCTCCGCTCAGCATCATCTGCTGGTTCCATGGAAACGGCAAACCAAACCAGGTCGAGCCGTTGTAGCCCGAGGACGAAGACGGAAAACGCCACTGATGATCGCTGGCGCGAACAAAATTCTTGATGATAAAAGTATCTTCAGTGCGGTCCAACTCGCGGACGTAGGTCTTGGCTCTGTCCAGATACGTAGTTCCGAAGCCAAAGGGATCGCCAATTCTGACCGCCTGGTTCCAGATCGCCGGAGTCCGCAAGATCTCTTCCGCCACCCAGGCTTGGTGCGAGATTACCCAGCCCTGCTCGCCGTTGGTCGAAGCGCCGCAGGTGCCGTCGGCATTGACGGATGTCGGCCAAAACAGCTCCCGGTTCCCCGTCCACGCGATGCAGCCGGTTACAGGATTGTTGCGCGCATGTAACGCCGTATCGACCCAATGAACATAGATATCTAAAATGCCCTGATCATGGCTGACCAGATACATAAGTCCCAGTGCGTCGAATCGCTGGCTGCCGGTGTGATGGCCATAGGCATCACCGGTATTGTCTGGGGGCACTGTCTGTCCCTGCATGAAGGTTCTGAAGGAATCAATTTCTGTTTGTGTCACGGGGCCGCTCAAACTCTGGACCACCATCTGCGCCTGGGCTAGGGCGGCTAGTCCGCAGACGCAAAGCGCCAGGACTGCCCAACTTAGGATCCTTTTCATTCGATTCTCCTTGATGACTCTTGCCAAGTCTTGATGTTTTGTCGTGCTCGCCGCGATCTTTTCACGCAGCTTACCGCTGCAACTTTCGCCATGGGGTTCTTGCACGCACCTGCATCGGAAGGTCCTCAGTTGCCAGCCTGAAGCTTTGCTGCAAGGCGGAGGGAGTATCCTGCCGTGGCAAGTACGCTGGCAAGTAACCGAACCGTCTCAACACGTTACAAATCAGAAGATTGTAGGAAGTTAGTGGGCCGTGTTACGTGACGTTACGTAACATCATGATTGTTTTGGTTTATATGTTGAAAAATAGGAAAGAAATGATTTTGCAAAAAAAAATAATAACCGGACTGCCCGATGTGAAAAGCCTATGAGTGCACCTCGGAGCAGGCAAATCTCCTTTGTGCCCTTTGTGTATCCCTTTGGGTCCTCTGCGGTTATCTTTTTGCGAAGGACTTAACACGGCATGGGCTACTCGCAGTAATGGTCGACTGAGAACCGAGAACCGCTCCCTAAGGACTACCGAATGACAATCCGGTCGAGGTCTGGCGCATACGCAGTATCGTTGTAGAACTTGATCTTATTGCTGCCGGCCTGGAGAGCTATCGTAATGGTCGCCTTCGCCGGCATGGTCCAACTGGTGCCGGTGAGGGGCACCTGAATCGGAGGTCCGTCGTTGACACTTATAAAGAATGACCTGCTGCCATTCAGCAGGTAAAAGATCGCCATGTCATAGTTCCCGGCCTTGCTGACGGTGACATTGTTGATGATCACGTAATGCTTGGGGCCATCTCCGATCCTGCGCATGCGCGTTCCGTTCGAGCATCCCGCGCAGGCGTCGGGGGTGGCAAAGCCGCTGAAGGTATTTGCGTGGGCTTCGGCCTCGTAGGTGACCCCCGGCTCGGGAGCAATGGCCGGTGTGGATGATAATTTACGTGTCTGCAAGGCGGTAAAAACCAGAAAAGCCAGCGAAGTCGCAACCACTCCCAGGGCAAAAAAAATCGCGGCAAACCAGAAGGCGCTGATGCGCCTGCGCTCGGGGAGGCCAACGGTAATGGGCTGGTCCAGATGAACGGGAAACGGAGACATCAGTTCCATGCCGTTTTTAGCGGGCTCAACCTGCACGAACCGGGGAACATAGCTTCCCTTCGGCAGATCAATGCGGACCTTGGCGGCCGCCAGCTCCGTGGAATATACCTCGTGCAGCTTTTCTCTCAGGTCAACCGCCCGGCGGCGCACCACAGAATCTTCTGCGGTGGAATAGTCCGAGGCCCTGCCGAATGCTTCTACGCCGATGAGGAACTCGCAAAGCTCGCTGCCGCGGCCATCGATCTCCATTTCGCAGATGTAGCGGAGAAACTTTCGTAGCTGGTCGGCGCGAAGAAACGTCGTGCTCTGCAGCACCTCTTCGAGGGCTGTGCGCTTCTCCGTCGGACTGGAAGTCATGATCGTTTTGCCACCTCGGTCAAAGCAAGCCGGCTTTCGTACTTGTGGCCTGAAGTCGTAGCACTGGGCGGGCAGCCCAATTCTTCCTCTGCCTGAGGCTCAGGTCCCCATCTTGCACAATATCAGCAAAACACGGGGTATTCTCACACAGCGGAGGGAAGGCATCAACAGCATCAGGGGAAGTGAGCGGCCCGAAACCTGAATAGGACTCTTATCGCAGACAATCAATCGTATTATAGCGTGAAAATACCTGCCACCCGCAGCGGGTTGGAATTAGAACATTGGAATTTGAACAGAGGTCACCGGAAACACGGGCGCAAGTTGGAGCTCAAACTATACCGATTGGGTACGTCTCCTGCGAAGCGGGAACATTACGCGCCAAGCGCTTTTGCAGCCCATTGCCGCCATGCCGAACTGACTCCTGGACTAAACTTCGTTGCACCGCCAGCTTTTCGCTGAGGTCCAATGCGCGTTGCAGGTTCTTCCGCAATTGCAGGGCTCGATTATAGAGCGCTTCTGTGCGTTGCCGAAGTCTCTCGGCATTCTGGTATGTGATCATCCAGCGTGGAGGTGAGAGGTTCTCAGGCGAGAGCTGTTTCTTATTGGACGCATCATGTACAGGACAGCGCTTCAGCCAGGCGTCAATATCGCTGGAAACGGCAACCACTGCACTGCGCTCTTTCCCCCGCGGTCTTCTCACCGGCAACCCCAGGTCACGCTCCCATCGTTGCGCGGTCCTCACGCCCCGTCCCAGATACTCGGCAATTTCTTTCCATGAATTTAGGATTGTTTCTCTCTGGTCCATAAGTACCCCCACACTGCCAATATTTTAGAATATTCAACTCTGGCGCAAGTTGGCATACGTTGGCATACAAAGAACTGGTTATCCTGGCACTCAAACACTGCAACCGCGATCTCATGAATCGCATTGGGATTGACAGGTGACTTTCGAAGTGATCACCAGTCAGGCCCGCCTCGGCGATCGAAGAGTGTCTTAAGAATACACCCCTTGGGGAGCAAATCAATTCAAATTCTTCGATGCAAAGTAGTTGAATTTTGGAAGCTGGATTTAGAGCGGCGGCGAGGAGGCTGCGAAAAAGTCTACGCAGACTGCTTAGACCCGGCTTCTTTAACCTGGGGTGTTTTTCCCTCCGATGCGGAGCTTGACCCCGAGGCTTTACTCAACAAAGCCTCTCGCAGCCACAGTATTTTGAGGCGTTTGCTTCTTATGTGGCTTCTACCCAGTCTCATTTTTTCGACCAGGGCCCGCTGGGTTTCGCGTAAAAGCAGGGTCTTGGCCAGCAGCATTCGGGTGTGCAGCGTAATGTGCATTGTGCTCCTACATGATGCACTAAAACTAAATCATTATTAGGTTATCTTTTGGCGTAACCGGGGCGTTAGACTGTCTTTTGTGGTCCGGTCCAAATCCAGGAAGAAGAAAAATCCGGTCTTGCGGGGCATCCCCAACGCATCTCGCCGCTTCGATGTTGTCGCTGTCGGCGCTTCGGCGGGAGGCTTTCATGCCATATCCGGATTGCTGCGTCCGCTTCCGGCCGAGTTCCCCGGCAGCATCGTGATAGTGCAGCACCTGTATCCCACGCATGAAAGTCTTTTGGCCAACTTACTACAGAGTCATACGGCTCTGCTGGTGAAACAAGCCGAGCACGACGAAATCATGCTTCCGGGCCACGTATATATTGCGCCGCCGGACCAGCACCTGCTGGTTGGCCCCGGCAAGATCCAGTTGGCGCATACTCGTCTGGTGCATTTTTCCCGGCCTTCGATTGATCTGCTCTTCGAGTCCGTTGCCGGAGTCTATGGCTCCCACAGTATCGGTATTATTCTGACCGGAACTTTAAAAGACGGCTCCGCCGGAATTCGCGCCATTAAGGAAGCCGGCGGCGTCACCATGGCCCAGGATCCTGCCGATGCCGAGTTTGATTCCATGCCCGCCGCCGCGATGGCGACCGGCTGTGTGGATTACAGCTTGCCTCTTGCCAAGCTGGGCATTACCCTGAATAGCTTATACGCGGCCGGCTCCGCCAAACCGTATGGCTGATCTTTCTCTCAAAGATTTCTTATCGCAGCTTGCGGAAGAGCGCGGCCTGGAGCTGCGCGGATACAAGCACACCACCCTCGACCGCCGCATCCGCCGCCGCCTCTCGCAGTTGAAAATAGGCGGCTTGCAACAATATCTGGATTTTATTGCCGGCCATCCGGGCGAGATCAACGATCTATTAAATACTGTTCTCATCAATGTCACTGAATTCTTCCGTGACCCGCAGGCCTGGCAGGTCTTGCGTAAGAACATTCTGCCCCGCATCACCCGTACTCTGCGGCAAGGCGATTCTCTACGCATATGGAGCGCGGGATGCGCCAGCGGCGAGGAGGCATATTCGGCGGCCATCACCGTTGCCGAGCACTTCGGCCATCAAATCGAGGACTACGAGATCAAAATTTATGCCACCGATATCGATGACGATGCCCTCAATACCGCCCGGCGCGCAGAATATCCTGCCCGTTTGCTGCGCCGGGTGCCGCAAGAGCTGCGGAAAAAATATTTCACCGGCGATAAGACCATGCGCCTGGCCCGCGGCGTGCGCCGCCTGGTGATCTTTGGCAAGAGCAACCTCGCCTCTGACGCGCCCATCTCACATGTGAGGCTCTTGATCTGCCGCAATGTCCTGATTTATTTTGATTCTGCCGCACAGGAGCGCATAATGAGAAGGTTGCATTATGCCCTTGATCCCGGCGGGGTTTTGTTCCTGGGCAAATCCGAGTCGCAGATCCGCAGTGCATCTCTCTTTCGTCCTCTCGATTCGAAGTGGAGATTTTTCGAACGCGTCGGTCCTGCCCATGGTGAAAAGGAAATCAAAATGGATGAAAAGGGGACCAAAATGGCCGAGCAGCCGGAAGATACTTCCAGAGCCAACGAAGAGCTCTCGCTGCTGAAGCTGTATTACAACTCCTTATTACAGGCCCTGGAGCCTGGGGTCGTAGTTTTGGATTCTGGCGACGTTATTCGTGTCGAAAATCCCTCCACGCTCAATCTTTTGCGCCTTTCCGGCAAGAAACTGGTGGGTAAAAATCTGGCCGAAAGCGAATTGGCCGCGCGCTGTCCCGAGTTGGCCTCCAAAGTTGAATCCACCCGTCCATCGAACGCGGATGTGCGCTTTGAGTGCAATTCCAATGACCAGAAGATCGCCGTTACCATCCGGCCGATCATGTCTGAGGATAAAAAAAACCGGGTGGGAACTTTGATTTGCATGGAAGACATTACCCCGAAAGAGCGGCTGCAAAGCACGATCAATGCCCTGGAGTCGACCAGCGAAGAGCTGCAATCTGCCAATGAAGAATTGGAGACCACCAACGAGGAGCTGCAGTCTACCAACGAGGAGCTGGAAACCACCAACGAGGAGCTGCAATCCACCAACGAGGAGCTGGAGACCACCAACGAAGAGCTGCAATCGCTGAACGAGGAACTGGAAACCACCAACGAAGAAATGGAACTACGCGGCAAAGAGCTAGATGCCTCCAATGAGCGCTACGCCGAAACCCTGGAAAACCTTCCCTGGCCCATGATGCTGATGGACCGCGACCAGAATATCGTGGTTTGGAACGCGGCCGCGCGCAAGCTGTTTGGCTTTGGATCCACCTCGATGGCGGGCCTGAATCTGAGCCGGCTTCCAATTCCTAAAGAAACCACCAATGCGATTTTGCGCCGTTATCGCAGCTCGCTGATTAAAGCAAAATCTGTGGTTGCTAAAGGAGTTGCGCTGAGGGGAACCAAGGCCCGCGAATATATGAATATTCACTTCAGGCCCCTCTCCAAAGATGATTTTGGATCGGTGCTGGTCATGTTTACTCCTACAACTTCTACCAACCCAGGGAGCAGTTCAAAAGCGTCTGCGATCAAATCGAATCCCGGCAAAAAATCAAAAGCCAGCAAGAATGGTACGCGCCGCACAAAAAAACGAAAGTGATTTTGAAGCAGTTCTCGGTTCTTTGCAAAAGATAACCACAAAGGGCACAAAGGAGATTTGCCCTTGCTTTCAGGATGAGATCCAAGACAAACTAAAGATTCCCGCTCTTAGGGGCTCTCCTGCTTTTATGAATTTCTTCTAAGATGTTCTTTGCATCGACCATGAGTTCCCGGCTCCGCATGATGGCTTCCCCGCATTTTTTCACTGTGTTCGCCAGTCTCGTGCGAGATAGATCAGAACGAAGCTCCAATGTCCTTGGCCAATACGCCGGCTTGGATTTGCTCACCCCATACCTAAACCATCAGATGAATAAAATTGTAAGTCACGATGGTTAAATTGCAATTAAAATCCAGCTCTGCTTTGGGCTTGCTGAAATGAGACACAGAAAAGCTGCTCTCTGCGCAGCCCTGGAGCGAAGAAAAAGCGTTGGGCTGAAAGCTAAAAAACGGGCCGAAGGGCCCGTTTTTTCTTGCCTGTAGCTTCGCCACTTGCAGCTTAGGAGCTGCCTTAGGCTGCTTTGGCTTCCACGTTAATGGACTCCGCCAGGTTTGTCAGCTTCTGGTCTGCCGCTTTCTCTTCATCGAGGGTCTGCTGCAAATAATTGGCGACATCAGCCAGCCCCAGCAATTGAGCGTAGGTCCGCGCGCAACCGTAGGCGGCAATTTCGTAGTGCTCCACCCGTTGCGCCGCGGCAATGAGCCCCGCATCCAGCACTTCGGGTTCGGCATCCTCATCCATCATCTCTTCGCCTTCTTTGATCAGGCCCTGCATTCCCTTGCACTTTTTGGCCTCAGCTTCCTCGTTGAGACTCTCGAAACATTTCTCAAGCCGCTCGATATGGCCTTCCGTCTGGCGCAGATGCTCTTGGAATGCGCGCCTCAACTCGGGGGAAGAGGCTGCTTCCGCCATCTTAGGGAGCGCCTCAGTGATTTGGTCTTCCGCCGAATACAGGTCCTGCAACTGTTCGATTAAAAGTTCGTTCAGAGTTTCAAGCTTCATTGGGTAGTCCTCCTTGTTATCTGTCGTTAGATGGCGTGTTACATACCTGCTTGTTGCCTCGGGTGAGCCGCTCGCCTGAGACAAAGTGTTAAAGTTGCTCATTCCCAGATTGGGAGAGCTGGATAATTCATGCGCAGAAGCGCAGGATCGGGGCACAGCTTCAGTTCAGCCGTGCTGAGCCAACCAATCAAACAGGTGCAGCAACATATTTATTTATTGACGAAAAAACCGGAACAAAGAATAGGAGGTTTTTGTGCATCTTCTTTGGTGGATTATCGCCGGACTCATCGCGGGATGGGCCACAGGAAAGATCATGCGCGGCGCCGGATACGGCCCGCTGATGGATATTGTGATTGGCATTATTGGCGCGGTCATTGGCGGATGGATCATGCAAGCCCTCGGCTTTGCCTCCGAAGGCGGTACGATCTATACCATCATTGTGGCTATTATCGGCGCCATCGTGCTCACGGCGCTGGTGCGGCTTATCACCGGCAGCCGCGGTACCGGCGCCGGCGGCCTCAGAAAAGTCGCTTAACTTCTCAGGCAGATAGTAGGAAGAGACGTAGCATGCCACGTCTCTACATTATTTTTTTTCAGGAGCGGCTGTTGCAACTCCAGCCGCTCTTGCAAAATCAATATACCCCTTCTGGGGATCAGCACTGATCAGTTTGACCCGGACTTTATCTCCGACATCAACCCCCTGCTCTCCGCGGCAGAGCAGGCCCTCGATATGCGGCTGGAGCACGCGAACGAATGTTCCGTGGGGCGTCACTCCCGTAACAATGGCGTCAAAGCTCTCGCCGATTCTGCCGCTCATGGCCACCGCGGAAATCCGCTTGGTCATGCCCCGTTCCACTTTGCGGGCGGCGTCTTCTTTCAATGTGCAGTTACCCGCAATCCCGTTCAGCTCATAATCTGAATAGGGGGAGGGTTGTTTCGCCAGCACAGCCTTAATCAGCCTCTGCGTCACCATGTCAGCGAAGCGGCGGTTGGGCGCGGTGGAGTGGGTATAGTCCTGCACAGCCAGGCCAAAATGCCCTACCTCAGGGTCGCCCGGACGCTCCAAAACATATTCGCCAGGCCCCATCAGTTTGATGACCGCCAGCGATAGATCGGCAAAATGATCGGGATCGGCGGCCTTGCGCTTGGTCAGGAAATCATTCAATGCCTTGGAATCCGGCTGGCTGGGCAGTTGCGTGCCGCTCTGTGCCGCCAGTTCCACAATCCGGCTCCAGCGCTCTGGCGTCTTCACCACGCGCCGGATCGAAGAGACGTGCTGCAGCATGCGCGCCACCACCCCATTGGCGGCAATCATAAAATCTTCAATGAGATCGGTGGCCAGGTTCTTCTCCTGTTTGCTGATGTCCACGATCTGCTCGTTCAGAATCACGGGATGCACTTCGGTGGTTTCAATATTGAGAGCTCCATGACGGTAGCGTTCCGTCTTGAGCGCCTGGGCTATTTCGTTTTGCAGTTTGAGTTGGGCTTGCAGCTCTGCCGAGGCCGCCACTTTGGGCGGCGCCGGGCACTTGCCCTCCAGCCATCCTCCTACCGCGTTGTAGGTGAGCTGCGCCTTGTTGCGAACGATGGCGCGATACACCGTCTCTGAACTGATGCAGCCGTTCTGGTCAACCACAAACTCGATGACGATCCCGAGCTTATCCTGATTTTCCAGCAGCGAAGTCGCGTCCGTGGAAAGCTGCTCCGGCAGCATCGCGAAATTTCTTACCCCGGTATAAACGGTTGTGGTCTCTTTGGCGGCATGACCGTCGATCGGCGTGCCCTTGGGAACAAAAGAGTCTACGTCTGCAATTCCGACCATGACCTTGGTTTGTCCGCTGGGCTGGCGCTCGGCCACCTCGATCTGGTCAAGATCGCGTGAGGTATCGTTATCAATCGAAGACCACAACAGGTTGCGCAGGTCGCGAATGTTTCCATCCGCGGCAACTTGCGGCGGATGGGTCTGCAGTTGTGCGAGTTGCTGCTGGGCGGGCGCTGGAAACTCCGGCTCAAAGCCGTTCTCCAGCATTAATTGTCTGGCGATTGCCTGCAAATCAACGTGAGAAAAGCGGTGATTGTCCATGAATTAGGCTGAAAACAATTCAGAATATCGTGAAAGCACTAAGCCTAACATGCCCCCGCCCGCCCAGGCGAATCAAGCCTAACTGCTGAGTTGCAGACATCTTCTCTGCCGCGCCCACACTCCAAGTACATTAAGAGAAAATTGGCGAAGGCGTGTAGCTGCCGGTCAGTGCTCTTTTTACGATTCAGAAGATACCCCTGTCTCCTGGATTTCGGAAAATCAAAATCCATGCGAGTTCTGCTGGCTGGGATAATTCTGCTCTGTTCACCGGCGCTTTGGGCGCAGTTGACGGCGCCTGTTTATACCAATGCGCCACAGCTTTACGAAGGCCAGAAAGTTGCTTCTGTCGAACTGGTTGCAAATCCTCACATCGATGTCAGCCCGTTCGCTCCTCTGGTGCAGCAGCAGCTTGGCGCGCCCTATTCCACCGCCAAGGTGCAGGCCAGTATTGATGCTCTGAACCACACAGAGCGCTTCACCAAGGTTGAACTGCAGGTCGAGCCTGAGCCTGACGGATTGAAGCTAAGCTTCCTGCTGCAACCCGCCTTCTATTATGGAGTGCTGGAGTTTCCCGGAACGGAAAAGCAGTTTCGTTACACCCGCCTTCTGCAGGCGGTAAACCTGCCCGGCGAGGAACCCTACGAAGAGGACAGTTTGACCAAAGCGCAGGCTGCGCTGTTGGAGTTCCTCCAGAAGAATGGATATTTCGAGGCCCAGGTCCACACCGAGGCGCAGTTTGACGATGTCCACCAGCTTGCCAACATATTTTTTCACGTACAACTGAACAAGCGCGCCAAAGTCGGGCAGGTTTTGTTCAACGGCATTTCCGCAGCCGACTCAGCGCGTTTGCTCCGCGCATTGCATTCCGTTCATGCCAAACTCATTGGGGCCCAACTGACGACCGGCAAGGCTTTTACCTCCGAGCGCATCCAGGCGGCGAGGGCATATTTGCAGTCCTATCTCGGCGGCGAGGACCGCCTTATTCAGGAATTGCGTGTGGGCATGGTGCAGTTTCATCCCGATACCAACCACGCTGACGTAATTTTCAATGTAAAGCTGGGTCCCCGGGTTTCTGTCACGTTGGCAGGCGCAAAGCTGACCTGGGTTCCCTTCATGAACTCACGCAAGCTGCATCAACTGATTCCTGTCTTTCAGGAGAGCTCGGTTGATCCTGACCTGCTCATGCAGGGAGAGCGCAACCTGATTGACTACTTCCAGACCAAAGGATACTTCGACGTGAAGGTGGAATTTCAGGTCCAGAACCTGCCTTCAAAAGTTGCGGTTGTGTACCAGGTAACGAAAGGCAGCCGGCATAAAGTCGAGGAAGTTTCCGTTGAAGGCAATCATTACTTTCCCAGCGACAAACTGCTGGCCGGCATCCCCGTCACCGAGGGCCACTTTATTACTCACGGACACTTCAGCATCAAGCTGCTCAAGCAAAGCGTCAACAGCATCACCGCGCTGTACCACAACAATGGCTTTGAGGAAGTCCAGGTCACGCCCCAGGTGGTGGACCGCGAACCCAAGGTCTTCGTTACCTTCCAGGTCAACGAAGGACCGCAGACGCTGGTCGAAGATCTGCGCATCCAGGGGAACCACGCATTAAGCCTTCGGGACTTGCAATCGCGCCATGGGTTCGACCTCGCTCCCGGACTCCCCTTTTCTCCTGCGCGCATGAGCCAGGACCGCAATCGCATTGTCGCCACCTATCTCGACCGCGGATATCCCCGCATTACTTTTACTCCCAAGGTGGAGCGCTTGCCTTCGGATAAGCATCGCGCCAACGTCACATATGTGCTCGACGAAGGCCAGCAGGTTCTCGTGGATAACGTGGTTATCGTCGGAAACCACCACACCCGGACCTCTTACATTG
>Ga0209166_10000840_pt1 | contig 28961 bp, 18 predicted proteins | sample Coa_R1_3_FD_187151 | JGI IMG/M metagenome (GOLD analysis project Ga0209166, IMG submission 187151) | Surface soil microbial communities from Centralia Pennsylvania, which are recovering from an underground coalmine fire - Coalmine... | ecosystem: Environmental > Terrestrial > Soil >...
ATGAAAGGAGGCCAGCAGGTGGTTGGGGGTATACGGATCGAGCACGACGTTGTAGATATCGTTGGTGCCGAGAGTTTGTTCGGTCGCGCTGCTGCTCGGCAGCGTGTTGATCCAGGAGACCCCGCCATCGGTTGACTTGAGCGGCCCGCCGGCTCCGTAGCCGCTGGCCGCATACAGGGTCTGGTGGTTGAACGGGTCGATCGCCAGCGCCCAAATCCGGCCGCCGTCGACCAGGTTTGAGCCGGCGCCGGTATCGATTTTCGTCCAGGTGGCCCCACTATTGGTCGACCGATAGATCCCCTGATAGTTGGTGCCGACGTAGACCAGGTTGGGGCTGATGGGGTCGACCACCACGGTGTTGTAGCCGTAGTTGTTGGCCGGGCTGTTGAAGTTGTTCGACACGCCCGCGATATCGATATTCTGCCATACGCTTGGAGTGGTGGTTGTTGAGTTGGGCGTTGGCGTCGGAGTGTTGGCGGCGATGGTCGTCGCGCTGGCGGTTGGCGTCGCGGTCGCCGCGCCAACTGGTGTTCGCGTGGGCGTAGCAGTCGCGGCGTGCGTGGCCGTACCCGTGCGGATGGCAGTCGGCGTCGCGCTGCCAGAGGTCGCCGCCGGCAGGACAAAGAGCGTGATGGACTCTGGCGGGTAATTGGCGGTGAAGCCGGTCAAGCTTACCACCTGGTCGGCTTGATGAACGATTTGGCTTAAGTTGGCGGTGCTGTACTGATAGACGGATGCCAGACCGGTGGACGAGAAGCCCGACAAGGCCAACGGGCTGGAGAGCGTCTGGGTCAAGCTCTTGTTGATGACCATAATGGTCAAGGCCAGGTCGCTGCGGCGGGCGGCATAAACCGCCAATTGCCCCTGATCGGCACTAGCGGCCTGGACGGCGGTGTCGCCAAACTTGCTGTGGGCGCCGTCGTAGTTGCGATACATGCGGAAGGCGAAGGCGCCCGGTTGAGCACTGCTGGGGGGCGCCCACAAGGTCGCCAGGTCCAAGCCTTCGCGCCCGAAAATGCCGAGCACGTCGGCCTGGGCCATGGCCCCATTGATATCGTCCAGCGCGCCCCAGTTATACTCCGAGATCGATAACTTGGTGCCGGGGTAATCGTTCGCCACCCAATTCTTCATGCGCGGGATAAGGTCAACCGTGTCGTTGATCCAGCTCTCGTCGAGATATGTGGGATCCCACAGCGAACGAGTCGAGCGCAGCCGCAACTGCTGAGTCGCAGTGGAGCCCGCGCCGGATAGCGCCACGCCGCTGGCCTGCGGATACATGTGCAGGTCAAGGTAATCCACCAAACGCACGCCCTGCTGCTGCTCGTAGGCGCGCATCTGCTGGAGATACCAGTCCAGGAAGTACATGTTCCCATGACTGGTGTAGTCGTTGCCCTTAGCGCAGCCATCGGCGGCTGAGTAGAAATAGGCGCACCAGCCCCAAAGCACGGGGCCGAAAGTCGTGGCACCCGGATCGGCGGCCTTGATCGCCGCAGCGTAAGCGAAGGTTTTGGCGCCCAGCTCATCGTAGGTAGTCGGGTTGGGGTGCACGTCGCGCTGGGTGCTATTCCACAGCATGGGCTCGTTGTCCAGGTCGTAAAATCGCACGCCGCCGGAGTTAGCCACGCCATACTTGCCTGTCAGGTGGTTGATCCAACCGGCGACGAAGGTGGGGCTGATGGCGATGCTCGTTCCGAGCGGATTATTGCCGGTAATGGGCGTGCCACTGGGCAGAATGCCATTGCCACACGGCGCGTCGGGAGCGATCGATTGCTGTGAGGGATAGAGACTGGTACTGAAGCCGCAGTTGCGCGGGTTGGCGCCACGCGGTCCCTTGGGCGTCCAGCCGATGAGCGGGACCGTCAGCAGGGTATCCGTACCGGTGGCCTTATTTTGATCGACAAACTGGTCGCTGGATGAGCCATCAGGTAAGAGGGCCGGGTTGGCGACCGCGTTGTCGATGTTTTCAAAAAACCAGTCGCTGGCGTGATTGCTGATGTCGAGCTGCCAGTTATAGCGGGTGGTGGCGTTGCCGCCCCAGCGGTTCACCGGCAGGCCAATGTCGGCAGCCAGCGTCGCATCGGCGAAGTTCATGCCATAGATGTCGGGGCTGATTGGATGCTGGCCGGCGGCAGCATTCACAGTCAGGGCCGGGCCGGCGCCCGGCGGAGGCGTGGTCGGTGTCGGCAGGCCGGCATTAATGAGCGAGATGTCGTCCACATAAAACGTGGGCTGGCCTCCGGCGGTGTTGTTGAACCAATCAATCGCTGTCAACAGACCGGTACCTCCGATCTGCGCGAGCGGAAGATTGACCATGACCCAGGTGTTTGCCTGTGGCGTAATCGTCAAGCTTCCGCCATTGTAGCCAGTATCTTCCAGGTAAACCTTGATCTGCTGTCCACCGGTGGTGCCGCCGTTCACCCAAAAGCGTAAGGTATCGTAGAGGGAGGGGTCAATCTGGTCGCCGCTGCGCGACAGCTTGAGGCCGCTCCAGCCGCCCGTGTATGTGATTGCGATTGAATCGCTTCCGCTGTGAACCGGCGATGTGTTGGCGAGGTTGCGGCTGATCGGGTCCCACGACCAGTCGTACCAGCCAGCGGCCAAAGCATCGGTGTAAATTGTCAGGCTGGCTGACGCAGAAGCAGACCGAGCGGGCAGGGTAAACGCTAATCCCAGCACAGTAGTGGCCAGGGCGAAGACAAGAATGGCGCGTGAAAACAAGCGCCGCGGCGTCACATTACAAGTCTTTGTCATTTCTCTTCCGTTTGAAATCTGTATGTCAGTTCAAGCTACTTCAAATTTCCCCCTGGAAGAAGAGTACTATTGGAGCATTGACATCGGCCGGAAATTTGAAATATTAACCTAAATCTAACGATATTATGCTTGCTACGATGTACGGTCAAGACAAATTGAAGTGGCGCCGCGTGGCGACGATTGCCTCGACAGCCCCTGAGACAATGTGCGGCACGTGCAACGGTGCCTTGCGGTCTGCTGGTAATGTTTGGGTTGAAGACTGAGCAGGGCCCAAGGTGCGGCGGATCAGGGCGTGACTTTCTAGTGCGTTGGACGAGTCGTGACAAGTGGTATGGGCAAGGTCGCGCGGGACCTGGAAACGGCTAGGAACCAAGTTAGATGATGAAAGTTCCTACCCTGTTTGCGGCAAGGCCGCCAGGGCTTGGCATTGGGCCACTTCCAGCATAATGGGCCAGATGCAAGGCCCGCCGCACACGGCTGGCATTGACGCTCAACCGAAAGCGTGCCGCCAGGTGCAGCACCAGCAGGGCCACCGTCCAACACGCTTGAACATACCCCGCGTTGGGAGGGTGGCTGGACTGGGCTCGCACTATGGCCATCAGGTATAGGTCTTTGGGCGGTCGCCCACTGCGCGGCGCATCGTCCAAGCCGATGCAGCACTGCTGCGGACGGGCAGTCAGCCATGTGCGGACCGTTTGCACGTCTTAGCTGAGCAAACCGCCCATCGCCGGCAGCGAATAACCCATGGCCGACAGCAGCACAAAGTGGGCGCGTTCGGTTACGCGCCCAATCGCTTGCCGCGCCACCTGCTGCAATTCAGCCGTTTCGCTATCATGAACTTCGAGCTAGAGCATGTGGGTTCACCTTGGTAGGTCTGGTTACCGCCAAGTGTGCCTGCTTGCGCCAGCTTGTTGACACGTGATATGAACTTTAGCCTCCTTACTCACTACCGGACACTTTTATGAATAGCTGACGGCCGCCATTCGGGTAAGCTTAGTTTCCTACCACAGAAACGAGCCGACCCATGAGTGACAGCCGCCGTGTGTATCGTGCCATATGTCAGGCGATGAAGCAACTCTATCCCAACGCGCCGCAAGGCAATTTGGCCCGGCACTTGAACACCTTGGCCGGAAAGGTGACGGGTATCGTCTTGGGCAAGAGTTGCCAGTTGCCGATCCTGGCGGCGAAGGTCCCGGATGATACGCTGGCCGAGAGCCGCAGCAAACGGTTCAGCCGCTGGCTCCAGAATGAAGCGGTCACGCCCGAGTGCTATTTTCTGCCGTTTATTGAGTTCTTGTTGACCAGTCTGGCCCAGTCACGGCCGTTGGTCCTTATTATGGACGGTAGCGAAGTCGGCCGCGGCTGTTTGGCCTTGGTGATCAGCGTCGTCTATGGCCATCGGGCGCTGCCGATTGCCTGGGTGGTGGTGCGCGGCAGCAAAGACCACTTTCCGGCCGACACCCATGTGCGTCTGCTGCGCGCGGTGGTGGAGCGCATGCCCTGCACCGCGACAGCCCTGTTTCTGGGAGATGGCGAGTTTGATAGCCGGGACCTCCAGCAAGCGCTGGACGCCTGCGAATGGACCTACGGCTACCACCGCCACGTCGGCCGCCTGCGGCACCTGCCGCTCAACGGCCAGCGCCCACAGCGCTGGGGCGAATTCCGCCACGCCGCCTACCACCGCCCGATACGCCAGATTGACGCCATGCACCTGGTCGTGCCGCTCGCCCGTCTCCCGGTTCAGTTCAGGCACCGCGATCAGGTCGAAGACTGCCCTGGTCTTGAACTCCTTCCAGCCTTCCCCGCGCACATGTACCATGCCCCCTCCAGGCTGATTTCCAGTGGCCGGTCGTGATCGGCCCCCACCGGCGGCAGGTCGGCCCGCTCCACCCCGACGGCCGCCTGCTGGCGCGCCAGGTACGCCCGCAGCCGCTCGCCGTACCGTTGGGTCAGGTCCCAGATCGTGCTGGCTGGGATGCTGCGCCGCCCGATCCGCGCAAAGGTCGCCACCGCTTCGGCATAGGTGTCCTTGGCGGCCAGCCAGACCATCTGCTGAGCCAGGGCCGGGCTATAGCTACTGCCCGTCAGCCCCCAGCGCCGGTCCAAGGGGGAGAATCCCCTGCCCGCACGCCGCACAGTGGTAATACGGCCGCTCGATTTCGATTTCGCCTGCTTCGGTCACAATTCGCCGGCGGCGCTTGCCCTTGCTCTTCATCTTCTGTCCGCCCTGCGGACAGTTCGGCCAGACCGGCAATTCCGCCGCACTCGCGCGGGCCAATTCGGCGGCAATGGCTTGTTAAATCTCCTGCCCGGCCGTCAGGGCCGCCTGCTCAACACCTGCACTTGCGTTCCGGTGCAAGTGTATCAGCCAAGCTGGCTTCCGCGGGTAAGGGGCGTTTAGCCAGCACTTTGGCAATCGCGGCCTTGGCCGCGGCTTCAAGGCGGTTTCTAGTTCAGCATCACGCTCCGGCATGGCGGGCCTCCTTCCACTCGAAGGCCGCAGTCTACCCCACCCTCATCATTCGGCGGGGTAAAGCACCTCCGCACGAGACCGAGTTTGGCATTAATGTTTGGTGTGCCGAAGTGGAAGGCGGGTTGACATCTGCCCCACCGCAGGTGCGGGTCAGTGAATATCGGCTGCGGCGTGGGAACCCACAGGATGCGCCCCTGGTGGCGCCTAGCGTGCAGGCCCATCGCCGCAAATTTGGCCGAGCCCCACGCGAAGTCTGTGGCGACCGCGGGTTGCACTCGGCCGAGAACGAGCGCCAATTGCGGGGACTGGGGGTGCGCCGTGTCTGCCTGCCCCAACCAGGCTACAAATCGGCGCGCCGCAAACGGCGGGAACAGCAGCCGTGGTTTCGGGCAGGGCTGCGCTTCCGCAATGGCATCGAAGGACGGATCAGCCACTTGCGCTGGGCGCGCCGACTGGATCGCTGTCTCAATCACACGCACCTTACGGTGGTGCAGGTGTGGCTGGGGCGGCCTGGAACGCTGGGTCGGGTGGGGTGTCATTGCCAATAGCCCGCATCGACGCGATCAAGAGCGCCGAAGCCAGGCCACGCTTGCGCCAAGCGCGGCGCGTGCCCAAGGAGCCGATCCAGCCCACCTTCAAGCCGGTGCGCTCAGCCGCAATGGGGTCGAAGCGGTTCATGCTGTAAGCGACCGCGTCCTGGGCATCCGGGACGGCAAAGGGGTTGATCCAGAGGCGCACGAACGCGACGACGGTCCCATCGGGCGTCAGGGCCACGCGCGAGTCGGTCTCTGGATTACACCAAGGATCATGGAATTCTGCCACCACGTCTTCGAGCGTAGGTGCACAGCTGTCGGGGTGGACGGTAACAATTGCGGCCAGTAGGCTTTGCATGCCGGACTATGCTCCAGGCGCGCGGGGCGGTATGAATTGGTTGTTCGCGGGGCAGCGCGTGTGAAACCGTTCACGGGTACTCTCGGTCAAAACACCTGGGCGCATCCGGCTTGGTCGTCTGCCAGATGGCAGTTGCCACGGCGTGCATCGCCTTGCGGCGTTGGCGGTTGAAAGTGCCTTCCGAGATATACAGCTTGCTCATGATATCCCGGTTTGGCACATCGTCGATGTAGGCTTCGCGCAAAATCGTGTAAGCATGCCATTGGCGCGGCAGCACCCCGCTCGGCGGAGCGCCGGCAGGCCGGAGGCTTTCGATGGCATCAACAAGCATTCCTCGTAACACTTTGGCTTGCTGAATTTGGGAGACTGACTCGAGACGCAGTCTGCCGACCAAAGCCGATTGCCCCAATACGCTGTAATCTGACAGCCCTTTGACAGCCCGTTCGACCATTCGTTCAAATTCGGGATCGGGATAGGCTTCGGGCTTGCCCGCCAACTCTTCCTGATGAACAGCGTGTTCGGTACGCTCGCCCATTCCAAGCACCCGCAGGTGACCGGCGGCGGCTCTCTCGGCAAGTTCCAGCCGGTGCCCGACTGGCACCGCATTGACCGAGGCAACCACGGCGAAACAACTGCCCTGTTGCACGGCGATAAAGCCCCCGCTAGCCTCGACCGCTCGCAGCAACTCACTGAGCGCTATATGGGGATCGGCGATGGGCCCTTGAAGCTTGTTCATCGCGAGTGTCGATCGGTAGTCGGAAGGGCCATGATGCCGCCAGTGCCGGAGCTCATGGATCTTGCCGGCGACTGCATTGACCGGCTGCACCAACAACTTCAACAGAGCCGTCAACGCCGTCCCCAAGTCGCCAACTCGCGCCTGCCGCTTAGACTGCGCTTCGAATGTCGTATGCGCCAGCACGATCACCAGCACCGACAGCATCTCTTCCAGGTAGATCGAGTAACTGCCGAGCCATTGCAACGGCGCCCGTGGCAGGTAAAGCATGAGCCGTCGCCCAAATATCAACAGTGCCATTGTTGAGCGGGGCAAGGCGGTGCTCTCGATGAAAGCCGGCACCGTGAACCGTGTTGCCACTACGCTGATGACATGGAAGACCACGTCAGTGCCTCCCGAAGTGTGGTCAGAGTGCTTAACCCGCCCGCGCCTATTTCAGCGTGTCGAGATAAGCAATGATATCGGCCAGGTCCTGCGGATGCAGCTTCTTGCCGAAATTGGGCGGCATCTGCGATGGATTGTCAAAACCGGTCACCACGTATGCGTTCGGTTCGATGATGGATTCCAATAAGTAGCCGTCGGCGCTGGTGGCCGCGCCGGTGTAGTCCGGGTCCGTAAAGCGGTGTTGCGCGCGCGTGGCGATGCCCTCGTTGGGAGGCGTGGCGCCGCTGCTGTTGGGTAGCCAGCCGGGGGCGCGCGTGAAAGGCACGCCCATATGGCAGGTCGTACAGCCGTTGGCGACGGTCAGCGCCTGGCCGCTGCTCGCGTCGGCGGTTTTGGGCAGCGCGGCCAGGGCCTGGCTGAAGTCCGCCTGCTCGAGCGACGACCAGTTGTCCACCTTGATGGCGCCGCTGGCAATGTCGGCGGCGAGCTGCTTGAGCTCATCTTTAATGGTTTGGGGCACGCGGCCGTCCGAATTATGAAACGGTGCCAGGCCGATTTCGCCCGTGGCGAGGGTGCCGACGTGCAGCCCGCCCTGGAAGGTGCCATCCGCCAGCGCCTTGGCCGCCGCCTGCACAGACCGATCCGGATGCACCAGGACACTGGTCAACAGGATGTCCTGATAGTCAGGCGCCGTGTCAAATGGATCCCACCCAACACCAATGACCAGCGCCTTGCCCGACTTTTTGGCTGCGGCAAAAACGCCCAGGCTGGCTTGGCCAGTGACTGGCATGATCACGTCGGCCCCGTCGTCGAGCATGAGCTCGCCCAACAGTTTAGCCTGGCCCTGGTCCAGATTCGACAAGGTAACCGTCCCGTCGCGTTTGCCGTTATCCCAGCCCAGCAGGACGACCTTCGCGCCGTGCCGTTGATTGTAAAGCTGCATGCCTTGTTGGAAGCCGATTTCGAAGTCGTCATCCGCCGGGATGTTTTCAGCGCCCAGTGTACCGATCTTGCCGGTCTTGCTCATGGCCGCTGCCAGGTAACCGGCCAGGAACGCGCCCTGTTCCACGGCATAGACCTGGTGCCAGGCGTTGGGCAGGTCAGGCTTATAGGCGACATCAAGAATCTCGAACTTTTGACCTGGGTGAGCCATGCCGGCTGCCTGGGCGGCTGGGCCGATCTGCGCGCCCAGGGCAATGACGAGACCACACTGGCTCGTGGCGGCAGTGCTCAAGTTCTGGTCCATGTCGCTCGACTGCTTGGACTCGAAAAGCGCCGCATTCCAGCCCTGAGCCTGAGCCGCGGCCTGGGCGCCGGTCCATGTCAGGGCGTTGAAGCCCTTGTCGTTCACACCGGCTACGTCGGTCACCTGGCAAAGCTTGTGGGCCACCGGCGCGATGGTTGCGGTAGTGGTTGGGCCAGCCGTGGCGGTCGGGGCCGCCATGGCGGTCGGCGCAGTCACAGTGCCAGCGATGGAGCTGGCAATGGCCGTTGGCACGGCGACGGGCGAGGCCGGCGAGCAGGCCGCGGCGATCAACGCAGCCGCTGTCAGGACGGTCAGGAATCGAACGCGGTTGGGCGTCATTGTCACTTCCTCCTGGCTAGAGCGCAGTGCTTGGATGTCTTAGGCCGTATTGGTCAGCTTTCAGGGCCTAACGGACCTGACCATCGGGCGTGCCGTTGTGGCTTATTGCAGCGGCCCGGGCCCCGCGGCCCGGGCTGCCGTCCCAAAGAAGGGAACTACCAACTCACGGGGTGAGCAGTTCACCTTGAAAGCTGGCCGTCACGACATTGAAGTCGTTGGAAAGTGATTGAAGCGTCCCCCGCAACAGCGAGCCATCGCTGCACGGAGCAACGATTTGTTCGGTCAGCATAAAGCCCGTGGTCTTCCCGCTAACTTGGGCCGAGCAGACTACGCCGTTGCTGGCGGCATAGGTGCGCGTGCCCCACACTTGCCCATCCCCGCTCGGGAAGGTAAGCCGGGTGCTGACATCATCGTGCACGTTGCCGTGCAGCGCGCCGTAGTCGAAGGTGCCTGAGAGCGTGAGATTCTGACCTATGGACCACGGGCCCGCGTTCCACAAGCGGCTGACGGTGTCATAGTCAAAGGTCTCGGTCTCCGTGCCGCCAAGTGGTGTTCGTTGGGCCTGGGCGTGAGCCGGCGCCACACTCGGTAACAAAGCCAGCGCCACAGCAATCGGCAGAATGGAGGCGCGGGCCGCGCGGGTCCAAAGCAGTTGAGTGAGACGGGTGATCATCGGGATCCTCCTGTTTGGATGTCTGAGATCGAATTTATCTGCATTCGTGGCCTTATCTAACCTCGATTAAGTCTCCCGCTGGTATCGCTGGGCGATACAAAGAGCGACAAAGTCGCCGGTTCAAGCGGTGCTAAAATAGGACCCACTCCAGTGGAAATTGCGGACAGAGCAGGGGGTGCGGCAGCATGGGCGTCCACGATCCGGCGCAGCAATCCTTTGGCGAGTGGCTTCGCCGACACCGCCGCGCCTTGGACCTGACCCAGGAACAACTGGCCCGACAAGTCGGCTGCTCGGCGATCACCCTGCGCAAGCTGGAGGCCGAAGAGCGCCGCCCGTCCAGCCAGATTGCCGAGCGCCTGGCCGAGTTGCTCCAGGTACCGCCAGCCGAGCGCCCCGATTTCCTACGTTTCGCCCGCGGCGACCCCTTCGCTGCCCCCGCCTCGACTATCGAAACCCTTGCGGCAGCGGCAGCCCACATAACGCCTCAAGCCGATAAAGCCCCGGCGCCGGGCGAGTCGCCCTTCTTGGGCTTGCGCTACTTCGACGAGGCCGACGCGGGCCTCTTCTTCGGGCGCGAGGCGCTCGTCACCCACCTGGCCGCCCGCCTGGCCGCCCTGGCCGAACCTGCCCAGGTCGAAATGCGCCGCTTCCTGGCTGTGGTGGGCGCCTCCGGCAGCGGCAAGTCGTCTATCGTCCGCGCCGGCCTGGTGCCTGCCCTCAGGGATGCCTTCCAGCAGGTCCACGTCGTCACCCCCACCGCCCAGCCGCTCGAAAGCCTGGCCGCCAGCCTGACCCGCAACGCCGAGCCGGTCACCACCACGGCCACCTTGATAAACGACCTGGCTCGGGATCCCCGCTCGCTGCACCTGTATGCCGGGCAGCTCTTCGGCCAAGCCGGCCCGCCCAATGGTTCGCGCGAGCGCGGCCCGAAGCCGTCGCTGCTCCTCGTGGTGGACCAGTTCGAAGAGGTGTTCACCCTCTGCCGTACCGAGGCTGAGCGCCAGGCCTTCATAGCCAACATATTGTTGGCTGCGTCGCCCGAGGCCGCCGGGCCGGTGACGGTGGTGCTCACCCTGCGGGCCGACTTTTACGCCCACTGCGCCCCCTACCTCGAGCTGCGCGACGCCCTGGCCCAGCAGCAGGAGTTCATCGGCCCGATGGCCGCCCAGGACCTCCGCCAAGCCATCGAGCGCCCAGCGGCGCTGGGCGGCTGGGCCCTGGAGCCTGGCCTGTTGGACCAGGTGCTGCGCGACGTGGGCGCCGGCGAAGGGCACCAGCCAGAGCCGGGCGCCCTGCCCTTGCTCTCCCACGCCCTGCTGGAGACCTGGCGCCACCGCCGTGGCCGCGCCCTGACCCTGCGTAGCTACGCCGAAGCCGGCCGGGTCCAGGGCGCCATCGCCACCACCGCCGAAGCCGTCCTGCAGTCCCTACGGCCGGAAGAGCAGGCCCTCGCCCGCAATATCTTCGTGCGCCTGACCGAGCTGGGCGAAGGCACCCAGGACACCCGCCGCCGCGTGGCGCTGCAAGAGCTCTTGCCCCCCGCGGGCGCCGACGACGCGGGCAGCCCAACGGCCCGGGTGCTCAAGACGCTGGCAGACGCGCGGCTGATCACCACCGAGCAGGACAGTGTGGAGGTGGCGCACGAGGCGCTGATCCGTGAGTGGCCCACCCTGCGGGGCTGGCTGAGCGAGAACCGCGAGGGGCTGCGGCTGCACCGCCGGCTGACGGAGGCAGCCCAGGGGTGGGACGCGCTCAACCGCGACCCGGGCGAGCTCTACCGGGGGGCAAGGCTGGCCCAGGCCCTGGAGTGGGCCGAGTGGGCGCCGTACCATCTGGAATTGAACGCGCTGGAGCGGGACTTCCTTCAGGCCTCGCAAGCTCAGCTGGGGCGCGAGGCGGCCGAGCGCGAGGCCCAGCGCCAGCGCGAGCTGGCAGCCGCGCAGCAGTTGGCCCAGGCCGCGCAAAAGCTGGCTGAGACCGAGAGGGCCCAGGCGGAGGCTGAAAAAGGCAAGGCCGAGACCGAGCGGCAGGGCGCCGTGCGCCTGCGGCTGCGCAACCGCATCATCACCGGCGTGTGCGTGCTGGCGGCGGCCATCGCGCTGTGGGCGGCGATCCTGGCCGGCCGCAATGCCAGCCTGGCCACAAGCAACGCGGCCAGCGCCAACGCCGCGCAGGCCTCGGCTCGAATTGCCGGCGCCCGCGAGGTGGCCCTCTCGGCGATCAACAACCTGAGCGTGGACCCGCAGCTTGGGCTGCTGCTGGCGTTGCAAGCGGTGAACCTGACCTACAACGTAGACCACACGGTGCTGCCGGAAGCAGCCAGGGCGCTGCACGCGGCGGTGATGGACGCGCACTTGCAGCTCAGCTTGCCCGTTCTGTCCAGCGGAGAAGTCATCGGAGTGGCCTTTAGCCCAGACGGGAATCAGTTGGCGACATTGGATGCGGCCGGCACAGTCAACGTGTGGGACGTGTCGGCGACTGGGCCGGGCCGGGTCATGCTGACTTTCCCCAACCAGTTGACCAACCCGTCTGACCTGGGCTGGCAGGATATTGTCTTCAGTCCGGATGGAAAGCGCCTGGCCGCGGGACTGGACAACAACGTGATGTTATGGGACATGCCGTCAGGCCACGCCATCTCGCCCATCAGCGCCGGCTTTGCTGTGCGCGCGATTGCTTTTAGCCCGGATAGCCGGCGCCTGGCGGTCAGTGGGTATTTTGCCACCGTGCAAACCTATGACGTGGCCAGCGAGAGGCTCTTGGGGACCATCGCGCCGTCCGGCTCGACGGAAGGCCTCGCCTTTAGCCCCGACGGCCGCCGGCTGGCTGTGGCCAGCCACGACGGCACGACCGTGTGGGATACCGGCTCGGGCCAGCTCTTGCTGAGTCTGCCGGCCAGGGTGAGCTGGGTCAACAGCGTCGCCTTTAGCCCGGATGGGGCGCGACTCGCCACCGCCGGGGCCGACCGGATGGCGCGAATTTGGGATGCGGCTACCGGTCAGCAAGAAGTGCTCATCCCGGCCGATTTGAATGTGAACCTGGTATTCAGCCCAGACGGCCAGGTGCTGATCACCGGCGGCGCGGACGGAGTGGCACGCGCCTGGGACGCCAACAGTGGCCGGCCCCTGTATGCGCGCGTGAGCCCTACCCAACGGGTGTTCGGCGTCGCGTTCAGTCCGAATGGTAGACGCCTGGCGACGGCCAACACCGATGGCACAGCCAAGGTATGGGATACCAACCTCGATCAAGAGCTCATCACCGTGGCCGGTGCACCCAGCGCGGTTTTGAGCGCGGCCTTCAGCCCCGACGGCCAGCGACTGGTCACTGGCGGCCTGGACAAGCGTGTGCGGCTATGGGATTCGGCCACCGGCCAGGCGCTGCCTGGACCCTCCAGCCGCCTGGACGTGATCCGGAGCGTCATTTTCAACCACGATGGCCAACGCATTGCGACAACCAGCGACAACGCGCCCCCGAAAGTTTGGGACGCGGCCACCGGCCAACTCGTTCGAACGCTGTATGGCGAAGAGCTCGGCGGCTGGGCGGCGGCTTTCAGCCCGGACGACACGCGTCTAGCCGTCGGCAGCCAATCGGGGATTTCGATCGTTTGGGATGCGACGACCGGAAAAGAGCTTCTCACCCTGGCCGAGAAGAAGCAATTCGACCTGGAAATCCTGTTCTTGTCTGGCTCAGGCGCGGGCGACCCCGGGAATGAGAAGGTGGCCGGCGTGGCCTATAGCCCGGACGGCGCGCGCATCGTGAGCAACAGCTACAGCAAAGTTGCGCAGGTGTGGGACGCGACGACCGGCCAGCCATTGTTGACACTGTCGGGCCACACCGATGTCGTGGAAGCTGTGGCCTACAGCCCGGATGGCAAGCGTTTGGCCACGGCCAGCCGGGACGGTACGGCCCGGGTGTGGGACGCGGCCACCGGTGGAGCGCTACTGACGCTAGCCGGCCACACGACAAGCGTGGTGAGCGTGGCCTTCAGTCCCGATAGTAGCCGCATTGCGACCGGAAGCCTGGATGGCAGCGCCAAGCTGTGGGACACCGCCACCGGCCAGCTGCTCCAGGATTTGCCGGCCCAGTCGGGGGTCACCAGCGTGGCCTTTAGCCCCGATGGCGCCCGACTGGCGGTAGCTGGCCTGGACGGGACGACGCGGCTGTACGATCTCAGCATCGACGATTTGCTGGTCTTGGCGAAGGCGCGCGTCACCCGCCAGTTGACGAGCCAGGAGTGCCAGCAGTATTTGCACGGGCCGTGCCCCGCGCATTGATTAACTCGGGAGGTCAAATGTCTAAATGGATCGCTCGTATCGGGCTGGCCACAATCGTCATTCTCCTGGCGGCATGCGGCGGGGCCGGGCCTGCGCCGACTGAGACCGTGGCGCCGGCCACGCCAACTGCCCCCGCCGCCACGGCCACGGTGGAAGCACTGACGCCCTCACCGGCCGGCGCGCTTTCAACTGGCCCGCTCCCGGACGTGCCGCGCAACCGGACGCTGGAGTTGGCCTGGGGAATCGGGTCGCCCCTCGGGGTCACCAATCCCTTCAACACGGGGGGCTACACCGAGGAGGAAGGCAACAACCTGCTGTGGGAGGGGTTGGCCTACTACGCCATCTTCGCTGACAAGGAGATCCCCTGGCTGGCGCAGAGCATGACCTATAACGGCGATTACACCGAGCTGACCATCAAGCTCAACCCGTTGGCCAGGTGGAGCGACGGCCAGCCGGTGACCGCGCAAGACGTGCTCTTCACCTTCCAGAGCGAAATCAACAACGACCAGCTCGTCTACCACCAACCGTTCCAGGAGTCTGTGCAAGCGGTCCAGGCGACCGACAGCCTGACGGTCGTCGTGACGTTCAAGAAGCCCGCGCCCCGCTTCAAGTTTGAGATCCTGACGCTCAAATTCGATATCGGTCTCCCCATCGCGCCAGCGCACGCGCTCAGCCAACAGGCGGCGCTGAACGACTTCGAGGGCGGGCTGGATTTACCGCATTCCGGCCCGTACAACCTGGTTTACTGGGACGCCGACCGGAAGATCTACGACCTGCGCCCAGACTGGTGGGCAGTGCCGGCCGGCCTGATGCCGATGCCCGCTGCCCGGCGTGTGGTCATTGAAAACAGCTCCAACCTAACCGTGGACCAGCTGCGCACGCGACTAGTCAACAACGATTATGATGCGACAGCCGACTGGCGGCCCGCCGCAATCGCCAGCGTACTCAAGCAAGACTCCAAGCTCACCACCTTTACCGGCAACTCGCCGCCGTACGGGAATCTGGACTGGTGGCCGAATGCACTGTTTTTCAACACGCAGCAGGCGCCCTACAATGATGTGCGCGTGCGCCGCGCCCTGAGCCTGGCGATTGACCGCGCCCAGATCGATGCGACCATTTATGAGGGCGCTCCGGTGGCCACCATCTACCCTTTTCCGCTCTATCCGGGGCTGCAGAGCTTCGCGGATAGCCCCGAAGTAAAGGCACTGGAAGCCAAATATCAGCCGGGCAAGTTCGACCTGGCTGAGAGCGGCCAGCTGATGACCGACGCCGGCTTCACCAAGAATGTTGATGGGCTTTGGGTCAAGGATGGGCAGACCGTGAATGCCACCGTCAACGGTTTCGACGCCCTCGACGGCGACATCGCGCCCTTGTTGGGAGAAATGCTCAAGGCCGGCGGCTTCGACGCGACGGTCAATTTCGGCCCGGACGCTTACAACAACATGTTGGATGGCAAACAGGGTTTGTACTTGTGGGGTCATGGCGGCAGCCTGATAGACCCCTTCCTCACCTTCGAGCTGTTCAATGGCCGTTACAGCCGACCAAACGGCACCGCCACCGATGCCGAACACCTGTCCCGCTACAAGAACCCGGCCTTCGACCAGCTGGTGGACGCGATGTCGGCGCTGCCGGCCAATGACCCGCGGTTCCACGCGCTGGCCGTGCAGGCCATGGAGATTTATTGGCGCGACGTGATCGACATTCCGGTCGTGCAGTGGCTTCATCGCATCCCCTACAACCAGACCTACTGGACCAACTGGCCGACGAAGGACAACGCGGCCATGGGTATCAACGGGGCATTTTGGCACAATACCGGCATGCTGTTGGTCGCCAGCCTCAAGCCGGCCCAATAAGACGGCGGCCGAGCAACCTTTCGAAGTCCAGGGTAGGCGCGAACGCCCCGACACCGTCCACGGGCCCACATCCGCGCGCATCCTATAATGCCGCCATGAGCCTGACCTTGCGCGCGGGGCTGTTTGGGTTGGTCCCGGCCTGCGCTGCCTGCTCTGCGCCCAGCCCCACCAGACCTTTAGCCGGACTTTGTCCATCGGCCGAGGGGTCGACGCGCGAATTCCTCGGGAAAATGGGCCTTTCCGCAACTGCAAATCTTGTTTTCGAACCTCTCGGTAGAGCAGCGACATGCAGAAAAAGTTCCGCCCTCAAGAACACTTGGCAAACAAGCACTTCTGCCGAGGGGCATTAGACAATTGAATGCACAAAGCCCGGCTGAGACAAAGTTGCCTTACCAGCCGACTTAGTTCATCCCATCGCGGCGAACCCTGGCGGGTCGACCACAATCTGGCCCCTGTATGCTTTCGGACGACAGGCTTTCCTCGTTCCTCGGCGCTGGCGGCAGCGCATGTCGCGCTTTCCGCGTTTGCTATTGAGATGCAGGCACAACTGCTTTTGTGCCGTCTCCACCCTATTGAAACAGCTTGCTGAGCTGCCCGCGCCACGTTACGACCGGCGCGATGTGCGACTCTTTCAGGCATTCCATCCGGCCATGTTATGTCTGGCCGGCCCGTAGCACCAGGTTGTGGGTAGAACCCATTGACTCAGACGCTTACCTCAGATTTTGACACCGGGTGCACACTGGCGTCTTCCAAGATCACACTATAACGCAATCAGTGATGCTTTCACCATTGGCGTTATCTCTGCTAGCTGGCTCGTAATTGGCTCTCAGCCCAGAACCAAGTTGCGAGTGCTTACAACTTGGCGGTTTTTGGCAGTTTTTGTACTGTTTGTGGCATATAGCCTGTACTACACTCATCCCAACAGAGTCTCTCAATCCTGACAAGAGGCACACATGAGGCGCCGTTCGGCATCTCCAACTCAGGGGAGATGTCATGGCAGATGCCAGCGACGCCTCTTGTCAAAGGCCATTCGGATAGTCTCGCGATGGCGTCTGTCCGGCAAAAGGAGCGATATTGAGATGAACGACTTCGGCTGGCATCACCCGACCTGTAATAATCAAGCCGCTGGGCAGGGGGTCATCGAAAATCTGCGGATAGCACCGTCCGCAGCTCATTCGCGAGTATTGGCAGCATTCGGGGCATTTTGTGCTTCTTTGGCGCTCCTGTTCCTGTTGTTGCCTTACAAGCCGGTCTCGGCTCAAGGGTCAATTGAGGTTGGCGGTCTAGAAACGGATGTGGTGTACCAGGGCCAGCCGCCCTCGGCGACAGGCGCGGCCTGTGATTTCAACCACACATTGGATGGATATGGCTTCCTGGGCGACCTGTGTGATAGTCAGGTGCAGAATAACATCCCCGTTGGGCAATACACTCTGCATTTGGGCTATGGCTTCGGCTCAGGGGATTTGGTGCCGGCGGTGCCGGTCACGATTGTAGCTGGCCAAACCACCAAGGTAGAGTTTGATGTCAGCAGCGCCGTGGGGATCGTCACCGGTAAGGTCCTCATCAACGGCCAGCCGGTTGGAGATGGTACGGGTGTGTGCGGCTCAACCAATGGGCAGGTCTGCACCGGCCTGCCTAGCGGCGATGGCTCGTTCAAGCTGCTGCTGCCGGCTGGCGCCGGCACGGGCACGGTGTGGGCCAACTCCTGCCAGTGCAATGTGATCGGCAATTTCAACTTTTCTATCGTCGCTGGGCAGACCACAGACGCTGGTAATCCTCTCGCAAATCACCCGCCCCAGGTAACGTCGGGTGGCCCATACACGCTGTCTGAGGGCGGGCAGATCACGCTCACAGCGACCGGTAGCGACCAGGACGGTGACGCATTGACATATGCCTGGGATCTAGACAACAATGGTAGCTTCGAAACGCCAGGCCAGAGCGTAGCCTTCTCGGCAGCGAATCTTGACGGACCCAGTGTCCATACCGCCACCGTACAGGTCACGGACAGCGCCGGTCTCACGGCAACTGCTCAGGCGTTGATTAACGTGCTCAATGTGCCACCAGCCGTGGGGCCGATTACAGCGCCCGTGGATCCTATACAAGTCGGTGCGGCAATATCGGCCAGTGACCGCTTCACCGACCCAGGTACCCTCGACACACATAAGGCCGTGTGGGATTGGGGTGACGGGACGACAGCAGCTGGAACTGTGAACGAAACCAATGGCTCCGGTAATGTGACCGGCAGCCACACTTACACCACCTCCGGCGTTTATACGCTGAAGCTGATTGTGACGGACAAGGATGGTGGCGCTGGTCAGTCGGCATTCCAGTATGTCGTGGTCTACGACCCGAGCGCGGGGTTCGTCACGGGCAGCGGATGGATAAACTCACCGACCGGAGCATATTCGGCTAATCCTAGCTTGGTGGGCAGAGCGAGCATCGGCTTCAACGCCAAATACAAGACCGGCACCACCACCCCAACCGGGCAGACTGAGCTGGACTTCCACGTGGCCAATCTGACGTTTGCCAGCACAAGTTACCAGTGGCTGGTGATCTCCGGATCAAAGGCGCAGTACAAAGGCACGGGCACCATAAATGGCAAAGGCAGTTACAGCTTCATACTGACCGGCATGGATGGCTCTCGCAGCGGCGTCACCGACAAAGTTCGCATCAAGATTTGGGACACCGCTAGCGGCACCGTCATCTATGACACTCAGCCCGGCGCAGCAGATACCGCCGATCCTACGACACCCCTCGGCGGCGGAAACGTCGTCATTCACCCCTGATCATCAGCCTTTCAAGTGCGTTGGTCGCAGACCCGCCGCCCTACAGGCGGCGGGTTCGTTGTACGCCCCGCATCGGCGTTGACTACGCGGTGAAAGACCTCTGCCAGAGGTTAATGACACTAACCGGTAGCCAAGGCCAGGGCGTTACCTTGAGGCAGGGCCCCGAGGCAGCTGGCGCCAAACCTGCGACCCAGAACACGAACCCGACGGGAGGGCGTGTGCTCGGACGAGTACACAAATGACCATGAAATCCGCTCTATCAAGGATCAAAACGGTCAATCGGGCCTGCTGACAGGGATACTCAACGTTCTTATCTAGGGAGGCGTGCCGTTTGGCCAGACGAGCGGTAGCGTTGGGAAGCCCGGCTGCGACGACAGAGGTCAGACCCATGTGCCAGGCGCAAAACCTGCCCGGCGCAAGTTGGCGGTTTTTGGCGGTCGTTGGTCCTCTATTGGCAGTTTAGGCGTAGGATGATTTGGGCCAGTCGCAACGTGCCACAATTGCACCCAGAGTACCAACGGGGGCCCCATGCCAAAGCTCGATCGTTTCGACATCCTTCGGCGGTTGGCGTTATGTTTGCTGCCGCTCGGCGCCGGCTTTGGCGCGACGCTGGTACTGCTGCTGCTGGCCAGCGGACCGGCCCGCACGGCCTATGCCGGCACGCTGACGTACCCAGGCTGCGGGGCGAGCATCCAGGCCTGCATTGACGCGGCCAGCCCCGGCGACGCCATCCTGATTAGCGCGGGCGACTATACCGAGAGCCTGACGCTCGGCAAGGCCGTGAGCCTGACGGGCGAGCTTTCCAGCACCACTGTGCTGCACGCCCTACCCAATACGCGCGTCTTGACGGTGACCGGCGCCGCGGTGGATGCGAGCGTGGTAATCTCCGGGCTGACCTTCACGGGCGGCCTGGTGAGCGGGACATTGGCCTGCCCCGATAGCTGCGGCGGCGGCCTACAAATCACGGGCGGCGCAGAGCCGTCCTTGACAGATGTGATCTTCGCCAATAACAGCGCCGGCTACGAGGGGGGTGGACTGTACGCCACTAGTGCCATTTCTCTGACGAATGTAGCCTTTCTCACAAACACGTCTTATTTTCAGGGGGGCGGATTCTATATTGATGGTGACGTGACTCTGTCCGACAGCTATTTCCAGGGCAATCAGTGCCAATGGGATTGTTGGGGCGGAGGCGCGTATGTCGGCCGCAGGCTGCTGCTGACGGCCACAGTCTTCAACGGCAATGCAGCGGCTTTCGAGGGCGGGGGGCTGTTCGCCGCGCTCAACTTGAACATGACGGACAGCCTGTTTCTTTCTAATACAGCCGGCGAAGGCGGCGGGGCCTTCGTGGCTTGGGGGCCTGCGACTGTCAATGGGGGCGTCTTTGAACGCAACTCGAATCAGGGGCTGTATGCCGGCTATTCGTTGGCGCTGACTGGCACGCAGTTTATCAGCAATTCGGGCGGGACCGGGCCTGGCGGCGGCGCCTTCAGCGCGGGTCCGACCACCATTTTAGATGCCTTGTTCCAGGAAAACTCCGCGGTGGATGGCGGTGGGCTGGCGGCTTACGATGATTACGATCCCCTGGCGCTGACGGACAGCCAGTTCATCAGCAATACGGCTCAAAACACCGGCGGCGGCGCCGTGATACATGGCGATGCGACCATCATAAATGGGCTGTTCCAGGCGAACCAGTGCACGGGCAACGATTGTAGTGGGGGCGGACTGTTCGAGTGTACCGGCAACTCCTGCATCATAGGGGGGGGTGGCGACAAGAGCCTGGTAATTACGGGAACCCGGTTTTTGACCAATAGCGCCGCGGGCGCCGGAGGCGGGGCCCAGGCTACAGGTTTTGTAGCAGCCACAAATAGTCTATTCCAGGGAAACAAGGCCAACGAGGGCGGGGGCCTGGCGACGAGCGCCGACCAGGCTTTGACCGGCACGCAATTCCTGAACAACCACGCGAGCTCCCTGGCCGGCGGCGACTTCGACTATGGCGCGCTGACCATCTTAACCGACGACTTGTTCCAGGACAATAGCTGCTCACCTTATTACTTGTGTTCGGGCGGCGGCCTGCAGGCTGCAACGCTGCGCGCCAGCGGCACACAGTTCATCAGTAATACCTCCACGTACCAAGGGGGAGGCGCATGGGCCAGGGATGCCGCGCTGACCGACGGCTCATTCGTCAGCGACACGGCCCAATACGGCGGCGGCGTGTTTGCGGACAACGTCGTGTTGACGGATACGCAGTTGTTGAGCAACATGGCGAGCGTCAATGGCGGCGGGTTGCTCGCAGCCGGCGGTGGGTCGTTAACCGGCGCGGTTGTGGCCAGCAACACGGCCGGGCTTTACGGCGGGGGGATTTATGCCTCTGGCAACCTGGCCATGATGGGGGCGCAGATACTATCCAATACGGCTGAGGTCGGCGGCGGAGCCTATGTCTACGGTGGTCAGGTCACGCTGTTGAACGGCTTGTTCCAGAACAATCGGACCGCTAACGTCCCCGGATCCGGTGTGGCTGGTGACGGCGGCGGGTTGGCCGTGACCCCCGGCTCGCCAGGGCCAGGAATTCTCGTGCTTACAGGCACGGAGTTCCTGAGCAACACCGCGCAGAATGCGGGCGGTGGGGCCGCGGTTTCCGGCGATGCCACGCTGACCGGCGGCCTGTTCCAGGGTAATCAATGCAGCGATCCGTCGGGCTGCAGCGGGGGCGGCGGTTTGTGGGCCGGCAGCGCGTTAATAGCGACCGACACGGCATTTATCGGCAACCACGCTCAGAACGACGGCGGCGGCGCTTTCGCGCAGGGCCAGGCGCAGTTGAGCCAGGGACGCTTTCAAGGCAATGTGGCCGGATCTGGGGGCGGGCTGTACGCCGCCAACAGCCTGGCGTTGACGGGCACACTGTTTATCGGAAATTCGGCCGTGAACTACGGCGGCGGGTTGGAGCAATCCGCGAACCAACAACCGGGTCGAGTGGTCAACGCGCTATTCGCTCGCGACAGTGCCCGAGTGGCCGGAGATGCGCTCTACTTAGCCTCCTCAGGCAGCGTGGCGATCTTGCACACCACGGTGGCCAGTCCCACGCTGGGCAGCTCGGCGGCTATCGTAATTGCTGCCGGCAGCGTCGGGATTACAAACAGCATAATTGCCACGGCTACGACCGGCATCCAACTGGCCGCTGGCAGCGCCTGGGAAAGTCACAACCTGTTTTTCGGCAATAGCGCCAACCTGGCCGGTGGTGTGACGGCGGCCGGTGGCAGCCTGACCGGCGCGCCAGATTTTGCGGACCCGAACACGGATGACTATCACATTCGGGCCAGCTCTGCGGCCCGTGACATTGGCGTGGACGCAGGTGTCTATACCGATATCGACGGAGAGCCCCGGCCGCAGGGCAATGCCTTCGACGCCGGCTATGACGAGATTACCGCGGTCACCGCCCTGGACGATCGGTATGCCACGCCAGAAGATACCCCACTGGTAGTGGCGGCGCCCGGTGTGCTGGTGAATGACAGCGGCTTGGACCAGCAGCCGCTCACGGCGGCGCTGGCCCTTGCGCCGCTGACGGGCACGTTCGACTTGGCGGCCGACGGCGCCTTCACTTACACTCCTACGCTGGCCTTCAATGGCCTGGTGACGTTTAGCTATCGGGCCAGCGATGGGGCATTGCTGTCAGCGCCCGCCACGGTGAGTGTTTTGGTTGATCAGCCGCCCGTGGTCGGCGCCGGCACGGCGCAGACAGTAACCGTTGGATCGCTGGTCAAGCTCAATGGCAGCAGCAGCGCGGACCCTGACAATGACTTGCCCCTGAGCTACGGCTGGCGCCAGACAGGCGGCACGGCGGTGGTATTGAGCAGCAGCACGATCAGCCGCCCAACCTTCACGGCGCCGGGCAGCCCGGCCGTACTCACGTTCAGGCTGGCGGTCACTGACGCGCTTGGGCTGGCCGGCACGCCGGCCACCACGACCGTCACGGTGACCGATGCAGCCATCGGCGGATTGAGCGCGGCCACGAAGAGTCCGACCGCGCTGCGGAGCGCTACGCCATTTACGGCCACTATTGCGCACGGCACCAACGTCAGCTATGCCTGGGGCTTTGGCGACGGTGCCACCGGCAGCGGCACCACTGTGCAGCACACCTACAGCGCTCTCGGCCTGTATACAGTGTTGGTCACAGCCACCAACAGTTTGGGCCAGGCAACCGCAACGACCACCGTAACGGTGGCGGATCAGGCGATCACCGGCCTAGGCGCCGCCGGGGGCAGCCCGCGCGCACTGGGCAGTGCCACGCCGTTCACGGCCACCATCGCGCAGGGCACGAACGTCAGTTATGCCTGGGGCTTCGGTGATGGCAGCGCGGCCGGCAGTGGCGCGACCGCCAGCCATGCTTACGGCGCGCCTGGCACGTATACCGCCGTCGTGACGGCAACTAACAGCACCAACCAGATGACAGAGACCACCGTCGTCACCGTGGATGACGTGCCCATCGCCGCAGGCGACGTGTACACCACGCTGGAAGATACGCCGGTGCACATCGTTGCGCCGGGGGTACTCGCCAACGACACGGATACGTTCCCGCGAGGGCTGACCGCCCAGGTGGTCGCTGGCCCCCTCACCGGCACCTTGGCCCTGGTGCCGAGCGGTGCGTTCACCTATACGCCACCGCTCAACTTTAACGGTGCGGTAACGTTCACCTACCAGGCTGGCGACGGCATCTTCAGCTCTGCGCCCGCCCTCGTAACGGTCACGGTGCAGCCGATGAACCACGCGCCCACTATCGTCGGGCTGCACGATGTGACCACCACCGTAGCCACTGCCGTTGGGCCAATCAGCTTCACGGTGGGCGACGTGGAGACGCCGGCCGGCGCGCTGACCGTGACGGTACAGTCGTCCAATCCGGCGCTCGTGCCGTTGGCAGGCATCCAGCTTGGCGGCAGCGGCGCGGCGCGGACTGTGGCGATTATGCCGGCCGAGGGGCAGACCGGGAGAGCGACGATTACCCTGACCGTCAGCGACGGGCAGGCGACGACGAGTCTGTCGTTCGTTGTGACGGTGGTCGAGGCCGAGCGGAAGCTCTATCTCCCGCTGTTGAGACGCTGAGGAGTGGGCTATGACGAGTCAAACGATCACCAATGCTGGCTCCAACTCTCAAGCGAAATGGCGTCCGGCTCCGTTGAAGACCGGTTTCTTGTGGTCGCTGCTGGCGACCGCTGTAATGCCATCGGTCGCTGTCGGTGTCACCATCGTTGGCGTCGCCTTGTTAACGGCGAAAGTGAACAGAAATCCACCGGAGCGGCTCTGGCAGCTACTCCAGACTGCCTTTTGGCTGGCCGTCGCGGTCCCTAACGGATTCATTGTCATCATTGGACTGAAGGCGCTCCAGCCTGATCGCGTCAGTTCCCAGCAGCGCTTTGTGGCTGGCGTCTTCATCGGCGTGCTGGCCGGCTTGCCCATGACAGTGGTGGCGGCCTTCATTATGTTCTTGTTTGTCATGACCTTCTTCTACGGAGCAGGGCTGTGATGACCACTGGCCTCATGCTGTTGCGTCATTGTGGCGGTTTCTGGCAGCCCATAAGCTCGCAATGGCAGCCAGCGCAGGCCGCCACTGGTTTCGCAAATCTTGTGACTTTTACCTGTCGAGCCAGTGACGGGCTGTTGCTGTCGCCGCTCACTATGGTGGTCAGCGCCGCTCAGGTGTTCGAACGCTACCTACCACTGGTATTGCGCTGACTCTAGCCAGGCTGCTGACGCCCCGGCATCTCATGTCCACGAGCGATTGACCATGACTGACTCATTGCTGCGCACAGCCAAGACCACAGGGGAAACCAACCCCCAAGATGCGAACGCACGAATCGCACGATTCTTGGTGTTCTTCTTCGCCGGGTACTTGCCACCGGTTCTGGCAAGCAGCGCGTTCCCCTCCATGGCGATCGCCGTCACGATCCTGCGCTCGGCCAAACCTGGCATGGTGAATCCAGCTGCCTGGTTTTGGCCGGCTCTGCCGAAGATTGTTCTGCCTGCATTCCTGATTCCGAATGGGCTCATCGGGCTGTGTGGATTGTGGCCGCGATGATCCGGTTCCAAACTTGGCTTTTTCTCCGGCTACATCTTTGGATTAGTCATTGGGTTGCCGGTCGGTGCGATTGCGGCACTCGTGATGTTTATTGTCTTCATGACCTGGGTCTATGGGCCGCCGATTTGATTGGAACGGTTTACTCTCACATCCCAGCCAAAAGACATTGCCCTCCGCTCGGCTCAACAGCGCCCGCCCTGCCGCAACAGCCAGCCCGCCAACGAGTCGGCTGGACTGGGCGACTCTGGTCGCGGTTGGCCCGACCCACCGTGGGCAGCGAGCGTTTCGCGCTTGGCCTCCAATAGCGCGTGCGCCACAGCGCGTAGAGCCTCACGCCGCCGACGGTTGAACGTGCCTTCGGAGATATACAACCGGGCCATGATCTCGCGGTTGGAGATTTCTTCAATGTAGGCGTCATACATAATCACATAGAGATACCACTCGCGTGGTATGCATTGGGTGCCTGCCGGTCGTGCACCGGCCGGCCGCAGGCTCTCGATGGCTGCCAAAATGGCCTGACGGACGGCCTTGCCCCGCTCGATTTGGTTAACGCCCTCCACCAGCAACTCCTCAGCCAGGTCTGAATGCCCTAACCAGTCATATTCCGGCAGGTGCCTTAAGCCTGCCTGCACCATTCGTTCAAAGCGCTCGTCCAATTGCGACTCCATTGTCGCGATGAGCTGCTGCGCCCCGGCCTGGAGCCATGGCTCGTCCCGGCCACTGGCTCTTACCGGAACGCTGCGGCGTTCTGGCAAAGATTCCCAAGGCGGAAGCACCGTCTCGCTCCCGGTGTGCGTCGATGCATCTATCCCGCCCGCTCGGGTTCGGGGTGGCAGCACTGCCAACAAAAGAGAGTGATCACCAAGCTGCAGTACAACCAGGTCATCACCGACTGGCGCCGACCGAATTACGATGCTGGTGATAGCCACGGGTATCCCTTTCATGGGCGGGACTGTTTGGGCCAGACTGGCCCCTTTTGGGCGAATGTCCGAGACGGTCTTTGGCGGCGATCAGTGCGTTGCTACTGTCCAAACAACCCACACCGCCGTGGGCACAAGAACCACCAGCGCCAGCAGCCGCCAGGCCATTGCCGGACTCCGCACAGGGGTCGGTGATGGGCGCTCAGTGCGCTGCCCGCATACAGCTCCAAGCTGCTCCTGGCAGCGAATACGGGCGAGTCCCTGGTCCATTCCGGGTTGGTACATGGCGGCCTCCTCTGGGCTGGATCACTTCGCTGAACTTGTGGGTAGCCTAGCGCCCGGCGGGTTGCGAAACTTGCGCTTTCTTGACAACTTCCCTCGCAAAAACCCGGGATCTGGCTATACTTCGCCGTGCCACCACCTTGCGGGGAATATGTCGTGCCTAGCGCGCGTACCAGTGCTATCCAGCCCGAGCATTTCGCTAAGTTCGGCCAACTCCTACGCTTCCTGCGCCAGCGGGCCGGCCTGACCCAGCGCGAGCTGTCCATCGCCGTTGGCTACAGCGAATCCCAGTTGAGCCGCCTGGAGCAAAACCAGCGCCCGCCTGACGAGGCCGTCCTGGCGGCGCGTTTTGTGCCCGCCTTGCACATCGAACATGAGCCGGCGTGGGCGGCGCGCCTGCTGCAGTTGGGAGCGATCTCCCGCGCTCCAGGAAATGCCAGCGAGCCCGCGCTGGCGGCTCAGGCCCCGGCTCCGCCGAGTAACCTGCCTCTGCAACTGACCAGCTTTATTGGGCGGGAGCAGGAGATCGCCCAGGTCAGGCGCCTCATCGGGCAGAGACGCATGGTGACTCTCACGGGCCCGGGCGGGACTGGCAAGACCCGGCTGGCCCTGGCCGTTGCCGTCGAACTGGCGCCCGACTTTGCGGATGGCATCTGCTTTGTTAACCTGGCGCCTGTCACCGATCCGGACCTGGTCGCCAGTTCCATAGCGCAGGCGCTCGGCATAAGCGTGCCCGCCTCTCAGCCGCCGCTAAAATGGTTGAACGGCCGCCTGCGCGACCGGCAGCTCTTGTTGGTGCTCGACAACTTGGAACAGGTCCTGGACGCTGCGCCGCAACTGACCGCCCTGCTGACGGACTGCCCCAGACTCAAGATCTTGGTTACCAGCCGCGTCATATTGCGCCTTTCCGGCGAGCAGGTGTACGCCGTGCCGCCGTTGCCGGTCCCACAGAAGCACAATCCAGAGGATTGGCATGATCTGCTCTCGTACGCCAGCGTGGCGCTGTTCGTGCAACGCGCCCAGGCCAGCCTGCCCGATTTTCAATTGACCGAGTCGACCGCCCCCGTCGTGGCCGAGATCTGCGCGCGGTTGGATGGCCTGCCGCTGGCCATCGAGCTGGCCGCCGCACGGATCAACGTCCTCGGGCTGCATGCCTTGCTGGCTAGGTTGAACAGTCGGCTCGGCCCTCTGACGGGTGGGCCCCGCGACCTGCCGGCGCGCCAGCAGACGCTGCGCAACACCATCGACTGGAGCTACCGCTTGCTGGCACCCAGCGCACAGGTTCTTTTCGCGCGCCTGGGTGTGTTCGTGGGCGGCTGGAAACTGGGGGCAGCCGAACAAGTGTGTGGTCCAGGAGACGATTCAACGATCGAGGTCGTCGACGGCATGTAGGTCCTCTTGGATCACAACCTGGTGCGGCGAGTAGACCGAGCCGATGAGCAACCGCGCTTCAGCATGCTCGAGACGATCCGCGAATACGCGTTGGAGCAGCTCAATTTGAGCGGCGACAGCGATGCGGTGCACAGGCGGCAGGCCGCCTACTTCCAGGTGCTGGCCGAAGCAGGCGCGCCAGTGCAGCTTTATGACGCCCCTGAACTTACCTGGGTCCAACTGATGGGGACCGAGCTCGACAACGTGCGGGCGGCGCTGCACTGGTCTCATTCGGCCAGCGGCGCAGCCAGGCCGGGGCTGCGACTGGCCGCAGCATTGTCGGTGTTTTCGTTCGGTCATGGGTACGTGAGCGACGCCCGCGGCTGGTTGGAGGGCGCGTTGGCGCACGCGGAAGCGGAGCAATTGGCAGATGTCAACCTCATAGCTCAGGCCATGACACGGTTGGGAGAATTATACGCGTCTCAATGCAACTATACGGCCGCCCAATATCAAATAGCGCACAGCCTGAGTCTATTTGAGCTGGCAGCTGATAGACGACAGAGTGCGTATGTGCTCCAACAGTTGGGCTGGGTCGCCCGCGAGGCCGGCGATGCGAATACCGCACGATTGCGGCAGGAGGCGGGCCTGGCACTTTATCGAGAACTGGGGATAGAAACAGGTATGGCCTGGGCATTGGTGACTCTGGGCGAGGTCATCGTCATGCTGGAGGAAGCCAGCCTGGCCACGCCCATTCTTGAAGAAGGTCTGGCGCTGAGCCGGAAGATTGGGTTGGTTCAGGGTATGGGGTGGGCGCTGAACCACTTGGGCCATGTAGCGCAGATCGAGGGCGACTTTGTGCTTGCCAAGCAGCGGCATGAGGAAAGCCTACCACTGTTCCAAGTATCAGGCGTAGTCAACAACGGGGTCTTGGGCGAAGCCTGGGCCTTCCAGGGGCTGGGGGAAACAGCGCTGGCTCAGGGTGACGCCAGCCGTGCGGCGGCCCATTTGCGCCGAGCCCTCGCGCTTTTCGCGAGTTTGGGTGACAAGGGTGGGCAAGCGTGGTGCCTTGCGGGCCTGGCAGGCGTGGCGGTATTCAACGAGGCACCGGAGCGCGCTGCCCGCCTGTGGGGCGCGGAGGAGGCAGTTCGCTTACGATTGGGCAAGCGGCCGGCTCCGGCCTCGCGTGCCACGCACGAACGGCTGGTCGTAGTCGCAAAGCAACAATTGGGCGAGAAGGCCTACGCGGTCGAGTTTGCCGAAGGCGCTAAACTGACGGTGGAGTTGGCCATTACATTGACGTCAATCGACTGATTGGCGACCCAGCGACCGCAGGCCGTCCTTAATTGCCAATAGGGAAGGGCACTTGGCGCTCATCCGGCGCGCTGATATTGGTCTGTGCGACGCGACAAGGACTGCCGTTTAACGGCTCTCGACGGTCCCTTGCTCGGTAGCCCCATAAGCCTCTTGCTCATCTCTGCCAGACCAAGGAGCCGATTGGAGTTTCCATCGAGGAAAATAGACAATGCAGGCTAGATCGTCGTATCGCGCGAGCTTTGGCGATCAACGTGACTAACCCAAGGGAAAGTTGGACCCTTGGTCGTTTGAGCGTGATCAACAGGGTGTGCGGGCGACAGGATCAAAAAAGCCCTGGTTTGCAGGGCTTCTCTGCTGCAGAGGCGACGGGCGGATTTGAACCGCCGAATGAGGGTTTTGCAGCACCTTCTCCGTCTTTGGAGCACTGGTCTGGCTACCCCTTTGATCCGCCCGCTTTTTCGCTCAAGGTTGGCCTACACGGCAGCCCAACGGTAATCGTGGTGCAGCCCGTTCAACACGGGGCCTGCGACTACCCTGCTTGCCTTTGGCGTCCCAAGTGGCGGCCCCAATGGCGCCGGGATGCGTTGCGCGATCCCCTGGTGCGGCC
>Ga0209166_10000842_pt1 | contig 28935 bp, 9 predicted proteins | sample Coa_R1_3_FD_187151 | JGI IMG/M metagenome (GOLD analysis project Ga0209166, IMG submission 187151) | Surface soil microbial communities from Centralia Pennsylvania, which are recovering from an underground coalmine fire - Coalmine... | ecosystem: Environmental > Terrestrial > Soil > Unclassified...
TTCGTTCAAGACATTGGCCATGCCCTCGGAGGCTACAAGCCTCTGCGGGCGTCAATGTCCCGGACGCTATTCTCGTTGGCCGGTTTTCAGGTGATAACCATTGGCCGGTTTTGGGTGATCGCTGAGGGTTCCTCCCCCTCAGCGGGAACTTGCTCTTCGGAGAGGTGCTTCACGCATATTGTGGCCCAGGACCACAGAGAAGAAACAGGAAAGTGCGTCTTGTTACGAAATCCGAACAAACAAAAAAGACGGCACGTTGGCGGTCTTGGACAATGGATCATGCACGCGCGTTCCTGAGACGGGGCGCAGGTAGCAAACCCCGGGGTCTTAAACAGAGGGACGGGTATGGCCCTGCCGGACCGCCAATTTGTACCACCACCGAGTTCTTGAAGTTCAGGGGTCATCGCAAACGTTGTGGTTAGCGTATGCGGCCAGCCGAGTCTCAGGTTTGGGACGAATCGGTCGTCCCCCCCCGCTTTCGAAAGACGCTACCGTTGCTCAACCACCCAGCCTTCGTCAGATCTGACCTGTTAAGTTCCCTGTCTGCGGGAATTGCGATGCGATGTTCGGATCGGGGAATCCTTGTGATTGTGCTTTGGGCGTGATCGGACCGATTCTTGGTGTTGTCGATCAGCTGAGCTAAGGTTGCGACCGTGGGCATTTCGAAAATCGCTCGCAACGGCAATTCTACCTGGAACTCATCCCGCACACGGGAGAGCAAGCGAGTTGCCAATAAAGAATGGCCGCCCAACTCGGTGAAAAAATTGTCGTTCATCCCCAACTCTTCGACGGCGAGAAGTTCCCTGTACATGCGGGAGAGGGCTCTCTCTGTTGCGGTTCGTGGCGGGGTAGCTCCGGCTCTCATGGCCGGGTGTGCGGAACTCGGCGTCGGGAGAGACCGGCGGTCAACTTTGCCATTTGGAGTCAAAGGCAGACTGTCCAACACGACGATTGACGAAGGCACCATGGCTTTTGGTAGCCGCTGTTTCAGATGCCGAAATAGTTCTGGAACCAAGTCGCGCACGAACGCCCCGCGCCTGGGCTTGTTGCTGTACTCGCAGTCGGACTCGGGCGCTTCGATGTTCAGTGGAGAAATACCTCGAAGTTCCGTCTCTTTATCCATTCGCTCGAATATGACAAGATATGGATCATCCAATCCTGCTGCCCAATGCACATAGGTCCAATAACCAAGTTCGCGTCCGGCGGTGAACATGTCTTCGAGGTCGGCACGGTAAGCTCCATTCGGGTCAAACGGTTTCGTACTTTCCTGCAACCTGAGATCCGAGCGCGAAGAAGCCATTTCTTCCAGGATCGCGCGTTCTGCCGCCAGGCGGTTGTTCGGAAAGCCCTCGATCGCCACCACGTTGGCATTGGTCTCAACCAAAGTACGGCGGACCGCAGACATACTTAACAAATCGCGATCCCAATGAAGCCATCGAGAGTTTACGGTGCGGCTAGGCCCATCAAGTTCCAAGATCACGTCGTAGCGGAAACGAGTGAACTCATTCGAATGGCGGCCGCGCTTGGGCAGAATCTGAACGTTCGTGACCTGGGATGAGCGGCGTTTCATCTCGAAGAAGAACGACGGCGAGATGGCAAGCTCTTCCTCCTCCAATGCCCGCTTCTGTATCCGGGCGCGCAACTCATCGGTCGTCACTGTTCCATTCAGACGATGGGACTCCACCGAGGCATAGAAAGCGTCGAGTAAGCGCAAGCTACGCACATCTCCTATGAAAATGGACCCATTTCCTCGTATGAGTGATAACGCTTTTTCAACCACGCGCTCCAGATATTCGATACTGGGAAAGTATTGAACAACTGAATTGAGGATGATCGTATCCAAATTGTCTTTCTGAAACCCGCCTAGATCCTCCGCTGCACCTTGCATCAATCGTACTTGCGATAATCCGATCTTCGACGTTTGCTGTTGAACAGATTCCAGGGCGATCCTGGAAATATCAGTACCGGTATACTGAGCGCAGCTTGGTGCGACACGAAGTAATACCAGGCCCGCCCCGCAGCCTATCTCAAGCACATGTGTGGGGTGAAGCCCGAGCACTCGGTGAACCGCGGAGTCAACCCATTCCCTTGCATCCGGAGTCGCAAGCGGCAAACCTGTGTAACTGCTGGTCAAGCCCGCTGTATTGAAGGCAGGATCCTCGAATTGACTGCTCCGGATGTAAGTTTCATCCCAGACCTCCTGCCATTGTTTGATTCGTTCTTGGCACCATGATTCCGAATCTTCGCACGTTTCCGAAGGCCAAGACGCATTCTGCACTGTAACGTAGCCGACCAGCGCAGGATCGTTACTGTGATCATCCCGAGCGACTACCGCGGCCTGGCCGACGGAGGGATGCTCCCGCAGGACGGACTCCACCTCGCCAGGTTCTACGCGGATACCCCGGATTTTTACTTGATGGTCTATTCGACCTAAGTGTTCCAGATTTCCATCAAGGCGATACCGGGCTAAGTCGCCCGTCTTGTAGAGTCTTGCACTTGAATCAGGGTTGAACGGATTTGTGACAAATTTCTCGCGTGTTAAATCGGGACGATTCAAGTAACCCCGAGCTAAACCTATGCCTCCGACGTGCAACTCACCGGCGACCCCCATTGGAACCAGACGTAATTGGGTATCCAGCACATAGGCAGTGACGTTACGGATTGGTTTTCCGATTGGAACGCGGTGGAGCGATTTCTCGCAGGTTCGTGGATCGAACCACGTCGCATCCCATATCTCCGAGGTTCCGTACAAGTTAAACAGCGTGCTTTCCGGCATAACATGCCGAAAGCGGTCGAGTAGCTCAACTGTGAGTGGCTCACCACTGCTGACCCAGAACTTCAAGACCGAGAGCCGGCTTTGCAAATCGGGAAAGGTATCCAGTAATACCGAAAGTAGCGAAGGTACGACCCAGATGCGTGACACTCTATGACGTGCCAAGCTCTCCACCAGTGCAAAGGGATCCGCAACCTCGTCTTCTGGAACAATTACAGTGGGAATTCCCTTCAATGATGGACCCAGAAGTTCCCACAGCGAATCGACAAAGTTGAGCGCGGTCTTTTGGCAGCCGACCTCGTCTTCCGAAAACGGATAAGCCTCCCACATCCACGAAAGCCGATTTAACACTTGTTTGTGCTCTATCCCAACTCCCTTGGGGTTGCCTGTGGAACCGGACGTATAAATCAGATATGCCAATTGCTCCGGAGTATTCCTCGGGATTGGACTTGAAATGAATTCCGGACGCTGCGTCTGAGATTCCCCGTCCACGCAGAAAACAGGAACCGTTGAACTTGCAAACATTCCCGCGTAAGTTTTATTAGACAAAAGCACCGCCGCTTTCGAATCTTCCAGCATGAAGCACAGACGCTCCTTCGGGTAAGTTGGATCCAAGGGGAGATAAGCACCACCGGCCTTCCATATGGAAAACATCGAAACAACGAGATCGAAGCTGCGTGGCAGACAAACACCGACGACCACTTCAGGACCGACACCCTTATTCCTGAGGTCGTAAGCTAGGCAGTTGGCCCTGTCGTTTAGCTCGCTGTACGTCAATTCCTGGTCGGCAAAAAGAAAGGCTCGATTGTGAGGATGCTCCGCCGCTATGGATTCCAGTCGGACGCATAGACTAGGCTCATCAAAGTGTTCGGCCGAAGGCGGATTCCATTCTATGAGTAATTGGTCGCGCTCAGAATCGGATAACATCGGGACATCAAGAATCGTAAGTTCCGGATTTGCGGTTACCGCGGCCAAGAAGTTTTGGTAGTGCCCTGCCATCCTCTCGATTGTTAACGGTTCAAAAAGTTCTGTACTGTATTCAAACGCCCCAGTCATTCCGGTGGCCGTCTCAAAGAAAGTAACGGCCAAATCGAGCATCGCGGATGCATATGTGAGTTCCAGTTCTTCGGTGTTGCTCGAACTGCCATCGACCTTGCTGCCGGGTGGGTTGTACATATGAAACAGGACCTGGCATAAGGGAGTCTGGCTCAAGTCGCGCTCTGGCCGAAGTTCTTGAACCAGGCGGGCGAAGGGTAGATCCTGATGTTCATAGGCCTGAATCGCTGTAGCCCGAACCCGATGCAGAAGTTCGCGAAAAGTGGGATTGCCAGACAGATCGGTCCGAAAAACCAGTGTATTAATGAAGAATCCAATCAGCTTTTCGCACTCACCGCGGGCTCGACCAGCAGTATAGGTTCCGACGACGATGTCTTCTTGACCCGTGTACCGCGCCATCAAAGCCTGAAAAGCGGCCATCATCAGCATGAACAAGGTGACATTTTCGGCCTGAGCCAAACTTTTTATCGAATCGGCCAGAAGACGAGGCACCGTTGTCTTGTGTGTGGCACCACGAAAGTTTTGAAGCGGTGGGCGGACATAGTCGGTCTGTAATTGGAGCATCGGAAGGTCCGCGAGTTGTTTCTTCCAGTATGTAAGGTGCTCATCCAACACTTTGCCCTGAAGCCATCTCCTTTCCCAAACCGCGAAATCTCCATACTGGATGGGCAACGGTGGAAGAGGAGAAGGCGCATTCACCGCAAAAGCATCCCAAATTACGGAGAGTTCGTTCCAAAATACCCCCATGGACCAGCCATCGGATATCATGTGGTGCATTGTGAGCAGAAGCACGTATTCATCAGTATCCAACTGCAGCAGGATCGTCCGAAGCAGAGGACCAGTACTCAAATCGAACGGATGGGCTGACTCCATGGACCCGAGGCGCAGTGCTTCGGCTTGGCGATCACTTTTGGGGAGCAGGCGCAAGTCGCGATACCCGACTCGAATCTCCACCGTGGGAGTAACGACCTGTACAGGTTCGCCATCTACAACCCGAAAGCTGGTTCTTAAGGATTCGTGCCGCCGCACCACTTCGTTCAGGCTAGCCTCGAGTATCTTGATCTCGACCTGATCCTTCATCTGATATGCCGACGTCAAATTGAAGAAGGCATTTCCTGGCATTAATTGATCGAGGAACCAAAGCCGCTGTTGCGCATACGACAGAGGCACAGAGATGGTAGGATCTCGCCGGGGAATTGCCGAAAGACGCAGGTCTGCCACTTTGTTTTTCCGCACCAAGCTCTCCCAGAGAGCGTGCTTCTCAGGTGACAGTCCAGCGATACGCTGTTCTAAGGATTGAGACGATTGAGATTGATGTGCCATCGTACTTGACTCTTACGTTATGCGGTTCAAGTCGGGGCGCTTCAGCGACCCACTCATAACGAAATCACCGGCCCACAAGTCGACTAGCTGGCGGCTCGAAAAGGATCTGATTCCACGACCTGATCGATGGAGACATCGGAAGCCTCAAGCAGTATTTTGACTTCATCTGCCGGCATCTGCTCAACCAGTTCAAGCGTCCGCATAACTCCGTCCTGATTTGCCTGTGCAGCTGACATCTCGCACTCGACCCAGCTCGAAATCGCACTGACTCTGGGGTCTTCGAATAGCTTCTGGATGGGGAATTCGACTGCAAAGGCTTCACGCAAGCGAGAGACCAGCTGAATTGCCATTAGCGAGTGGCCGCCGAGCTCAAAAAAGCTGTCGTTCGCACCGATCGGGCCAACTCCCAGAAGCTGTTCCCAGATTGCGGCGGTCGTTCGCTCCATGTCCGTGCTGGGAGCGATGAAATCGGTCGCCAATTGCGGTCGGTCGTGGAGATGAACGGATGCAATATTGGCAGATTGCTGACCACCGCGAAGCGAGCGCAGATCCACCCAGTCGTTGAACCTGCCTTGTAAATCAGAGGTTGAAACGATGATCTGTTCTGGTGCACGGTCGAGGATCATTCGCAGCGCGTTAATTCCCTCGCTTGGTTCGATTGCATTGCTCCGCTTTGACCTGTACGAAAGGACATCAGAGCCGAAATCCCACGCGTCCCAATTAACACTGATCCAGGGGATTGAATCCAATCGGCCTCGCTGCCGAGCGAAGCTGTCCAGGAAAATGTTGCTGGCCGCGTAAGCCGCCAGGCCGAGGCCGCCGAGAACGGCTGAAAGTGACGAAAAGAGTAGAAAGAAGTCGAGCTCATGGGTTCGGAACAATTCCTGCAGCACGCAGACTCCATCGACTTTGGGACGAAAATGCAGCTGGGCGGATTTTTCATCCGTTTCGTCGATTGCGGCCGCAGACTCAGCCGCAACGTTACCGGCACAGTGAATGACGCCTCGAATGTCTCCAAACCGGCGTTTTGCTTCCGCAAGGACGAACTCCATTCCCTCACGGCTGCCACAATCCGCAGAAGCAACCATGACTTGTGCCCCAAGTTGCTCAAGCTCCATCAGGGTACGGACCTTTCTGGAAATCGAACTTTCTGGATCTCGTCCTAAGAATTGCTCCCACTCCTCCTTTTGCGGGAACGCCGAACGACCGATCAGTATTAGCTTGGCCTGAACTTCGCGAGCAAGATACCCCGCGACCGTCAAGCCAATATTCCCGAGTCCGCCGGTAATCAAGTACACCCCACCGGATCGCAGTCGCGGACATTTCTCCCCCGTCTGCGGAAGGCGTATCGACTCGAATGTTTGCGTCCACCGACGTCCCTTCCGCAGAGCGACAGCCGGCTCGAGCCGTTCAGTTGTGAGTTCCGCGATTAAGCCAGCAAGCAGTGCTTCTCGCCCCGCCGGTCCAAGATCGTCCGGACTGAGGTCGATGTTCTGACAGGAAATATTCGAATGTTCCTGCGAAATGACTTTGCACGCTGCCAGGACGGTTGTTTTCGCGGGCAATAAAGAATCTTGCTTGCGCACTTCCTGCACATGCGTGGTCACGACAGAGATCCTGATAGCGTTGGTCACGCTCTGCTGGCGAAAGGCTCGCGCCAAGGAAGTCAGGCTGTAGAATCCGCGGTACTGACTGTGGTCGAAGGATTCACGATCGTTGTCTTCAGGTTCGGTTTCCACGCCCCAGAGATGGACGATTGTCTGCGGAGGTGTCCCGAACTCCAACAGAACTTCTCGAATGAGTGCTCTGTAATCCTCAGATCTATCGGGGCGGATCGAATAAAGGCTCGAGCCGATTAAGGCAAACTGCTCACCCGCAACTACTCTCGCCACCCTGGCACCATTCGCGAAAAGATGCTCCGATAAGGCCTGTCCGAGGCCCAATCTCTCATCGAAAATCAGCCAGGTGCCTTTTGGCGTAAAGTCCTGCGAGTCTTGTGGGAGGTTGGCGGGTGCTTGCTTCCAACCCGGCTGGTAAAACCAACATTCCACTTCTCCGCTCGGGGACAACGGGCCCGCCTGGTCCTCATATTCGGCTAGCTCCTCTGTTGGCGAGATCCAGTAACGTAGGCTCTCAAATGGGTAAACCGGCAATTGGATTCTCCGCCGCTTCTCGCGTGCATACAAAGCGCTCAGGTCTACATCCACTCCCGAAACCCACACTCGCCCCAAAGCTGTAAGCAGGCTTGCCAACTCCGGATCGGCGTTCGCTGGGAACGAACTAATCACGCGCTGACCCGAGCGTTTTCCGAGAGAGTTGCGAACAAGTGCGCTCAGCGTTTCCCCCGGCCCGACCTCCAGGTAGAGCCATTCGTCTTTCCCAAGTTCGTCGATGCCGTTCGAAAAACGAACTGTGTTCCGCAGATGTTCTCCCCAATACTCAGGTCGAGTTGCCTCTTCTGCCGAGATCCACGTGCCGGTCAAGTTAGAAACGTACGGAATCTGTGGAGGCCTCAGCCGCAATCTCCCGACCCGCTCTACAAAAGAATCAACAATCGGCTCCATCATTTTCGAATGAAATGCATGGGAGGTTGTGAGGCGGCGACAGTGCACGCCCTTGCCCAGGAGATACCCCTCGACTGCTCTTACAGCTGGGTCGGGTCCTGACACCACGCAAGAATCGGATGCATTTACCGCCGCAAGGGAAAGATCCTCGTGCAACAGCGACTTTACTTCGGATTCCGCCAGCCACACCGCAAGCATGGCTCCCTTCGGCATCGATTCCATGAATTTGCCGCGAGCAGCCACGAGCGAGATCGCATCCTCCCAACTGAAGACCCCTGCCAAACAAGCCGCAACGTATTCCCCGAGACTGTGGCCAATCATCGACTGGGGTTTTACACCCCAACTGATCCACTGCTGGGCAAGGGCAAATTCAGTCGCGAACAGAGCTGGTTGCGTCACAGATGTGCGCGCGAGTGCTTTGTCCGACTCCTCCCTTGAGGTGCGGCTAGGGTAGATCACCCTCCGCAAGTCAAAACCGAGTTGTGGAATAAGATGACGGGCGCAACGATCGAATTGCTCGCGAAAGAGCGGTTCCTCGTCATAGGCCTGACGAGCCATGTTGATTCGTTGCGATCCCTGTCCGGGAAACATAAAAACGATGGCACGTTGTTTGGTCTGCCCATCAGAATTCAAAACGTGCCGCTGGTCCAACGCACCCAATGCTCGGCTTGCAACTTGAGTGTCAACGTCGGAAACGAAGGCGCGGCGATATGCAAAGTTCTTCCGGCCAACCTGAAGGGAATACGCCAAATCCGGCAGCGGTACCGATTCCTGCTGCGCCATCCAGGAAACCAGATTGGCAGTTACCGTTTCCAGCGCGGGTGCAGTCCTTGCAGACAAGGCCAAAAGGTGGTGACGCCTGCTTCCGGCTGATACTTCTAGTTCGGGCGCTTGTTCCAAAACGACGTGTGCATTGGTCCCGCCAATCCCGAATGAACTTACTCCGGCGCGACGAGGCCCGGAAGAATTCCATTCTGAAAGTGCTGCATTGACCCAAAATGGAGTCTGAGAAAAATCAATGTCGGGATTCGGCTCAACATAGTTCAAGCTTGGCGGCAGTTGCCGGTGCTCCAATGCGAGCACTGTCTTGATTAGCCCCGCCACACCCGCGGCGGTATCCAAATGACCGATGTTGCTCTTTACAGAACCGATGGCGCAAAACCCATTCTTTTTTGTGGTTGCGCGAAACGCTTGCGTGAGCGCAGCGATCTCCACAGGATCTCCCAGGGGTGTCGCTGTCCCATGCGCTTCGACATAACTGATCGAATCGGCTGGAACCGCTGCCATCGCTTGCGCCGTCACGATGACCTGCGCTTGTCCTTCCACACTCGGAGCTGTGTAACCAACCTTGCCCGAACCGTCGTTGTTGACCGCAAATCCACGGATCACAGCCCGAATGTTGTCGCGGTCGGCAATCGCTTCAGAAAGCCGCTTCAGCACTACAATGCCGGCCCCATTCCCCACCACAATGCCCCGCCCCTTGGAGTCAAACGGCCGGCAGTGCCCGTCGGGTGCGAAGATTCCTCCAGGCTGATAAAAATACCCCTTGCGCTGGGACATATTAATGGCGACCCCGCCGGCCAAAGCCATATCGCAGTGATAGTCCAGCAAACTCTGGCAAGCCATGCACACGGCTACCAGAGAGGTGGAGCACGCGGTTTGAACTGTGACGCTGGGCCCTTTCAGGTTCAGTTTGTAAGAGGCTTGCGTGGTCAGATGATCTTTATCGTTGCCCAGGATGATCTGGAAATCATCCAGTCCGTAGAACGTCGAACTGGCGTATATCTCGGACAAATATGTACTGATGGCAGTACCGGCGAACACTCCAATCAAACCTGGATATCGATCCGGGTTATAACCCGCATTTTCGAGCGCGTGCCAACTGCATTCCAGAAAGATCCTCTGTTGGGGATCCATCAATTCGGAATCTCGTGCACTGAATCCAAAAAACGAAGCGTCAAATAGATCAACATCATCAAGCACCCCCCCAGCGTTGACGTAATTAGGTGTATCGAGTAGATTTGGGTCTTCCCCGGCTTCGATAAGATCTTCTGCCGAGAAAAACGAGATGGATTCGACCCCGTTTCTTAGGTTTCTCCAGTATTGGTCCAGGTCCTTGGCCCCCGGAAACCGACCACTCATTCCAATGATCGCGATCCGTTCCGAGTCCGATACCACAGACGGGTTAGTCATTGCCAGCTAACCTCCATTCCATGCCCTGCTTGCGCCGGTTCATCGCCTCGGCCTGTCTTTGAACTCGTCCGAAAACCGCCTCGAAGGACATGGGCGAATCTTCCCCGCGGCTCAAAAATGACGAAAGCGAATGGATGGTGGGGTAGCGGAATAAGTCGGCTATCGATAGCTCCCGATCAAAACGTTCCTGAAGCCTGCCCCGTACTCGAGCGATAAGGAGTGAGTGTCCCCCCAAATCGAAGAAATTATCGTGGACTCCGATATTCTCTATATTCAGCACTTCCTGCCAAACCTCCATCACATTTCGTTCCGTACGCGTTCGCGGAGGAACATAATGGTTCAGCAATTCCGGCCGTAATGGAGCTGGCGCGGGGAGCGCGTTGCGATCAATTTTCCCGGTGTTAGTCAGAGGCAATTTCTTGACCAGCATGAAGGACGACGGAATCATGAAATCTGGCAGGCGTTCCTCCAGGTGGGTCCGCAAGGCCTTGGTGTCTGTGAAAGAATCAGTTGGCCGATAGTTCTTCTGATACCCTTCCGCAAATAGCGCTCTGTAAAAAGGATTATGTTGATAACGGTGGCCATCGCGATAGGACCAGTAGTCAAACGGGAGTGCCTCTCCATGGCGGAACAAAAAACCGGAGATGTGATAGTCGGGCGCCACACCATCTGCACTGGAGACAACGGAACATGAGGCTTGAATGATGTCTCCTTCATTCACTTCCAGTCCGGGATGAAAGACAGGGAAAAAAACCGGAAGCCAGCTATAGTGCCCGGCCAGAGAATCGATCAGTTCCTCTTCAATCGGGGCTAAGCGTATCCAAAGAAGAAAGCCGTCTAAGTGCCCCCGTTTGCTGATCCTAAGTTCGATCACGCGCTCGCTTTCCTCACCCGCCGTTTGGGTGAAGTCCAGTACCTCGAAAATTTGAGAGTCCGAGATCAGATTGGTGGAAGGAAAGTTCTTGATGCATACTCGAAGATCAAAGGGGTGAGCGGCCGCCGCAAAGATATCGTCAACATAGGGTCCGGACAGCTCACTGAAGCTGGGTTGGGTACTAAACTCCTCCGGAAGAGCCGCCGCCGCAATTCTGGTCTCGCAAAGCTGCGGGATCATGGTACCGTTCGCCGTGAGAAATCGCCGTGCATCGTTCAAGATCGGAACCACCCCCTCGGAAGATGCGATTGTCCCAATCAACTCCGAGACACAGACATCAACTCTTTCTGGTAGTTCGAGCTTGGTTGAATCGCCGAGGACTAGGATCAAACGATCTTCAAGGCCCAGGCTCCTGACCAGACTCTGCGCACTGCTGTACGCCTGCGGATTCATCTCGATGGCATAAACCTTTCTGGCTCCTGCGTCGATACACATCCGGGCTAGGACGGCATGGGCACCAGTTCCGATATCGAGCGCTACTTTGCCCGGCACCTTCTGATTTATCGCGGCCCGATAAGAAGCATTCCTCGCCTCATCGTAAGTCATTGCACGGTACAACAACTCGTCGTAGAAGAAGTACTCGCCCACCGAAGGCCAGAGTTCAGCTCTCGCCGATTTGGGCACGACATAGGCAACGAGGTTCTGATTCCCTACCTCGTCGGCCACAGTAGTTACGACCGATGACTGTACGGCCGGATGCCGATCAAGAGTGCTCTCGATTTCGCCGAGTTCAACTCGGAAGCCGCGGACTTTGACCTGCTCATCCACGCGGCCTAAGTATTCGATGACTCCGTCGTTTCGGTAGCGTCCCAAATCTCCCGTCTTGTACAAACGGGCCCCGCCTTCGGAACCGTATGGATCCGGAACAAACCTCTCTGAAGTGAGCGCTGGACGACGATGATATCCTCGAGCAAGACAGTGCCCACCGATGTAGATCTCTCCAGGGATGCCTTCAGGCACAGGATTTCGATGGCGATCCAGCAAATAGATGCGCGCGTTTGGGATTGGACGGCCAATCGGAACACTGCTGCCAGGTTGTTGGTTCCTGCATTTCCAGTAAGTCACGCCGATCGTCGCCTCGGTTGGCCCATACACGTTGTAAAGGGTGGCCTTCGTCAGTCGGAAAAAGCGTTCCTGTAATGAGAGGGGAAGGATCTCGCCCCCGCAAATCACTCGACGCAGGCATCCGCAATTAGTAAATTGCGGGTTCTCCAGCAGGGCCTGGAGAGTGGAAGGCACAACGTCCAGAACGGTAATTCCGTGTTCCGCGATGAAACCCAGCAAATAGTCAGGATCAAAATGAGGGCCTGGTTCGGTCACCCACAATTCCGCACCAACAATCAAAGGGGAAAGCAACTCAAGAACAGACACATCAAAACTCAGAGAGTACTTTTGCGCGATTCGGTCCTTCTCTTCGAGCGGGAGTACGTCCTGCATCGCCAGTAAGTGATTGCATACGCTCCGGTGTTCGACCGTGACTGCCTTCGGATCCCCCGTAGAGCCGGATGTGTAAATCAAATACGAAGCGTTGTCCGCCCGTACGCCGCTGGAGCAAAAACTGTCGGACCAGTCCGACAAATCGCTCCACAAGTTGTCCAGGGTTAAGCGCGGCACCTCGCATTCGGCAAAGCTCGATTCAAATTGGTGCTCCACCAAAAGCATGCTGGGCTGCGCATCACGCATGATGAATCCAAGCCGGCCTGGCGGATGTCCCACATCAAGCGGCAGATAAGCTGCTCCTGATTTCAGAACGCCTAAGAGTGCGACCACCATTTTCAGTGAGCGTTGCATGCAAACGGCGATGATAGTCTCTGGTCTTGCGCCGCAGTACCGTAAGTAATGTGCCAGCTGATTCGACTGTCGATTCAGCTCGTCATAGGTGAGTGTTTGATCGCGAAATCTTACCGCGATCGACTCGGGGGTGCGGGAAACCTGGGCCTCTACTAACTGATGAAGACACAAATCCGCGGGATAGTCCGCGTAAGTCTGATTCCAGGCATGCAACAATCGGTGTTTCTCATCATGCGTCAAGATCTCCAATTCTGAAATCGATCGATCGGGATTCGCTACGATGCATTCGAGCAGCACCACAAAGTGCCTGCTCATGCGCTGGATCGTTTCCCGATCAAAAAGGTCCGTACTATATTCGATTTTTCCGTAGAGCCCGTGACCAAGCTCCCAAAGATCCAAAGCGAGGTCTACCGTTGCCGTTCCTTTGTCGATTTCGATCGGCTGTCCATGGAGATCATGTGAATACCGCAGTTCTGTTTCCGACTTTTCACCCCGATGGTCTTCCCAGGAATTGAAGAGTTGAAAACTTACCTGGAACAATGGATTGCGACTCGTATCGCGCTCCGGCTGCAGATCCTTGACGAGCTTTTCGAAAGGCAGGTCCTGATTGTCATAGGCCTCGAGCGCAACATTGCGAACGCGTCGAAGCAATTCCCGGAACGTCGGGTTTCCCGACATGTCGGTGCGCAACACGAGGATGTTCACGAAGAAACCAATGAGATCCTCAATGTCCGCGCGATTCCGGTTTGCAATCGGCGTGCCAACAACGATGTCATCTTGATCCGTGTATCGGTGGAGCAGAAGCTGGAACGCTGCCAGCAGTGTCATGAACAGTGTCGCGTGCTCCTGCTTGCTAAACTGCTCGAGCAACGCATGTAGGTGGGCAGATATCTCGAATGTAAACACAGATCCTTCAAAACTGGGCTCATGGGGCCGCGGCCGATCGGTCGGCAGACGTAAAATTGACAGATCTGCCAATTTGCTTTTCCAATAAGCAAGTTGCGCCTCGGCTTTCGGCCCATGGATCCACTCGCCTTGCGATACCGCAAAGTCAGCGTACTGGATCGGTAGGTCCTCGAGCGGCGATTCTTCGTGACGGCTGAAAGCGGAATAGAGCAGGGAGAGTTCTTGGTAAAAGATTTCGATCGACCACCCGTCGGCCACAATGTGATGCATCGTGATCGACAACATCCACTCCTGATCGTTAAGTTGTAGCAGCAGAGCGCGTAGGAGAGGTCCCTCCGCAAGATCGAATTGATGCTTGGCTTCGTTGCGTGCAAATTGAATCGCTGCTGCTTCGCGCTCCTTCTCTAGCAATGAGCGCAGATCCGTCAGGGGTAACTGCAACGCCAACCTAGATGCAATGACCTGAACAGGCTCTCCATCGACAGTCTTAAACGTCGTCCGCAAGCTTTCGTGGCGTTTCACAATTTCGTTGAGGCTGGCCTCGAGCGCAACAACATCGAGTGCACAATGAAATCTAACGGTGTTGTGAATGTTGTAGAAATACCCAGGGGTGAGTTGATCCAAAAACCACACCCGTTGTTGCGCAAATGATGTTGGAAAGAGGTAAACTTCCGGCGTGGAGCTATCGAAGTACTCAGGACTCAGGCCTTCTGGATGCATGCTATATATCCTGAATGTTGCCCCGAAAGCAGCCAGATCTATTACGCTGTTTTCGCCTCCGGCGCAATCTCTTTATGGATCCGCTCAATGGCGATTGCCAAATCAGCCACCGTTGGCGCCTCTAGGAATCGCCGAAGCGGCAAGTTCACGTGAAACTTGCTTCGTAACCGCGCTACGAGTTGCGTGGCTACCAATGAACTTCCGCTCAGGTCTGTGAAGTAGTTGTCCAACACCCCGACGTGGGCCACACCAAGCGTCTCCTGCCAAATGTCAGCGATGGATTGTTCGACCTCATTCCGGGGAGCTAAGTAGGGATTGCACAACTCCGGACGGGAATGGAGTTCCGCTGTTTCCTTTGATTTCGGTTTTATGCGCCCACGTAAAGACTTGAGGTTGATCCACTGATCGATGCGCGCATCGAGGTCTCCGGTTGACACCACCACTTGAGGAAGCGGGGCTAGGGACAAAATTCTGCGAAACGCTTCGACGCCCTCTTCCGGGAACATGGCTAGTTGCGGCCCACTGTTATCCTTACTCTCGCGGAAGTTCCACGAATCCCAGTTGATACTGATCCACGGTATGCCGTTACTCTGGCTCCTGGCGTAAGCACAGGCATCGAGAAAGATATTGGCAGCGGAGTAGGCGACGTAGCCAAGGCCTGCTAGAGCCGAAGAGATCGACGACAGTAGAACCCAGAAATCAAGTTGTTTACCGCTCAGCACTGCCTCTAGTGTCATCAACCCCCGAACTTTGGAGTGAAACTGCCGCTCGCAAAGCTCGGGACTCGCTTGATCAATCGCGAAGAATGAATCCTCGGCCAAGTTTCCCGCGCCATGAATTACTCCGTTAAGTGCCCCAAAGTAACCATAGATTTCCGAAATCACTTCTTTCATCTCTTGCTGATCAGCCAAGTCAGCACTGAGCACCATCACTTCGGCGCCGAAATCTTCGAATCCCTGTAAGCGCAGAATCTTTTGACTGGTTGGATCTTCCTCCCCATGCTGCAGCAACCATTCAGTCCAATGATTCCGCTTAGGGAATTCTGACCGCCCGATGAGGATCAATTTGGCCTGAACGCTTGCGGCCAATTCCTCCGCTAACGCCATGCCTATCTTCCCGAGCCCGCCCGTGATGAGATAAACGCCCCCTTGCCGCAGCATTGGACTGATCTCGGCACCTTGCAGTGGCATCGGCTCAAATGCTTGAATCCATCTCTGGCCTCTTCGATAGGCAACAATCGGATCTAGCGATCCCGAGTTCAACTCGGCCGAAATCTGCTCAGCTAGCTTTTTCCGCTCCTGCTCCCCGATCGGAATCGTTATATCGATGTTTCGACATCCGAGATTTGGGTATTCCTGAGGGATCGCTTTGCACGCCGCCAGAACTGGGACTTTGCTTGGACAGAGCTTGTCATCGTCGGTTACGCAGTGTATCTGGTTGGAAATGGCTGCCACTTGAACAGGATTCTGAACGCCGGCTTTGATCAATGACTGGGCGAGCAACAATATGCTATGCAGCCCGAGAGTCTGCTTCTGGTCAAAGTCGTCGCACGATGAATCTTGCTCGCCATCAGTCACGCTCCAAAAGTGAACGATATTCTCCGGAAGGTTGCCCACTGCAGCAAGATCTTTGAGCACTGCTAAGTAGTCATCTGGATGCTGAGGACGGATCTCATAACGCCGCGGCGGCAGCTTTGCGAATCGGTCTCCCTGCTTAACTGTTACGAAGTCGAAACCGAGTTCGCTGAGGTGGTCGGTGAAGGCTGAACTCACTCCCGTCTCGTCCTCGAGAATCAGCCACCGAGACTTCTCCGGCTCTGGATCTAGTCCTAGGCGGCTTTCTGGAGCCACCGTGTATTTCCACGAAGGAACGTAAAACCACTCAGCCATGTCATGCTTCTTGGTTACCGAATTCGTAACATCGCTATTCGGAGCATCAACCCAGTACCGCTTTTTTTCGAAAGGATAAGTTGGTAGGTGAAGTCGAAGTCTCTTTTCGCCCGCATGGAAACCGGGCCAATCGATTTCCACGCCCTTTGCCCAGAGTTGACCCACTGTATTCAGTAAGAATTCGGTGTCCGGCTGGACTTCTTGCGGATGACGGAGAGACGACACGACCAGTTGCGATGTCTTCTTTGCCTGATGCCGACGCGCAAAAGCGGTCAGGTTGTACCCGGGGCCCACTTCCAGAAGCACCTGCTCGGGATCTTCCAGCAGGACCTCCAGGCCTTGAACAAATCGCACTGGGCATCGCAGCTGCCTGGACCAATACTGTGGATCCGTAGCTTCCGCGTCAGTGATGAATCGACCGGTGACATTCGAAACATAAGCAATCTGCGGGGCCTGCAATTCGACTGTAGCTACCAGGTCGGCGAAGCGGTCAAGAACCGGATCCATCATGGGAGAATGAAACGCATGGGAGGTATGAAGACGTCGGTAACTCACATTCGTCTGCGCGAGCCTGGATTCCAAATGCTCAATTCCATCGGTGGGCCCGGACACGACGCACGACGATGGTTCATTCAAGGCAGCGATCGAGAGATCATCTCCCAGCAACGCCAGCACCTCTCGCTCGGGAAGGGCCACCGCGACCATGGAACCCGGGGGCATGTTCTGCATCAATCTCCCTCGCGCCGCAATAAGAGTCAGAGCATCTTGTAATGGGAACACACCGGCCAGACAGGCTGCCACATACTCACCAACACTATGGCCGATCATACGGCTGGGATGCACTCCCCATTGCATCCAGAGTTTCGCTAGCGAATACTCCACAGTGAAAAGCGCCGGTTGGGTCAGCGCTGTCTGTGTCAGGGCTTCTTCTGCTTTTTGGGCTCGCTGCTTGGCGGGAAATAACACCGTGCGCAGGTCAAGCCCAATTAGGGGCTTCAACATCTCGGAACAGCAGTCCACGTGCTCGCGAAATGTGCTTTCTGCTTCGTACAAGTCCCGACCCATGTTCACGTACTGCGCACCCTGCCCCGAGAACATAAAAGCGATTGACTTCAGCTTTCCTGTGAGTGCAATCCCGACATCTCTGTCGGACATAAGACGATCCTGAATCCTGCTTAGCAGATCAGAGACATTTCGATAAGCGATCGCTCTTCGATAACCGAACGCGGCGCGCCCCACATGCGTTGTATAAGCGAGATCGGCAGCGGCGAGATCCGGGTTTCGGCTGATGTGATCGGCCATTGCATAAGTGATGGACTCTAATGCTGGAAGCGACTTAGCCGAAAGGAGTAATAATTGATGAGGTCGCGAGCTGGGGGCAGATACTGCGGTTGGCGCCTCTTGTAGCACGACGTGGGCATTTGTTCCGCCGATGCCAAAGGCGCTAACCCCGGCTCGGCGCGGTGACTTACCGGACTTCCACTCGGTCAATCGGTGATTTACGTAAAGCGGGCTATTCGCAAAATCAATTTCTGGATTTGGAGTCCTAAAATGCAGGCTCGGCGGTATCTGTTTGTGTTCAATGGATAGTACTGCCTTCATGAAGCCAGCAATGCCGGCCGCGTGATCCAGGTGTCCAATATTTGACTTAATAGATCCGACAGCACAACGATGTTTTCGGCGTCTCCCATTGACCCCGAATACCCTTTTAAGTGCCGCGATTTCAATGGGGTCGCCAACCGTCGTGCCTGTTCCGTGAGCTTCGATGTAACCGATGCTATCTGGTTTGACGCCAGCCCTGGCGTGAGCAAGAGCGATCACTTGCGCTTGCCCGTCCATCCCGGGTGCAGCATAACTGGCTTTTGGTGCTCCGTCGTTGTTAATGGCGGCGCCTCGAATCACTGCGTAAATCGAATCGCCATCGCGTAGGGCATCGTCGAGCCGCTTTAAGACGACGATGCCTACTCCGTTTCCGAATACGACTCCCTGTGCACTCGCGTCAAACACCCGGCAATGCCCGTCCGGCGAGAAAATTCCGCCTGGCTCGTAGTAGTAGCCCACATGCTGCGGCACTCGGATACAGATTCCGCCAGCCAAAGCCATATCACATTGCCGACTCTGCAATCCTTCACATGCCAAACATACCGCGACCAAAGAGGTCGAACAGGTCGTCTGCACATTGATACTGGGACCCCGCAGATTGAGTTTGTAAGATGTGTGAGTAGTTAAGTAATCCTTATCGTTTCCGATCAAGATTTGCAGATGTCCAACCGTGCTGACAAAATCTGGGTTGCGGTACAGCTCATAAAGATAAGTGCTCATTGCGCAACCGGCGTAAACTCCGATCGATCCCGAGTACCTTCCGGGATCGCAGGCCGCATCCTCCAACGCGTGCCAGGCGCACTCCATGAAGACGCGCTCTTGGGGGTCCATGCTCTCGGCCTCTCGCGCATTGAGACCGAAGAAAGAGGCGTCGAATTTATCGATGTCGGAAATGACGCTGCCCGCCCGGACGTAATTTGGATTCTCGAGCGTGCTCCTCTCCACACCTGATGCCAGCAGTTGATCTACCGAGAAAAAAGAGATCGACTCCACGCCTTCACATAGGTTCGCCCACAGCTCAGCGGTGTTGTTCGCCCCCGGAAACCTGCAGCTCATGCCAATAACAGCAATGTCTCGAAAGCGAGGATAGAAATGATTCCTCATCGTGCCGTCTCAGGTTTGTGGCTCTACTCTGCGAGCGAAATAAGGCCGAGGAAACCCCAATTCTTCGTTCAGTGTTCCTGATCGCACGATCAGGCCAACTGAAGCCGTGTCAACATCCAGACGCTAACGCGGGCCCAAACTGCTTCGAAAGAAACTGTCGAGCAATCGGTGAGTGTCGCGGCCACATCGATGAAACGGGCGGCTGGAGCAAGCTAGAAACCTCAAACGCTGGCACCGGAAGCGGTGAACTCTGCAGATACGGTGCCTACTTCAGATCGCGATCCAATTCCGCTTTTGTTACACCGAGGCCTAGGAAGAACTGCTGGCGCGAGAGCCTATCAAAGCCGGAAATGAGAGTCAAGCTGGAATTTGGAACAGCGTGATGACTTCTGTTACGAAATCCGAACATGCATCGGGGATGCTAGGCAAGATGGAATACTCACGATCCAGCCAGATCAAGAGTTATCAGGAAGAAGCGGGCGGCTAATCCAACTGAGAGTTGATATTGAAGTTCAAGCGGCCCGAGGTAGACAGTTGAATCGCAGCTAGAGGGGTATGCTATCGTTACGAACACGAACACGTAATATCGATTGCAGGTGGTGTGGCTCGACACATCGGCCGTGGGGCTGGAAGACAGTTGTGGCCTGCGTCAAGTTCTATTGAGGCCGCCGGTAGACTATTGTGGTTGTTGAATTATAATTACTGTCTCGATCTTTGACCTACACGAAATGTCGAAATCTAGCCTTTTGCCACACAAGCAAGTTCGTTCCACCGTTTCTGGCCCGCAAATTGTGCAATTTTCAGCAGGACAATCCGATAATTCTTCTTTGACGCTGGAAAGACACGAAGTTACTATGACACTCCATTCGTGGCCTCTCTCCTGAAAGTGTGAGCTTGCACCGCAGAAAAGATGCTAACTCGATTTCGAAATGACCATACAGACCAAATCCATTATTAGACGGCGCGTCAATCGCGCTCGGCCCTCGGGATTGGTCTGATTATTCGGTAGATTTACAAGTTCAGATTCGATTTCCGAGGCTCCGACAAAAGTTGGGGCCTTTTGCTATTTCCATCGATGCAGAAGTTGCAAAGTGAAAAAGAGGCTCGGGTTGGGTATTAAAGCAGCTCGGTTTTCATCCAGGCAGTTGGTTGACGTGCAGCTTTGTGGTATTGTCGTCGGGACTTTCGTCGGCATGTAGATGCCCCGAAGGCGGCTTTCTCCAAATCGCAAAGGGCGAGGTGCCATATGTCGGTCCTGATCCATTTTGAAATCGCCGCCGATCGGCTTGACCGTGCGGTCAAGTTCTACCGAAGTGTTTTCGGCTGGAAAATCGAGAAACTCGAAGAGTCGGAAGATTACTGGTATGTGACTACCGATGAGGAGGAAGGGTTAGCGGTCACGGGTGGCTTATTCGAACGAGGGCACACAGTGGATTCCACCATTAATACGTTCGATGTTCCATCCCTCGACGCCTCCGCCAAAAAGATCACCGAATCGGGAGGCAAAGTCTTGGCGCCGAAGATCAGTCTACCGGGATTGGGTTACGTGCAATACTGTCAGGATTCCGAGGGCAATACTTTCGGGATCATGGAATATGACGAGTCCGCCCCATAGATTCGGCCTCGACTACAGGCGGAAAAATCAGGACAACGAAGCGACCAATCTCAGGCGCATCACGTTCCCTACGTGCGATTTATTCGATGCCCTGCGCTCATCTTTCGCTCATAGGAAAGTCATAAGGGATGATGGCGGCGTACACAATCCTCTGACCATAAACGGCGGCGCCCGAGGCAGACTCCGCTGTATTTGGGTCTCTCGGCAGGAGTTCGTACTCCCGAATGACCACGCGAAATCGTCCGGGTGCCGGGTATTTTGTGAAGCGGATCGTTCCCGACCAGAGAAGTGAGTTCGGTTGGTTGGGAGCCGGTGCATCCTCAGCGACACTGACCGAAGTCGCCGGAGCCGCCTCCCACGCCAGATCGCTGACAACTTGACCGATGTGTCTCTCAACGGTTACATCAAAGAAGCCACCCCTGGGCGTTTGGGGTGCTAGCCCGCCAATGAATAAACGCGCAGTGCGTGGGTCGGCCGGAGAAACGCTCAATACCGCCGATCGATCCGGCGACAGCTGCACAAAATCAACGAGCGTCACATGAGACAATTCAACCCCCGGAATGGATTGAGGCTGATATCGGGAGAGGGCGAGTCGTACGAATGGTGTGTAAGCCGTCGCATTCTCGAACGTAATGTCGCAGTACCACAATTTCCGCTGTGCGTCAAAAGCAACGTCGTGACCGGCGACGTCGACGGTTAACGGAATCTCGTCCAGGGGCAAGCCCTGACCCTGAGCGGTTGAATTCGAAAAGTGGAACGTGGAGGGTACCTCAGGCAAATCGCCCGTCTGCCAAAGCGGATCCTTGCCCCACTGCGTAATGTAGTGCTTGTACCTTTCACGATCGTCGGTGGAGGGTGGGACCGTTGGCGGACCCGGCCACAGCACCGCACCGAGCAGTTCCCCTTCGCCTGAGGAATACCACGGGCGTTCCAAGTAAACGCGAACTCCATTTCCGAAGCGGATATCAGTTTTCACGTTTGTGCTTTCTTGGCGCTCAATCCCAAACGTCGGCACCACATAGGCGACTTGCGGCGCGCTCGGTCGGCTTGAGCTTGGGACATCTACCAACAGGGAGTCGCTCTTTCGCGTAAACTGCAAACTCTGGTCTGCAAAATACTCTCGGAAGCGGGACGTGGCGACGGCGGTGTAGTTGATTCGGCGATGCTTTGTGTCGGGGAGACGGTGCATGGGTGCTGCGATGTCCGGCGGCGAGGGTACGCCCTGTAAGGTGTCGCTCGGAGCCGCGAACCAGAGGGTATCGACCTCTGGAACCATCACGGCAACATCGCGACTGCCGGAAGCATCGGCCGATACTGGGCCCGGTTGAATGGTGGACAGATCAATCGTTTCCACAGGGCCGGATGCCGGTTTTGTCAAAGGAAGAGGGGTGGACGGCTCGTCGATGAACTCTCGCCAGCGAGCTTCGATATCCACCTTCGCGCTGCTTTCCGAATGGATTCGCAGCCCTCCCAATAGGAATGCGTGGTTTGAATCGAGCGAGCGCCAGGATGTGATGGCCGAGAGAGTAGCGAGAGCCGAGGATGCGACTGGCTGCGGAGGGTGGTGCACCACTGGAAGCAGGATGAATGCGGGTCGGCCAATGGGTTGCTGAACGGCATGCACCATCGTTAGTGGGAGGGCCGGAGTGAGCATTGGGTGTCCGCCGGCGAGTACGACCCGCGTGAGCAGTGCAAACGCGTCGCCTGTAAGGGGCACTACCGAGCTGGCGTCCGGATTGTCCATGGCAGTGGCCTCTTGCTTTTCTAGGCCCTCTCGCAGCCATTCCCAAACGCCCATCAGGCTCAAATCGTCTTCATTCATATAACAGCTTAAGGGCACTTGAAAGACCTGGGCTTTGGGCAGGTGCACGGTCAACACCCGGGTAACGGAGTTCCAGTGAGGGCGGATCAATCCCTCGGCCAGCACCAGGCGCCAAGGCTGGCGATCGGGCCATGAGGTTCCAAAGCCAATGTGAGTGACGGAACCGGTTGCGCCTTGGACATCAGGTAGTGAGTCATAGCGCAAATAACCATTGACCAACTTGCCATTCGTGTCGTTCGGAGTATTGGGAAGGTTCTGCAGTGCTGCGCCTCTCGCGATCGGATCCGGAAAGTAGGGCACGGATATCTGCGGTCGGCCATCCATGGGAGTCTGCGCTGACTGAGGGAATTCTCCTTTGTCACGCGCAACGATCATCCGGTAGGTGGGCCTATCCCCGCGGAGATGCCCTTTGGGACCGTCAAGCATCCCATGCTGCTCCACCATGCGTACCGCGACCTTTGGAGGTGCGACATGACGTTGATCGATTTCCTCGCTGGGAACATGATCGAGCGAGGGTTGGGAATTGTAGCTTCGAATGACCAGCCGTTGCAGCGATGCACCCGTGAGCAAAGGATGACGTAGGACAAGAGTGGGTGGGCCGGTTGGCTCAAATCTCGCATAGGGCAGTTCTGTGTCAGCCGGAGCTACAACGTCGTTAGGGCCTTCGTGCGTCACGGGCACGCTGTTGCCTGCCAAATCGACGGCTCGGGCGCGCAGACGGTAACGATCTCCGAAGCGAAGCTTGGGCAAAGAACCGGAAACCGGAGAAAACGAGGCCACCATCTTGAATGGAGTCTTCGGTTGATTCATGCTCGGGTCTGGTTCGGTAGCCAATGCCGGATCGGGACTACGGTTCAATGCGCCCCCAGGGCGGGGAGCACTCAAACTCCATCCACTCCAACACGCGACCCGCTCGTGAACATAGATGTCCGTTCCCGGCTGTGGAACACCGTGTCCGCCGGCTACCGTGTCCGGTTTGCGCGTGGGATCATCCGCCGGCTGCGCAACCGCGAGCTGAGTGAAGCCCTCTTCATCAACCGTCGTCAATGTAATGCGACTCTGCATTTCTCCAAAGCGGTAATGCCCATTGCGACGATGTAGGGAGTACCACTGATTGTCCCGCGCGGACCAGATGTCAATGCGGTACCCCCTCACCAGGTCTCTCGCTGTGAAGGGTCGAGGTAACGCGGAGTTCGATGTAAGGGCGGCGTCAAATTCCTTGTTTTGCCGAATGCTCTGAAGCACTTGCTGCGCTCGTCCGTCAGCCATCAGTGCAATGCCGGAGGAGCGAAGCGAGGGCAGGATAGTCTCGATCTCGGCACTCTGCGCGAACGCTACATTATCTGCCAGTGTCATCGCTTTCAGCAGAGTTCCATCCAGGTCGACCTCAACGAGATGAAAAAATTCAGGCTCCAGAACAAGAAGCCCATTGACTACATCACCGATGAGGTAGTTCTGGTTCGCGAGATTGCTAGGAGAGGTCGCGGGCGCTGTACAGAAGGAATTGGCATCCCGATAATAAGAGGTCTGGGGAAAGATGAACTGCGGAGAAACAGCCCACTCGAAATTCGTCGCGACTCCTTCGACGGAAATAGTTGCATAGTTCTTGCCGGGAGTACTTGGCGATGGCGGACACAAGTCCTGAGAAATCTCCAGATCGAAAACCAACCCCAAAGCACGCAACACCGATGGATAGGAGCTCAGCGCAGTTAGAGCCTTGTGAAAGTCCATCAATTTGGCAAAATCCGCTTCCGTCTCTGGGGGCGCAGGCCTGCCAGGTGCTGGCGGCATGTGGTGGAAGAGGACGAAACGGTTTGCCATGTCGCGTGTTTGTGCTCGCGGGCTCAACAATGTCGGGCTACCGACGGATGGAAGCTTGGCTTGCTGCCTCTGGAAGCTACGGGTTTTCGCGCGCATGCTGCGCGAAGTCTCCTGTAATCCCAACCCCGCTTGCTCACGTTGGATCTGCCACATTTTGATTCGGGTTTCCGTCAAGATGGTGTCGAGAGTCGACTGACCCCGTTCGTCGCGATATACCAAGTCTCGTAACAACATGGGGAAGATGCGCTTGCCCACTGCAGACGTCAGAGTCTGGCTGGAAACAGCTTGATACAAGTACTTCACAAAGGTCATGGCGTCGCGGGCGGGGTAGGAGACAAAAAGGCGATTGTCGTAGTCGGGAATCTGATACGGAGCGACGAAGGTTTTACGAGTAAAGATCTTGTGCCAGATGGCGGGACGCAGAACAGAGCGATCGATCGGGACTTGAGCAGTATGTCCGTTTGAGCTCAGCTTGAATTCAAGACCTCGATTGCGCAGCAAGTCGGTCCAGTGAAGGATATCGGGGAACTGAGAGAGCGTCGCTCCTTGTTCGAGGCGTGGAGCCAAGTAGATAGAAACTCCCAGCCGGCCAGTGCTGGAAAGTCCATTCGGCAACACTACAAAAGTAAGGGTTTGTTGTGCCATTACCACTCCAGATTAGGAAAACGCGGAAGCATAGAGTGCCCAGTCGCGGGGAGTAATCAGTTGATCGACCTTCGGGTCTCCGCTGCCGCTGCCGAAACTCCGCTCCACCGAAAGTTGAACCGAGATACTGAAAAAGATAACCTGCACTGAGATCGTGAGTGTTGCCCGTCCCTGTATCTTGTCCCCCTGTGGGGTATGAATCCACGCAAGAGACAGGTTTAAGTCGATGGAGATCGAGATGACTCCTAAAACGGAAACCTCTCCTCCGATGTCGAGGAAACCGGCGAGGTCAGAACTCGTTCCCTTGAGCTGAAAATAGATGCCGGCCATGATGTGCACGGCACCCGATGCGACGCCGAGGTCGAGCGAAAATTCACCGCCGAATTCCAGGGCGCCCTCGACCATCTGAATTCCGTTTGCGTTCAGGAGCAAATGAAAAAACCCGCCCCCTCCTAAGCATTCCACGGTCAGCAGAAATGGCGCGCTGCGGCGGGCGAATCCAAACTCAAACCCAGGTTTGCCGTCAATGTAGGGAAGATCGAGGGCGGTCATCACGGAGATTCCCTGCAGGGAAAACACACCAATTGAGAGGGGGGGAAGTCCCAGAGTATAGGCCACTCGAAGATCAGTTGGACCGAGATCGATCGCCGGACCGACTCCGCCGAAGATTCCCGGAGGCAGAATGTCGGCCAGGGTTTGAAGAAATGAGAGTGGTCCCTCAAAAACAATCGGGTTCTTGGCCGGGAGAGTAGCCTTGACGACGGTCTTGCTCCCGTTGCGCGAGTCGAAGGTAATGGAAGAGATCTTGACGCCGATGACACCAAACAATTCGATTCGGAAGCTGGTCAGAGCGCCATGAACATTGGAAACCGGAGGAGTTCCATTCAATTTCGTGACTAGTTTGGCGTCAAGCGTCAAGGCCGACTGATCGCCGTCGCTGTTGAAAGCAATAGTGACAGGCGATTGCGAATAATCTTGCAGTTGAGGGTGCCAATGTATTTTGGTAACAATCCGCTTCGGATGCCGCTGATTGGGGAGCAGGTTTGTCCGGATCTCCACGGCATTTTGAGCCGCATCGGCCTTCTTGGTGATCGCGTCGACAGGAATCAACTGCTGGATTGGAATCGTTCCGAATAGTCTCGCTTCGGAGTCGTCGAAGAATGCGGCTGGGTCAATCAGTCCCGCGGCCGCATCGTCGGCCGATCCCCCAACCAAGCCCTTGCGGGCAGACAGAGCCGTCAGCCCAAAATTCGGTCGGCCAAACCCACCCGCTTGGTTGGCGGCAAATTGAACGGCGGGTGGAGGGTCGACTAGTTCGGCAAACACGCCCGCGTTGGCATCGAGATCATTCTTTAAGTAAGGCTGATACAACTCGATCTTGGTGGCGGGAGAATTCCCCAACAACTCGGACAGCGCCGGGATGCTGACGTCAGCATGATCAAGACAAGGAATAAAAGGCGCCACGGGAAATGGAGGCTTTGGCTTGGGCGGATTCAACAGCTGGGTATCAAAAAACAAATATTGCGTCTTCAAAGTGGTATCGCCTGCCTTCGGCTCGGCGTAGGCGATCTTTTGACCACGCACACCGCAGCGCCGCTGGTCTCCACTGTCGGCGTAAGCACTCTGAACCGCATCCACACGTTTCTCACCAGCCCCAACAAAAATCATGGCGGCAAGAAAATCACAATTTGCTCCAGCCAAATCTTGACCAGTCAGATGGAACGGGAAGGGTTGGAGGCCCACATTGATCCAGAAAGAGGAATTGGTGCTCGGCAACCAGGCGGGGTAATCAATGTCAGGCGTAACCTTGGTGTTGATGGTCACCGAATTGTGTAGCGGCATTTCGCGGCCGGCGTAGGTGTAGATATCCTTGGCATAAGCCTTTTCGTGCTCGCGCACGATCACGTACATCCGCTGCCGCAGATAAGCCACCGGAGAACCACCCGGCGCAGTGTCACTTCCCAATACCTTCCGTTCGGTTACTTTCACAAGAGAGGCACGATGACCGAAAGGGTAGAGGTATCCTTCATAGACGATTCGAACGTATTGATCGCGTCCCGCTGTGGTCTGATGAATCCATTCACTGAGATCCAATTGTTCAGTGTCAACAGGTACTTTCGAAATCGGGACGTTGATCTTGGAAAGTACGGCTTCGCCCACTGCCTTGGCGCGAATGCGAACTGCGGCTCGACTACGGTTCCGGCTAGACAGCGGCCGGACTAAATTGAAGAACGGTAGCGAAGTCCAGTCGCCTCTCGAATTCAACCATGCTCCCAGGGCGGAAAGGAATAGCCGGGCGGCGTGGACCGGGGCAGGGACGTAGGGAACTTCGTTGTTCGTTTTCGGATCGAGTACCAGGTATCCATCGAATCCCGAGGTGAGGATAACGATTTGCGCCCGATCTCTGGCGGACATGCTGGATAAAAACGGAACTTTATCCAATGCGTGATCGGGGAGTGGCGCGTTTTCGACGAAATCGGGCGACCAAATCGCTCGTAAAGGTACTGTGTGCTTTGGTGACGCTTCCTGCGGTTTCAGCCCTGGCGAGAGTAAACTTGCCAGCCGAGTGTGCCATAGCTCAGTTCGTCCGGAGTGCGTTACGGGGTCGGTGGAATGAAGCCAAGCAGCGTCCGAATTCGGCGACAAAATAAGTCGATAGGGAAGCTCAATTGCAGTCTCCAAGGGTTGCGGCGGGGCGATGGAAATACCGGGGTGTGGATTGTCGTCATCAGGAACATCTGCCGCGGCAGAGACCAGCAATTGCATGCCTGACCAGTCGAGCAGCGACGCGGTATGGAAAGGAAGCGGGAGTCGACTCGGCGGAACCCGAAACACAAGGCGAGACGAATCAGACATGCGCGATGGCACTTTGCCTGGAGCATCAACAGGGTCGTCAGCGGAGGGTAGAGGAGTTGGGCTGGGACCACTTGAGTTCGGGGGTAATGGATTTTGCTTAATCTTCTTCGAAACCTCGAAATATGCCTTCTCAGCGATGCTCTGTGGCTGAAAATTAACAATAAGAAATGCCGGCAGCGAGGTTTGATCGAGTACTAAACGCGGACGCCTAGGTCGCGACAGCTCGAGCCGCAGATTTTGGAGTTCGATGCTGAGGGTGATCAGATCATCTGGCCGAAGGAGGTTAACTATTAGAGGCACGCAAATCCCTCCTTGTCGCGCAAACCAGCAAGACCGGTTTTTTCATGCAAAGCCTCCAAAATGGGGCGCGATACAATGAACGTATACGCAACCTGCATGCAACCGAATCGGGTCCGTTCGGTTTCCGAACTACTCATTCCTCCTCAATAAACACGTCTGCGCCGATACCCTCTGCGATAACGGGCTGCGACTTTCTGAATGGCGCGACTAGCGGCGTCAGCCATTTCCAGAATCGCGGTGCAGCATTCACAATGCTGCCAATGTGGCGTATAGCGCCAACGCCAACCGGGTTGCCAGAACCGCGGCAAAGGTCGAAGATGCCGTGGCGCAGGCCGGGGTGCGACAGGGCGTTTGGAACGGTGAGGCTGCGGTGGAACTTGCGGCAGTGAGGGGTACGGCGCGGGCCTTCGAGGTGTGCCTGGACGGAGAGGGAACGGAGGTGCGGGGCGGCGCGCTAGAGGGCTGACGGCGGGCTGAGGAGGTTTAAAGTGCGGTCGCTTTGGGATATCGTTCTGGCGCGGAAATCTTCTCCTTGAAATTGTGATCGGTCCTGATCGGATCAGAGGATTCTCAACCGGACCGGTCAACAACACCTCGGGGGTGTGGGGGGGTGAGTTGACCGCCCCCATCACCTTGGCATTCTTATTTATGGGACGAGAAAGGATTCCGCTCGCTTTCAAGGTTGAGACCTCCTTTGGGTTAGGCCGGGGGACTTCTCGCATTGGCTGCCAGAAACGACGCGACTCTTTTCTATCCTTCGGCTAACCTCATGATTCACTTAACAGAAGGCCCATTCTTCCCTTTTAAAGAGGGCCATATCAGAATGTTGAAGCCGCGTACGCAGCGGCTTGGCTACGCCCTTGCAAAAGATGATCTTGATTCCTCTATTTTGCTCGTCTTTTCTTAGTTCTGAAACTGGGAGCCACTGGATGACGGTGGTGTCTGACTCCTGCTTTTCCGTGTCCACGCCTCGCCTTGCCCTGTTTTTTCCCGGCCGCGGGGCGGTCTACGGGAAACGTAA
>Ga0209166_10000847_pt1 | contig 28850 bp, 27 predicted proteins | sample Coa_R1_3_FD_187151 | JGI IMG/M metagenome (GOLD analysis project Ga0209166, IMG submission 187151) | Surface soil microbial communities from Centralia Pennsylvania, which are recovering from an underground coalmine fire - Coalmine... | ecosystem: Environmental > Terrestrial > Soil >...
GCCAGTCTCGCACCCTTCCTGAGCGCAACTCCTTACCGGAGAGATGGCCGAGTGGCTGAAGGCGCACGCTTGGAAAGCGTGTATACGTTAACGCGTATCGTGGGTTCGAATCCCACTCTCTCCGCCAGTTAGTTTCGGTTTTGCAATCAGTACTCAGCTTCGATTGTGCTACTGGGCGGTCCTTTTCCGACGCTAAGTTAATTTGTAATTCTTCATTTCCCGCTTAACGCAAGATGCGCCCCAAGCATTCGCATGTAACGTCCCGCGCGTTCCCTCTACAAACCAGGAGGCTTCATGTTTTCCGAACTCATGCCGTTGACCCAAAAGCGGCCACTGACGATCACCATTGCCGTCATTGATCCGCCGGCTTGAAATAAACGGTTGGTGTGGTGCCGAGTGATTTCCTGAACATCGAAATGAACGCGCTCGGAGTGCTATAGCCAGCTTCCAGAGCGGCATGTGTGACCTTAGCCCCTTCCGCCAACAGGCGCATGGCATGCATAAGCCTCAGTTGTTGTCTCCACCTGCCGAAGGTCATGCCAGCTTCCTCCTGAAACAGTCTCTCGATGGTTCTCTTGCTGGCGCCACTTCTGCTGCAGATTTGAGCGAGCGTTCGCTCGTCGCTGGGATTCGCTGTAAACACATCTGCTACTCGGCGAGTCCTAGGATCGGATAAATGAGGAAGTTGCAAGGGAACCATTTCGACTGCATCAAGCTGATCGAGGATCATGCGAATGAGATGGTCGTTAGACTTAGTCCGCTTCCCGAGGGCACCGAGCCCGCAGGCATGCAGAACCAGTTCCCTCAGTAGCGGCGACACGTTCACGACGCAGCAATCCCGCGGCAACGTTTTCGCGAGACGAGGCCTTAAGTAGAGGGTTCTCATCGCCACAAGACCTGACATCGTGATGGTGTGTGGGATGCCTTCGGGAACCCAAACTGCGCGCTGCGGTGGGACAACCCAAGTCCCAATTTCTGTACGAATCGTCATGACTCCGCGCGAGGCGTACACGATTTGGTCCCGATCATGAAAATGCAAAGGAATGACATGCCCGTGAGGATAGTCGCGAGTAAGGGTCGTGATCGCTGACGTACGATCTCGTACACGATCGAAAAAACCGGCGTGCCGCTTTTGAGACATTCATTGTCACAATAGCGAAAGCGGGCATTCTCGGCAAGCGCATAAGCTCGGAGTGAATTTCGCTGTGTGGGAAACATGAACTTCTTACATCATTGGCTGTGCCGGTCCGACCGCTGGCGAAAGAACGTCGCGCAACGGATCCCTTGGGTTCTGGCAGGTCACGATCTCGGACCGAGTGCGCTCGAACTTGGACCCGGACCAGGCCTCACGACTGATTTTTTGCGCTTGTTCGTCCCGCATCTCACGGCGCTCGAGCTCGATGCCGGGCTGGCTGAATCACTGAGGACTCGGCTGCGTGGCGACAATGTGGAAGTAGTCACCGGAGACGCGGCCTCAATGCCTTTTCCGGACGAGCAGTTCTCGGCCGCAGTCTCGTTCACCATGCTGCATCACGTTCCAACTCGCGAGTTGCAGGACAAGCTATTTTGCGAGGTTTGGCGCGTGCTGAAACCTGGTGGAATCTTCGTGGGCAGCGATAGCCTGGACGGCTGGCTCATGCGACTGATTCACATTGGCGACACGCTCATTCCTATTGATCCTGCCACTCTTGGGGCGCGCCTTACAGGTATAGGTTTTGAGGGCGTGATGGTGGAAAGAAACTCTGACTCGTTTCGGTTCCATGCTCGACGACCCCTGCCCAAATCTCTGCAACTCAGCGGATCCTCTGATGAGATTTCAGCCCATTCGTTCAAGACCGGTTTAACGGACAAGATCGTACACTTAGCAGCTCAAGAAATTTGCAACCTTATAGGAGGCCGTCAATGTCAGCAGAAGCCCGCTTGATGTGTGGAATTGCTCTAATCCTGGTTCCAACAATCGTTTATGGTGGACTGACCGTACTCGGCGTGGTGTCAAACCGAGCGTTTGGGGCGCCGGGGCCGAAAACTTTGTCGCCATCACAGATCGCTTTTTACCGAGCAGGCCATGCCCACGCGGGAGTTCTCACCCTACTCGCTCTATTCCTGCAAATTGGAGTGGACTATGCGGCAATCCCACAACTTCTTGTCTGGCCAGTTCGGGTAGGTGCGGTTGCAGCCGCACTGCTGGTATCGGGTGGGTTCTTTGCGGTTGCCCACCTGCCTGCTCTGCGAGGCCTGCTCTATGCGGGCGCCGTCTTGCTTGCAGCAACGACGCTAACCGTCGGGATTGGACTCGTCCGTGCCTATTAGTCGCTGAGACGGCGACGTTGTTTCGGCCGGTAGAACAGAAGCAAGGGAAGGTACGACTGAACGCGCGCTCCTTCTGCTTGTAGCGGTTTCTCTGATCTACCTTGGAGCAGTTGTTCTTGCCGTGGACCGTTGTTTCGCCCGGTATTGGCTTAGTGAAAGCTGTATAGTCCGTCCCACCAAAGGAGAGCATATGAAGGCACTGCCAGAAATTAAGACATCTCATTACTGCCGAAACTTCTTGTTGGCATTTGTGTTGTTTTTCGTCGCATACACCGGGGCCGTGCCGGCTCAAACGGACTCGACTGCGGCGAAGGTTAGCTCCCAGACAACCACGTCGGAGCACGATGGCCAGCACGACTTCGACTTTGCGCTAGGTACCTGGAAGGCCCACCTAAAACGGCTCGAGCATCCCCTCACTGGATCGAACACCTGGGTCGAGTTCGATGGCACCTTCGTCGCGCGTAAAGTGTGGGATGGACGCGCTACCATTGAGGAGGTCGAACTCGATAGTCCCGGTGGTCACATCGAGGGACTGACTCTGCGCCTCTACAGTGCGCAAACGCATCAGTGGAGCATCTATTGGGCCAACAGCAAAAACGGCGTCATGGACAGCAGCCCCCAAGTCGGTCAATTCAAGAACGGACGCGGCGAGTTTTATGGCACAGACACATTGAACGGCAAGTTCATCTACGTTCGCTTCGTTTGGACCAACACCAATACCAACACTCCACACTTCGAACAGTCCTACTCCGGCGACGGCGGCAAGACCTGGGAGGTGAACTGGATCACAGACCAGACACGCATAAGCGATGCATCGGACAAGCATCGCTGAGGCAGGACACCTCGAGGTCCCACAACCCCTGCACGACATCCGCGCAGGCGCGCCGCACCAGGAAAGATTCTAATGCAGGTTAGGACGGGTGGCTCGGCCTAAACCATTGTCTTCATGACTACCCTCGAGGGTGTCCTGCCCTAGCTTCTCTTGCTAGGGCGGGGTTTTGTAATCGGATGCAAAATAAAAATATGTTCCCGTTTCGGTAAAGAGTGGCTTACGAAGAGTGGCTTACGATCTGTGAAAATGACCTTTAGCTTTCGGTTTACGTCAGGCCTATGAGGCGCTGCTGGCGCAGTATCTCGAGCCCCGCTAAACATAGCTTGTCAGCCGGAACGCCCGAGACTTCTATCTTATTTTGCCGGAATTGGGCTGCAATCTCTTCTACGGTCAAGCTGCCTTCACAAAGGCCAAGCAATTCGGCCGAGAGCGGAGAGAGCTGGCGAACTTCCGCCGGCCCCGTCGCAGTCCTGCGAATAGCGAGTTTCACCGGCCGTTCGGGTATGTCATGCAACGGGCTTCCCTGCCGGAGGCGCCGAACAATCTCCTGATAATCAGCCGGAACCTTGATGACGTTTACTCCCGGAAGCAACTGGGGGCGGCTGTACGGAAAAAGCAGCTCTTCATCGTCATGGGAAAGCCCGTCATCGGAGACTTGTTCTTGATCCGATTCATGATCGCGGCTAAGCAATGCCCTTTCGTATTCCACCAGCGCGGTAATCGCAAGCGGCGCCTGGCTGGCGGCGGGAATGTAGTGCAGCCGGACAAACTCGAAGAAGTCTGCGGGAAAACCGCTTTGCGCGTAATAGACGGTGCGATCGCCGTTGGAAAAATGTACTCCGTGCTTTGCGCGCCATTGCTGCCATTGTTGAAACACGTCCACCACGTTGCCGCTGTCCTGATGCAAGCCCAGGAGAAGCCGGCGAAATGCCCTCATGCCGTTCAGCAAAAAGTCACGCAACTCCTTGAGAAATTCGCGTTCGAGGTATGGCAAAGGAACGGAGTAAAAGCTGGAAAAAATTTCCGGATGTTGGGCAATCATCGCGTGATCTTGAGGCTCCTGCCGCCATCCGCGATAAGACATATCGGCAATATCGTCATCCAGGACCAACGAGTCTTTGTGCTGCTTCTGGATGGGCGTATCCGCCAGCGGAGCCAGGATGCTGAGTTGAGGATCGGCGTGGTCATAGCGCAGCGAATCCACAAAGAACGCTGCCGTATCGCGCAGGTCGTTCATGGTTTCGCCGGGAAAGCCGGCCATCAATGAGACCGCTGTGTTGATTTTGAACTTGTCGCAGGAACGGACCCGTTCCGCCGAATCGTTCAAATCAAGGCCCTTGTCAATGATCTTCTGCATTCGCCGGGAGCCGGTCTCAATGCCAAAGAAAATGCCGCGGCAACCGGCTCGGGCCATGAGCGCGATCAGTTCTTCGTCAATGCAGTCGGTGCGCGCGCTGGAGCCCCAGTAGAATTCTTCCTTGCTCTCCAGCAGGGCCTCACAGAATTCCACGACCCGTTTGCGGTCCACCGTGAACATGTCGTGCACCAGCTCAAAAGAGTTGATGCCGTAGGTCTGCTTGACCCGGCGCATATCGGCAATCATCTGCGCCGGCGTCTTCAGCCGGAAACGGCGGCGGAAAAAATCGTTGGTCGAACAGAACGTGCAGGCAAAGGGACAGCCGCGTCCCAACTCCAGCGGAAAGTGGCGGCAGTAACGAACGTCGGGGAAGAGATGAAAAGCGGGAAATGGCAACGTGTCCAGGTCGAGAACCAGGGGCGCATCCGGGCTGCGCACGATTTCTCCGTCTTCATTCCGGCGAAAGGTGATGCCTGGAACTGCTGCGAGAGAGCTGCCTGCGGCCAGTGCATCCACAAGGTCAGGCAGCGTCTGCTCCGCTTCACCGCGCACTACCAGGTCAATGAATGGATAGGCCCGCATGGTGGAGATATCCACCACAGACGCCTGTGGCCCGCCCAACGCGACTACTGACTCGGGATGCACTCGCTTGACCTCAGCGGCGATGCGAAGCGTCAGCGGGTAGCTGCTGCAAACCGTACTGAAGCCAAAGAAGTCAAAATCGCGGCCGGCGAAGTAGGCTCCGGCAAAACTGCAAAAATCAGTTTTGTTTGGGTCCGATTTTTGCCGCCAATCGTAGTAAACGCGATTGAGGTCCACGACTTCCGGCTGCAAGCCCTTGGCTTCCAGCACGGCGGCCAGGCTGAGGATGCCGACAGGGGCAAGCTCGCCCATGATGCGAGCTGCGTCCGTTTCGCCCACGGCCTGGTGATCGAACCGGTTAGCCGTGGGCGCACTGATGAGGCAAACTTTCATGGTTGTCACTTCTTGGGCTGGACTGGAGGGTGTTAAGACACCACAAGCTTAATTCCCGGCGTCTGATACACCGTGACCAATTAGCTGGGAGGGACTTCGCAGCCCATGTTGGTGACCAACGTATTCTGGAACACTCTGCGTAGCTCTTCAACCTGCTCTTCCGTCAACCGCAGGTCAGGAAGTTGCCGCACAGCCTCCGGCAGTTGGTTGGCTATGTGTCTTGCCAGGGCTCTGGCCCATTCTCTTTCTGCGACAACGGCAGCTTCTTGGGGCGCTGCCGCCGCGGCGCCAGCGAGCGCGGATACCCCGCCGACCACAAGCGCGGTACGCATCACTGCCCGACGATCAAGCTTGGAGCCGGCAGAGCGTTTCGGTTCATCATTGGGCTTTGGCATTCAAGTAACTCCTCAACACCAGATTTTGGGGGTAACAAAGCCTAATAGGTCAACTGTCGGTTGTCAAGCCGGATAAAGCGTGTGTGTCAAACCTCGTTAGAAATGTCCCCATGCTTAACTCATTAGAAATGTCCCCTTTTGGGGTTGATCACTCTCGTGGGCGTGCGCCCTGAAGCGAAGCCCTGTTCTTTAGGGCGCAGCGTAAGGGCGCACGCCCACGAGTGGCGCCGGTGCTTGGATACGAACCCAAGGCTGCATGGATTGATCAGGACAACATGCCAGCCGTATTTTTCAACATTGTCGACCACCTTCTTTTCATCCGGAGCGAGATCACAGTTTTTGAATCTTGCAAGCATGGAATTATTCTCTCATCAAAGCCGTCTCGAGCGCCTGGTTTTGTCTCATCGCATGCTGCGGACTTTAGGGAAGGAAGATCAGACTCAATCAGAGATCAAGAAACGATATTTAGCCCTGTAGCGTTTGCTAACGACCTCGACTGCTTTCCGGTGAGATAACCATTCTCCTGAGCTTTTGGGCTAAGAGTTTTTCTTTCAGAGACCAACAGACATATCTGTCCATCAGTTTAGAACTCTTGGCTGGTGCTCCGGTTTTCAAAATCACTAAGGAATTGCATTACTCAACCCGATGCCGGAGGGCGGCTTCCTGATATTCCAAGTGATTATCTTTCGCTTGCTTCACGATCAGGTCAAGAAACGGATGAATCGGCTTATTGGCTGGTATCTCGACCGCAACCAGGTTGGGAACATAAGACTGCTCTGATTCATAACCCAGGTCGCGAAGCATCCGCCGTAGCGCGGGTACTTCCCTTTCGTCGAAAACGTACAGGCGAAATACACTGTTACCGGAGCTGCGGAGAAGCTCCTTGAAGTGTAGTTCTCCCTCATCATCCGAATAGGCGGCGACGACGTCTCCGCTGCCGATTCCTCGCACATAGATCGGAATGTTGGCGATCTTGAATTCCCGTGGGCCAACCTGCTCCGCCCAAAGAGATTCGACTCTGTCAGGGGGGTAGCCATCCTCTTCTTCCGGCAGTTCGAAGTAAACTTTCACGCGTTTTGGTTTTGCGGCCAACATCGCAGAACTTGTCTACATTTCCTTGTTACGCGTATGCCTGTGGCGGCAGGAATGTTGTCTTCCATCCCGGAGCCGTCCGATATGAAGCAGCTCTAACCCTGGGACTCTGTCGCGAGAAACTGCTGGTTCTCGCAACAGAGTCCCTCCCCACAGTTCAGAAGTTGAACTTCAAACCGAACTGCATTTGGCGTGGCGGTTGGGACGAGGTGATGATTCCGAGACCCCCAGCGGCATTCGTGCCCGGATTGCCCCAATTCGCCCGGTTGAAGGCGTTGAAGAAGTCTGTCTGAAACACCAGACCCATGCCTTCGCGGGGCAGATTGAAGCGCTTGCGTATCGAGATGTCCCAGTCATAGTAGCCTGGGCCGATAATGTTTCCTGCGGGAGCGTCGCCTGGCCGGTTGAATGGTCCGGTTCCGGCCGCCGCGTTTGCGGTTATGAAAGCGGCTGTGTTGGTAGTAATCCCTCCAACATTGCCGGGATCAAACCAGCACTTCGATGTCGCCGGACACGTATACCCCGAATAGAGCGGCACGCCAGGGACGATGTCAGCCCGCCGGCTGAAACTAAAGCTCCCCACCTCTTGCGTGGCGGTTACGATAAGAGGTTGACCCGTCTGGGCGCGGGTAATACCGCCCACCTCCCAGCCTCCCAAAAAGACATTGGTAATACCGCCGCTGTGCCGGAAGAAAGGAAAGGCGTAGTTGTAGGTAATTACGAAGACATGCGCACGGTCAAAAGGCGGCCGTTGGTAGAAATAGCGCTTCCAGTCTACGACTTGGCCATTGGGAAGCTGGCAGGTAAAGACGCATTCCGAGTCAGTACCGTAATTGATATTGTCGGTGTCGTCCAGCGCCCGCGACCAGGTATAGCTGACCGTAGTGAGCAGGTTGCCCTTACGCTTGGTGGCGTAAACCTGCAGGGCGTTGTAGTTGGAGTTGCTGTCGCTGCGGAACTGGTTGATGTCTACATATCCTGGGAAAGGACGAATGGGGTTGTCCTTAACCTGGCTCACGTTCGTAATTCCACTGGCAGCAGCGGCGGCATCGACCGCAGGAAAGCTGGGCACATTGATGTCAGGCTCGCGCACTTCATGCCGCCCCTGGTTCCCCACATAACTCACTTCCGCGAGAACACCAAAGGGAAGCTCATGCTGTATGCCAAAGCTGTACTGCATGGAGTAAGCATTTTTGAAGTTCGGGTCTACCGCGCTCAGGCTAAAGATGGTGGGAGTTACCCCAGTACCACCGGTAATGTTCGACAGATTAGCATTGTTGAATGACGCCGACTGCAGAAATGGCACTACGCCCGGCTGCCCGAAGATGACGTTGCCCTCGGGCTTGTCGTAGAAAATACCAAAGCCGCCGCGGATGACGGTCTTGTCATCGCTGAACGGCGAGAAGGAAAAACCAAAACGGGGAGCGAACAGGTTTTTGCCTCCATAGAGGCCACGCGGACCTCCCGCAGGCACTGCCTGCACAAAAGCACTGTTTCCGCCCGGCACGCGCACCAACTGGTCTGCCGGTACGTTGCCTGGACGCAGCAACCCATCAATCACAAATCCCTGGTCAAGAAAGGGACCACCGGGAATATTAAAGGTGCTGCCACTCAAGGTGGGGGCCGTGGCTGGGTTATACAGGGCCGGGTCGAAGTTGACTACATTGTTGCCCTGGGTGTAGGTCGGCCCGATGAACTGATAACGAAGGCCGACTTCCAGGCTCAAATTGCGGGTGACCTTCCAGTTGTCGTTAATGTATGCCTCGGTGTTGTCGTAGCGGAAGTGGCCGATGGGATCGGCTGACACTTGCGTGTAGGTCGCAAAGTTCCCCATGAGCGCGTCAGCAAACGGAACGCCGGTGGTGTTCGAGTTGCCACCAGTCTGGAAGGTTATTACACCATTCGGTGAATTCGGACGCGAGTTCTGGTCCTTACGGTTACGCGCATACATCACCCCGAATTTCAAGGTGTGGCTTCCCAGGGTCCAGGTTAGGTTATCGGAGGGGCTGATATCCACAGTGGGCGCGAGCAGCGAGAAAGATGGGCCAGTAAACTGCGTGGGCGCCGCGGTTGGGAAAGCGCTCCCAATCCCAGTGAAGCTGACATTAGGAATTCCGTTGGGGAATCTTCCGCCAAATCCAGATGGAAAAACAGAGGGGAATTGGAAGCCATAGGTTGACCGCTCCCAGGTATCACCCGTGGGGGGGATACGCTGCTTGTTCCAGGAGGCGTTGAATTTTGCCTCGTTGATGAGGTGGGGATTGATGATCCACACGTCTGACACCTGATAGCTATAGCCGGGGCGGATGCGGTTGGTAGGAGTTGTGGGAAGAACGTTGGTCCCGTTTCCGTTGGGTCCGGAGAAGGTCCCGAAAGCATCAACCAGGTTAAGGTCATCGCGAATATATCTGCCGTAAATGCTGTGAGCATTATTGGGCTTGTAGTCAATACGCACGATGTCTTCCCGCCAGTTCTGTGGACCGCCCGGCTGAAAGAGCGCATTATTCGGCGAGACCGTGTTACTGAAGGTGGAAGCCGTCTTTGCCATTCTGGCATAGACCGCGGCAATGGCAGCGCCATCGGGGGTGATGCACTGGGGTGACATCACATTGGCAGTAATGGTGCAGCCGGCTGGGGCGTTCGGCGGCAGCACCAGTGTTTTTCCTACTAAGTCGCTGAAGTTGCCGGCCATCTCGGCGGTGGTGGGAAGCTCGAGTTGCTGGGGCTTTTGACCCTGACGAATCCGCTTCCATTCCTCCCCGACAAAGAAAAACAATTTCTCATGGACGATGGGGCCGCCAAAGTTCCATCCGAAATCGTTGAAGCGGAGAGGGGGCTTCAATTGTTTGAGCGTCGTACCGGGAGGTATCACGAACTTGTTTGCCGGATTCACCGCGTCGGTTACTTCGTTGCGGATGAATTCAAAAGTGCCGCCGTGGAACCGATTGCCTCCGCTGCGGGTCACCACGTTGACCGAGGCGCCGTCGTTGCGCCCATATTCCGCGGAAAAGTTGGAAGTTTTGATGGAGACTTCCTGAATAAAATCAATGCCCACGTTGTTGAGCTGGGTGCCGTTTGAGCCCGAATCCATGTTGAAACCGCCGTCAACGGCAAAATTGTTGCCGTCGGCGCGGCGGCCGTTGACGCTGGACGCGGTGGTGGACTGGCCGGTGGTCAGCGATTGCTGGTCGAAGGTGGTAAGCGCCGCGCCGGGAACGAGCGAAACCAATTGTACGTAATTGCGCTCGTTCAAGGCCACAGTCTGCACCTGCTGGGAATCCACAGTTCGCGTAATCTCACCGGAGACGGTATTCACGGTTTCGCCGGTCGCATTCACCTCTACGACCTGAGTGTTGGAGCCGACCTCCAGCCGCAAGTCCACGGTCAGGCGTGCGCCCGCAGATAAATCATTGCCCGTCTTTTTGATGGACTTGAAACCTTGTTGCGCGGCCGCACTCACGGTATACACGCCCACCGGCAGATCATCGGTGACGTAGTAGCCGTGAGCATCGGTCTTCAAGGTCCGAGATAGCTGCGTTTGCTCGTTGGTAATGGTGATAGTGGCATCGGGAATAACGGCGCCCTGCGTATCTGTGACCGTGCCGGAGATGCGTCCGAAGACGTCTTGTGCAGCAGCAGGCTGGACAAATGCGGCCAGACACAAGGCTGTCACTATGACCGCGAAGGCCGCCAGCGCAAACCAGCGAAATTGTTTCCCCGTTTGTAAAAACAGTGAGGTCTGAAAATGCAAGCGATTAGAGCCGCCGGCATGCGCCTCTTGTTTTGACTGATTTTGATTCGTCTTCATGGCTGTTCTCTCCTCCAGAGTTCTGCAAAAGTTGTATGGTCTTTTGTGTTCGTTGTTTGTTTTTTGTTTTGTCTTCTTTTTTGTCTTACCATTTAATTTCATGCGGGCGCCCGCGCCAATGCCGGCTCCGCCAGCGCGGAACATAGCTCTCAGCGAATGGGTATGAAAGCAAATTATGATGAGCGGTCAAATTTCCTGCTGAGCGGTCGAACTTGATGACGAGTGGAAACCTTGAACGGCGGTCATCGCAGCGCTATCATGTCGAAGTCAACCGCGCTCATGAGCAAGGGAGTGGCCGGCTGCCAGCATTGAGCGACAGTCTTTCCTGCAACGCCTCGGACGCATTCGGGGCTCAACACATTCCGAGTACGTCGCATCGGGGTATTGTGTGCAGGAAAAGACTTGGAGTGCGACATGGAAACAATCGGCTCACAACTCGATCATGCGGGTCTTTCCAATGGCAAGTTCTATTGGTATTGCCAATTAGGGGGCTGGTCGATATTTATTGTGTTCGAGTTCTTTTTGATGCTGGCCCTCTCCGGCAAAAAGACCAATGTACCCATCATGGCCGCGGGTGTTTGTCTGGCCGCGTTGTATGGAGTGATCGCAACCCATCTGCTGCATCTGTATCTGCGAAGCCGGCGATGGCTTCAACTGCCTGCTAAAAAACTTATGCCACGGCTGGCGGGAGTCATTGTTTTATTCGCCGCTGTCCTTGCCGAGCTGGGTTTGCTGACCAACAGCTTGCTGGTGCATTTGCCGCTGCGCCAAGTGATAGATCCGCGGAGCTTCTGCATAAGGTGGATCATGCAGATGGTTGTATTGGTGACGTGGATGACCCTATATGTGGCAATGCACCAATTGCAGTGGCGTCGCGAAGCAGAAGGAAGGGCCTTCCGTCTGGAAGTGGTGGCCCAACAGGCGCAGTTGCGCGGCTTGCGCGCCCAGCTCCATCCTCACTTTTTCTTCAATTGTTTAAACGACTTGCGCGAACTCATCGCGGAAGATCCAGAGCGCGCTCAACAGATGGTGACTCGACTGGCCGGGCTTATGCGATATTCGCTGCGGACGAACCATTCAGAATTGGTCTTGCTGGCTGACGAGGTTTTGGCCGTCGAGGACTATCTGGCTCTGGAGGTAATACGCTTTGAAGAACGGCTCCGGGTCCATTGGGATATTGCAATGGAGGTGGGGAATATACGCGTCCCACCCATGCTCCTTCAAGCCTTGGTAGAAAACGCCCTGAAGCATGGAATTGCGCGGCGGCCGCAAGGGGGCGAAATCCGGATCGCCATACGAGCCCACGATCTGCGGATGGAACTGGAAGTACTCAACAACGGTGAAGTTCGGGAGGAGTTGTTTGCCGCTGGTATAGGCCTTCGCAATGCACAGGAACGGCTGAGTCTGATTTACGGAGAGCGCGCAAAAATCGCGCTGGAAAACACGGCGGGCGGGTGGGTGCGTGCCCGCGTAACGCTTCCGCTGACCCCTAACCCGATTGAGGTGAGAACTTGAAGGCGCTCCTGGTGGATGATGAGCGTTTGGCGCGTGCCGGCTTGCGCCGCCTGTTACAGGCACATGAAGATGTGGTTGTGATCGGCGAAGCCAACAACGCTGAAGTTGCCGCTAACAAGATTCGCCGGCTGCAACCCGATGTGGTCTTTCTGGATGTTGAGATGCCGGGCGAAAGCGGGCTGGAGTTGCTGGAAAAGATCGAGATGGTGCCGGCTGTAATATTTACTACGGCTTACCAGGAATATGCGGTACGCGCATTTGAGGTCAGCGCGCTTGACTACCTGGTGAAGCCGATTGTTCCACAACGTTTAGCTTCGGCGCTCGACAAAGTACGCCAGGCTGCCGCAGAAGCCAAGACCGGGCCAAGCGGCAGACGGCAGGTGTTCTTGCGTGACGGCGTGCATTGCTGGATTGTGATGATGCACGACATACGCCTGCTCGAATCCGCTGGAAATTACACACGCGTGCATTTTGATTGCAATTCACCCCTGATTTGTAAATCTCTCAATGCTCTTGAGAGCCGGCTTGATCCCGCCGTCTTTTTCCGCGCCAGCCGTTCGCACATCGTCAACTTGCGCCACATACAGTCTCTGGACAAGGGGCCCGATGGCGGACTTGTGGCCACGCTCACCGATGGAGCCAGGGTGGCGATTACACGGCGCCAGTCGCAGAAGCTGCGCGAACACCTGAGCTTGTGACTCAGGCTGGGGGGGCCGGCGCGATTGTTCACACTCTGAACCTGTCCTCTTTTGCCGCTATTGCCTTAACCCTATATTAATTTCCGCTGAAGACGGACCCTTGGTAAGATTTGTGTTCAGTTATCAAGGAGCATCCCCCCTTGCGCAAGCTATCTGTCGTCGGTTTGTTCCTGGTTTGCCTGGCATTTCCTTTTAGCGCCAATTCCGGCCAGCAGGCTGCACCGGCTGATTCATCCCAGCCGGCACCAACCGGAAATCAAGCCAGTCCAGCGCCACCCCAAGCGCAAGCATCTGCCCCGCCGGAATCTTTTAAGACGAATACGCCGCCGGCAGGGGTGCAAACCATGCGGAGCGGGGCCGCCTATGAATCGGCGACGGTTCTCAGGGTTACGACTCGTCTTGTCATGCTCGATGTTGTGGCGACAGATTCACACGGCCATGCCATCCTCGATCTCGAACCCACAGACTTCACTGTGTTGGAAGATGGCAAACCGCAGAAGGTCCGGGCTTTTGGATTTCAACATCCTCTTCCGTTCGGTGCTAAGGTTGCAAGGCCGGCTCTGCCCGCAAATGTTTTCACGAATATTCCGCAATTCCAGCTCAGCAGCTCATTGAACGTCATCCTACTGGATGCGCTGAACACCCCGCTTACCAATCAGTCGTACGTGCGGCAGAAGATGCTGCACTACATCGAAACCATGCCCACGGATTCACCTACGGCGGTTTACACACTCGGACAGAAGCTGCGAATGGTGCAGGACTTCACCACCGACCCCAATATCCTCAAAGAGGCAGTCAAGAAGGCAGGCAGCCAACCTTCCGCACTCCTGGACAATGCCGTCAGCGGAGAGGAACAGGCGCTCTATCCTCCGGGTTTTTTTGATAGCCTGCCGGCTCAGGCGCAGGAAGCGATCGAGAGTTTTGAAGCGGAGCGGACCGGGTTCCAAACCGACTTGCGTGTTCGCTATACTCTCGACGCGTTGCAATCGATTGCGCACTGGCTCGCCGGATATCAGGGGAGAAAAAATCTTATCTGGATTTCGGAGGCATTTCCGCTTTCCATCAATCCCGACTCCTCAGTCTCTGCCACTGCAGAATTTGCCGGCACCCGGAGTTATTCCGACGATCTCACCAAGACCGCGGAACTGCTGACTGACTCTCAGGTAGCGATCTATCCGGTTGACGCCCGCGGACTCGAGGGTTTTACCACCTTCTCTGCCGCGAGCGGCGGCACCAACCGCTTTGGGAGCAGCATACTTACGGGCCCACAGGTCGGAAGTGCGCTGGGGCGGGAATCATCCAATCTTTTTGCGGCCCACGGCGCCATGGATATGCTGGCCGACCGCACCGGCGGCAAAGCTTACTATAACCGCAATGATCTTGACGGAGCGGTTCGCGATGGAGTCAGCGACGGCTCGACCTACTACATGCTGGGATATTATCCCGACAACAAGGAGTGGAACGGGAAGTTCCGCAAAATACAGGTAAAAGTGGAACGCCACGGCGTTAAGCTGCGCTATCGCCTGGGATATTACGCATCTGATCCGACGGCTTACGTCAAAGAAGACGCAAAGCAGCGGGCACGAGAGCTCGGAGATGCCCTGAACCTGGATCATCCGGTTTCGACAGCCCTGTTTTTTGAGGCGGCCGTAACGCCACCCTCCGAGCAGAGCAAAAGTAACGTCACCATTATGTATGTGGTTGATATGCACGCACTGATGATTGAACATGGCGAGGATGGCGCAGAGCACGCCGATGTGGAATGCGTGGTGCAGGCTTTCAACGAAAAAGGTAAACCAGTGAATTCAGGCGGCAGCACGGTGAAAGCTGCCATGAAGCCCGAAACTTTCCAGAAGATCCTGCAGTCTGGCTTCCCCTGCAAGTCTGAAATCGCATTGCCGGCTGGAAGTTACCTGCTTCGGCTTGGGGTACGTGACAACCGCACTGGCCTGATCGGCACAGCCAACGCCAAGGTCAACGTGCCCAAACTCGCCGAGGCGAAAACCGTGCAGTGACACGCATAATTTGATGCTGCATTGACTCTCGATAAGAGCCAGTGCCGGCATGGTTCAACGCTATTAACGCTATTAAAGGATGGTCCGCAAATGGCTCCCAAGCAATGGCGCAAATCGCCGCAGCAATTAATCGATACCTTTGAGGCGATTGTGCCCGGACCTCCAGTGACGCCCCGCAAGATGTTCGGATACCCCGCCGCGTTCGTAAACGGAAACATGTTCATAGGGCTTTTTCAGGAAGACATGATCCTGCGGCTCCCGGAAGCAGAGCGCACGGAACTGCTGAAAGTGGCGGGCGCCAAGATTTTCGAACCTATGCCAGGACGCCTGAGCCGCGAATACATTGCCGTGCCGCCGGCTTTGCTTGCTAGCTACGAGAAACTTCGGCCCTGGGTGGCGAAAGCCCTGAAGTATGGCACGTCCCTAAAACCTAAGCCCGGAAAGCCAAAGGCAGGAAAGTCCAAATCGGGAAGAACGAAATCAGTGGGAAGAACAACGCCAAAGGGCAAAGCGAGAAAACGATAACTTAGTCTCGGGCAGGCCATAAATTCGTGCCCTGACACAACCCTATTCATGAAATGCGCTCTAGTAAAACGGATTTATCGCTATGCGTCTGAGCCAAACCATTCGCGGCATTACCTACAGCTTTGACAGCCTGAAAGATGTGCTGGCCAAAGCATCGCCGGCGCGCTCCGGGGATGAGCTGGCGGGCATCAGCGCTCGCAGCGCGGAAGAACGGGTAGCGGCCCGGCTGGTGCTGGCAGATTTGCCGCTTGACCGTTTTCTTAACGAAGCAATTATTCCCTACGAATCGGACGAGGTCACCCGGCTGATTGTTGATACACACAACCATACCCACGCTGCCTCCGCATTCGCGCCCGTTGCGTCGCTAACCGTGGGTGAGTTCCGCGACTGGCTGCTCAGCGATGAAGCCACGGGCGACGTGCTCGCGGCGCTCGCGCCCGGTATCACGCCTGAGATGGCAGCGGCGGTATCGAAGCTCATGCTGGCGCAAGACCTGATCGCCGTGGCCCGCAAGATTCGCGTAGTGACCCGCTTCCGCACTACGGTCGGACTGCCCGGAAGACTTTCTACGCGCCTGCAGCCTAATCATCCTACCGACGATCCGGTGGGAATTGCCGCGTCCATTGTTGACGGGCTCTCGCTGGGCTCAGGCGATGCCGTCATTGGCATCAATCCTGTCAGCGACAATGTGGCGACGGTCATAGCATTGTTGCGGCTCATCGACCACGCTCGCGAAAAGTATGCGATCCCCACCCAGAGCTGCGTGCTTGCCCACGTCACCACCCAAATGGAGGCGTTGCGGCAGGGGGCGCCGGTTGACCTCGTCTTTCAATCCATCGGGGGAAGCGAAGCGACCAACACTTCTTTCGGCATCAATCTGGCCCTGCTCGATGAAGCGCATCAGGCCGCGCGTGAACTGCATCGCGGCATAATCGGCGATAACGTCATGTACTTTGAGACCGGCCAGGGCAGCGCCCTCTCGGCGGGAGCGCACCATGGTTGCGATCAGCAGACGCTGGAAGCGCGGGCCTACGCCGTCGCGCGCCGTTATCGGCCCATGCTGGTCAATACCGTCGTAGGCTTTATCGGTCCCGAATATCTTTATGACGGCAAACAGATCATACGCGCCGGACTCGAAGACCACTTCTGCGGCAAGCTGCTGGGCTTGCCCATGGGTTGTGATGTCTGCTACACCAACCACGCCGAAGCCGACCAGGACGATATGGATACGCTGCTCACACTGCTGGGGGTGGCCGGAGTGAATTACATTATGGGAGTCCCGGGAGCCGACGACATCATGCTGAACTACCAGAGCACATCGTTCCATGATGCTCTCTACCTGCGCTCCGCGCTGGGGTTGCGTCCGGCGCCTGAGTTCGAAGCATGGCTGGCCAGCGGCGGATCGCGCCAGCTTACGGTGCAGGCACTGCTGCCGGCCGGCGCAGTGTCTCAAACCGCGTTATGACAATAACAATCTTATGCCTATAACTAAGACACCGGCGCCAGACCTGCGGCATTACACCCCGGCCCGTGTAGCCCTGGGCAGAGCAGGATCGGCCGTCGCCACCCGCGAGATACTCGACTTCCAGCTTGCCCACGCACAGGCCCGCGATGCTGTGCATGCCGCGCTCGACGTAGGCACGCTTCTCGATGGATTGCGCCGGCGCAACCTGCCCTGCTGTGCGCTCAGAAGCGCGGCTCCCGACCGCGGCAGCTATCTGCGCCATCCTGATCTTGGGCGCAAGCTTGCTCCGGAATCGGCTGCCGAACTGAGAGCTGCTGCTTGTGACGTTGTGTTTGTGATTGCCGATGGTCTCTCGGCGCTGGCGGCGAACCGGCACGCACTGCCGCTGCTCGATGCAGTGCTGCCGCTGCTCGATCGCAACTCGTGGTCTATTGCCCCGGTGTGCGTGGTCGAGCAGGGACGAGTAGCAATTGGCGATTCCATTGGAGCAGCGCTCAAGGCCAGGACTTCCGTAGTGCTCATCGGCGAGCGCCCGGGACTGAGTTCGCCCGATAGTCTTGGTGTCTACATCACGTGGTCGCCGCAACCGGGCCGCACCGACGCGGAACGCAACTGCACTTCTAATATTCGTCCTGAAGGTTTGAGCTACGCAGCGGCCGGAAAAACGGTGGCATTTTATCTGCACGAGTCCCGCCGCCAGAAGCTGACCGGGGTTGCGCTGAAACTGCAGCACTCCGCAATTTTGCCAAGTGAAACATCCAAACTTGCCAAACCTCAAGCGCCAAAATAAACCTTAGCACCAAACTTGAACCAGAACAGGTTATCGCCTAGGATAGATACGCGTCAGGGATCGCCAGGAGAAGACCGGTTATGACATTATCATTTGGTACACAGACGACGGATGGAACCGTAACTTTGGCCTGCCAGGGCCAAATTGTCGCCGGACCTGAAGGTTCAGAACTGCGGGAAAAAGTGCAGCAACTCATGAAATACAACCCCAATGTAGTTTTGGACCTTGGGCAAGTGAGCTACATTGACAGCAGCGGGCTAGGCGTCCTGGTGAGCCTCTACTCTACCGCTCGGGCTGCCGGCGGCAAGATAAAGTTCAAGAACCTGGTTACGCCGGTCACCTACACCCGATCCAGTTCACCCAGTTCACTCGCCTCTTGAAACTAACCCAACCCGTTTTCCATTCAGGAAGTTCAGAAAACCAGTACGCCAGCGCTGGAGGAATAGCGCGTCCCGCGAGACCACCTTGGAACAGCGCCGAATCGTGCTACACTTTGCAGCCGAAACTCGAGAGGTAAACATGAGATTCAATATTCGTTCAGCCCGGCTGATGCAAACCCTGGCTGCAGTTCTCCTGCTTACGGCTGCCGCCCACGCTCAAAACCAGGAAATTCATAGGCAGGTTTCCAGTCAGGACGAAATTTATATGCAGGTTTCCGGTGCACACGGCATGATTGCCGGAGAATCCAAGGACTCGGCTCACCCGGGCTGGATTGTTTTGCGCAGTGTGCGCTCGGCGCAATCCTTCGCCACGAACCAGCGTGCCACAACTGAGTTGGCAACGGCTCAAGCCGTCAAATCGCCACGCGACGCGGCATCGGGCCAGGCCACTGGCAAGCGCCAGCAGGAGCCGTCAAAGCCATCTTCCGCCGGCGGCGGCAGCTCGGGCAAAGAAAATCGGCACAGCGAAGAGTTCGTGGTCACTAAGACCACCGACAAATCCTCACCGCAGCTCATGAAAGCCGCAGCTTCGGGTGAACATCTGAAAGAGGTGGTGATTGATTTCTGCAAAGGCGGCGTGAGCAAGCGGCGGCTGGTGCTGAAGGATGCAATCATTTCTTCGTTTAACAATGCGCCCCATGGCGATCTGGCTCCGGCCGAAACCATGACCTTTCAAGGCGCCCAGCTTGTGGAACAGTAAACTGTTGATATATTGCGGGCTGCTTTAGGTACATCAGCTACTGACTCGAAGGAATCGGGATTCTTTTCTTCCCTGCCAGTTCATCGGCCGTTTGCTGGATATTACGCTGCACGAAATGAGCGTAGAAGCCCCAGTCGCCATACTTGTCTTTCAATTCGGCAGTAACTGCGTCTACCAACTCCTCTTCTGGCTTCCCCGCACCCTGGGCCTCGGCAACATCATGCCGCAGCGTAATCAGATAATCGCGAAAATCACGGACATCCGCGACCGTGGCAAGATCGCCGTGACCAGATACAAAGGCCGCAGACGGATGTTCCGCTAACAGCTTGTCCAGGCTCTCAATCCACGGCTGGGTGGAGGCGTCAATCAGGTTGGGCAAGTGATGTTGCCAGACCAGGTCGCCGCCCATGACCACGTTGGCGTCGGGAACGATCACAATGGAGTCGCCTCCGGTGTGCCCAGGCATTTGGCGCACCTGGACCAACCGGGAACCGAGGTAGAGGTCAATAGCATCCGAATAGACTATGTCCGGCAGAACCAGGGCCTCAACCCGGGCCTTGTCTTCCGGCTTGGGAGTGGCTCCAAAAAATTTCAGGTTTTCCGTGCGCAGCCACCCGCGCACGTTGCGGTGCGCCAGGATAGCCGCGCCCGCCTCGGCAAACACTGCATTCCCGCCGGTATGGTCCAGATGGTAATGAGTGTTGATCACATACCGGATGGGCAGATTGGTGATCCTGCGGATCTCCGCCAGTAATTCCTTGGCCGGTTCAACAGCTATGAACGTATCAACTACAACTACTCCATTGCTGCCGACGATGAAACTCGCATTACTGCCGGCTTTACTACGATCGCCACTGATAGCGGCGTAGACTCCGTCGCCAATCTTTTTGATGGTGAAGTCCGGCGTGTCTGCGCAAAAAGCAGGTAACGAAAACAGAACCAGTAGGGCCAGGATGAGGGGTGTCTTTAATTTCATGGGGCCGAATACTAGCATGGAATCCGGCCAACCGCATGACTGCTCGGTACCGGTTCGTGTTGCGGCGGGGACTACAGCGGTCCACTCGCCGATGCAAGCGACTTGATCCAGCTCAAAACGTCTATCTCTATTCGACCGGCGTCTCCGGCTGTACTGCAGCGCCCACATTCGCGATTCTCCAGTGGCCCTCGGACTTGTGGCACATGGCCATGCCACGGGCGTGCACTACATTGCCGGGCGTGGTGAGACTGAAATCGTACTCAAACCACACCGCTTCACCGACAACGTGGAAATTGCTGGAGCGGAATTCAAGCTGGGCTTCAGACTTACGATGAAAATAGTGCTCCTGAAAGTATGCCAGGGCTTCTTCCCGGCGATAGAGCCGGGTGCTCATTGTAAACAGCGTGAGCTGCGGGTCGAGGCATTGTGCAACCCCCTTTTCGTCGGACGCGTTCAATGCCGCCAGGCATCTCTCCATATCCTGGTTCGCTTCGGCGATAAGTTTTTCGTCGTGCCTTTCGCCGGTGGTCATGAAGTGTGCAACCTGCCGCTTGAAATCGATGGTGGCCCCCATTTTCTCCAGCAGGTCGGCGCCCAAAATGCCGTCAATGCGCTGGCCGCAATTCTTGCCCAAAGCGGAAAGATCAATGGCAAGCATCTTCTGCCCGACGAGGCGATAACTGCCGATTCTCATCTCCGGAAGGATGACCTCGCGGGCGCCGGTTGTAGCGGTCCCTGTGTAAGAGCTGATTTCGACCTCTCTTGAATCCCCCAGAAAAAATGAGTGCAGGTTGAGCAAGGAACTCGCCGCCGTATCCACCAGGAACAGCATCGGCTTTTGTCCCACCACTTCCACACGAATGGCAGGCAGGCGATCGCAGTATTCGAGCGGGATTTCCTGGGCCGCCAGGGTGCTGCCCAGCAGCACGGAAAAGAAAACCAACCAGCCGAGCCGGACGCATGGAAGCGCGGGCTTCATCCTCATCCTCCCCACGTTCAGCACTCTATCACAAATACGAACGTTCGTGCTTTATTAATTTCATTGCTATACTCTTGAGAAGGATGACCCGGCAACAAACTCTCTCTCGTCAAGCCCCAGCGCGGCCGCAGCCCCGCGGGGAGCGCACCAAGTCGGCAATCCTGCGCTGTGCGGTAGACCTGGCATCGGTGGAGGGGCTCGAAGGGCTCAGCATTGGCCGCCTGGCCGAGGAGCTCAGCATGAGCAAAAGCGGACTTTTCGCCCACTTCGGCTCCAAGCAGGAGCTGCAACTGGAGACCATCGAAGCGGCCCGACAGATTTTTATTGAGCAGATCATACGCCCGGCGCTCGCCAACCCTGAGGGCATGCTTCAACTTTGGGCGTTGTGCGATGGCTGGCTGTCGCACGTGGAGCGTCGCGTGTTTGCCGGCGGATGTTTTTTCACGGCCGCTGCCTTCGAATTCGACAGCCGTAAAGGCCCCATACGCAACCGCATTGCGGAGATCATGCAAATGTGGATTGCTAAATTGCGGCGCGCGATCGAAGTTGCGCAGAAGACAGGACAGCTTGACCCCAAAGTGGACGCGGCTCAACTGGCGCTCGAGATGAATGCGCTCGCCATAGGATCGAGTTGGGCTTACCAGCTTCTTGACGACAAAAATGCCTATAGCAGGACGCGCGCCACAATCCTGAAAAAACTGCGCAGCCTGGCCACAAAAAAATGTCCACCGCTGCCAAAAGTGAGCGAGTAAGACTGAAAATTTAGTTGAATACAGCATCCAGCAGCCGGGCCAGATTCGCCTGCTGGCCGCGGTTCTTGTCTGAGCTCTTCCTGGTCAGCTTGTAAAGACGTTCGCTGACGATTTGCGCAGCTTTCTCAGCCGGTACATAAATACGGTCCTGTGGATTTACAGCCACCCAGCCGTCGTCGGTCCGCTGCAGCTCCCAACGCCGCTTGTCGGAATGGTGCTGGTTTTTCACCTGCCCCTGATTCAGCTCCACTCGATAATCAATCCGGACATTCGCCCAGCTCTTGTCGTGATGGATTTCCACCTTTTCAACCCGAAGTTGATCGAAGATCACCACCGGCGCGGAAAGCATTGCCAGATCGCCGCTTCGCAAGATACCGCTGGATTGGTTCGCCAGCTCTGAGATGGCTTCGCTCACATTGCTTGCAGTCGGCCTGGCTTCGGACTGCGCGTCAGAAGCAGGAATGGCGATGTCTTCCGGCATTTGAAAGCTCGCACCGGGGCTTTCGACATTGCTGCGGACCGCAGCACGGTGTGGCTCTGCTGCGGCTTTTGGTGGTAATGGAGCGTCAGCCGGCTGGTCTACAGTGGGATCAATGTCTGAGATCTTTGCGGTTGAGCTCCGTCCCGATTTGGGAAGCGCAGCCAGCGTGGTAGACGTAGAAGCTGCTCCTACCAGATAACGATAAAAACGCGGACGCCCGCGTTGGCGCCAGTAGTCGTTGTCATATTGCTGGGTCACGAGGCCGGAATCGGTTGAGCTGTAGAACGAATGTTCGGATGGATCAACCACTACTCCCACGTGCCCTCGCCATACAACCAGGTCGCCCGGCTGAGGATTTTGCACCCGCTGGAATGAAGGCACTCCAGCATATAAATCGTAGGAGGTGGCGTAAGGATAATCGTAGCCGCCGGCGGCGAAAACCTGATGGACCAGGTGCGAGCAATCCGGCTGGTCTTCAGATTCAGATTGGGATTGGAAAGACATGGGCAGGGCCAAAGCCATATCTATGAGCTCAAGCCCTTCACGGCGAGTAAGCAAACGCGGGCTTGCTTCCCGGCTCGAATCCGCTGTCGAAGAATCGGACCGGGCTTCAGCGCTCTCCGCATCGGAAGAGAGACTCTGGTTCGGTTTCTGCGCAGCCAAGCCGAGCGCGCTCATGCCGAAAATGGCAGCGACAAAAACGGCTGCGCTCCTGTGAAGTATGTCCATGCTGTGTCTTAGATTAGTTAGAAGCAGGAGAGCAGCAAAGAGGTTAGCTGCTTACTTGAACCCAGGCAGTTACTCTCGTTCATGCCCATTTGCCAGCGTTTCAATGAAATATCAATGAAAAAAGGGCCGCCATTACTGGCGGCCAAAGGGGAGAACTATTTTTTGTGGCGCAGATTGTGGTGCCTATTCGCCGCCCTTGAATCCATTGAGCCGCGTAGCTGTAACTTCAATTTGAAAGGTGTGGTTGTTGACCGGATCATCGAGCGTGCCGACGACGGTTGGCTTGCCCAACTCGAGCGTGGCGCTGGTTTCCATCCGCATTTCTTTAAGATTGGGATCGCCGTGGTGCTGCTCCCCGGCGCCAGCCGGCTTGGCCGGCGCACCCGGAGCAACATCGGAGAACTCTACGGTCATACGCAAGCCCACTGTGTGATCACTCTCAGATGTAACCTGGCTGTCGATGTTTTTGCCCAAATCGAGATAGGTTATCTGTTTGTCTTTTTCCTGGGCCACAATTGGAACTCTTGAGCCTATGCGTAGCTTGCCTATCTGGTGGGGTTCTACCACGAGAAGATAATTTTTTGAATTTATCTTTTTTTCATTCGCCAGTTCGCTTATTTTGAACTCCAGGCGATACTCGCCGGCTTTCTTCTTGGCTTCATTAACATCGGCGATTAATTTTTCTACCAAGATCATTTGATCAGGGGTGCCGCGCACGGTGATGGTGTTATGAGAAGCAAACATCTGTACGCGCTCAATTTCAAGAACAGCGCGCATCGTGTTCACAATATCCTGGAAGTCGGTAGGCTGCGAAAGATTGGGAAGATAAAAGGTCTTGACGACCTGTTGCTCGAATTCTCTTCGCTTGGTGCGATTATCGGCAGCGACAAAAATGCTGTTTGGGGTCACTGCCCGCCAGAAGGTCCTGGAATCGAAGGCCACTATCTTGAGCGCATCTTGCAGCGAAACATCGGTTAAATCCACATTGATGGTGCGCGGCACGTAATCCGGATCAAACAGCACACTGATTCCTGCCTGTTTGCCAATGGCTTCATAAACTGCCCGGCTGCTGTCGGCCAGCTTGAGGGTGATGCGCTTGTCTGCAATCGATTGCAACTCCACTGGTCCCTCAGCTTGTGGAAAGTCTGTGGGGGTGTCGCTTGCGTTGCTTTCCGTTTTGCTCTTTTCGCTTGTGCCCTGCTCCCTGGAGCTCTTTTCGGCTGCGTTGTTCGGCGGAGTTGCGTTCTTTTGCGCAGAGTCCTGTGCCCAGGCGCAAGGTGTTGCCGAGCACAGAATCCCGGCAACTAACGTGAGCGCGAGCGCCTGGCAGATTTTGTTGGTCATAAATTTCCTCTCTAATCTATTTCCTTAATCGGAGCGAGCTCCCTGACTTCAATGGCCTGAATCGTCTTCAAATCTGAAATATTGATACTGGGCGCAGGCCGCTGCTGCGCGACTTGGTCGGAGAGCGGGCGGTCTGCCGGGAAATGCGCCTGCAAACCAGTTAAGTCGTTGTGCGCAATTGAGCGGTGGCTGCGAGAAAGCTGAGCGTTTGCTCCCTGCCGGCGAGCAGAAACAGCCGGTGTTGCGTTGATGGACTTCATTTCCGATGGTGGCGCCTGCCTGGCGACATTGTTCGGGGCATCTTGCCTGGAACCTCGCAGATTCGCCATCAACATGGCAAACACCACCACTGCTGCCGACGCCGCCAGAGCGAGAATCCATCTGCGCCGCCGCTGTGAGACATGCGCTTCCAGGTTCGCCAGAATGCGGGTTTCGAGTCCGGCGCGCGGTTCGGCGGCGCCGTAGTGCGCGAGTGCATCGTCCAACCATTGCTCGGCTCCCTGTTTTTGATCTTCAGAATTCATACATCAGCTCCAGCTTTGAAATCTTTCTTTCCGTCTTTCTGATTCCGTTCCATCAGTACTTGCAATTTCTCCCGCAGTAACTGGCGTGCCCGTAATAACCGTCCACGCACTGACGACTCCGGAATTTCCAGCACTTCGGCGATTTCTACCGACGTCATTTCTTCCACGGTCGAGAGCGTAAGCGTTTCGCGCAGCTCATGGGGCAGAGTTGCAATTATGCGTTCCAGCAGCGCCATCTGTTGGCTGCGGATTACGCTTTCTTCGGCGCCAACTCCGCCGGCCGGGAGTTCCGGCAAATCTTCTTCGCCAGCGATCCCCGGACGCTTCCTGCGCCGGTCAACCGCCACCCGCCAGGCGATGCGCGCCAGCCAGGCCCGCTGATTCAAAACGCCGGAGAGCTCCCTGGCATGCTTCCATACGCGGATAAACGTCTCCTGGGCGGCGTCTTCGGCCTCTTGCGGGTGGCGCAGCACCGCGTAGGCCACCTGGTAGACAAAGCGCGCGTGCCGGCGCACCACCGCTTCCACCTGCTCGTCGGCGGATTGCGCCGGGATCGTTCGGCTCAAGATCACCTGCTCCGGGAGATACATTGCCATCTCTATAACTTTAAGACTCGGCGGGAGCCCGAGCGTTCATTTATTTTGGCCCGGAAATTTTAGGCTATTCGGATTGAATAGGCACAGCAAAGGAAGAAATTTGAGCGAAGCGGAAGGAGTCGCGGCGACTATTTCTGCTGCGGGGCTGCTACCTTTAATCTGGGGATATCCCCCTACCCCTTGCTCAGGTAGCCATTCCCATGCTAAGTCGCTTTGATTCAATTACATGCGAAAAATGAAAAATGGGCGAGCAGGTAGTCTTGTGTGCAATACGACAACCGGTTCTAAGCCGCCTTTTTGTCGTCAACCGGAGGAATTTGGCAGAGCTTGACCTTGAAGCCTTTGGGGTCAATCTCGACTCCGCGAACCAGTTCGAAGGTAACGGCATTGCCGCACTGGGCGCAGCAGGGAAACGCTTCTTCGCCCAGAAGCGTCACTTCGTGAGGGAGACGATGTTCCCGGTGCCAGACGCGGTAAATCCCGTTCTGAGGGACTCTCAAGCCAGTCTTATAGCGCATTGTGCTCATACTAATTTCAGCGGCCAGAGAGTCTTGAACAGCTAGAGATGAGATGTAAGGCAAGCGTACTGCGATGTCATGAAATTGTAATTTGGCGTTGCCTACCCAGGGGCTGGGTCAAGCCAGCCCTGAGATGCCGGAAAAAAGGAAACACCGTATTAAGACGCCCTACTTAACCCCCAGTTGCCAAAACAGGAACGAATAAATGTCTGTGTTCTCCTCAACTAATTTCGAGATGGGCTTGCCGGCACCGTGGCCGGCTTTGGGTTCAATGCGGAGCAGGATGGGGCGCTCGGGGCCGTTGGCAGCTTCGTTTTGCAGCAGAGCTGCCATTTTTTTGGCGTGCATGGGGTCTACGCGCGTGTCGCTGTCGGCGGTCATGAAAAGTACGGCCGGGTAGAGAGTACCTGGTTTGACGTGATGATAAGGAGAGTAGGCATAAAGCCACTCGAACTGTTTGGGATCGTCGGAGGAGCCGTATTCGGGAATCCAGAGCCTGGCGATCTGGAAGTTCTGGTAGCGCAGCATATCGAGCAGCGGCACCTGGCAAATTACAGCCCGGAACAGGTCAGGACGCTGGGTGAGCGCGGCCCCCATCAGGAGCCCACCGTTGCTGCCCCCTTGGATGGCCAGATGATTCTTGTCGGTATATTTCTCCGCGATCAGGTATTCGCCGGCCGCGATGAAATCATCGAAGACATTCTGCTTCTTATCCAACATGCCGGCGCGGTGCCATTGTTCCCCGTACTCCGAGCCGCCGCGCAAATTCGCCAGTGCGTAGACGCCTCCATGCTCCAGCCAAAGATAAGCTCCCCGCAGAAAGACTGGCGAATAGGTAACGTTAAAGCCGCCGTAGCCGGTAAGAAGAACGGGATTGCGGCCATTCAGGGCCAATCCTTTCTTATGAACGATGAACATGGGCACGCGGGTGCCGTCTTTGGAACTGTAAAAGATCTGCTTCACATCGTAGGCGCTGGGATCAACCGTGGCTTTTACCCCCGCGAAGAGAGAGACCTTGCTGGTTTTCAGGTCGTAGCGATATGCAGTCATGGGCTGGGTAAATGACTGGTAGACAAAAAACGCCTCGTGGCTTTCGTGCTGTCCTCCGAGTTGGTAGCCGCGGGTTAAGTCTTCCAGGTTACCGATGCCGGGCAGAGGGATATCGTGCAGGAATTTCCCTTCGGTGGAGAACAGCTTGAGACGCGAAGTGGCATCCTGCTGATAGTGGGCGAAGATTTTGCCGCCCACTATATCTGCGCTGCTCAGCACCGCTGTGCTTTCGGGAATAATTTCTTTCCAGTGATCGCGGCCGGGATTGGAGAGCGGCGCTTTGAAGACGCGATAACGAGGGGCATCTTCATTGGTCTTGATGTAAAGGTCGCCGCCAAAGACATCGCCGCTATAAAGAAATTCCTTACCGGTGGTCAAGCGCACCGGAGCAGAGTCGTTGCTGGTGTTCTTTAAAAATAGTTCGTCCTTGCTCCAACCCTGCTCGGCCTGGATCACAAGCCATTTGCCGTCGTCGGAAAGCGCAAGATTGGGCCATTCCTGCGCATCGCGTCCTTCGCCGAAGATCAGCGGGTCCTTGGCGGGGTCGCTGCCCAGCGCATGGTAAAACACATGGCGGTTATACATTTCCTGGCCGGGCGCAACCTCTCCCGGTTTTGGGTAGCGCGTGTAATAGAAGCCGGAATTGTCGGGCATCCAGGCCAGGCTGGCGGCCCGGGTGCGCTCAATGACGTCAGGCAACAGCTTGCCGGTTTCGGTTTCGATGACGTGCAGCGTGCTGATCTCAGAGCCGCTGGGCGACGTGCCATAGGCCAGATACTTGCCGTCGTGCGAGGGAAAAAACCAATCCAGCGAGACCGTACCGTCAGCAACCAGGGTGTTAGGATCAACCAGCGCCCGGTCTGTGCCGTTTAACCCCTTGCGTACGTAGAGCACAGGCTGGTTCACCTGGCCCTCGCGACGGGAATAAAAATAGTAATCTCCGGCGACCTGGGGAGTGCTCAAGGCCCCCACGCCGAACAGCTCGTTCAGGCGCGCATGAATAGCCTCGCGTCCGGGAAGCGGGTCGAGCAGGCTGCGCGTGTAGGCCAGCTCGTCGCGAACGAACTGCTGCGTGGCCGGGCTCTCGCCATCCTCCAGCCAGCGGAAGGGATCGGCAATTTTATGCCCGTGCAAAGTTTCTTCCACCATCACGGGTTGGGGCTTGGGCGGCGCCGGGGGAGTAGAAGTGGGCGCGCTTGTGGCTGCGTTATCTTCCGCAACCGCCAGTGCGACAACCAGGGATGAAGAGAGCAGGATAAGAGAGAAAAACCAGACCAAGCGCAGGACTCCTTGCATAGCTGAACCTCGCGGATGCGCGTACCATAAAAAGCCTAACAGAGTTAGACGGGTTGCGGCAGATTTTGGGGACTTAGGGAAACGCCAAGTAGTCGCCCCCCGCCCCCTACTTGAAGTAGTCAATTTTACGGTAAACTGATGAGATTCAATGACATACAGTGAGACCAGAGTAGTGCGGCAGCAGTGGCGCGCTGGTAGATTCTGCTGCCATCGCGAACCTCCCGTGTTCCGTTTCCTGCATTGAACAAGACCGGCAACTGAAACTTGGCCTGCGAATTTTCAAAGATCTTTGAGGGATTCCTTAAGAGGTCCGCAGTTCAAAACAAGGTTGCTACGCCTCTGCACTGCATTCGCCCCTAAGCCCTGCATTCTTGAGTGCTGAATATGCTTCAGGACTTAATGATGATGCAATTTGGTCAATAAGCAAGAGTTTGATATCAGACGGTTTCAGAACTTGGCAACCTGATGAAAACTGTTATATAAAAGTAGGGAAGCAATCGCGCCTCTCACGGCGCTTCCTGCATACGACACTCCTCAGTAGCTCAATGGCAGAGCATCCGGCTGTTAACCGGAGGGTTGTAGGTTCGAGTCCTACCTGAGGAGCCAATTTTTCAATCACTTACAAAGCTCCGCAATCCGTTTGCAATCCGTTAGTTGACCTGCTTCAACGCGAGCTCCGCCACCTTGC
>Ga0209166_10000848_pt1 | contig 28841 bp, 20 predicted proteins | sample Coa_R1_3_FD_187151 | JGI IMG/M metagenome (GOLD analysis project Ga0209166, IMG submission 187151) | Surface soil microbial communities from Centralia Pennsylvania, which are recovering from an underground coalmine fire - Coalmine... | ecosystem: Environmental > Terrestrial > Soil >...
TTCGAGCTTCCTTTCAGGGGGGACTGGGGGGCCCTGGTCAAACTCTCCAGCCATTGGATGTCAGAGAGCCGCCTGGAGCGATTTGCGACCGCCACGGCGCGGGAAAAGCTGAAGAACGCGGCTCCCGCCCTGATCAAGCCTTACAACGATTGGCTCAACGAAGATTATTTCATCTTCACTTTGAAAGAAGCGCCCGGCAGCGCTTCGGCAACCGAGCTGGCGCGCACCCATGGCGCTGAAATTGCGCAAATCGTTCGTGGCGAGACCGCGCCTTTATCCGAGAGCGAGCAGAGCGAGGTCCTACAGTCGAGCATTTCCTATTACCCGCGCGATCTGGCGGTCATCGGCTGGAATGCGGCGTTTATCTACGACACCGAACCCGGCGCGCAAACCGCCATCCAGTTGCTGGAGTACGCCAATTCACAGTTGCTTGAATTTCGTCACTACGATGAGCTGCTGACGCGCGAGCTGGCGGGTGTTTACAAATCACTGGAGCGGAAAGGAAGCATCTTTGACCGCTGGCGGATGGCCCGCTCCGCCTCGCGCCTGCAGACGGTGCTGCTCGAGGTCACGGAACTGACCGAGCGCGTGGACAACGCCGTGAAGTTCCTGAGCGACATGTTTTCAGCCCGGCTCTATCGCCTCGCCGCCACCAAGGTAGGCGTTCCTGATTACAAAAACCTGGTGCAGGAAAAACTGACCACAGCCGAAGAACTCTATCGCTTCATGGTCGACCAGTTCCACCAAAGCCGGGCATTTGTCCTGGAAGTGATGGTGGTCATCATCTTGATTATTGAACTGGTCTACGTTTTCCACGGAAAAGCCTGAGAATTACCGTGGAAGAACGCGGCTTTCAGCCGTGCCGCAGGCATGCGCGCAGCGAAGCGGAGCGCCTGGAAAAATCGTTTTTCCGCATGTTCTTTCAGTTGTGCGTCGAATGCCCTTCCGATTATTTTTGGCTTTAAATCTTTTTAAGTCTTGCTGAATCTCGTTTTTGCAATGCTCTAGCGCCGGAGGGCGCGGAATGAGTTAGCCCAGCGCGGAAGCGCTGGGTAAGCTGGAAAATGGAGCTCGAGCCCCGGAGGGGCGACACTACTGCGGGATACAGTAGTCCTTAAAATGGTCTAGCTTCTGAAGGAACTCTAGCAAGCAAGAGAAATCAGATATACGCCCGCTCCGCCGCCCTCAGCTCTCGATAACGTCGAAACGCCGCGCGTTCGTCTTCGAGCCCAAGCAGGGTGCGCAGCGTGCAACCGCGGAAAGTATGCTTCAGCATCTTAGGTCCATTGCGCAGGACAAATCCTGGGTTATGCCTTAGGGCGTTAGGGAAATAGGCGAGCTTCATCCAGCGCTCCTTGCGCCAGCGCAGAAATTCAATCTCCTCCGTCTCCAGATGCTCGGAGCGGACCACCGCCGTGGTTCCGTCATATTCCTCTACGCGCTCGTTCACCAGCAGGTTGCGGTCAACGAAGTCTTTCGTCATCGGCGTGCCCGGATACGGCGTGGGATGCTGAATATAAGGCCAATCCACGTAACGCCGGGCGAACTCGAGGTTCGTGTTTACCGATTCGCGCGTGTCGCCGGGGTTGCCCACAATCAGCCCGCCAACCACATACATTTTGTTGCGGTGCAGATACTCGATTGCCTTCATGGTGGCATTGCCGGCGTTGCGGCCCTGCTCGGTGCGCTCGCGGTTCTTGGCGCTGGCGCGCAGGAATTGCAGATCATCTTCCAGAATATTTTCAATGCCCAGGAAGACGTAACGAAAGCCCGCCTGCCGCATCAGCGGCGCCAGCGTTTCCCCGTGATTGGCAATGGCCGAAGTCATGCCCTGGATGAAGTACTCGATGTCATTACATCCGGCCTCGATGATGGCGCGGCACAGCGCCTCAAAACGATGGACGTTGAGAGTTATGTTGTCATCCACCAGGAAGATGCATCGCGCTCCGTGCTCGCGCGCGTCGCGAATATCCGCCAGCACGCGTTCGAACGAATACGTATGAAAGTTACGTCCGCGCATGGCAATGATGGAGCAGAAGCTGCAATCATAGGTGCAGCCGCGCGAGGTTTCGATCACATCCACCTGCCGTCCGAGCAAAGTGTAGCCGCTGAGCACGCGCGCCTTGCGGTTGGGCAGCCGAATCTCATTGCCATCCAAAGAGTGCACCGGACGAGCAGGATTGTGACGCCATGTGCCATCCACGCGATAAGACAGCCCCGAAAGAGTCTCGAATGAACTTCCATTTTCCAAAGCGCGCACCAGCTCGCGAAACGTCAGCTCACCTTCGCCGCGGATGATGAAGTCCACGCCGGCATCTTCTGTCATATAGGGCTCAGACGCCAGGCTGGGGTCGTAACCGCCCACAGCCACCTTTACATCCGGCTTCAGCGAGCGGATGAGAGCAATGATCTTGATGGCAGTCTTGCGCTGGAAAGTCATCACCGAGAGCCCGACGATTTGCGGCTCCCACTCGCGCACCAGGTTTTCCACCGTCTGCCGCACATTCCTTTGCGTCAGGATCAGGTCGGCCACCGCAACGCGATGATGCGGATCAACGTTTCCCGCCAGCGAAGTAAGCGCGCCGTTGGGCATGCGGATGACGATGGAAGGCATATGCTCGAAAGAATCAGGCATGGAGAGCAGCAGGATGTTCATTCCGTTACTCCTTGCTGAAGACTCATCATGAGGATATACCGTGCTAAGTCTTGCTTTAGCCCGTTTCTGCAATGCTCCAGCGCCAGAGGCGCGGAATGAGTTAGCCCAGCGCGGAAGCGCTGGGTAAGCTAAAAAAGAGATCGAGCCCCAGCGGGGCGGCACCTGATTGCAGGATACAGTAATTCTTAAAATGATGTAACCGGGAATCGGGTGAAGACGCTAAGATTTGTTTACCTTACACCCAGGATGCTTCGCTGGCAACCGTCTCGCCGGCTGTGCGATCAGAACGAGTGGCTGTCGCCCACGTCCACGACTTCCGTATCTTTGTGCCACTCAGCGTCGCTGTGCTCTTTCAGCAGGCGGATGCAACTGTTCCAGCGCAAAATGGAATCGTCATTGGCCGGTGGACGAATGGCCTCAGCTTCCTTGAAGCAGCGCAGCGCCTCTTCCAGTGTGACGAGCAGGGTATGGGGCGGACGTCCCGCGGCAAGCTGCGCCTTGGCGCGGCGTTCATGCAGAATTCCAGTGTAGTAAAGCCGCTCGTATTTGTTGGTGAGGCGGTTGAATGCAGCTTCAACTTCACTGTAGCGGTCGGAGGGATGGCCAGTGAACTGGTCGGTGATGGCCAGCCCCAGATTGCGCAGTGCAGTCTGGTTCTCAGGATCGGCCGCCAGCACGTCGCGACAAATGGACTCGGCTTCTTTGGGTTGATTGAGTAGACGGTAGTGCTCGGCTTTGGCGTTAGCTTCCACCACGCCCGTCATGGAGATGGATTTCAGCTCGAGTTCCATAAACCCCTCGCTTTATGTAAATAGTATTCTAGAGCGTTTCCATTTGCATTCCTGATGACTGTGGACGGAGAGCTTAAGAACTATACCGTTTAACTATTACTGTGCTTATTGATCCCGCCATTTCTGTTTGCATCTTGTCATTCTGAGCGCCGTTTTTGGCGCGAAGAATCTTGCGTTCTCTCGCCCGAACGATACTGTGCTTCGATAAAAAACTAAACAAAGCTAAAAGCTACTCTCAACTTACCGCTTTCTTGATCTTGCGCACCAGCGCCAGCACCGGGTCGTAGTATTCATCCACCACCCGCTCTTTCAGCGGAATAATGGCATTATCGGTGATGTGAATGTCTTCCGGACAAACTTCGGTGCAGCATTTCGTAATGTTGCAATACCCCAGGCCCAGCTCCTCTTTCAGCAACTGTGTCCGCGATACGCTATCTAAAGGATGCATCTCCAACCCGGCAATGCGCACAAAAAATCGCGGTCCGGCAAACTGGTCCTGCTTCTTGTGGTCGCGCAGGACGTGGCAGACGTTCTGGCAGAGAAAGCACTCGATGCACTTGCGGAACTCCTGCACCCGGTCGACATCGCGCTGGTCCATTTTCCATTCCGTGTTCGGGGCCGGTGTGAAAGGCGGAATCCTTTTGTTCACGCGATAGTTGAATGAGACATCGGTGACCAGGTCTTTGATCACCGGGAACGACTTCATGGGCGCAATGGCGATGGGCTCGTTCAACGGGAGCGCATCCATGCGTGTCTTGCAGGTCAGGCGCGGCCTGCCGTTTACTTCGGCCGAGCAGGAGCCGCACTTGCCGGCTTTGCAGTTCCAGCGCACCGCCAAATCAGAGGCCTGGTGCGCCTGCACGTAGTGCAACGCGTCCAGCACCACCATGCCGGGCGCGATGGGAACGCGATATTCCACGGGAGCGCCACCGTTGCTGTCGCCGCGAAAAATCTTCAGTGTGGCCTCGGCAGTCTTGCTGCCGGTCGCTGTCGGGTTTGCTGATTGGGTTGCCGTTGCCATTATTTTTCCCTATTAGAAACTGTCATCCTGAGCCGCAGGCGAAGAGCCTGTCCTGAGCTTGCCGAAGGAATCTTCGATGGAGATGGGAACCGCCCACGACGTAAATCGGACAACCTGAAATTTTTCCCTCTCCATAAGATGTCCGAACCAAACACGCCCTAACTCTTCTGCGTCACCGCGGTCTTGCTCTCCGCCGCCTTCTCTTCCAAAACCTGCTTCAACTCCTCGGGTGCCTCCGGCAGCGGCGACTGCCGCAGGCGCATGGCATCGCCGTCGCGCTGGATAATGTTGTTCTGTTTGCCCCACGTTGCGTCGAGCCCGGCGTAGTCAATGCGGCTGTGCGCTCCACGGCTTTCCTTGCGCGCGATGGCGCTGCGCGTGACCGCTTCTGCTACGGTGAGCATGTTCTTCAGGTCGCGGGCCAAATGCCATCCCGGATTAAACATGCGCGAGCCTTCCACCCGCACCTTGGCCGCGCGCTGCTTCAATTTTTCCAGCTCACCCATGGCGCGCTGCAAGTCTTCCTCTACCCGGAAGATGCCGACCAGACTCTGCATGATCTCCTGCAGATCATGGTGGACTGTATATGGGCTCTCGCCATCGGTGCGCTCAAAGGGCGCCAGCATCTCGCGCTCAGCCTCGGCAACTTGCTGCGGATCAAGTTTGAGCGCCGAAGTTTTCTTGGCGTATTCCGTGGCGCCCAGTCCGGCGCGGCGTCCGAAGACCAGAAGGTCGGAGAGGGAATTGCCGCCCAGACGATTGGCGCCGTGCAGCCCGGCAGCCGCTTCGCCCGCGGCAAACAGTCCCGCCAGAGTGGATTGCGCCGTCTCCGCTTCGACCTTAATACCACCCATCATATAGTGGCACGTAGGGCCAACTTCCATGGGCCCGGCGGTGATATCCACGTCCGCCAGTTCTTTGAACTGGTGATACATGCTGGGCAGCTTGCGCTTCACATATTCTGCGGGCTTGTGCGAGATGTCGAGGTAAGCGCCACCGTGCTCGCTGCCTCGTCCTTCGCGCACTTCTGTATAAATCGATCGCGCCACAACGTCGCGCGTTGAAAGTTCCATGCGCTGCGGATCGTATTTTTCCATGAAGCGCTCGCCGTTTTTGTTGCGCAGAATGCCGCCCTCGCCGCGCACAGCTTCGGTTACCAGGATTCCCTGCACCCCCGGCGGCCACACCATGCCGGTAGGATGGAACTGCACGAACTCCATATCCATGAGTTCGGCGCCGGCATCGTAGGCCAGCGCCATGCCGTCGCCGGTGTACTCCCATGAGTTCGACGTGACCCGCCAGGCTTTGCCGATGCCGCCGGTGGCAATCACGATGGATTTGGCCTTGAACACGATGAAGCGTCCCTGCTCGCGCCAATATGCAAACGCTCCGGCGACGCGGTTGCCGTCTTTGAGCAGCCGCGTAACCGTACATTCCATGTAAACGTCAAAGCCGAGCGCGACCCCGCGGTCCTGCAGCGTGCGGATCATCTCCAACCCGGTGCGGTCGCCCACGTGCGCCAGCCGCTTATAAGTATGTCCGCCGAAGGCGCGCTGCAGAATGCGTCCATCGGGAGTGCGGTCAAAGAGCGCGCCCCACTGCTCCAGTTCGCGCACGCGGTCCGGCGCCTCCTGCGCGTGCAGTTGCGCCATGCGCCAGTTGTTCAGCCGCTTGCCGCCGTTCATGGTGTCGCGGAAGTGGGTGCGCCAGTTGTCGTCCGGGTCCACGTTGGCCAGGGCAGCAGCCACGCCGCCTTCGGCCATCACGGTGTGCGCCTTGCCAAGAAGGGATTTGCAGATCACGCCCACGCTTGCGCCCTGGCCCAGGGCCTCGATGGCGGCGCGCAGTCCCGCGCCCCCGGCCCCGATGATCAGGACATCATGCTCGCGCAGCTCATATTTGTCGTTGAATCGTTGTTCGCTCACAGTATTCTCAGGTCCCGAATGGCTCCGGATGCAACCAGCCGAATGTAGAAATCCGTCAGTCCGACGGAGATGAGGCTCGCCCACGCAAACAGCATGTGACGCTCGTTAAGGAAGCTGCTCAGCTTCCACGCCGAATGACGCGCGCCTCCGCCGGCCACGCACGAGAAGCAGTCAAACTTGCCGCCCACCAGGTGCCGCAGCGAGTGACAGGAAAATGTATAGAGGGTAAGAAGAATGACGTTGGTCAGCATGATGACCGTGCCTGTGCCCAGGTAAAAGCTGCCGTTAAACCAAAACGCCCGAATAGCGTCATACCACAGGAAGCAAAGAAAGATGAAGGCAAGGTACAAAGCGTAACGGTGCAGGTTTTGCAGAATAAACGGGAATCGAGTCTCTCCGCTGTAGCTGTGGCGCGCTTCGCCTACTGCACACGCCGGCGGATCCAGGAGGAAGGCCCGATACAATGCCTTGCGATAGTAGTAACAGGTTGCGCGGAAGCTCAGCGGCCCTCCCAGAATCAGAAATGCGGGAGAGAGCGGCCACCAGTGATGGTGGGGATCAATGAGGGGAGAGTAAAAGGGCGAGAGATAAGGCCCCCACTCATAAAAACCGCCCTCCCGGGCTCGCAAGAAGGCATAGACGCTGAAGCCTCCCATCAAGACGATCACAGGCACAAGCTCCACCCACCAAGCGTCGCGCCGTTGCGTGCTGCCCAACCGAACCAGTGCCGGAGAATCGGCCACGAATCACCCCACTCAAATCATGATAGACAAACTGTATAGAGTAGTAAGAAAAAATGGTTTTGGCTAGTGCGTAGGGTATTTTCTTTAGTACTGTTTGAAAATAACCAATCCTTCGACCGGCTCAGGGTAGCGAAAAACCAAAGGCCATTTCCGCCACGGATCTGCCCGGCGCGCCGTGGGTGAATGCGGGTTCGTGTGGATTTCTTTAATCTCTTGCCATTAGGTCTTTGCCAATTTAGGTTCGTTTTTTCCGCAAGCTCTCCTGAGCTTCACTTACCAAAGCAATCTTCCCTGAAAACGGACGTCTTACAACTGTCGCCGTTTACTTTAGGGGAACCTCCGGTACACGATAGATGGTGGCTGACCAAAGATGCCGGCCTGCGACTCGGTACTTCCTTCAATGGACTTGGCATGACGAAAGATTCTGACATTTCTTCGTTGTCATCTCAGGAAATCTCAGACCGTGAAACACAACTGAACCAATACTTGTTTGGTCTCAAGCGGGAGCCCGTTGACCTGCCCGACAACCCTCTGCAAACCCTGTCCCAGATCGCCGACCTGCTGCGCGAAACCCTGGACCGCGCCCGCCGCAGCGAAATCAAGGCCCACGACGCCACCGCCATCGGATATGTAACCACCATCCTGGTCGGCGTCATGGAAAAAGAAGAACGCCAGGAAGAAAAGGCCCGCCTCCGCCGCCATTCGCCCTCGCTCAGCATGACAAGTTAAAAGAAATCCGCGCCAATCTGCGTTGATCCACGGCAGGCCGGGACAGGTCTGCGGCGAAAGTTTTGCCTCATTTTTCTCCGCGCCTCGGCGGTAAAGAGTGATCCTTTTGGTTTTCCAATGAATCAACCTGTCCCGGCCTGCCGTGGATGACCCAATGACCCAATGACCCAGTGATCCGATGACCCGATGACTCAATCCCCGCAATCCGCGGCGAGTAAAGGCCACTCCCTGGCGGCAAAACTCGTTATACTTTCTATGATGAAGATGAGGCCAGCATGAGCCGGAGGAACATCCATCTTAAAGAGCCGGTGATGGTTGCCCTGCAGACCATACGCGTCCACAAGATGCGTTCGTTCCTGACGCTGTTGGGGGTGATTCTTTCGGTCACGACCCTGATCGTGGTGGTGTCGCTCATCCAGGGCATGAACCAGTACATCGCCGATCACGTGGCCAACATGGGGGTCAATGTTTTCCTGGTCGAGCAATTTCCTCTCATCACTTCTCTGGAAGAGTACGTGAAGGCGCAGCGCCGCGACCGGAAGATTACCTGGGACGACTACACGTTTTTGCGCGACAACATGAAGCTGGCCAGGGCGGTGGGAGTGCAGGTGGTGAGTCTGGGCAAGGTGCGTTACGACACAGAGGGCCTGGAAGATGTGTATATCCGCGGCGTGACCGCCAACATGAGTGGAATGGACGTAGAGGAACCGGCGGAAGGGCGCTATATCTCCGATCTTGATAACGATCACCGCGCCCTGGTGACCATGATCGGCTCCGATGTCGCCAACCGGCTGTTTCCCAATGTGGACCCGTTGGGAAAAGAGATTATGGTGGATGGCACGCCCTACGAAATTGTCGGTGTAGCCAAACCCGTGGGCACCGCTTTCGGACAATCGCAGGACACCTTCGCTTACATTCCCATCGAGACATTCCTCAAAAGATACGGAGGCCAGCGCAGTCTTTCCATCAACGTGCAGGCGCCGGCGCCGGAGTGGATGGACCGCACCCAGGAAGAGGCGCGCACCATCATGCGCGCGCGCCGCCACCTTGCGCCCAACGATGCCGATAATTTCGGCATCCTGGCCTCGGACTCGGTGATGGACCTTTGGCGCAACCTGACCGGGGCCATTGCCAACAGCATGGTGGGGATTGTTCTGGTGTTTTTGCTGGTAGGCGGGGTTGTGATCATGAATGTCATGCTGGCCAGCGTGACCGAACGCACGCGCGAGGTGGGCATCCGCAAATCTCTGGGTGCGCGGCGCTTCGATATTCTTATGCAGTTCCTGGTGGAAGCATCGGTCATGAGCGCGGTGGGCGGCATGCTGGGAATTGTGTTTGCCTACATCATTACCCTGGTTGCACGCGCCACGATTTCCATTCCCATGCTGGTGCCGGTTTGGGCGGTGCTGCTTTCGTTGATTATCTCAACCGCCATCGGAATGTTTTTCGGAATCTATCCTGCCAACAAAGCTGCCCGGCTCGATCCGATCGAGGCCTTGCGCCATGAGACTTAAGACAAAGTTCCGCCATTTCGCCTGGAGCGAAAACGTGCGCATGGCGCTGAAGGCCCTGCGCGAAAACAAATTGCGGTCACTGCTTACCGTCCTCGGGGTCGTGATTGGGGTCACCACCTTGCTTTCGGTCTCAGCCATCATGGTGGGCCTGGACCAGGATATGCGTGACTTGCTCGACAATTTCGGCGCAGATACGCTCTTTGTTTATAAATTCACTCCCGGCATTCATCTCAGCCGGCCGACCGCGGAAGAGCGCGCCCGCAAGCCGCTGACCTACGATGACGCCATGGCCATCCAGGAGCAGTGTCGTGCGGTCAAATGGCTGAGCGTGGCGATTTTTCCCCAGCAACGCGGTGTTGTCCACTCGGCCCGTTATCAGGGAAAGGAAGTCAGCGGCGTGAATCACGTCGGAGCTGTGCCCGGCTTTGAACAGGTGAACAACATCGCCATTGCCAAGGGCCGCTTCTTTTCCCAGGCGGAAGATGAGCACCGCGCCGACGTGGTGGTGATTGGTTCTGACATAGCCGACACTTTCTTCCCCAACGAAGACCCGCTGGGAAAAATCATTCTCGTGGATTCGATCCCTTACCAGGTCATCGGGGTGGAAGAAAAGCGCAAAGGGCAGTTCTTCAAAAATCAATCGGCGGACCGGGCAGCCACTGTGCCCTATCATGCGTATGAGAGGCACCATCCCGCGAATAACGATAATTTTATTGCCGCCGCGCCCTACCAGGGCATGAAAGCCGAGGCGGAAGACGAGATTCGTGAGGTGCTGCGCCGCCGCCGCAAGGTTCCGTATGACAAGCCGGATACTTTCGGCATCTCAAGCGCCGATGAGATTGCCACCCAGTTCCACCAGATCACCGGCAAGGTGGCCCTGATCACCTTCGTGCTCAGCTCCATCGGCCTGATGATCGGCGGCGTGGGCGTGATGAACATCATGTTGATGTCAGTCACCGAACGCACGCGCGAAATCGGGGTGCGCAAGGCTATCGGCGCGCGCCGCCGCGATATCATTGGCCAGTTCCTGGCCGAAGCCATCACCCTCACCGGAGCGGGCGGCGTGATTGGCGTGGTCATCAGCTTCACCCTCAGCCTGCTCATTAACCTGTTCCTGCCTTCGCTGCCCTCGGCGGTGCCCATGTGGGCGGTGGTGACCGGCGTGGTGGTCTCCATGAGCGTGGGACTATTTTTCGGAATGTACCCCGCGGTCAAGGCCGCCCGCCTCGATCCGGTGGACGCGCTGCGGTATGAGTAAAGAACAGCTCCAAGTTGCAAGCTCCAAGGGGCATTTTCGCCGCAGAATTAAAGATCTCAGAGCCGCCTTAAGGACTGTTTGGGCCTGACCATCCTGCCTGTTAGTTGCTGCTGCCCGGATGTTTTCATGTCTGTGCTCTCAAAACTGCTTTTCTCCAATACCGAACATGAAGATGGTGGGGTCAACCTCCACAGACCGGATTTGGGAGGCAGAGACAAAGTAAAAATGGAAATTCGAAGTATTATCTGTACCGCCGATGGTGTCGTTAATCGCGACCGTGCCTCGTCCGGTGCTCTCAACGGAGTAGGTGCCGGTGATACTGGCATTGGAGATCAGAGTTCCAAAAACGTCTTCGTCTTCAGTGCCGCTCAGAGTTCCGGAGCCGTCGGCCACATACTTGCCAGAGAGTGCGGTGCCGCCGAGTATGCTGTCCCCTAAGACGAAATTAAAGTTGCCCTGCAGGCTGGAGTTGGAGAAGGTTACAGCCGCCTGTTGCTCGGCTATACCGGTAACCACAGCGCTGTTGTCGGTCTGCAGGAAATAGCCGGTAGTGGGTGAGACCAGATAGATAACGTAATTGGAAGTTCCGTTGGCGCTGGTCAGAGTCGCCGTGCCGCGTCCGGTAGAAGTGGCGGAATACGAACCAGAGAAAGTCAGAGCTTGAGAGATTCCCAGATTGGTATCGTTGACGTCCATCTCACCATTGGAGATGTTCCCAGCTCCGTCGGCGTGCATGACTCCCACAGAAGCAAAGGGGAAGAAGTCAACATTGAATGCATCGTCGGAAGTTATGCCGTCCTGCGAGAAGACGTAATTGCCCTGAAGGGAGGAAGTGCCCAACCCTCCGCTTTGCCGCGTGGCCGTACCTACCAGGCCCGGAGCAGCATCGAGGGAGATGAGCAGCGCCTGATTGCTGGAAATCATATACAAAGCAAAGTCGAGGGTATCGCCAAATGGGTCGTGCAATGTGAGCAGTCCACGTCCGTTGTTGGGCACCGAGTAAGTGCCGCTGATGGTAAATAAGCCAGAGTAATTTCCTGCATCATTGATGTCCCCCTGGCCGCTGGCGATGTTGCCTGCGCCGTTCGGATTCAACTGGCCGACGATCCCCATTGGAAATACATTGCCCATGGCACCCATGTCGAACCCGCTCAGGGAGAAAGCAAAAGGTCCATTGAATGCCGCAGCAGTGAAGGCGCTGGCATCCTGTTTCTTCACGATGCCGGTGGCTGCTGTCGCAGGATCGAATTGCGTGATCACGCCGTCACCGCCGGCAGTGAGGACAAAGTTGAATGTGGTATTCACAGCTCCGGTAACGACGGCTGAACCTCTGCCATCCGGGCCGATGGAGTAAGTGCCGGTGAAAGCCTGGTTGGCGGAGGCAGCAACAGAGTTGTTGGAATCAAGAATGCCGCTGGAGATATTGCCCTGCCCATCTGCCTGAAGGGTTCCCGCAGCCACAAACGGGCCATTAGGAGACGATCCCTTAAGCGAAAAGGCGTATTGGCCGTTGAGGTTTGCATTCGAGAACGTAACGGCGGTCACAGTGGCCGTGCCGGTGATCGAGTTCTGGCTGGCGCTGATGGTGACCGGTCCGCCGCCTACTTGCAGGCCTGTAGCCAATCCGGACGAATTTATTCCAACTTCTGCAGGGGTATTCGAACTCCAGGTTGCGCTGGTAGTAAGGTTCTGGCTAAGTCCGTTGTTAAACGTCCCTATAGCAGTAAACTGCAACGAACCGGCAAAAGGGATGGTTGTGCTGGCAGGCGTGACTTGAATACTGGTCAGCACTGGCACGGTTACGGTCAGTAGGGTGGAATCGTTGTGGCCGCCGAAGCTGGCAGAGATGGTGGTTGTGCCCGGCGTGTGGGTCCTGGCAAGGCCAGAAGTATCAATCGTCGCAATGGAGAGGTTGTTCGAGCCCCAGGTCGCGGCTGCGGTAACATCCTGCCTGCTGTTATCGGAGTAGGTGGCAGTGGCCACAAAGGGTTGGTTCAATCCGCTGGGAACCGACGGATTGACCGGCGTGATGGCGATGGAACTGACCGACAAATTGGGAATCACGGTGATGCTGGTCGAGCCGTGGAATGGGCCGGAATTGGCGCTGATGGTTACGGTTCCCTGTTTGACCGGGGTCACTACTCCATTGGCATCCACGGTGGCGATGGCCGGGTCGCTGGACTTCCATGCGGCAATACTCGTGAGATTTTTGCCACCCGCACCCGCGACGGAAAGAAAATGCCCCTGGGCATTGAGCTGCTGGGTTGTGGTCAGAGTGACTGTATTATTGGCCGGCGAAATCTGGATGCGAAATGGGCCGGGTGCAGCAGCCAAGGAGAAAGTTGCCAGAAACAGAAAGATCCCAGAACACAGAGCGCGCATGGAAATAATAATGCCTCGTGAATAAAATTCCTGGAGGGGTAGAAAAATGATAACAGAGCGGGGTTGAGAATGTTGCGCGGTTAACAAAACTTAAAGGTTCTAGGCAGATTCGATTTGAATCATAAGCTCTTTCCCTTAAACTAAAAAGCGAATGACTTCTCCGGATGTTTCCACCGAACCCCAGACTCACTTCGACGGCACGCGCGAGGAAATGAATTCCCGGCGCAGAGCGATGGTGAAAATTGTTCTCGTCGCCTTTTTTCTGCGGCTTGCGGTGCTGACCTTGGGGCATACCTATCATTTTTCTCCGCGTGACGACCATTTTGGTTTTGGATGGGAGACCGGACGCATTGCCCGATCCATTGCCCTGGGGAAAGGATTCAGCTCTCCCATGCAGGGAGACACCGGCCCTACGGCGTGGATTGCGCCGCTTTATCCTTACTTCCTCGCGGGATTGTTCAAGCTCTTTGGAGTTTATTCGAATGCCGCTGCCTGGGTTGCGCTGGCGGTGAACAGCGTGTTCTCTGCGTTGACCTGCGCGACCTTGTACCTGCTGGGTGAAGAGCTGTTCGGCACAACCGTGGCGCTGTGGACAGCGTGGATATGGGCCTTGCTGCCCTATGCCATTTACTGGCCGGTGCGCTTTGCCTGGGAGACCAGCTTTGCCACATTTTTGCTCAGCGCGGTTTTTCTGATTGCCATGAGACTGGAGCGCGACAACCGGATTTCTTCCTGGTTATGGTTCGGTTTTTTGTGGGCGCTGATTGGGTTGAGCAATCCGTCGCTGCTGGCTTTCCTGCCTTTTTGTGGAATGTGGGTGCTCTATCGCCAGCAGCGCGCGAAAACTATGAAGCTGCACTACGCGGTCTTATCGGGTTTGTTGTTCGTTGGCTGTATCGCTCCCTGGTTGGTGCGCAACGATCTGGTGTTCGGAAAATTTGTGTTTATTCGCGACAACGCGGGGGCGGAGCTGCGGCTGGGAAATGGGCCCGGGGCCGATGGCCAGTGGATGTACTGGCTGCATCCCAGCCAGGACCCCGATGAACTGAAGAAGTATCGCCGCCTGGGGGAAGTTGCCTATGTGCAAGAGCGGAAGCAGGAAGCAATAGCCTGGATTTCTGAGAATCCCGGGCGTTTTGCCGCGATCTCCCTGAAGCGCGCCTTCTTTTTCTGGTTTGGGACGCCTCGAGCCATGGATTCGATAGCTGGAGAAATGGCTCGTAACATGTACTTTTGTCTGACTTCGATCCTGGCCTGGCTGGGGCTGGGGGTGGCACTGCGCCGGGGCGTGCGCGGCGCCGTATTGTTTTTCTGGGTGTTCCTTTCCATCTCGATGATTTACTATTTTACGTTTACCCATCCGCGGTATCGCCATCCGATTGAACCGGAGATGCTGCTGGTTAGCGTCTATCTGTTTACTGCGGTGGAAAAGCGCAAGATAACCGCAGAGAACGCTGAGGAACGCAGAGATTTACGATTTACGAAGTAGGATTTACGATTTGCTCCGAGATCCGGAGTGTATTTCAAAAATATTATGACGATGATTCGCGAAGCGACCTCAGGGGCTAAAGCCCCGATTCCAGGGGCTCTTTACGGCACAGCTAAAGCTGTGCCCCTCCGAAAGAATTTGCCCCTCCGAAAGATTTCATGAATCCATTGCCTACGCAGTTAGACTGCAAGACTCTTTCCATCATTATTCCTGCTTATAACGAGAAGGAGACCATCCGGCGCGTTATCGAGAGCGTGATGGCGGTCCCTATGACGCTGTCGCGTGAACTCATTATCGTGGATGACTGCTCCAAAGATGGCACGCGGGAAATATTGAAAGAACTCTCTCCGCCCGCCGGAGCCACACTCAAGGTCCTGATGCACGACCGCAACCAGGGCAAGGGCGCGGCCATTCGCACCGGCCTGGAGCATGTGACCGGCGACATCGTGCTGGTGCAGGATGCCGACCTGGAATACGACCCATCCGATTTTCCGGCGCTGCTGGAGCCGATTCTTGCGGGCAGGGCAGACGTGGTCTTTGGCAACCGCTTTCATGGCGGCACGCACCGCGTACTGTATTTCTGGCACTACCAGGCCAACCTGTTCCTGACTACGCTGTGCAACATGATCACTAACCTCAACCTCAGCGATATGGAGGTGGGCTATAAGGTCTTCCGCAGCGAATTCCTGAAAAAGGTCAAGCTGACCGCCAACCGCTTTGGCTTCGAGCCTGAGATCACCATCAAGGCGGCGCGCCTGCGGTGCCGCATCTACGAGGTGCCGATCTCCTATCACGGCCGCACCTACGAAGAGGGAAAGAAGATCACCTGGAAGGACGGGGTTGCGGCGTTATATTTTCTGGTCAGGTTCGGGATTTTTGGCTAGTGTCGCGACCGGGTGAAAGGCGCGTCCTCATCAGGATCAACCAGGACAACCTTGGCCGCAGGAGGAACGCAGATGGGTCTGGGCTGAGGGGCAGGCACGGGAAACGGAGAGCTGAAAATTGTTCTCGGGGCTGTTGGGGAGAGGGGGGTGGGGGTTACTAAGTAACCTCGAAGTGCGGCTGGCGCAGGAATACCCTCTCCCTCGCCTCTGGGATCAGGGCTGTTGGGGAGAGGGGATATTACTCGAGTAATGAATCCGGCAGAGGCAGAAATATCCTTGTTCCCGCCCTTGGGAGGAGAGAGGCATGGGTCGAGTTTTCAAAGACCGTGGGGCACAGAGCCCTGCATCGATCATGCCAGCAATTTGATAAAAGGCAATGATCTGATACCACTTGCTTGTTTCCCAGCGAAGAAACGTGGATTCCCATGACACAATGGTTTGCCTTTCTTACGGTCACGGTACTAGCGTAACTCGGCTCCTGGCTTCGAGCCACCAGCTGTTTCTAACCACGGCCTATTAGGGCTGGATACTTGACCTCAGCGGCTAAAGCCGAATATTTCAAAGCGTTTGCGGCACGGATGAATCCGCGCCTTGATACAAAAGCCAAGAAAGCAATACCTATTGATATAATCAAAATATCTGCTTCTCTTTTGATTCGGAGTATCAACCTCAATGATTCGTTTCTTACAAACCCCCGGAAGGACGAAGAAGATCGTCCTGAGCGCCATGTTGCTGTTCATCTGTGTGAGCATGGTGTGGTATCTGGTGCCCTCCTCAGGAGGCGATCTCTCCGCCGCAAATTCCGGCGTGCTGGCCAAGGTGGGCGATCAGGAGATCGGCATCAGCGATCTTCAGAAAGCCGCCCGGGGCCAGGAGCTCTCGCCGCCTATATTCGACCGGGTATTTCAAATGGTCCTGGGCCAGAAGGTCATGCTGATGGAAGCCGACCGCGTGGGACTCAGAATCACCGACGACGAGCTGCGCGATTTTCTGCACAAGGGCCAGTTCGGGCAGATGTTTTTCCCCAAGGGGCAATATATCGGCGACGAGAAATACACCAGCATCATTCAAGACCAGGGCCACACCACGGTGCCGGAATTTGAGAAAGAGCTGAAGACGGAGTTGCTGCTGAGCAAGCTGCAGAACATGGTTACAGCAGGAGCGCAGGTCTCTGCCGACGAAATCCAGCGCGAGGCGGCCAAGCAGTACACCAAGGTCAAGCTGCAATACGCCATCATCAATGCAGACGACATTTCCAAGACCATCAATCCGACAGAGAGCGAAATCAAGGCTTACTACGATCAGCACAAAACGCAATATGCCACTCCCTTGCCGGAGAAGCGCAAGGCGCGCTACGTGGTCATCGACCAGAGCAAACTGCAGGATCAGATCAAAGTTACTCCCGATGAGCTGCAACGCTACTACAGCGAACACCAGGATGAGTTCCGTGTGCCGGAACAGGTGAAGGCCAGCCATATCCTGATCAAAGTTCCCGAGGGCGCAGACCCCAAAGTGGACGCGGCTGCGCGCGCCAAGGCGGAAGACATCCTGAAGCAACTCAAGGCTGGGGCCAACTTTGAAGAATTGGCCAAGAAGAACTCCGACGACCCGGGAAGCGGAAAGCAAGGCGGCTCGCTCCCTTGGTTCGGACGAGGCCAGATGGTGCCGGAATTCGAGCAGGCTGCATTTTCCTTGGCGCCGGGCCAGCTCAGCGGAGTGGTGAAGACGACGTATGGTTATCACATCATCCGGGTTGACGACAAACACCAGGCCGGCATCAAGACGCTGCAAGAGGTAAGAGCGCAGATCGAGCCGGAAGCCGCAGGGCTTAAGGCGCATCAGCAGGCCGATTCGCTGGCTCGTGCTGTGGCGACGCAGGCGAAAGATCAGGGACTCGATGCGGCTGCGGCAAAGAACCAACTCGACATCGTGAGCTCTGACTGGTTCGCACGCACCGATTCACTGCCCGGAATCGGGAATTCGCCCGAATTCGCCGATGCGGTCTTCAGTGCGAAAGAGAAATCGCCCCCCAGCGAAGTCGCTACCAGCACCAGCTACGTAGTGTTCGAGGTTACGGCGATCCAGCCTCCGGCAGTTCCAACGTATGAAGATGTGCGCAGCAAGGTCGAGACCGACTATAAGGCCGAACTTTCCAATGCCCAGCTTTACAAGAAGACACAAGAGCTCAGCGATCGCGCCCACGCTTTGAACGATCTGCAGAAGGCAGCCAAAGAACTTGGCGCCACGGTGAAGACCAGCGACTTCGTGACGCCAACCAGTCCGATGGCTGACCTGGGCGGTATGGAGGGAGGGGCTTCCGTAGCCTTTACCATGAAGCCGGGAGACATCAGCTCTCCGATTCGCGCCGGCCGCAATGCAGCCATACTCAAGGTGCTCGAGCGCCAGGAGCCAACCCAGGCCGAAGTAGAGAAAGCCAGCGACGGGATTCGCGAGACGCTTCTCGAACAAAAGCGCCAGGAGATGATGCAACTTTACGTGGACGGCCTGAAAGCCAGCATGGAGAAGGAAGGCAAGGTCAAGGTGAACCAGCAGCAGCTCGATCTCTATACGAAAGCCACGGGCACAGAATAAGCGGAGCCGGTTTGCCAGTCATGGAAGCCAGCTTCCAGTGCGCCGGCTGCGGTGAGTGGAACGAGATTTTTGTGGATGAATCCGCCGGCGGCCATCAGCAGTACGTGGAAGATTGCCAGGTTTGCTGCAAACCTAATCTCCTTTCCGTCGAAATCGAATCGGACGATGTGCGGGTTACGGCGGAATTGGAAGCGTAGAAAAGTACTCGGTACTCAGAAATAAAAGTGCCGATTCTCCAGAGAATGCCTTGCGACAGCTTGGGACGATCGAAACATTCTCGGGATTCTTCGCGCTAAAAGCGCGCTCAGAATGACAGGCGCTAACGGGATGTGCAAGGGCACAGTCATAGTTAAGCACGGTCATAGTTAAAATGGCATAAGGCCCTGTGGTTTTGTCTCTGTTCAAACCAATTCAGAAACATTCCAGGCAACGCAAGCAGGCGTATTATCTTCAACAGTACAGGGAAACAGGCCCGGTTCGCGGCTTTTTGGGCAAAGCAACTTTATTAGAGCCATTTTAAGGATTGCTGTATCCCGCAGTTGGGTGTCGCCCCTCCGGGGCTGGTGCTCTGTTTTCCAGCTTACCCAGCGTTTCCGCGCTGGGCTAACTCATTCCGCGCCTCCGGCGCTGGAGTGTAGGAGAAACGGGATATAGGAAGACTTGAAATATCAGACCTGTTTAGTTTTTCTGTACGAAAAATAATATCAAGCTAAGAAAACGCAAGATGCTTCGCGCCAAAAGCGGCGCTCAGCATGACAAGAAGCAAACGGAAATGACAGGAAGCAAACAGTTCGTGGTGGAATCGGGAAGCGCGGTAATCGTCAAAACGTCATAGCCATTCATCTTTAATAACTAATTTATGCCATTTCAGCGTTCGAGCGGGATTCTGCTCCATCCAACATCACTGCCCTCGCGCGGCGGCATCGGCGATTTTGGTCCGGCGGCGCATGATTTTGTGCGCTTCCTGGCGGAGGCGCGGCAAGGCCTGTGGCAGGTGCTTCCGCTGGGACCAACCGGCGCCGGGAACTCTCCTTACAGCTCGACCTCAGCCTTTGCCGGCAACCCGCTGTTGGTCAGCCTGGAGCGGCTGGCGGAGCGAGGATGGATCGACGCGCAGCGCCTGAAGGCCCTTCCCGAAGCGGTTTCTCCGATTCATGGCGAGCAGGTGCGCACGCTCAAAATGCCCTTGCTGCGTGAAGCCGCAGAAAATTTTCTGCAAAAGGCCGACAACTCTGCCCGGCAGAAATTCCAGCGATTTCGGGAAGAGAACGGATGGTGGCTTGAGGACTATGTGCTCTTCGACGCCTTGCGGCAAAGATACAAGGGCGCAAGCTGGAACACATGGGAGCGAACCCTGGCCCGGCGCGAAGCTGAATCGCTACAACGAACCCGGGGGGAGCTGGCCCGCGAGCTGGAATATGGCGCCGTAATCCAGTTTGCCTTTTTCGAGCAGTGGCGGGCGTTGCGCCAGGCTTGTGCGCGGCATGGTATTCGCATCGTGGGCGATGTTGCCATCTTCGTCAGCTACGACAGCGCTGATGTATGGCGCCATCCGGAGCTTTTTTACCTGGATGCCGATCTGCGGCCCACGGTGGTGGCCGGGGTCCCGCCCGACGCTTTCAGCCAGACCGGACAGCGCTGGGGCAATCCGCTGTATCGCTGGGACGTGCTGCGCTCGCAAAGTTACGATTGGTGGGTGCAGCGCATGCGCTGGGCCTTGACGCAGTGCGATATCGTTCGCATTGACCACTTCCGCGGCTTCGAAAAATATTGGGAGATACCGGCAGCCGATCCCACCGCGATCAACGGCCGCTGGCAGCCGGGGCCGGGAGACGATCTTTTCAATGCGCTACGCCATGCGCTGGGAGATTTGCCGGTGATTGCCGAGGACCTGGGCTACATCACTCCTGAGGTGCACGCGCTTCGCGACCGGCAGCAGATGCCGGGAATGCGGGTGCTGCAGTTCGGTTTTGGGAATCCCGGGGCCCACTTTTATCTGCCGCACCGTTTCCACAACAATACCGTGGTTTATACCGGTACACACGACAACGACACCATGCTGGGATGGTGGCGTTCGGGGGCCACCGAAGCCGAACGCGCGGCGGTACGCGCCTATTTCGGGCCGAAGGCGGAGGAGGAGATTCACTGGACGTTTATCCAGGCGGCTGTAACGTCGGTTGCGGATTTATCTATTGTGCCGCTGCAAGACGTGCTCGGGCTGGGCAGCGAGGCGCGCATGAATATTCCCAGCCACTCCGATGGCAATTGGAAATGGCGATACCAGCCGGGAGCGCTGAACCAGGCAACAGCGGAACGGCTGGCTGCACTGATGGAAGTGGCCGACCGGGATGCACACCTCTCAGCGCCCCAGCAGCAGGGCCACGGGGAAGCCGGCGAAAACTTCGCTGCATGAGAGCACGCGCCGGGCATCGGTTTGCAGCACTTTGCCGGTGAAGGCATCGACAAAGTAAGTAGGCGCGCTGCGCGGCAGTTGCAGTTCGGTCTCCTGCCAGGCCTCGCCCAGCGGCGGGCGCAACGCCCCCTTCATCAGCGTAAAACTGAGCCGGGGAACGGCGACCACTACCATCTCATCGGCGTTTCCACTGATGCGCGCGAAGGCGCAAACGTGAACTCTTTTGGACCCACTTACCTCCAGCGGATGATAGAGCCCCCGGCGAAAAAGCTCGGCGTGTTCGCGGCGGAAGTTGAGCGCGCGCAGCGTGGTCCAGAGCTTGACCCGCCCATCGGGATACGACTGCAGCAGCTCAGCGCAGAGCGCGGGCAGCTCACCGGTTTGACTGTCTTGCAGCAATTGACCCAGGAGCCGCTCGCGAACCGCGAAGTCCACCGGACGGCGATTGTCGGGGTCAACCAGGCTGAAATCCCATATCTCGTTTCCCTGATAAATATCGGGCACGCCGGGAGCGGTGATCTTCAGCAAGGTTTGCGCCAGGGAATTGATTGCGCCGAAGTATGCGATGGGCGAGGCGAATGCCACGAGCGAATCCCAAAATTGGGCCGCGTGCCGGGGAGCCTTATGCAAGATGCGGGCAATGAAATTGCGCAGCGCCTCCGCGTATTCGGGATTGGAGTTGACCCAGCTCAGGTTACGCTTGGCCTCGTGTACGGCTTTGTTCATGTAGTCCTGGATGCGGCCCACAAACTCTTCGTGTTGCGCCGTGCCTGAAACCTGCGACATAGATTGCATCAAGGTAAAGGGCAATGCGCCCACCAGAGTCTGATAGAGCAGGTATTCCTCATTGGCGCCGGGAACGCTGCGGCCATCTGCAATCGTACTCTTGCGCGCCCGGTTCATCCGGCGCCAGCGCATGACCTGCAGCGACCATGCCCGCGGCATCTCGGAGATGACGTCGAGCCGCGCGCGCACGTCTTCACTGCGCTTGGTATCGTGCGTGGAAGTGGCGAGCATGGAGTTAGGCCAATGCTCGCCGCGCAGAGCATTGGCCTGATGAAACTCTTCCAGAGTGGTCCCAAATTTTTGCGGTGAACCGCCCACTTCGTTGAGGGCGACGAATCGGTTGTAGGAGTAGCAGGCGGTATCTTCCAGGCCTTTGGCCATGACCGGGCCGGTAAGCTGCTGAAATTTCAAAGTAAAGCAAAGCCTTTGCCGGCGGGCGTCGGCGGGGGCGTCTTTGGGTTCTTTGAGCAGCAGAATGTCGCGCACAAAATCGAACACCGCGCTGGGCGTGCCTTCGTTGCGGCGCTTGGCGCGCGCCGTGGCCAGCATGATGATGCGGCGGTCGTTTTCGCTGATGTTGCCGCGCTCGTCGATATAGGAGCGGTAGACGGGGAAGCAAGCGATCAGCTCTTTCACCACGCCGCGCAGGGAGTTGCGGGTGAAGTCGCGGGCGCGGCGGTCGGTGTTGCAGATTTCTTCCAGCATGTGGGTCAGCACGTTGACCTCGCTGGGCAACGCGGTATTCATGATGAGTTTCTTGCTGTTGTAGATGATCTCAGAGGGCAAATCGCTTTCGCCGGTGAAGCGGTGATAGGTGTTGGTGAGGGGGCGCTCGCCGCGAGGATCAATAAAGATTCCGTTGACCAGGTTGGCAAAGTCGTAGCCGACGGTGCCGTCGACCATCCACTCGCGGGCGAGTTCTTCGCCCGGCTCCAGTATTTTTTCTACCGCGACGTAGAGCGGCGGCTTGTGACGCAGCCATTCCTGCTGTCCGAAGACGTCTTGAAACTCAGCCTCAATGCCATTTTCCGCCAGGGGCGGCCGCGGCTCAGGGCCGCAGCAGTGCCCGGAGGCATAGAGCATCTGCAGGCGCGTGAAATACTGGTGCGGATTCAGCAAGCCATCGGGATGGTCAACTCTCAGGCCGTTGATCAGCCCCTCCGCCAGGAAACGGCGGACCAGTTTGTGGGTGGCGGCAAAGACGCGCGGGTTCTCCATGCGCAAGCCCACAAGGTCGTTAACGTCGAAGAAGCGGCGGTAATTAATCTCTTCCGCGGAAACCCGCCAGTGCGCCAGGCGGTAGGCCTGGGCCTCGAGCAGGCGGTGAAGGACATCGAAGCTGCGGCTGTTTCCGGGCTCGCCATTGCAGCGCGCCACTACTTCGTCAACGTATTGGCGCAAAGGCGCGTCATGGTTCAGAAGGCCGCGCAACTTGTTGCGCAGTTCAGGAACCAGCTCGCGGCGCTGCTGCGCCAGGTCAGGATGAGTGGTGCTGTGCGGAGGCAGGCAGCCAAATTCGGTGATCAGCGCCCGGAAGGCGAGGCCGGCATCGTTGGGTGGAGGAGTGGGAGCGTACTGCGCAGCGTGATTGAAAATAAGCGGAACGGTTTGTGGATCAATGGGCAGGCGCTTCTCGTAATATTGCACCACAAAGCCGGCTTGTTCCTGGTCGTAGGCAAGTTGCAAACGGCCTTGCTCCAGCTCTTCGCCGTATTGATCGCCGAGCATGGGCAGCAGAAGCTTGCCGCGCAGCTCGGTCTTGAGCGGACACCAGTCAATATCAAAATAATTGGCGAACTCGGAGGCGCGTCCGTTTTCCAGCACGTCGCGCCACCAGGGATTGTTTTCGGTCACGGCAACATGGTTGGGAACGATATCGAGCACCAGTCCCATACCGCGCGACTTCAGCTCGCCGGCCAGCGCGCGAAAATCGTGCATGGAGCCAATCTCAGGGTTGAGATGATCGTGATCGGTAATGTCATAACCGTGCAGGCTGCCAGGACGCGCCTGCAGCAGCGGGGAAGCATAAATGTGCGTGATTCCCAGGCGCTCAAGGTAAGGCACAAGCTGCCGCGCCTGCTCCAAGCGAAAGCCGGCGTTGAATTGGAAGCGATAGGTGGCCAGAGGGCGGATTTCGCCTCCGGTGGCGGCAAGGCGGTCGAGGCACTCGGAGTATCCGCTGGATTCGACGACAGAAGCTAGGAGGCTGCTGCGCATGCGTTTGGGTTAGATGCGAGTTGAAGAAAGAGTGCTGGATAGATAAAGATAACCACAAAGGGCACAAAGGCTTTCACGAAGGGGATATTGCTTGGGGCCCTCTTTGCTTGCTTCCTTGGTCAAGAGATCCCACACAGGCTTTTCGCCTGTGTGGGGCACCCATGTTTGTGTGGGCCACCCTACTGAGAACCGAGAACTGAGAACTGAGAACTGGGTTTCACTTCCAGCGATGGCCGTAGAGGGCGGCGCCTTTGGAGCGGAGGTCCACGCGGGCGAGGCGTTTGATCATGCGGGGGGTCAGCAGGCGGGTATGCGGGATATCCACCAGGTATTCGGGAATGAACCAGATTGGTTTTTCTGTGGTCATCCAGTTGCGCGAGTCGAAGCGCGCCAGGTTTACCGGCTTGGAATAGGTGCGCATGGTGCGCTCGCAGCGCAGATTGAAATAATCCTCAAAATAACTCATGGCCAGCTCGCGCAGGCTGCGATAGACGGGTTCGCGGTAGCGGCATCCGGAGTAATTGGATTGCGCCAGAGCGCCCCAGTGGCCGTCAATCTGGAAGACAGCGATGACATGGTCGGTATCGTTGACAGCCTCAAAATCGAGCAGCAGCGGCGGGAAGCCAATCACGCGCAGGGCGGCGGCGGCAAAGATTGCACCCTCGAGGCAGTGGCAGGTCCGCTCGCGCAGTACCAGCCGCGGCGACCAGGCTGTGCCGGCGAGATGGTATTCCATGCCATCAATAAATTTCTGGATTCCAGCCGGTGTGCGCAGCGCCCGCAAGGTGCGAAGCTCGCGGGCGGTGAAACCGAAGTCAGGCAATCTAGGCAGGCTCCGTAAATAGTTTTTGAATCAGCAGATCCGACGTACCCACAATAGCAAATTCCTCGTTCAGGCTGGCAAGAGCGGTGTCATGCATCACTTCGGCCGGGTATTTGTGCCCCTCGGGCCCAACACGGTCGAAGGTTGCAGTGGCATCAGAAGCCACGTGCACCCTGAAGCCGAGGTTCGCTCCCATGCGCGCGGTGGAAGACACGCAATGGTCGGTGGTAAATCCGCAGATGACCACTGCCTCAATCTCCAGCTTGCGCAGCTCCTCTTCCAGCGGTGTTCCGATGAAACAGCTATTTACTTTTTTCGTCAAGAGTGGCTCGCCGGGAAGGGGCTCAAACTCGTCTTTCAAAGCGGAACCGGGGCGGCCAGGATGCAAAGGAGAATTAGGGTTCGGGGAGAGGTGCTGGAAGTGGAAGATAGGCGCCTCGCGCTCGCGAAAGGCGGAAAGCAGCCGCACCATCTGCTTTTCCGCGTGCGGGTTGTTGCGCTTGCCCCAGACCGGGTCGTCGAAGCCTTTTTGTACATCCACGAGAATCAGCGCTGTTCGAGAGGGTTGCATGATTACTCCGACTTTGATGTCAGGGCCGGGGTTGAAGGAGCATGAAAAAGTTCAATCAGCTCCGCGGGAGAATCAATCAACACGTCAGGCGGAGCCGCTTGCAGGGAGTGGGGAGCGAATCCGTAGGTTACACCGCAGCTCCAGATGCCGGCATTGCGGGCGGTGAGCACGTCAATATCAGAATCGCCGATGATGATGGTTTCTTCCGGCGCGCAGCCGCTTTCACCGCGCAGAGTGTTTACGCCCAGCGGGTCGGGCTTCTTGGTGGGGAAGCTGTTTCCGCCGTAGACCTGAAAGAAGAAATCACCCAATCCGAGCGCCTTCACGATTTGCCGCGAAGGGTTCACGGGCTTGTTGCTAAGCACGGCGAGCCGGCGCGACGATCCGTTATTGAGGGCTGCGAGCTGCTGCAGAGCGGGCAGAATCCCGTCATAGACCAGAGTGTTATCCAGCTTGTGCTCGCGGTAGTAAAGCAGAAAGTACTCCAGCGCGCTCATGAGGAACGCCTGGTCGTCAGGGTCGCCCAGGGCGCGGCGCACCAGCGTAGGAGCGCCGTCGCCGATGTAGCTGGCGATGACGTCGAGGGGGAGTTCGGCGCGTCCGAAGTTCCGCAGCATGGCATTGATGGAGTTGGCCAGGTCGAGGCGCGAATCCACCAGGGTGCCATCGAGATCGAAAATGAGAAGCCTCAGCTTCTCGCGCGGAATTGGGCGGTTGAAAACGATCATTCAATTATTTGTATCACGGCTCGGCTCTTAGCTCTTAGCCATTAGCTCTTGCGATTCAATATTGAAGATAGAGTGTCAGGGAGCCTGTCTAGTGTTGAGCACGTGGTCAAGATGCGGGGCGAGACGCCGGAGCTAAAAGCTAAAAGCTCTGAGAAAGCCAATCAGAGTACAATCAATAATTCAACTCCGAACTAAAAAATTTTCTGTAGGGCTGAAATGTTTTTTGCTTGCACTGAGCCGATTTACAATAGAAGCTAACAATGCTTACGACACCGTCACATACAGTTTTCCCCAAAGGATGACGATGGCCACAATTAAGGCAGAGCCGAAAGCCACGGCGGCAACGCAAATTGCGGAGAACTCCTCCAGCAAAACAGAAAAAACCTATCACGGACTCACCCGCAAGCAGATCATCGAGATCTATCGCCTGATGTTTCTCTCCCGGCGGCTTGATGACCGGGAGATCATGCTCAAGCGCCAGCAGAAAATCTTCTTTCAAATCTCGGGCGCCGGGCATGAAGCTTTGCTCGTAGCCGCGGGCATGGCGATGAAGAGCGGCTATGACTGGTTTTATCCTTACTACCGCGACCGCGCGCTGTGCCTCACGCTGGGCATGACGCCCTACGAGCTTCTGCTCGATGCGGTTGGGGCGGGCGAAGGCCCATCGGGTGGGCGCCAGATGCCTTCGCATTGGGGGTCTCCGAAAGTCAACATCGTGAGCCAGTCCTCGCCCACGGGTACGCAGTTGCTGCAGGCCGTTGGATGCGCCGAGGCCGGGCGTTATTTTTCCGGGCATCCGGAAGCTGCCAAGAAACATGACGGCGATTACCGCGCTTTCAAAGATGTGAAATTCTACGGAGACGAGGTGACCTACGTCTCCTGCGGAGAGGGCGCAACCAGTGAGGGTGAATTCTGGGAGGCGCTGAACAGCGCTTCGAACCAGAAACTACCGGTATTGTTTGTGGTGGAAGACAACGAGTACGCGATTTCGGTCCCGGTAGAGGTGCAGACCCCGGGGGGCAGCATTTCGCACTTGATCGCCGGATTCCCAAACTTCCATCTGGCGGAGTGCGACGGCACCGATCCGGTGGCCAGCTACGCCGTTCTCTCCAAGGCGGTTGAGTATTGCCGCGCGGGAAAGGGCCCGGCGCTGGTGCACGGCAAAGTGATTCGTCCTTACTCGCATTCACTCTCGGACGACGAGAGATTGTATCGCACCGACGCAGAGCGCCAGAAAGACGCGCAGCGCGACCCGATCACGCGCATGCAGATGCTGCTGATCCGGGAAAATATCCTGGATGAGAACAGCATCAACAAGCTGGAAAAACAGGTGGACGAAGAAATTCAAGAGGCCACCGACCGCGCCCTGGCGGCGGCGCTGCCGGCCAGTGGATCATGGAAGAGTTTTATTTATTCGCCGTATGTCGATCCCACTTCCTCTTCGTTTGCCACGCAGCCGCTGCGCGAAGGCGTGGAAAAAACCATGGCCGACCTCATCAACGTTTGCCTGCGCGATGAGATGCGGCGCGACCCGCGTGTGCTCGTGTTTGGAGAAGATGTGGCCGATTGCAGCCGCGAAGAATATCTCAAACAGAAGCAGGTAAAAGGCAAGGGCGGGGTCTTCAAGCTTACCGCCGGTTTGCAGCGCGAGTTCGGCTCCGATCGGGTCTTCAACACGCCGCTGGCGGAGGCCAACATCGTGGGCCGCGCTACCGGCATGGCCACGCGCGGCTTGAAACCGGTGGCCGAGATACAGTTCTTCGATTACATCTGGCCGGCGATGCACCAGCTCCATAATGAGCTTCCGGTGATTCGCTGGCGCTCGAACAACAATTTTTCTTGCCCTATTGTGCTGCGCGTCGCAATTGGCGGCTATCTGACCGGTGGCGCTATTTATCATTCGCAGAGCGGCGAGAGCGTCTTCACGCACATCCCCGGACTGCGAGTTTGCTTCCCCTCGAATGCGCTCGACGCCAACGGGCTTCTGCGCACCGCCATTCGCTGCGACGATCCAGTATTGTTCCTGGAGCACAAGCGGCTTTACCGCGAGCCCTTTGGGCGCGCGCCGTATCCGGGGCCGGAATTTATGGTGCCCTTTGGCCAGGCACGCACCTGGAAAGAAGGACGCGACCTCAGCCTGATTACCTACGGCGCAGTGGTGCCGCGCGCCCTGCAGGCCGCCCAGCGCATTGAGCGCGAACAGGGTGTGAGTGTAGAGATTGTTGATCTGCGAACTCTCTCTCCGTACGACTGGGATGCGATTGTCAAAACGGTACGCAAGACCAGCCGCGTGATCGTGGCCCACGAAGATATGCTCAGCTTCGGCTACGGAGCTGAAATCGCGGCGCGCATTGCCGATGAACTCTTCGAAGACCTGGACGCGCCGGTGCGCCGTGTGGCCGCCGCTGATAGCTTCGTGGCTTATCAGCCGAAGCTGGAAGACGAGATCCTGCCACAGGCAGAGGATTTGTACCGGGCGATGGAAGCGTTGGCGAAATACTAAGCATTCAGCAGTCAGCACTCAGCATTCAGCCAGAGAAGCAGCGTTTAGGGGCTGAATGCTGATTACTGAGTGCTGACTGCTACTCTCAAAATTGAGTATCGCTACGACTCCGGCGACATCGACGAGGCGTTTCGGGCGGCGCGTTCGCGCGCGTGGAAGAAGGCGCGCGTCAGGTTGCTGCTCCTGACCGCGCTGCTCTTTTTGTGTCTCACGACTTTTTATTGGCTCGATCCCCTCAATCCCATGCTGTTTCTGCTGCTTGGAATTTACCTCGGGGTGATGGCGGTTGTGTTAGCTGCCTGGTTGCGGGCAAAGAGGCAGACTCGGGGCATCTGGAAAGCGTACCCGGTCATGCAATACAAGTTTACGGCCGAAATTGACTCGGAGTGCATTAAGACTACGTGCGATATTGCTTTCAGCATGCGGCGTTGGGAGTGCTTCATCGGATATTACGAGAGCGCCAATCTCTTCCACCTTCAGGAAGGCGCGCGCGTTTTCTGGATTCCCAAGCGCGCCTTTGCAGGCGAGGCTGAAATCGACCAGATGAGGGAGCTGTTGCGGTCGAAGCTGAGTTGTACGACGGCGTAGAAAACTGCTTACCGCGGATTTCACGGATCACGCGGATTTGATAATTTATGACTCGGCGTCTCGGCGGTTCGTTCTCACCACTTGTGAAAAATTATGAAGACTGCAACCACGATCAGGGCAAATCCGACCGCGTAGTTCCAGCGAAAAGGTTCCTTTAGATAGAGCACCGAGAAAACTGAGAACACGGCCAGGGTTATGACTTCCTGAATGGTCTTAAGCTGGGCGCCG